>ERZ840057.213-NODE-213-length-64858-cov-12.279123_pt1 | contig 64858 bp, 58 predicted proteins | sample MGYA00519907_ERZ840057 | MGnify/ENA primary metagenome ERZ840057 (study PRJEB31850, sample SAMEA3708862) | human gut metagenome | biome: human gut; feature: human-associated habitat; material: faeces | place: China | collected 2014 ...
ACCTCTTCCCATTCCGAACAGAGAAGTTAAGCTTCGTCACGCCGATGGTACTGCGTACAAGTGGGAGAGTAGGTAGTCGCCGTTTTAGTTTCCCCGGTCCTTTTAGGGTCGGGGATTTTTTTTGCCTTCTGGTGATGTCTTTGCCGCTGTTGTTCCGTAGCAGGCCTTTCTCCGGCCCGGTACTCCCCGTGCTTCTTCCTCATTTGTCATGTCTGACAGCTGTATGTCTTTATTCTGCATATTAAGGATAATCCTCTCCTGTGTGTAAAGAGGAAAATCCTGAGTACGTCCTGTTTTATTCTTAAATCCTGTCTGATGCATGCTTCTTGGTATACTGTATTGGCGAATCGTGTAGGACCTGTGGAAATCTTCAGCGTGTTAGAATCATGGCGTATCCGGCCGTGGAGAGATATGTTATGCATCCTCTGCTTCTGAAGACTTGTTTCCTGCTTGACACGATTCTTTTTTGGAGCTTTTATTTCTATCCCTGATCTTTTGGATATGTTGCGTTGTGGATGTACTTTTTTTTATTCCTGTATCGAATGGATGCTTCTGTACCCTTATTTGTAAACGTTATGCGGTAATGGAGGAAAGTTTGATAAAGAGAATTCAGCTTGCAGTAGCAGTGCAGATTTTTGTTTTACTACTGCTTATTATTTACTCACCCGATTGCATATATTTAGATTCTGCAGATGAACTCTTTTTAGGACTTTTCCTGCTGTTTCATAAACTTAGGGAATGTTTCTTTTTGATGGTCAATTGTGTGAGTAGAAATCCTGAAAACAGCTTTTTGTATTCTATAAATGACCAATATATTCTTTCATATATGTATTTTGCCTCTTTAATAATTGGAAGGCATAAATGATGACTTATGAAAAGTAATGTAGAAGAAATAAAAAATGCTTTTGTAGGTGTTTATTAGGGCTTCTGGTAAATTTTTTCTTTGCAAGAGTACTCTTATACTTTTTCTTGTCTTTTCTTTAAATAATCGAGTAAAAATAACCCTAGTGCTAATCGAATTATAGGTTATGAGTTTATATAATAAAAATATCCTCTTGTTTATATACTTCTCAATAGAGTATTTCAAACAAGAGGATATTTTTATTATATAATCAGCAAGTAACTGTCTGATACATTAATCTTTCTTTTCCTTGTGTGGATAATCGATGGTATAATGTAGTCCACGGCTTTCTTTACGTTCCATAGCCTGACGTGTAATCAGATACCCTACATTAATCATATTACGGAGTTCACAGATTTCTCTGGAAGCTTTTACGCGCTTAAACAGACGTTCTGTTTCTTCGTACAAGATATCAAGTCGGTTCCATGCACGTACCAGACGAAGATTGCTTCGTACAATACCCACATACGATTCCATAATCTGATTCACCTCCTTCATACTTTGGGTAATCAGGATTCGTTCTTCCGTACTGATTGTACCCTCATCATTCCACTCCGGAATATCGGTATTGAAATCATAGCGGTCGAACACACTCAATGCATGCTGAGCAGCAGCTTCTGCATACACAATTGCTTCAATCAGTGAATTAGAAGCCAGTCGGTTTCCTCCATGTAGTCCGGTACAAGAACATTCTCCCAATGCATATAGGCGTTTGATGCTGGACTGTCCATCCAAATCCACCTTAATACCTCCACACAAATAATGAGCAGCCGGAGCTACCGGTATATAATCTTTTGTAATATCGATTCCCAGGCTGAGACACTTCTTGTATATATTGGGGAAATGCTTTTTGGTCTCTTCCGGATCTTTGTGTGTCACATCCAGATAGACATGATCATCTCCTCGCTGTTTCATTTCGCTGTCGATGGCACGCGCAACAATGTCTCGCGGAGCCAATGAAAGACGAGGATCGTATTTCTGCATGAATTCTTCTCCTGCCAGGTTCTTCAGGACAGCTCCATATCCTCTCATCGCTTCAGTAATCAAGAAGCTGGGGCGATCTCCCGGATGATACAAGGCAGTAGGATGGAACTGGATAAACTCCATATCCTTGACAACTCCTTTGGCACGGTATACCATTGCGATGCCATCTCCGGTAGCAACCAGCGGATTGGTAGTATGAGTATACACTGCTTCACATCCCCCTGTAGCCATGACTGTCACGCGCGACAGGAAAGTATCTACCTCACCCGTTTTTTCGTTCAGTACATAGGCACCAAAACATTTGATTCCCGGTGTATGACGAGTAACAATAATACCCAAGTGATGCTGTGTGATGATTTCTACCGCATAGAAATTGCTGAATACAGTAATATTAGGATGTTGTTTTACCGCTTCAATCAAGCTGGTTTGTATTTCAGCTCCCGTATTGTCTTTATGATGTAAAATGCGGAACTCAGAATGTCCCCCTTCTTTATGCAAGTCAAACTCCCCATCTGGTTTTTTATCGAAATTTACTCCCCATTTGATAAGTTCATCTATTTGAGCAGGTGCATTTCGGACTACCTTCTCTACTGCTGCCGGATCACTGATCCAGTCGCCGGCTACCATTGTGTCATGAATGTGTTTTTCGAAATTATCTACCTTAAGATTGGTAACCGAGGCAATTCCTCCTTGTGCGTAGTAGGTATTGGCTTCTTCGAGCCCGGCTTTGCAGATCAGTGCAACCGAGCCTTTGTGCGCTACTTTCAGCGCAAAGCTCATTCCGGCAATTCCTGAACCGATAACGAGAAAATCGAATTTTCTTACCATAGCATTATGTATATATATTGTTGCAAAACTACAAAAAAACTGATACTGCTGTATGTGCTTCCTTTGTTTTTTCTAAAAGTATTCCGAATTGTATAGTTTTCGATGATAATTTGTTATCTTCACCCAATAAATCTCAATGTAGAAACAATGAACAGAACATTTCATTCTAAAGTCGATTGGTGGTACTGGTTGCTGATAATTGTGACCGCCTTTCTATTATTTGATTTCTTTTGGTTTCATTATACGCTTCTTACCCTTCTATTGTCGGTAGTCATGATTTTTGAAATAGAGATGCTGATTCATACCTGCTATATCGTAACGGGAGACGGTAAGCTGAAGATTGAAACCGGACGTTTTATTCCGAATTCCACCATCGAACTGAATTCCATCGTGGCCATACACGAAACAAAAGGATATTCTGTAGCCCCAGCCTTGTCTGTATCCCGTGTCGAGATTGTATACCGTCAGGGTGAAAAGAATCATACGGTACAGATTTCTCCTAAAAACAGCAGTGAATTTATCCGCTGGATACAGAAAAAAACAGAACAATAAGAAAGGAGGTTTACAATGGTACAAGTATTTAAAAGTCGTACAACTGCATTTCAGATAACAGTCTTTGTGCTGGTGGTTGTAGTGTGTATACTTGTTCCATTGCTGGATGCTGCGCACAGCTGGAGCTGTTTGACACTATTGACTCCGGTAATCTTATGGACAGACCGTTTTTTGACACGGATTGAGGTATACGAAAACGGAGACGTATGGATTCGTCGCGGATTTACCGGAATCACAAAACTGCACGGAATTCTGCAGTTGAAATACGATTCGAAAAAATGGAAGAGCCAGCAAATCCTGCTGCATCACACAAAAGGATACTGTACTGTTGATCCGATGGACCGGAAAGCTTTCATTGCATACATGCAAAAAGTCAATCCGATGATGGAATACATTGAAAAATAGATTAACCTTAAAATAAACTAAGATGAAATACCAAGTAGCGATTATCGGTGGAGGGCCTGCAGGCTATACAGCAGCCGAAGCAGCCGGAAAGGCTGGTCTCAGTGTAGTTTTATTCGAGAAAAACAATGTAGGTGGAGTTTGTCTGAACGAAGGATGTATCCCCACTAAAACCTTGCTTTATTCTGCTAAGGTATTCGATTATGCCCGTCACGCTTCCAAATACGCTGTGCAAGTACCGGAGGCTTCATACGACCTGGCAAAGATTATTTCCCGTAAGTCGAAAGTGGTACGCAAACTGGTATTAGGAATCAAAGCCCGGCTTGCTGCCTGCAATGTGACATTGGTAACCGGAGAAGCACAGGTTGTCAATCCCCACACAGTACGTTGTGGTGAAGCCGAATACGAATGCGAGCATTTGCTTCTTTGTACCGGTAGCCAAACATTCATACCTCCTATTGCCGGTCTGGAAGAAACCGGATACTGGACACATCGTGATGCCCTTGACAATAAAGAACCCATCCATTCGCTTGTCATTGTGGGAGGAGGAGTCATCGGTATGGAGTTTGCTTCTTTCTTCAACAGTTTGGGTGTACAGGTTACCGTTATTGAAATGATGGAAGAAATTCTGGGCGGAATAGACCGTGAACTCGCAGCCTTGTTACGCACCGAATACACCAAACGCGGTGTAAAATTCCTGTTGAATACAAAAGTCACCGCATTCAGAAAAGACGAAACCGGTATCATCGTATCCTACGAAAATGCAGAAGGTACAGGTGATGTAACCACTGAGAAAGTCCTGATGAGTGTAGGACGCCGTCCGGTTACGCAAGGATTCGGACTGGAGAACCTGCAACTTGCTATCACCGAACGAGGAAACATCCGTGTAGACGAATACATGCAGACTTCCGTACCGGGAGTTTATGTGTGTGGCGACTTGAACGGTACTTCCCTTCTGGCTCATACAGCCGTACGAGAGGCAGAAGTCGCCATACACCATATTTTAGGAAAACAAGACCCGATGAGCTATCGTGCCATTCCGGGAGTTGTATACACCAATCCCGAAATAGCTTCTGTAGGAGCAACTGAAGAAGCTCTTCAGACATCTGGCACCACCTATCGTGTCATTCGGCTCCCGATGACCTATTCCGGTCGTTTTGTAGCCGAAAATGAAGGCATGAACGGCTTCTGTAAAGTACTGGTCGACGAGAACGATGTGCTTTTAGGTGTACATCTTCTGGGAAATCCTTCGTCGGAACTGATTGTGCTGGCCGGTATGATGATAGAAGACAGAAGACGGTATTCCGACTGGAAAAAGTACGTGTTCCCTCATCCAACAGTAGGAGAAATATTCAGAGAAATAGACTAATTGTATAATAGCAATATGAAACGGGTACAGTGGACAATATTCATCTGGTTGTGTAGTCTGTGTGTGTTAAGCGCACAGACTCTTCGTGAGCGCTTGGACGCATTGGTACAGTCGGCTTCTGTGCTGCAAAGGTCGGAAGTCGGTATTACCGTGTTCGACCTGACTGAAGGAACCTCCCTTTATCAGTATCAGGCCGACAAACTATACCGTCCGGCTTCTACCGAGAAAGTCATTACAGCCGTTACCGCTCTGGCCCGCTTAGGAGAAAATCATTGTTTTCGTACCCACTTGTCCTATACCGGAACCCTTTGTCAAGACACATTGAAAGGCAATCTTTACGTGGCAGGAGGCTTCGATCCGGAATTTACGGAAGAAGACCTGGATCGTTTTGCACAAGCCGTATACGATGCCGGTATTCGTACGATAGAAGGAGACCTGATAGGCGATGTATCACTGACCGATTCCGTATACTGGGGACCGGGATGGTCGTGGGACGACACTCCGGAGTCTTTCCAACCTTATCTTTCCGCTTTGATGCTCAACCGGGGATGTGTAAAAATAACCGTTACCCCTCAGTCGAAAGGAGAGTCTCCCCAAGTAGAGGTTACCCCTGTATCCGATTATTATACAGTAGACAATCAGGCAAAAAGTTACGATGCGACCAGTGGAAAACTGCGTATTACCCGCGACTGGCTTCATAACGGGAACACCATCCGTATTTCGGGCAATGTCACCAGACAGACAACCCGTGTACTGAATCTGTACTCTTCCGAGAATTTCTTTCTGCAAACCTTTCGCTGCCGTCTACGTGAAAAAGGAATTACCTTGCGTGCAGTATCAAAAGGCCTTTGTCCTTCAGATACCATCTCCCTTGCGGTATGCAGCCGTCCGATAGACGAAGTGCTGAAGCGCGCATTGAAAAAGAGCGATAACTTGTCGGCAGAAGCCCTGTTTCATCATGTCGGAATTCAGGAAGCCGATACACTCTATGTAGGGTTCGAGGAAAGTCAGGAAGCCATCTGCCGATTTATGAAAGAAGAAATCGGCCATTTACCGGATCGCTACCGGATTGTAGACGGAAGCGGAGTTTCCCTGTACAATTATGTTTCGCCGGCTTTGCTGCTCGCTTATCTGAAATACGCCTATTATCATGCACCGGTATTCCAGCCTTTTTACGAAGCTCTGCCGATAGCCGGAATCGACGGAACCCTTCAGGGGCGTATGAAAAAAGGAAAAGCCTTTCGCAATGTACGTGCCAAGACAGGCTCTGTGACTGGAGTAAGTTCGCTGGCAGGCTATGTACATGCTTCCAACGGTCACATGCTGGCCTTCGTCATTATCAACCAGAATGTGTTGAAATCCCGTGAAGCCCGTTCGTTTCAAGACAAAATATGCGAAATCTTAGCCCGTTGAGTCTCGCTAAGATTCCGCATATTCCTTTATAAACTATTTTTTCAGTCGAATACTTTAAACTGATATCCCTGTTCCAGCAACCACTCGATGGAGCGAGGCAATGCGTACTTCAAGTTCTGTTCCGACTTCAATGAATCGTGGAAGGTTATGATAGAACCGTTCCTTGCATATTTCTTGACCTTTTCGAACACTTGCGGTCCGTTCAGTCTTTTGCTGTAGTCGCGGGTAACCAAATCCCACATCACAATCCGGTATTTGCTTCTGAGTGTCCGATACTGTCCCCATCCCATGTGTCCGTGTGGCGGTCGGAACAGATCCGTATGCAGATACTCGTCGGCCTTATCGGTATTTGCCAGATAACTTTGACTCTTATACTCAAATCCGCGGATATGGTTGAACGTATGGTTTCCTATCCGATGTCCGCGTTCTACCACTTTCCGATATTCCGCAGGATATTTGCGCACATTGTCGCCCACCATGAAAAAGGTAGCCTTGATGTGATACTTATCCAGCAAGTCGAGCACCCATTCGGTTATTTCCGGAATCGGTCCGTCATCGAAAGTCAGATACACTGCTTTCTCCTTTTTATCCATACGCCATAAGGCGCGTGGATAAAGGAGACGTATCAGTTCAGGAGGTTGTTCTATAAACATACGCTTATTGGGCTGGTGTGTTACTTCCTATTCGTTTTTCCAGTACAGAGTACAGCTGTTCAAACTTCTGTGCATAGTGCAAAGCCGATTCTACTTCTTTACCGTCTTTGGTCTTCAGCTCAGAAAGACTCTTGCACACATCATCCAATATATAGAAATTACGCATACAGTTTTCGCTCGACGAAGCAAAGCGGTCGTCGTCAAGACTCAGGTACCACATGGCATATTCAGTCGCGTTGTTAGCCAGTTCATCATAAATCGCTTCAGCCTTTTCCGGATGTCCCAGTTTGGCATAGCAGTCAGCCATTTCCTTCGAACTGCTGTACAGATAGTCGTGGCGTACGTTGCTGCTTGGTATCATCTTCTCGCAGTAATCCAGCACCTCAAGCGCCTTGTCGTTCTTGCCTTCTTTTATCAGCTGCGAAGCCAATGTCACAAACAGGCGGCGATGTGTATCACACATGCGCAATACCGTTTCGTCCAGATAGATACCCGGAGCATCGATACCTCCAAACTTAAACTTATGCATCAGGTTGTCGTACATCTTTTCAGTATCAATGTGTCTGCCCAGTTTGGCATTGTTGAACGGAGTGATGCGGTAAGCCAAGCCTTCCTGCAGGAAGTTGTTGGTCAGATTCAGATGATTGTCCGAACCCACCGTAATTGCCATATACATCGGGCGTTCCCAGTTGGTATTGGCAAGCATTTCCAGCATCATCAGCTCTGTTTTTGTCAGCATGCGTTTACCCTTCAGTGAGATAGTCATATAGTCTGGAATAGAATCCGGAATCAGCATATTCGAGCGTTTGATAGCCTCCTTGTCCAGTGTCATCACGATACTGTCTGTAGGAATCATCTGCAAACCGTCTTTCGGAGCACGTACCCAGTACTTCATGATATTCTTCAGTTCGTACGGATTTTCACCGAATTCCTTCTTTGCTTCTTCAGGATTCTGCTTGTAGAATCCTTCGATAGCCTTCATGGCTTCCGGACGTACATATACTATTTCATTATGTCCCGATACATAGTCGATACGATCCCAGTTGATAGGTACAGACGGAGAATCGTAAGCCGGACGGCGCATCTGGTCGATGTACCAGTCAGTCTGCAGGTAACTCAGGTTGCAGACACGCACATCGGTACGGAAACCTTCTGTTTCCTGGTTGTACCAGAGCGGGAATGTATCATTATCTCCGTTGGTGAAGAGAATCGGGTTACCTTCTGCCTGCACAGAGTTCAGATAATTCTGTCCGAAGTCGCGGCAAGTATATCGTCCGCTTCTGTCGTGGTCGTCCCATGTCTGGCTCACCATCTGTACCGGAACCAGCAGACAGACTACACTGGCCAATACCGATGCCGGTGTCTCTTTCATCTTCTTCCACAGATATTCGGAGATGGCTGCCACACCCAGACCAATCCAGATGGCAAAGGCATAGAACGAACCCGCATAAGCATAGTCGCGTTCGCGCACCTGTTGCGGCGACTGGTTCAGATAAAGAACGATAGCCAGTCCGGTCATGAAGAACAGGAAGAATACAATCCAGAACTGCTGGATACCTCTTTCTCCCTTATACGCCTGCCAGAACAGACCAATCAGTCCCAGAATAAGCGGCAGACAGTAGAACACATTATGTCCCTTGTTGTTTTTCAGTTCACTAGGTAGCAGACTTTGGTCGCCTACCAGATAATTATCGATAAACGGAATACCGGTAATCCAGTTACCATGTTCTATCTCGCCCTGTCCCTGTATATCATTCTGTCGTCCGGCAAAGTTCCACATAAAGTAGCGCCAGTACATAAAGTTTAGCTGATAAACAAAGAAGAACTTGATATTCTCCCACTGGGTAGGAATCTTCAGCATCACCACTTCTCCTGCCTGGTCGTAAGGCACCTGACGGCCTTCTACACCGCCCAGCCAGCTTTCGTAGGCCGCTGCATGATCCGAACTCCACATACGTGGGAACAGCATATTCTGTGCATACTTATATTCTGTTTTGTGGCGAACTATTTCGTAGCTGTCTTTTTCGTCGGGACGCTCTTTCTCTTTACGCTGATAAACCGGAGCTCCTTCTACCACATCGTACATATAACTGCCGTTTTCTTCCTTGATGGCCGGTTTCGAAGCATAAGTCTGACCGTAGAACAACGGACGTGTACCATACTGCTCGCGGCCCAAGTATTCACCCAGTGTAAAGATATCCTCCGGTGAGTTCTGGTCCATCGGTGTATTGGCAGTAGAACGGATGACAATCAGTGCATACGAAGAATAACCTACAACCATCATCATCATACACAAGAGTGCAGTATTCAGCGTGCGGGCGCTGACACGGAACTTCTCGCTCAAATCGGCAAAAAGATACAGTCCGATAAGAACTAATGCAACCACACCAATCAGTATGCTGCTCCATCCATGTCCGTAGAACGGAATACCCAGCAAGGCGATGGTAGTCAGGAAAGAGATGTTCATCCGCTTTCGGCTTACTGCCACATAGCTTTCGTATACACCCCAGATAATGCTGGCTGCAAGGATAATGATGTAGACAATCAGTCCGGTATTAAACGAGAATCCCAGGCTGTTGACAAAGAACAGTTCGAACCATCCTCCTACCTTCACGATACCCGGTACGATACCGTACAGCACTGCTACAATCAGTATCATAGAGCCGAAGAGAGCCAGGAGACTTCCTTTCAGATTGGCATTAGGATTCTTTTTATAGTAATATACCAGTACGATGGCAGGGATACAAAGCAGGTTGAGCAGATGCACACCGATGGAAAGACCTGTCAGATAGGCAATCAGCACCAGCCAGCGGTCGCTGTGTGCCTCGTGTGCCCAGTTTTCCCATTTCAGTATCAGCCAGAATACCAGTGCGGTAAACAGGCTGGAGTATGCATACACTTCTCCTTCTACAGCACTGAACCAGAACGTATCGCTCCATGTGTAAGCCAGTGCACCTACCAGACCGGAGCCCATGATGGTAATCATCTTTCCGGTTGTCATTTCCTCGTCTTTGGGGCAAATCAGTTTCTTGGCCAGATGCGTGATGCTCCAGAAGAGGAAAAGAATACAGGCGGCACTCATCAGTGCACTCATGATGTTCACCATCATAGCCACTTGCGACGGGTCGCTTGCAAACTGGCTGAACAGGTTGGCTGTCAGCATAAAGAAAGGAGCACCGGGCGGGTGTCCTACTTCCAGTTTATATCCACTTGTAATAAATTCGGGACAGTCCCAAAAGCTGGCAGTCGGCTCAATGGTCATGCAGTAGGTAAACGCTGCAATGGCAAAGGCAAACCATCCCACCAGATTGTTGATTTTGTTGTACTGCTGTTTCATGTAAACTATTTTGTATGCTTGTTTGTATTCAATAGTCGCAAAGATACGAAATAGTTGTCATACAGCATTTATTTTGTTTTCTGAATCAGCGGTGATACGTTTTTTTAACGGATGAAGGAAAATACAACAACGATTTATAGCTTTGTGTGGCTTTATAAATACATTTATTTATTAGTTTGTAAACTCATTCACGTCCAGCAGGCAGATGTTCAGTTCGTCCCTGTGTACGATTACGGATTTATCCATCCATCGGTCGATTTGTCGTTCTTCATCTATGTACCTCACTTGGAATGTGGCTTCACTGGAGTAACTATCACACATCCATGTAGGATACGGAATCACTTTTAATATTATGGTAAAAGGAAGAATAGACTCTTGTTCCTCCGGGGTAAGGGAAAACTGTTTGTCCATCTCGTACATTTGTATTTCAAACCTACCTCGTGAAAGGTTATAGGCAAAGAAGCGGATGTATCCATTGTATTTAAATGTGGTAAAAGTATGCTCCTTCTCTTTGTATGCAAGTGCATCATGACTTACATAAATGTCGTAGGAATAGCTTGATATAGGTAGTAGACTTTCCCGAAATCCATTTACTTCCATTGTAGTATCACAATAGATAAATTCATTGGTAACGGGGCAGTTTTCTATTGATAAACTTGGTTCTATGGTACATGGTTTGCATGCTACTTTGATATTGTCTAAATGATATCCGTCTGTGCCTTCTACGGCAGCAGAAATAAATACATTGGAATATTCTTTCGCCCAATAGATTGTAAAATCAAAGGTCTTTTTCCCAGAGCATAAGTGTTCATAAAACTTGAAGGGCGTCCAGCTTCTAAAGACTCTTTAAAGAAACCGATATTAGGCGGTGTCATGGTAATCACAATATTCCCGGTAAAATTCTTGTCGAATTCTAAAGTGTATTTACTTTCTGTGCAAGTAGTAACACTTTTATCTCTTTCATACTGTTAAAATTTAAGGGTTAAACTCTGATAAATCAATTTCTATTTTGGTTGTTTTATTTTTATAAATAGTAGTGGGGAAATTCCCTAAATCATATTCTTCAGAAAATTCGCTATAACAATATCGAACATTATAATAGTCTATGAAAGAAAAGTCATCTGGTAGTCCTTCTGTTTCATTCTCCGGAATGTAGGAATAGGGAAATACAGCATTTGCATCTTCTTTTGTTAAATTGTATTCAGCCCACCACCAATCCGGTATTTTGCTGTTGAAAAAGAATGAAATTCTTAACAATCCGCTATTAAAGTTTTTGATAGAGAACTGCACAAAGCCAAAACATCTTTTCATATCAAAAGAAACCACATCGTTCTTTTTAGATTGATATAGAGGTATGTATCCTTTGTATAATTGCTGTTCATGGATTCTTGGCTTGTCAAATAAATCGAACCAATATCCTGTTTTGTATAAAAATGTATTTCCAAGATAGGATTGTTCTTGGCTATTAAAAAATATACCTCCAAATAGTCCTGTAGATACATCCAAATAGGCGCATGATTCTTTCGATTCCGGTGCTGCTACTATACGGATAGTATATTTTTCATTTCTTTTTAGTTTTAATCTAGCTTTATTTATATCATCAAATAAGCCATAAGCATAGGGGGTACCATCTTCCTGTCTTACATCTATTCCGTATAGGTCGTTTACACCATGCGGAATGGGGGATCTTTGGTCTTCTGTCCACTCTCCGTTCAGTTGGAATGTAATCTCTACATATTCATTACACGGACACTCTTCATTTTCTTTGCATGCCCATAGCAGCAAAGGCGTCAATAATAATATAAGCAGTTTCTGTTTCATGGCTTTTTTATTGAGGTAAAGGTAAATAATCTTCTAAGTCGAATTCTATGGTTGTTGTTTGCCCTTTATAGATACTTGTAGGGAAACTTCCTAACTCTTTCTCTCCATACCCTGTTTCCGGATTGTAGTATTTGGAATAGACTTTATAGTTATTGGCAAAGGAAATATCATTGGGAATTTCTTTATCTTCCGTTTCAGAAATAAAAGAATAAGGAAGTTTTACGTTTGTTTGCTCTGATGTCAGCCGGTAATTGACTTGTTGCGGATTTTCTTCGTTTTTGGGAAAGAAACAGAATCTTAAATCGCTCACAATGAAATTGTTGATAGAGAACTGAACGAAGCCAAAGCATCGTTTCATATCAAGCGAGATGATATTGTCTTGTTCCGTTTGGTACACGGGTAAATATCCTTTATATAGTTGTAGAGCATAGTGATAGTTTGAGTTAAAGCGGATAAAATAATTTCCGGTTTCATATAAGAAAGTGTTTCCCAAATAGCTTGGTTCTTTATCGGTGAGAAATACTTCTTCGAATCTGTCTGTAGATACATGCATATATGCACATTCTTCTTTTGATTCCGGTGCAGCGATTACCCGAATGGTGTATTTTTCATTTTTCTTTATTTTTAATATGGCTTTGTCCATATGGTCGAACAGTCCATAAGCATAAGGAGTGCCATCGGCCAGTCTTACATCTATTCCAAACAAATCATTGAGACCGTATGGAATGGGTTCTCTGTTATCTTCCGTCCATTCTCCATTCAGTTGGAATGTAACTTCCACGTATTCATTGCATGGACATTCCTCGTCTTTACATGCCCATAGCATAAAAGGTACGAATAATAAAATAAGTGTTTTCTGTTTCATGGTTTTGTATTTTTTAATTTGATTGCAAGGTAGATAAAGGTTTTGAGATAGAAAAATCGGATACCTGGTTTAACGCGAAAATAATTGTTTTATGTCTGCTTAAGAGGGAATATCGGTTTGTCAAAATGCCGTTGAAAAGACGAGAATACTTTCATAAAAACGGGGTTCTTTCTTTGAAACGGACTGACATATTGTTGATGTAAACTACTCACGCCTTGAGGCATGAGCTTCGGATACGATTGCCCGGTATTCAATAAAGAGTTTTACAGATATTTAGTCAATCCAAATGATATAGATGAATGCATAGATAATTTAAGGTCAAAAGCTCTTAATATAAGAGATTGGAACTAAAAGAAAGGCCCTAAGTGTATTTACAACTTAGAGCCTTTTATCGTTTCTTTACAGGTTCTTTTCCATCTTCTTGTCGTATTCCTGACCTCTGGGCACCAGATAGAGAAACATTACGCAGTCATCCACTATCTGTACATGATAGCTGAAGAAGGCACGGTAACTGCCTATCCTCAGACGGTAGATAAACTCAAAATCCACCAGCTTCTTGCAGTCCGTCAGTTCTTCAATGCTCCCGGAATTGATAACTTCCTGTACCGAATTACGCACTGAATCCAGCATCTTCCCTGAGAGCTTGCGGACTGCCTTTTCAAACTCCTTTGAAAATTCAACCCTCATTTCTCAACCACTCCCAGCCAGTCCATAAATTCCTTGCGCTCGTTCTCCTCCAGCTTCACCTTTCCTTCCGGATATTTTTCGGACATATAGCGGTATGCTTCGCTGTCGTCGTATTCTTCCGCTGTCTTGTCGAGCAGACTTTCGATCAGCTTCTTCAGGTTTGTGCCCTGGCGTGCTGCCATGACCGAAAGAGCCTTGAAAGTGTCCTCCTTCAGGTCGATTATCTTTTTCTTGTATGTTACTGTTGCTTCCATAATTCCGTCTTTTCTGCAAATATATAATATATATATAATATATACAATGTATATTGAACTTTCTTAAACACGTATCCCGTTTTTCAGCATTTCCTCGCGCACAAGCTCTGTTTCGACTGCAGACAGGTCGGCCAATGCAACTTTCATGTGGTTTTCTTTCTGATATGCCTTGACATCATTGATTATCATTTGAAAGTTAATGGGAAATTGTACGAGATACACAGTTTTGAAGATCTTGAAGAAATTATAAAGTTAAGTGAAGATGAAGACGAGTAACTATATCAATGAGATAATCTGGAGAATATTCCATTCTGCCTTGGTCAAGTGGTCGAGGATGAAGAGAACCAGGATATAGATATATATTATATGGGTGAATGTGTTCTACACGATTACGTTCATGTGGCCATTATATGCGTTCGGCAATTATCCTGTTCCGGAAAATCAAGAACCGTACTGCAGACTGGGTAAACTTGCATACCCTTTGGGCGCTCCGGAACTGCATCCGGGAGAAATACAACCACGGTATAGGTGTGGATAGTCTGATCTATGGTAAGGACTTTGATGGGGAGAACCTAGAAACATTTACTCCTTTGACGAAGAAAAGCTTTGGCCTCATAATCAAGCGAATTAAAGAAATTGACGAATACGCAACTATATAAGATTCATCTAATCAAAAAAAACAAAGATATGAAAGCAGGTGATTTCTTGTGTCAAGTGCCGATTCTTCGAGGTGATGCGGTACATGTGGTTGTAGTTCATTGCCAACGTGTAGCTTTTGTAGAATTTATAGAAAATCTGTGTATTCTTTGAGTGGAAAAAAATGTTTTAAATCTTTTATTCATAGCTTTTTATTATAAAGTTTTTGTATTTTTATTGTATTAAAGATGTTATCATATTTCTTTTTATCTTTTTTATTTACATCAAAATAGTATAATCGAACATTATCATAAATATATTTTTTCCAAAATTTGCCATGTTCTTCGCCATAGTATATTGAGTATATTTTTTTATGTACTGAATCTTGGGGGATATAAGTATCTATATCAAATTGCATCAATGATCCTTCGAAAAAGAATATCACCCCGTCATTGAAAACATATTTATATATTACACCTTCCTCATAATTAACTATTTCAAAATGAATAGGCTCAGGCATGTCAACTATAATTTTTACAGAAAGCAAGTCAAAGCACTCTCTCCTTATGGAGGGATTCGCTTTGTAATTTAACGTCGAACACGACACTAATAATATCATAATCAATATACTAATTATTCCTTTCATCATAATTTTTTAAGGCCTGTTGTTCTCTTTTCATTTACATAATATTTAGTATTAAGGGTTTGATTTTAATTGTAATCTAATTCAGCTCTATCAATGATTATATCGGTGATGTTTTTTCCTCTTTCAATATTGGTAATAAAAGATTTGAGCACTTCTTCTCGATTTACTGCAGGTGTTACTTTGCATTCAATATCCATACTGTAGTTCTCCGGAAGCCATATTTCCTCTTTTGGCCATGTAAAGGAATATGCTCTGATGTTTACTTTTGTTTCTAAGGTTACACAATATTCATTTTCGAGTTCTAACAGAAATGGTGTTTCGTAAGGGCTGCTGTTTATGATTTGGTATCTGATTGTTCCGAACATTCTTTTCAAGTCCATCACTAAGGTGGTTTGGTCAGCAGTTGCTTTATATTCGGTGATGTGTCCAGTATAGATGGAATCAGAATACGCTTGGACGGGGTGTATGCATTCGTCGAAACTATATTCGCTGGTGTAAATGAACTGGTTTTTCAATGGGCAGCAATCAAACTCCCCTTTGTGGTAGAGATGAAAGCTATTTCCATAATATTTGTAAGTAATATCAGGGTTGTAATATGGTCGTTCTTGTCTATTAGGAACGATGTTTGTGATAATGGTATAGGTTTGTTCAGGGAGTAATTTGATTTTCGCTTTATCTAATTGGCTGAATAAGCCATATGCATAAGGTGTTCCGTCTGCTTGCAGGATCTGTATACCGCATAAATCTTTGTTTTGATTCCATTGGGCATAATCTTCTGCCCACTCTCCAGCCAGTTGGAAAGTCGCTTCCACGTATTCATTGTATGGGCATTCCTCGTCTTTGCATGCCCCTAGCATGAAAGGTACGAATAATAATATAAGTGCTTTCAGTTTCATAGATTTGTGGTTTTTAATCTAATTGCAAGGTAGATAAAGGTTTTGAGATAGAAAAATCGGATACCAGGTTTAACGCGAAAATAATTGTTTTATGTCTGCTTAAGAGGGAATACCGGTTTGTCAAAATGCCGTTGAAAAGACGAGAATGCTTTCATAAAAACGGTTTTCTTTCTTTGCAACAGATTGATATATTGTTGATGTATTTAAGGTCAAAAGCTCTTAATATAAGAGATTGGAACTAAAAGAAAGGCCCTAAGTGTATTTACAACTTAGAGCCTTTTATCGTTTCTTTACAGGTTCTTTTCCATCTTCTTGTCGTATTCCTGACCTCTGGGCACCAGATAGAGAAACATTACGCAGTCATCCACTATCTGTACATGATAGCTGAAGAAGGCACGGTAACTGCCTATCCTCAGACGGTAGATAAACTTGAAATCCACCAGCTTCTTGCAGTCCGTCAGTTCTTCAATGCTCCCGGCATTGATAACTTCCTATACCGAATTACGCACTGAATCCAGCATCTTGCCGAAAAGTGAGACTGCCCATTTTTTTATAAATATTTCGTTTATATTGATTATTCATTAAAAATAGGAGTCTGAACAATGTCCGCAGTTATGCTAACAGCTTCTGTATCACTATTTCTTGTAATATTCTTACAAATAATAAGCGTTTTAAGGCCAGATTCAATAGGAAAATAAGTCCATGTCTCAGAATCCATTTTAGATAAGCGCACACAATAAGAACCCGAAGGAAGGTTACAACGAACTGCCGAACCGTCTGCGGGATTAGGAGTCGTTATTTTTATGATAGGTGGTTCTCCATTTTCTAAATGCAAAGCGCTATAAATCTCTACAGTATTAGGAATAAACTCTTTAAATTTTTTTCCATAACTGATATGTAAATTATTATCAGGTACTTCATCTTTACATCCAGTTACACTTAATAACATCAATACTGTTACTGCAAATAAATAGATTGTTTTTTTCATAATTAATATAAATTAAAGATAGTAATAGGTATTTTACGGACAATTAGTAACATAGCAACAAAAGCATTAATTTATAATGCTCAATTATAATATTTAAACGATTATTACTATGTTTCTAGATTCTAAAGTTACAAAGATTTATTGTATGGCCGATAGTTTTTGCAAGGAATTTGCATTACAATAGGAAAAATATATGATTGAGGATAAGAAGACCAAACATCGTGACAATCCCAACCGTATGAGCGATGCTGAGATTATGGTTATTCTAATCTTGTTTCACTCCGGTGGTTTCCATTGTTTCAAGTATTACTACAATGAATATGTCTACAAATATCTGAAACACTTTTTTCCTCGTCAGGTTTCCTATAACCATTTTATGGAGCTGGAAAAGGAAGTGCTGTTTTCCCTGACCATCGTCATCAAAAAAGTACTGCTGGAAACCTGTACCGGTATTAGTTTTGTTGACTCTACGCCTTTCGTGTTTGTCGTAATCAAAGAGTCCTTATTCATAAGAAATATCTAATTGGCTGAATAGCCCATACGCATAAGGTGTTCCGTCTGCATGCAGTGCTTCGATACCGATGTAATCCATAAATTCTTCAAATTGAGGGTAATCCTCTGCCCATTCTCCGGTCAGTTGGAAAGTTGCTTCCACATAGTCCTTGGCCGGACATTGTTCCTCGTCTTTGCACGACCATAGCATGAAAGGTACGAATAATAATATAAGTGCTTTCAGTTTCATAGATTTGTAGTTTTTAATTTGGTTGCAAGGTAGATAAAGGTTTTGAGATAGAAAAATCGGATGCTTGGTTTAACGTGAGAGTCTTTTCAATTTTAACTATAAAAACAACCGGTTTGTCTTTGTATGCGATTACGGATTTATCCATCCATTGGTCGATTTGTCGTTTTTTGATTACGTATTTGCTTTTTCTTGAAAAATAAAATGTTTTAAAAATCCGGTTTTCTCTTTCATAAAGTCTGATTTTTTGTTTTTTCGCTAACTGATACTTTTGTAATTTAATGAATTTTAACAGGCAAAAAAGAGGAAATAAATCAAAAAAAGGACTGTATACATGCTTTATAACATGTATTTAGGGGATGAAACAAAGGAAAAAAGGACTCGTAAAAGAGGGTTTTGATACTTGTATCGGTGGGTGACGATACTTGTATCGTGAGCTTACGCTATTAGTAACACATGCCAACGGTATTAATAGTGTAAAAAAAGGGGATTAAAAGAGGTTTTTATTCCTGTTTTTAGTGGAGTGGAGTGTTTTTTCTTCTCTTTTACAAGATGTATATCCGGGTGATAAAAAGATGTGATTCTTGTTGTGTGAGAAGATATTTGTTGTGTAATGCATATGTATTGTGTGACCTGTACGGATAGGTTGTGAATTTTCTGTCTTTTTGTATTTGGGTATACCCTCAAAAAAGTGGAAATTTGCAACCGGACTTGCCTTTGAGTCTAAAAAGGCTTGTTTTAGGGGACTTGAATTGACATTTTGATAAATGTATATTCCGCTGAAGTAAGACACTTTCATTTTGTCATTTTACGAAAGAATCGGGAAGAGAAAAATATCAATGGGGGCTTTATTTGTCCGATTAAGCTTTTGTGTATATCCAAAATATTATATCTTTGTCGCCGGAAATGGTTCCGTGTGTCTGTTCGGACAAGCGGATTAAAAGGGAATCAGGTGAAATTCCTGAACAGTCCCGCTGCTGTAAGCTCCTTCAACTCTTCGGAAATAGCTTATGCCACTGATAACTGAACAATATCGGGAAGGCTCCGGAGAGGGGGTAAGTCAGAAGACCTGCCATCGTACAAATTTAACTGCACTCGTGGGATAGGCAGTTAAGACTGAATTTATACAATTAATTTTATCAGGTAGGTGTGACTGGAAATTTCTGGTCTTCGTGCTGCTGTGTGTATTTCTGACAGGGAATACTGTATGCCTGTGTGTACAAAACAGGCGGGATGGCTTGTGCTGATTATTGCCGGCGATTTTGGAGGATTGATTGTGTAATGTCATTATTTATAAAAACAGATTTTTATAAATAATAGTATTATGAATTTTATTGGATTTGCAAGAAAAGCCGTCCTTATGGGGATTATGGTATGCATTGCCCTGTGTATGGGGGCTTGTTCGTCGGAAAATGGTACTGCAGGAGCAGGAGCCTTGAAGTTTGATTTAAACATTGTGCAGGAGGGTACTGATCCTTTGTTTGTGGTGCCGGGACAGGATATGGTGCTGGAATATTCGGGAGAAAATATACAGACGATAGAAGTGGGAAAGCTGTCGGCCGGATGGACTGCAGAAGTGGATTATGAAGCATCTAAAATTGTACTGAATGCTACTGCTGAGGCTGAGAAAGAAGCGAAAATAGAATTTAAGGCGAAAGGTGGAGATGGTGCAGAGCAGGTAAAAGAGTTGAGCTTTTATAACCTGAATTCGTTTAATGACCCGAACGGGGCTTTTGTGCTGAATGAGGGAAATATGACTACAGAGAATGGTTCGTTGGGATATATTACTCCGGAAGGTTATGTGATTGGTGATGCATATAAACTGGTGAATGGTACCGAACTGGGAAATGTAGCGCAGGATATGGCGTTCTACAACGGGAAGATTTATGTCATATCGCAGAATGGAAACAAAAATGCGGTGGGAGAGTTATTCGAGAATGATGGCACGCTTGTGGTAATGGATGCGAAAACGTTGAAAAAAGAAGTGACTTTTTCTAGAAATCAGTTGGAAGGACTGGACTGGCCTACACATATCGCTGTTCTTGATGAGAACCATATATATATTCGGGATAATAAAGGGGTGTATCGTCTGGATATGGGAACGGGAAGAATTTCTTTTGTAGAAGGTTCCGACGGAGCTCCTAAGTCGCGTTTTGTGGTAATGGGAGGTAAGGTGTATACATTCCAGAATAAAAACTATATGTGCAATATCCTTGAAATCTCACCGGAATCGGATAGTGTTTTTAAGATAAGTTTGCCTTATTCGGCTCCTTATAAGAGTTTGTATAGTATTGAGAAAGCCGGTGAGGGGGATGTATGGCTTACTGCGACTGGATTTGGTAAATATTATGTGGCTAAGTTTAATCTGGCTACTAAAGAGCTGGACTCTCGGGAAATTGGTTCGGAACCGAATGTGGGAAGTGCTGGGGTGTCTTTCTGTGTAAAAGATAATATGATTTATTATGCCAATGGCACTACACTGTATCGTATGAAGTTTGATGAGGCTGCCGGAGAGGAACCGGGTGAGGAGGAAATGCTTTGCGATCTTAATCTGCTTGATAGTAATGCAGGACTGTTGTATAACGGACTGGCTGTTCATCCGGTGACGGGACATGTATATGCAAACTCTATCAAATCGTTCCCCTTGTTTACTACAAATCAGATCTGGGTATTCGATTTTGAGACCAGCGTAGACTCTCCGTTTGCCAAATATGAGAATTATACACATTTCCCGGCAGGAGTCTTTTTTTATTCTGAAAATTAATTTATGATATTGGTTATATGAAGAAGTTTTTTATCGTGTTTGGGCTGTATGCATGCTGGGTGTAGCTGTAGTGGGATGTTCTGATGATTTGTCGGAGGGTAATTCCGGCGGAGGTGGGAAAGAGGAAATCTTGGGCGGTTATGCCGACCCGAAAGGGGTGATGATATTGAACCAGGGAGCTCCCTCTTCGCAAAATAGTTCTCTGACTTTCATTACTCCGGAAGGTGAAGTGGAGGATAACGTGTACCGTAAGGTAAATGGCTCGGCTTTTGGAAATTATGCGGAGGATTTATGGATGTATAACGGTAAGTTCTATATCGTAAGCGACGGGCTTTTTGAACCTAATGGGGAGAAAACCGATGGTGAACTGGTGATTGTGGATGCTGTAACATTGAAACTTGAAAAGGCTTATCAGATAGAAGATTTGAAGTTTCCTCGGCCGGAAGGAAGTCTGGAGGAAGATGAAATGCTTTCGCTAAGTACTCCTTTTGCCAATATTGCTGTATTGGATGAGAAGAATGTATTTTTTGCCGAAGGACAGGGAATGTTCCGCTTTGATACTACTACGGGAGAGCTGAATCTTATTGAAGGAGCTTATAATTTTGGTAACCAGGGAGGAACTATTGAAGAAGTAGCTTCAACAAGGGGTATCTTGAGAGTGGGAGACTGCCTGTATTGTGGGGGTGGAGGTTTCTGGCAAACTGCAAGATTGTTTGAGTTTGCCAAAGATAAGAATGAGGTGAATAGGGTTTTGCCTGATTTGAATGGTGATTTTATTAGTGGAATCTGCCAGACGGGCGAACGTGAGGTGATGCTTGCTACTTGTGGAAGAGGGGGAGAAAAGAAGTCTTACCTTATTTTTGTCGACCTCGACAGCTGGAAGGTAGTGAAAGAGGTGAAGATTGCGGAGGATATTTCTGCTGAATTCTTTAATGACTCGGGAATTACAAAGGCTGGAAATTATATTTATTATGCAGCCGGGGGAACGACTATCCGTCGTTTGTCGCTCGAAACCTGGAAAGCGGAGGATTGTATCGATGTGCTGAAAGATGCGCCCGAAGGGATTCATCTGAACTGTAATGTGACTGCAAATCCTTCTAATCAGTATTTGTATGTGGCTGTATCGGATAAATACAGTGAATCGGAAATTCCTACTTGTAATTATTTGCTGATTTATGATTGCAGTGGAGAAAAACCGGTATTGGTGAATAAGATTGTGAATAAGACAAGTTATCCGATAGGAATATATCCGATGAATAAGTTTTACAATAAATAAAGATACGGGGTAAACTGGAATTATCGGTACAAAAAGAAATAGCAGCGGGAACTCCCGCTGCTATTTCTTTTTTATTTTAATGTGCCGGCTTCTGCCTGCTGAATCATCTGCTGGCTGGCATACATGTATACTTCTACACGGCGGTTTTGACGGCGTCCGGCTTCGGTACTGTTGTCGCCTACAGGATTGCTCTCGCCCATTCCTTCTACTTTCTTGATCTGTGAAGCAGAAGCACCGCATCCTAAAAGATAGCTGGATACGCTCTGGGCACGTGTTTGGGAGAGTTCCATGTTCTTCTGTGCACTTTGGGCTGCTGTACAGTTCTTCCATCCGGTATTGTCGGTATATCCGTAGATTGCGACATCCATGTCAGGGTTCTGGTTCAGAACATTGTTGGCAAACTTGCTTAATGCCGATTTGGCTGAGGTACTGAGATCGGCACTGCTTGTATTGAATAGAATACCGGAGTCGAATGTAACTTTTACTGCCTGTAAGCCGTTGTTGTCGGTTACCTGTTCTACTTCTGCGCCTTGGATTTCTGCGGCCTGCTGGGCTGCCTTATCCATTTTCTTTCCGATCAAGGCTCCTGCGCCTGCACCTACTGCAGCACCTACTGCTGCTCCAATGGCTGCTCCTTTTCCGTGTCCGATTACACCTCCGAGAATGGCTCCCATGGCAGCTCCGCTACCTCCACCAATCATACTTCCTTTGGCTGTCTTGTTCAAGGAAGCACATCCACTTAATATTAAACTTGCGCTTAAAAACAGCGCCATACAATTTCTTGCTTTCATAAGTCGTATCTGTTTAGTTTGAAACTGCAAGATACGGTAATTTGAGTAAATGTCCTAATTTTAAGAGGATAAAATACGGCTTTAAGGGTTGCTTAACCGTTGTGTGTATGATTATGCGATTTCAATACCCGATGGGGAAGATTGCCGTGACCTACGAGTTCGATGGGGCATCCGAAATGTTCTTCCAGCCATTCTGTCGGTACTTCGGTGTCGGGGTGGTAATGCAGGTTACCGTTTACACAGGCAATACTCTTTACGTTTTGCAGCACGGTTCCTATGTCGTGACTGACCAGAATGATGGCACGCTCACGGTTTATTTCTTCAAGTAAAGAGTAGAGCTTGGCCTCAAAACGTTTGTCGATGTAAGTATTGGGTTCGTCTAAAATGACGACTTGCGGGTCGGATACCAAAGCCCGGCCTAATAGAGCACGTTGCAATTGTCCGCCGCTTAATTGTCCGATGGCACGTTTCTCTAGTCCTTCCAGTCCCATTTGGGCAATGACGTGCTGCACTTGTTCGTGCTGTTCACGACTGAAAGGGTGTAGGAGTGACTTCTGACGATTCAGACCGGACAAAACGACTTCGTAGACCGAGATGGGGAATTTCTTGTCGATGGCATTGTATTGAGGGAGATATCCCATGCTGATTTCCGGTACTTCTGTTCCGTTTCGGAAGAAGCGGATTTGTCCCGAAGTGGGAGAGAGAAGTCCTAATATCACTTTTATCAGAGTGGTTTTTCCACCTCCGTTGGGACCGATAACGCCTAAGAAATCTTGTTCGTATACGGTGAGGTCGATATGATCGAGTACGGTTTTCCGGTCGTAGCCGGCCGAAATATCGCTTAGTTGTATCAAAGGTGTTTTTTTCATGCGTGTACAAATGCGTTTAGGGTTGCTGTAAGGCACGTGCCACATTTTTCATTTCTTCATCCCAATGGTAACTCAGAGGATTGATAGGGACAATCTGCAATTGAGCTTCCCTGGCAATGAGTTCGGCATTACGGGTATCGAATTCTTGCTGTACGAAGATGATACGGGCTTTTTTATGTCCGCTTTGTTCGATGAGTGCTTTCAGATGAGCCGGAGAGGGTTCTTTTCCACCTTCTTCAATGCTGATTTGGGTGAGTCCGTAATCGCGGGCAAAATAAGAAAGTGCCGGATGATAAATCAGGAAAGTACTGTCTGCATGGCTCAGATAATTGCGTACTTCATGTTCGGTATTATCTATGACAAGATTCAGACTATCCAGTCGGTTCTGGTAGTAGTCTGTATGAATAGAATCCAGTTGGCAGAGGGTTTGACAGATGTTTTGTGCAATCAGACGGGCATTGCGGCAAGAATTCCAGATATGAGGCTCGACTCCTCCTTCGTGAATGTGGTCGCCGTGCACTTTAGATTCTTCACGTATCAGGTCGATACCTGCAGACATATCGAAGAAAGGCAGTTCGGGAGAATTGCCTTGCAGTTTATCTATCCAGTTTTGTTCGAACCCGATGTAGCCGATGCGGAGATAGGCAGTACTTTGTGAAAGTGCAACCATCTGCTGGGGAGTGGGATCGTAGGTCTCGGGACTGCTGCCATCAGGAACCATACTTACTACCTTGAAGTGTTCACCGGCTATTGCTTCGGTGAAGTAACGAAGGGGTTCCAATGTGACGGTCAGTATAGGGCGCTCTCCGGCTTGTGGCTGTCTGTGACACGACATCAGGAGGAGCATGCTGATGAACAGAATGGTATATTGTTTCATAAAAAGTAAATCTTTGTGTGAAAAACAAAGATACAACAAATAAAGGAAATCACCGGAAAGTGATTTCCTTTATTTATCGTAATCTTCCCGAACAGCTTATCGGGTAGCACGAAGTATTTCACGTTTTCCTCCCGGAGGACCAGGCAGGCGTTCTACGGTGTAGCCTGCACTTTGAAGCATGCGGCGTACGGAGCCTTTGGCACAATAGGTAGTCAGTACACCTCCCGGGGCTGTGATGCGATATAAACTTTCGAAGAGGGAAGGATGCCACATTTCCGGCTGTTTGTCGGGAGCAAAAGCATCGAAATAAATGACATCGTATTCTCCTGTAAATGGGAACTGGGTGAAATCGCCTTGTATCTTGTGGAGGGTAAACCATGGGGTTATGGATACCGGTTTATTCCATTCGGCACGATGCAAGGCTTCATACTCGGCGGCACGGGAAGGAGCAATCTGTTCGGGATATCCGAGCAACTGCAAAGTTTCTTCCGGTACCGGATAGAGTTCGATGGTGGTGAAACAGACCGGACGATGGGTACGTTCTGCTTCGAGTAAGGTAAGGAAGGCATTCAGACCGGTACCAAAACCTATCTCAAGTACACGGGGAGCCGGTACTGTGACATGTTGTAAGCCCATCTGAATAAAGATATGTTCCGACTCGGTGCGTGCGCCTTTTACGGAGTGGTAATGTTCGTCCATTTCCGGAACGAATAGTGTATAGCTTCCGTCTGCAGTTTGTTCGGGTTGTATCATGGGGGATATGTTTTAAAGTTTGGATTGTTAAAAATGAAAGAACTTGAATGCTCCGATGGTGGCTGCTACCAGTAAAGCATAACGTGCCAGCTTACCGAAAGTCATTGAGAGAGTCACGATGTATAAATTGGCTTTCATCAGTCCTAAAACAATGAGAATGGCATCCCCGATGACAGGGAGGAAAGAGAAAATGGCAATCCACGACCCCCTTCCATGAATAAATCGGGTGGCTTTGTCCAATTGCTTTTTGTCTACTCTGAAATACTTCTCTATCCATTCTATTTTTCCGAGGTGTCCGATCCAATAGCAGGTAAGACCTCCCAATGCATTACCGGCTGTAGTAGCCAAAGTAGACCAGATTGGGTCCAGTCCCAGTCCGATGCAGGCCAGCAGTACGGCTTCCGAGCTGAAAGGAAGAATAGTTCCGGCTAAAAAGGCTGAAATAAACATACCCCAATAGCCCCAGTCTATCATGAATTGAAGAAATGCATCCATATATTGAATATTCCGGCAAAAAGGGTGAGAAGAAGCATACAGAGGAAATAATATCGTGTAAACCTATTGAACAGAAGGGCAAACAAATGTCCGTGCATGATGGCTCCTATCATGATAAGAATAGGAAACAGAGCATTGAAGTGCTGAGGCTGCCAGAGCATGAGAAGCATGACTTCTATTCCGGTAAACCGCAGAGATTGTATCATAATGCGTGTCTGTACCTTATCCTGTCGTGATACCTGAAAATTCTGTGTACTGCTTATTACTGCCAACAGGAAAAAGACTCCCCATGAAATGCATTGGGAGAGTGTGAGTGTGGAATAATCGGGTATCCAATCCTGACCGAGTTGGCGAAAGGGAGTCAGGATAAAATCCGGTTCTCCATTGTAAGTGCTGTAGCAAAGCATAAACCAGTAAGGCAAGCTCAAGCCCACCATACCGGCAAAGAAAGTCCGCGGGCTGAGAGACCGTAGTCCTATCATGTGCAGGTAAAGGAAGGGAACAAAGAACAGGCATGAAGGGAGTATCCAGCTTCCAATACCGATTAACAGAAAGGCATGGAAAATGGAGGATGAATTGTATCTTGATTCATAGCTGCGGAACAGAGAACTGAGCATCCCTGCAAAGAGTAAGGGAAACCAGCTTTCGGCAGAGTATGAATAAAGAAACGGACAAAGGAAGAAAGTAATCAGAAATAGAGCCGGAGGAAGAGTAGAACGGGTGCGTATCAAGGCAAATGTGGTGTTCATCTCTATCATCAGACCGGTAATCAGTATTCCTATGACTAAAGAGAGCACATGAGTCCAGCTCTGACACAGTATTCCACCTGTGAGCAGAGAGAGAAGAATAGCCACAGGAAGAGTCAGTCTTCCGGTGGCTATTTGATATTGAAGTGTATCTCGTGCAGATATCATTATAAGTCAAATCCGATGTCTGAGCGGAAATATTTCTTTTCGAATGAAATCTTTCCGGCATTGGTAAACGATTGTGCCAATGCTTCGGCCTTGTCTGCTCCGTATGAGCTGACTGCAATGACACGTCCTCCTGATGTTACAATCTGACCGTCTTTTACAGCTGTACCGGCATGGAATACAATGCTTCCTCCAGCTTTTGCTTCTTCGATGCCTGTAATAGGGAATCCTTTTTCGTATGCTTCCGGATAACCACCTGATACAAGCATTACGCATACTGCTGAGCGAGAATCGATTTCAAGAGTCTTTTCATTCAGTGTACCGGTTGCTACTCCTTCGAATAAGTCAACAAGGTCGCTCTTGATTCGGAGCATGACACTTTCTGTTTCGGGGTCGCCCATACGTACATTGTATTCAATGACCATCGGTTCACCTTTCACATTAATCAATCCGAAGAAGATGAAACCTTTGTAGTCGATTCCTTCGGCTGCCAGTCCTTCTACTGTAGGGCGGATGATGCGGTCTTCTACTTTCTTCATCCATGCTGCATCTGCAAATGGAACAGGAGATACAGAACCCATACCACCGGTGTTCAGACCTTTGTCGCCTTCGCCGATACGTTTGTAGTCTTTTGCTTCGGGCAGGATTTTATAGTTCTTTCCGTCGGTCAGAACAAAGACTGAACATTCAATACCGCTCAAGAACTCCTCGATAACAACAGTAGCTGATGCATTGCCGAACATTCCACCCAACATTTCTTTCAACTCTTTCTTGGCTTCTTCCAAAGTAGGAAGTATCAGTACACCTTTTCCTGCACACAAACCGTCTGCCTTCAGTACGTAAGGTGCTTCCAGAGTTTCAAGGAAAGCAAGGCCTTCTTCTATGTTATCGGCAGTAATGCTTTTATAACCTGCTGTCGGGATATGATGACGCTGCATGAAACCTTTGGCAAATTCTTTACTTCCTTCGAGAACAGCACCTGCTTTCGACGGACCGATAACTGGGATGTGTGCCAAAGCTTCATCGTTTTTGAAGAAATCGTATACTCCTTTTACCAATGGATCTTCCGGACCTACCACTACCATGTCGATGTGGTTTTCTACCACAAACTGTTTGATGGCATCAAAATCGTCGGCTTTAATAGCTACGTTTTCGCCTACTTCGCGTGTACCGGCATTTCCGGGTGCAATATATAATTTGTCAATCTTCGGACTCTGAGCTATTTTCCAAGCCAAGGCATGCTCACGTCCACCTGAACCTAAGAGTAAAAGTTTCATTTGTATATCTGTTTTAGAGTTATTTCAGAAAATCGTTAAAGTAGCGTGTAATGTGTTCGTGCAGATGAACACGGTCTCTTCCCATCATGTTGTGTCCGTCTTCCGGATAAACAAAGAAATCGGGATGAGTACCGGCTTCGATGCAGGCACGAAGGAATGTATAACTGTGCTGAGGTACACAAGTAGGATCTGTTCCTCCAATGATGATTTGCAAGCGTCCTTTCAGATTGCCGGCCTTGTTTCGAAGATTGGCTTCTTTATATCCTTCCGGATTTGCCTGTGGAGTGTCCATATAACGTTCTCCGTACATTACTTCGTAGAACTGCCAGTCAATCACCGGTCCGCCGGCTACTCCTACCTTGAACAGGTCGGGATAAGTCAGCATCAGATTGGTGGTCATGAAACCTCCGAAGCTCCAGCCGTGTACTCCTATTTTGTTTCCATCTACGTAAGGCAGTGACTGCAGGAATTTGGCACCTTCTACCTGGTCTTTCATTTCTTCAGTACCCAACTGACGGAAAGTACAGTTTTCGAACTTGATACCACGATTATCGCTTCCTCTGCTATCTACTGTAAGCATTACATAGCCTTGCTGTGCCATATAAAGATCCCATCCGCGTGCATCATAGAAACGGGTGTTGTGAATCATTTGTGCATGTGGGCCACCATATACATAGATAATGGCAGGATATTTCTTGTTCGGGTCAAAGTCTACCGGCTTAATCAGGCGATAGTACAAGTCGGTTTCCCCGTCTGCAGCCTTGATGGTTCCGATAGTGATTTCAGGCAGTTTATAGCCTTCAATCATCGGGTCGGTTGCAGTAAACAGTTCAACACCTTTCTTGCCGTTGGTAGGCAGGATGCTTACAATACGGGGTACAGAAGCAGATGTAAAGTTATCGATAACGTAAGTACCGCTGGCAGACAGCTGTGCACGGTGCATACCATCTTCCGCTCCAATGAGTGTACGTTTTCCGTTCTTCACGTTCAGGCTGAAAATATTAGTCTGCAAAGGAGAAATTTCCGTGCTTCCGATGATAATTTCTTTCTTGTCTGTATTGAAGCCCAATACATCCTGTACCAGCCAGTTGCCTTCGGTCAGAGGAGTAGTTTTTCTGTACTCATTGTAAGTACTCTCTCCATCTTTGCCCTGTTGGGTATCTCCATACATTTTAGTCTGAGTATCCATCAGATACAGATGGTTGAAACCATCACGCTGGCTCTGATAGATGAATTTAGACTGATCCCAAGGCAGGAATATCAAAGGATGCTGAGGTTCTACGTACTTCGGATGTTTTTCTTCGTACAATACTTCCAGCTTCTTTCCACTGGCAGCATCGTAGCTTACCAGTTGTGCATGATTCTGGTCACGGTTCAATTCGATGACATAAACCGTCTTTTCATCGGGTGCCCAACTGATGTTGGTAAAATAACGGTCGGTAGGATCGCCTGCCTGCAGATAAACGGTCTTTTCACTACGCATGTCATATACTCCTACAGTGACTTTGTGACTTGTCATCCCTGCCATTGGATATTTGTCAGGCTCCAATGTGGCAATACGGGTAGAAGTGTTGACTTGCGGATAATCGGTTACCATGGTCTGATCCATGCGGTAGAAAGCCAGATAGTTTCCTTTCGGACTCCAGAAAGTACCCTTCATGATGCCAAACTCGTTGCGGTGTACACTTTGTCCGTATACGATACTGGGTCCGGATGCGTAGCCGTTTTCGTTGGGGCAGATAGCCAATATCGGATTGATAGGCTTGTTGCCTTTCTGTGGAGCAGAAACATACAAATCGTTTCCTACAGTATAAGCTACGCTGCTATTTTCCTTGCAGAAGTCAAAGTTGGCAGCCCGTTCATTCAAGTTAAGGCAAAGAGTAATCTGCTTAGTTGCAAAGTCATAGCCAATCATGTGGTGATTATGACGGAAAACCACTTCTTTACGGCCGGCATAAGGAAGAGAAGCCGAAGTGAGGGTACGCAAAGGCTTGAACTCTTTTGTCGTTTCGTTTTGCTGAAGCGCATCATTAATTTCCTTTAACGTCACCAGTGTGCTTGTTTTTCCGCTTTTTGTATTGACAGACAGAATTTCCTCTACCTCTGTGCGTACACATACATCTCCCCACCATTGAAGACCAGACATATTCTTTGGAGTCAGGTTGAAATAATTACTTCCTCCGGGAATAACATCTTCCAGTGTATATGCTTTCTTTTCTTGAGCGGTGATTGTGCTTGCTGCCATACACAGTAAGAATATGAATTGAAATAAACGTTTCATTCTTTTGTTTGAATAAATGAGTTATCGTTCCGATCTATTGTCATCGTTTTTTTTACGGCTATGGATATAGCGTGGTGCAGGAGCCTGTTTAGGTCTTCCGTCATCTGTCGAAGGACGTGAAGAGGCATTGCTTCTGCTTCCTTTGAAAGAAGGTTTCCGGCTGTCTTTATAAGTCACCTTTTCACTTCTTCTGCGAGGACGTGCTTCTCTTTCTTCGCGCTTGGGCTTGAACTCCTTGTCGCTGTTTTCGCTGCGGAAAGCTTTGTACTTACCGTCGAACAACTGATACTTACGGAATTGGCATTCCAGTGCTCCATTGAAAAGAGGTATTTTTACAGAGGGCTTCAAGCCAATCTGGTCGAAACATTCGTCGCGGTAGCTCAAAATCCATGCGTCGTTGCCGCTGAATGCATGTTTCAGACGCTCGCCTATCATTCGGTACAATCCCAGCAAGTCTTCCGAAGAAATACGTTCTCCATAAGGCGGGTTGGTGATGATGATACTCTTTTCCTTTGGTTGTTCGAATTGCTGGAAAGGCTGTATTCTCAGTACTACATCCTTGCTTACTCCAGCAGCCTTTACGTTGTGAATTGCTATTTCGTTAGCCTTTGGATTATTATCGTATCCATAGATTTTGTGAGTAAATTCACGTTCCTGCGAATCGTCGTTATAGATAGAGTCGAACAACTCCTGGTCGTAGTCTTTCCATTTTTCAAAGCCGAATTCCTTACGGAATACACCCGGAGCGATATTGCGGGCAATCAAAGCAGCTTCAATAGGAATTGTTCCCGAGCCACACATCGGATCAATCAGATCGCATTCCCCTCTCCATCCGGTCATCAGAATCATACCGGCAGCCAATACCTCATTCAGAGGTGCTTCTACCTGTTCCTGACGATAGCCGCGGCGGTGCAACGATTCGCCCGAACTGTCTAATGACAGAGTACAGCGGTCTTCTGCCACATGAATATTAATTGATAAATCAGGATTGCTGATGCGTACAGACGGACGGTTTCCTGTTTTTTCGCGGAAGTAGTCAACAATCGCATCTTTTACCTTGTATGCCACAAATTTGGAGTGGCGGAATTCGTTGGAAAAAACAACAGCATCTACAGCAAAGCTGCTCATGTTGTCCAGATACTCTTCCCACGCAATGCTTTTTACTGCATCATACACCTCGTCGGCGGTTTTTGCTGTAAAATGTTTGATAGGTTTCAGGATGCGAATGGCTGTACGAAGATGGAAATTTGCCTTGTACATCATAGCCTTGTCTCCTGTAAAAGAGACCATACGACGTCCGATTTCAATGTTACTTGCTCCTAACTCTGTGAGTTCTTGTGCCAGAACCTCTTCTAATCCTTGGAAGGTTTTGGCGATCAGCTCGAATTCTTGATTCATCTTGATTAAATTACGTAATTTCAATTTGATAATGCAAAAATACGAATTTCCCCTCAGTCAGTCAACTGTTTATTAGTGTTTTTCATTTTGATTTATTGCTATTCGGTAAAATCATAAGAGTGTGAATTTGAAGTACCCCTGTTTGAGGGACGGTTACTTTTCACCGGATTGGATAGAGGCTTTCTTCGCATTGGAATATAGATTGGAAACAAAGAGAGGTAGTGGTATCATTATCTGTTGCGAAAAGTCACGGGGTGTAATCGGCGACGCTGATTGCCCATCCGGCGGTGTTGGTTTTATAGCCGACGACGTCGGTTGTATAGCCAACGCCGTCAATTACAGAAATGTATAGTTCTCATTGAGAAGTTATACTTTAAATTTGTAGCCTATATTTATATTATATAGGTAAAAAGTAATAATTTATGTTGTGAATCAAATAGATAGTTGTGTTTGAAATTGTAACATAAAATATGTTAAAATGCATTTTGGACTAAACTTTTTAGGGAATATTTTGTTTGTTTTTATGAATTTATGAAGAACTGTAATCTTTTCTGATTTCTTGAATGCAAGAAAACGGTATATTTATTGATAAATAGTGAAAAATGTTTATTTATTACCGTTGAAAAGATGTTTTCTCTTTTGTTTGTGTTAAATGTATAAAAAAACTAACCTTAAAATCTTTTACGCCTATGGATTAATTAAAAAACTTATCCCTCTATCTCATCGTTTAGACTTTTAGTAAAAAGTCGTCTAACTAATATTTTAATACCTTATCTATGAGACTAAGCAAGATTTTACTATTATCATTTCTATTAATATTTTCGAGAGGAAATATTATCTAGGCTTCTTTAGAAAAACTATCAGACTTGAACCAAATTTCTGTGAATGAAGAAAAAGGAGTTGTATTGGTTAAAGGGGTTATAGTCGATTCACAAAACAACCCTTTAATAGGAGTAACCATCCTTGAAAAAGGAACGTCTAACGGTACGATTACAGACTTTGACGGGAACTTTACCTTGCAGGTGAAAGAGAATGCTGTTTTGGAACTGTCTTATGTGGGTTATAAGACACAGTCTGTGGCTGCAAAGGAAAATTTAGGAAAAATTGTCATGAGAGAAGATACGGAGGTACTTGATGAAGTTGTAGTTACTGCATTGGGTATCAAACGTTCTGAGAAAGCATTGAGTTATAATGTACAGAAGGTTGACAATGCTTCTCTTACTACTGTAAAGGATGCAAACTTTATCAATAGTTTGAATGGTAAGGTTGCCGGTGTAAATATCCAGCGGAGCTCTTCGGGTGTAGGAGGTGCGACTCGTGTTGTAATGCGTGGTAACAAATCAATCAATGGCGACAATAATGTTTTATACGTAGTAGACGGTGTACCTATTGGAAATAAAAAAGCTTCGGATAATTCGACAGACGGTACAGGCTTTGGCGGCTCGACTTCTGGTGAAGGTATTTCCAGCTTTAATCCGGAAGACATTGAAAGCATTTCTGTGCTGACAGGGCCTTCTGCTGCGGCTTTGTATGGTGCCAGTGCAGCTAATGGTGTGATTATCATTAACACAAAAAAAGGTGCTGAAGGAAAAGCACGTGTCAATGTTTCTTTATCGGCAGAGTTTGCAAATCCTTTCGTAATGCCTAAATTCCAGAATGTATATGGAAATGTAGCAGGAGACTATATGTCTTGGGGTGCACGTCTGGAACAGCCTACCTCTTATGATCCTGCCGATTTCTTTAATACGGGAACAACTTTTACTGAGTCTTTCAATCTTTCTACAGGAACAGAAAAGAACCAGACGTACGTTTCTGGAGCAGCAGTCAATTCAAAAGGTTTGGTTCCTAATAATAAATACCACCGTTATAATTTTATGGTACGTAACACATCGAAGCTCTTTAATGATAAATTGACTTTAGATTTTTCAGCAAGCTATGTACGCGAGTATTATAACAACATGGTATCGTATGGTACTTACTTCAATCCTATTGTAGGTACTTATCTTTATCCTCGCGGTAGCGATTTCAAGCAGGAAGAATATTTTGAACGTTATAACTCGGAATTAGGATATAATGAACAGTATTGGAGTCCGGGAGATATGGGTATGAGTATCCAGAATCCATATTGGATTGCATATCGTAATCTTCGTCCGGAGACCAGAGACCGTTATATGTTCTCGGTGTTGCTGAAGTACGATATTACAGATTACCTGAATGTAACAGGGCGTTTGCGTATGGATAACACCTATACAGAAAAGGAAGATAAACGTTATGCGTCGACTAATGGTACTTTTGCAAAACCTAAAGGACGCTACAATTATTCAAACGAAACCTATCGTCAGAAATACGCTGATATTATGGTGAATTTTGATAAACAATTTGCTGATATTTATCATGCTACTGTCAACGTAGGTTCTTCATTTGAAGAATATGATACGAAAGGCCGTGGTTGGGGTGGTCAGTTGATGACTGTTCCTAATCTGTTTACTTACGGTAATGTAGATCCAACTACAGGGGTACCCAGTCAGACTGGAGGTAATTTGAGAACACGAAATGCAGCTGTATTTGCTTCGGCTGAGTTGTCCTGGAAATCGGCTTTGTATTTGACTCTTACAGGACGTGCAGACCATCCATCGCAGTTGATTAACGCTGCTGAAGAATGGATATTTTATCCGTCGGTAGGTGTTTCGGCTTTGGTTACAGAGTTGCTGCCCGAATCTACACGCGATGCCATTCGTCCTGTTTTGGGATTTTTTAAAGTAAGAGCTTCTTATACAGAGGTTGGTTCTCCTATTTCGGAAACAGGGTTAACTCCCGGAACGTTGACACACGAAGTAGAAGGAGGAGTTGTAAAACCATTTAAATTCTATCCGGTATCAGACTTACATCCGGAACGTACCCGTTCTTGGGAACTTGGAATTGACTCACGCTGGTTCAACAATACGGTTTCTTTGGGAGTTACTTTATATCAGTCGAATACTTATGACCAGTTGTTGAGAGCTGAACTTTCAAAAGGTTCTGGTTACGATTATATGTATGTACAGGCCGGTAATGTAAGAAACAGAGGTATTGAAATGACATTGGGATACGACCAGACTTTCGGAAACTTTTCTTATAGTACTTCTGTGACTGCTACTGCAAATAGAAATAAGATTATTGAATTGCCTCATAATGTAAAGAACCCTGTTACAGGAGAAAGTATCGACTTGAGTGATATTAAAATGGGACGTTTCCGCTTGCGCGAAGGTGGTGAAATCGGAGATGTTTATGCCGATCAGCAAATTAAGCGTGACCAGGACGGATATATAGTATATGTACCAGGAAGTCCGCTTACTACAGAAGCTACCGAGCCTTACAAGCTGGGAAGTGTAAACTCTAAATGGAATTTAGGATGGAGAAATTCATTCAGTTATAAAGGATTTAATTTAGGATTCTTGGTTAATGCTCGTTTGGGAGGTATTGTTATTTCCAAAACACAGGCTACACTGAATCTGTTTGGAGTTTCTCAAGAATCGGCAATGGCGCGTGATTTGGGTTATGTAATGGTGGGTAATGTTCCCGTAAATCCAAGAGATTTTTATCAGACAGTAGCCGATATGGATGCATATCATACATACTCTGCCACAAATGTCCGTTTGCAGGAAGTAAACTTAGGATATACATTCCCGAATAAATGGTTTAAGGGCACACCATTTAATAATGTAAGCTTATCTGTATATGGAACAAACCTGTGGATGATTTATAGTAAGGCACCTTATGATCCGGAACTGACAGCATCAACCGGAACATTTGGACAAGGATATGATTACTTTATGTTGCCCAGCCAACGTACTTATGGTATGAGTTTGAAGTTTGGATTCTAAAAATTAAATCTGATTAATTATGAAATTGAAGAAATATATATTGTCATTAGCTTCACTTGCATTGATAACTTCTTGTGATTATGAAGATATCAATACCAATATATATGGGGTGAGTGATGAAGAATTGGGAGCATTGCTTTATGGAACCTCATTTATGGATATGCAGCAGAAAGTAATTCCTATCGGTTCTCCTACATTGACTACAGGCCCGGGTAATGATTTGCAAAATACCGATCTTATCTCTTCTGGTACGTATATTGGCTATTTTGGAAATAACAACAACTGGGCTGGTGCGGGTTATCTTGAAGCAAACTGGAATTTTCAGGATAACCGAATGAATTATGCTTATGAGAATTTTTATTCTAAGATGTATCAATCCTGGAATACAATTTATAGCAAGCTGAAAGGATCAGAAGAGCCTGCCGACCAAGAAATTCTTGCATTGGCAAACATTGTGAAGATTGCCGGATGGCTCCGTGCTACTGATGTGTTTGGTCCTATTGTATATACCAATGCCGGAAATGGAGACATTGCTCCTAAATTAGATTCTCAGCAAGTGGTATATAAAACAATGATGGCCGATTTGGCAGATGCTGTAGCTATTCTTAATAAATCCACATCAAAGGTACTGGGAGATTATGATGTGATTTATAATGGTAATCCGGCAAATTGGGTACGGTTCGCAAACTCGTTGATGTTGCGTATGGCTGTGCGAGTACATTTTGTAGATAATGCATTGGCTCAAGAATACATTACCAAAGCATTGGATGTAAAGAATGGAGGAGTAATTGAAGATGCGAGTCAGGAAGCAAAAATCCAGAACTCTGATAAGATGCCTTTATTAAACTCTATGTTGGCTTCTGTAGATGAATATGGTGAAACGAGAATGGGAGCTACTATCTGGGCTTATTTGACTGGATATAATGATCCGCGTATAGCTGTTTACTTTAAAAAAGGAACTTTTTATGGAGAAGAAAATTATTACGGATTACCACAGGCAAGTTCCTTTGGAAAGCAATGGAATGATAATGCGGCTTCTCCATATTTCGCTTCTAAGCCAAATGTGAATTCAAATTCACCGCTTTATTGGATGCGTGCTTCCGAGGTGCAGTTCCTGAAGGCTGAAGCTTGTTTGTATAATCTGATGGCCGGTGATCCTAAAACTTATTATGAGGCTGGGGTGGAAATGTCGTTTACAGAAAATGGCTTGACGGGTGCAGGTGAGTATTTGTCAAAAGAAACGCTGCCATCTCCATTAGGGTTTGCCAGCTTGAGTCATCATCCGGCTTATACTTCTCCACTTATTACTGGAAATACATCTCCAAAGTGGGATCATTACAGTACTTCCAATCAGAAAGAGGAGCAGTTACAGAAAATTATTACACAGAAATATCTGGCACTTTATCCGAATGCAGTGGAAGCATGGACCGAATATCGTCGTACAGGTTATCCGTTTATTGGAAAGCCCGAAGACACCAGTGCACCTGCTCGTATCGGAGCTTCTGGCGATTGTTTTGCACCTGAACGTTTCCGCTTTGGCGCAACCGAATACAGTACAAATCCAAATATGAAAGATGTACCGACTTTATTGGGCGGTGAGGATCAAGGTTCAACCAAGTTATGGTGGGTTCGTTCGGACAGACCGTTACAAAAGTAATAGAGTGTAATCTTTAACAGAAAAAATTATGAAGCTATTAAAATATATTGCAATCTGCTTATCTGTCGTTGCTTTTACAGGCTGCTCAGACTGGACAGACGTGGAAAGAGAAGTGTATGCTAACCAAGAAGGATTGGAGAAATATATAGAATTGATAGATGCTCAGAGTGAGGCCGATTTGACTCCTACTATGCGTGAGTATTATCGTAAGATACGTGAATATCGCAATACTCCTCATGTAAAGGGCTTCGGATGGTTTGGTAACTGGACAGGAAGAGGTTCTAATGCACAGAACTATCTGAAGATGTTGCCAGACAGTGTAGACTTGGTATCTTTATGGGGTTGTAGAGGTAATCTGTCTGAACACCAGAAAGCTGATTTAAAGTTTTTCCAGGAAGTAAAGGGCGGTAAAGCTATGCTTTGTTGGATTGTACAGGATTTGGGAGACCAGATGACGCCTCCGGGTAAAGATGCTTATGAATATTGGGTGACCGAGAAAGGTGGAGGAAGTTTTGAAGAAGGTGTAAAAGCTTATGCCAATGCAATCTGTGATACTATTGAGAAATATAATCTGGATGGTTTTGATATCGACTATGAACCGGGTTATGGTCATAGTGGTACATTGGCAAGGCGTACAGAAATAGGTCCGAATACAAATCAGAACAAGAATATGTATGTATTCATCAAAACAATGAGCGACCGCTTACGTCCTGCCGGAAGACTTTTGGTTATGGACGGACAACCTGATTTGTTGAGTACAGAAACTTCCAAAATGATTGACCATTATATTTATCAGGCATATTGGGAAACATCTACTCAGTCTGTAATAAATAAGATCAATAAGCCTAATCTGGAGAATTGGGAAAGAAAGACAATCATTACGGTTGAATTTGAACAATGCTGGAGAACCGGAGGTATCCATCCGGAGAGCGGTGCCGCAAGCTGGTCTGGGCAAAGAACGTATACTTCGATAAGAGGAGAATTTAATGGGTTGTATGGAACACAGATCTTCGATTATGCAACGCTCGATTTACCAAGTGGTAAGCGTATTGGAGGTATCGGTACATATCATATGGAGTATGACTATGCCAATAATCCTCCTTATAGATGGCTGAGACAAGCGCTGTATTTAGGAAATCAAGTTTATCCGGGTAATTATCAGTAAAAAGAATTGAATTATGAAGAAATTTTGGATGATAGGAATTGTCGGCATGCTTACGTTCTTTAGCTGCCAGGACGAACTATATAAAGATGCTACAAAAGAATTTGAGGTAGAGTTGGGTGTGTATATGCCTAACACAGGAGTAATACAGTCTTTTGTAAAAGAACATAATGATGTATTGATTAAGGATTTGCAAGTTAGCTTGACAAAGAAAACAACAGAAGAGGTACGTGTTTCTTTGGTTATAGAAGGACAAGAGGTATTAGACAAATATAATAAGCAGAATGGGACAGATTATATTGTGCTGCCGGAGAATATGTACGAAATGGAAAAGAATATTGTATTGGCTCCCAATGCTGTATCTCAGACTGTTCCAGTTGTATTGAAGAATCTTGAGTTTTCTCCTCAAGGAACATATGCACTTCCTGTAAAGATTCAGGGAGGAAGTACGAGTTTAATTCCTGGTGAAACAAGTGCATTGCTTGTTTTTGAACCTATTGTATCGATACCGGTTATGAAGTTTGCCGGCTCTGGTGCAGAAGATGCAGGTATGTTCCCGGATGACTTTAAGGTTGATGTATGGACTTTTGAAATGATGGTCATGCATTCGGTTTATAATAGTAATAACGTAGCTCTTGGAGGTACAAAAGTGGTATCGGGTTCTAGTACATTGGATGAAATCTATCCTCGTTTTGGTGATGTGACGATTAAATATAATCAGTTCCAATTGAAGACTGCAGGTTCTCAGATAGACGTGCCATTGGAGAAATTTTCAGCTCAACCCAATGAGTGGTATATGATTTCGATGGTATACGATGGAAAGAAAAATTATATCTATGTAAACGGAGAACTGGTGGCAGATCGTGAAATGCGTACTGGTCCTTATGGTCTTACCGGGTTCTGGTTGAGCGGACGTAATGAATGGTTGCGTGAAATACGTTTCTGGAAAGTGGCACGCTCGCAAAAACAGATTAAACAGTCTTTATGGAAATCTGTAAATCCGGATGACGAAGGTTTGCTTTTGTATTATCCGATGAATGGTAAAAAACGCGATTCAGAAACTGGAGAAATTACAGAAAACACTACTAAAATATGGGACTGGAGTAAGAGTCAGAAACACTTGAAGGTTCCCAGTGGAGCTGTAATGGATAATAATGGAGGAGAAGGTTATCAGTTCCCGCCACAGGATGTGTTAGGTAAATAAACAGATTAAGTTATTCTAAATAAAAATCGCTATGGTTGCTTCTATAAAGAACAACATAGCGATTTTTTTATGATGTAATACCATGAAGGTATACGGATATCTTTTGCTTTTGTGGAAATTATAATTCTCCTTTTCTTATTGCTTCCATAATATTAGCCGGTGCCCGCTCTGCCAACAACTCTTTTTTCATAAAGTCCATATAAGGTGCTACATGATCGAAGTACTGATAATAGCCCTTACAAAGGTAATTAAGTCCCGGTTCTCCGCTGGCGGTTTTACAAAAACGATTCTTAGGGCATTCACCGTTGCAGGCAAACAGATATTGGCATTCTTTACATTGAGAAGGCAGACTGTCGAATTTATTGCGTCCGAATTGCTGCTGCTTGTCGCTGTACATCATTTCTACCAGTGTTTTTGAGTAGATATTTCCCAGTTTGTATTGAGGGAAGACAAAATGGTCGCAAGAGTATACATCGCCATTGAATTCCATGACTCCTGCATGTCCACAAGTTTTGGCTAACGAGCATACTCCGGGCTGTTCGCCTACCCAGTTGGCAAGAGTGGCATCAAATAACTGAATGAAATATTCCCCTACGTCGTTTTTTACCCATTCGTCGAAAATGGTGCAAAGGAAATTTCCCCATTGTTCTGGTGTTACAGAGAAGTCGGCCAACTTTTCATTGTCCCCTTCTTCTACAGCTGCCAGATGCCGTCCGTCATCATGACGGAAAATTCGTTCTACGATGGGAGTAAACTGGATGTACCGGCAACCTATTTCCTTGAAAAAGTGGTAGAAGTCGAGTGGATAGTCGGCATTAAAATCGTTGACTACGGCCAGAGCATTCCATTCTACCCGATGTTTGTTCAGCAGATTAATGCCTTGCATTACTTTCATAAACGAAGGTTTTCCTTGCTTGTTTTTACGGTATTCGTCGTGAAATTCCTGAGGACCGTCTATCGAAACACCTACCAGCCAGTTGTTGTCGTGGAAGAAGCGGCACCACTCGTCGTTAAGCAAAGTACCATTTGTCTGAATACAGTTGTCTATCGTACGTCCGCGTGCATATTTGCGCTGCAGTTCCATAGCTTTCTGATAGAAAGAAAGCGGGCGCATCAATGTTTCTCCTCCATGCCATGTAAACAGTACCTGAGGCATGGTTTGCGATTCAATATATTCTTTGATAAACTTCTCCAGCAGTTCGTCGCTCATGATATGTTTAGGGCTTTCCTGATAAAGTTTCGACTTTTCCAGGTAATAGCAATAGTCACAAGCCAGATTACAAATGGCTCCGACAGGTTTGGTCATGATATAGAGAGGTCGGGCAAAAGGTGCAAATGTGTTCATTGTTTTTCAGTTCTTACGTTTGTGAGTGTTTAGATTCTTTATCTTACGTTTGCGAGTTTTTCCGTTGTACAATTCTTGCACCGGCAGGGATGTCTTCGGTGACCCAGATATTACCACCAATTGTGGCTCCTTTACCGATAGTAATACGTCCCAGTATGGTTGCATTGGAATATACAATTACATCGTCTTCCAATATCGGATGGCGGGGGATTCCTTTAATAGGATTTCCATTCTCATCGAGAGGAAAACTTTTGGCTCCCAGTGTTACACCCTGATACAGCTTGACGTGATTGCCGATGATGCAAGTGGCTCCAATAACTACACCGGTACCATGGTCGATGGTAAAATGGTGTCCGATGCAGGCTCCCGGATGAATGTCTATCCCTGTTTCCGAGTGAGCCATTTCGGTGATGATACGTGGAATCAGTGGAATATTCAGCAAATAAAGTTCGTGAGCAATACGGTAATTGGTAATGGCACGAATGATGGGATAACAGCAAATGATTTCACCGAAGCTGTTGGCTGCCGGATCACCGTAATAAGCGGCCTCTACATCGGTAGCCAGTATTTGCCTCAGTTCGGGCAACCGACTGATAAACTGAATAGCCAGTTTGGCAGCTGTTTCCCTACAAGGGGTATCAGAGGTAGCCATGCCACTGCTTTCTACACCAAAGCACAATCCTGCTTGAATCTGTTCGGTAAGCAGAGTGAAAAGTTCTTCGATGTCCACTCCAATATGGTAATGAATAGTATGAGTATGCAGATTAGGGGTTCCGAAGTACCCTGGAAACAGAATGGCACGTGATAATTCGACGATGCGGTAAAGTGACTTTCCGGAAGGCAGAGGGTCTCCATCCTTGTGTTGATGAAACAATCCTCCAAAAGAATTGCTGTCGGATAGTTTATCAACTACTTGCGTCAGAACGTGTGTATAGTCGGGTGTATTCATAATGCTTCTGTTTAGTAAAAAGCAAAAATAGAAAGAAATATTTTATTTTTGTCGAAAAATATAGATTATGGTAGTAAATAAAAAGAATCCTTTTGCATTTAAGGCTAAACAGCAAGGAAAGAAGAAACCGACAGGAAAACGAATAGGAAAATCGAAGCCTGCCAAGGCCAATAATCAGTTGAACCGGAGAGTGAAGTAAGTTACTTTGATTTTCAAAGAGTATTGGGCTGATGCTTGGAGGCTTTTGTTTTTTCCGTTCAGAAATCCATCCGATATTAAGAAAATAAAAATGTCATTCCAGATAATTTTTTGTCTGGAATGACATTATTGGTAGAATATACTTAAATCCTATTATTCGTCTGCCAGGATAAAGTCGAGTTGTTTTTTCTCCAGATTGGCACGTGCCACCTTAATCTTGACAGGGTCTCCTAAACTGAATTTACGATGATGACGACGTCCGATGAGGCAATAATTCTTTTCATCAAATTCGTAATAATCGTTGCCTAAGTCGCGCATAGCCACCATACCTTCGCATTTGTTTTCATTGATTTCCACATACAATCCCCATTCGGTTACTCCGGATATTACTCCATCGTACACGTTGCCGATGCGTTCGCTCATGAATTCTACCTGTTTGTACTTGATAGAAGCACGTTCAGCACTTGCTGCTGTTTGCTCCATGGCAGAACTGTGTTCGCACAAATTTTCGTACTTATCGGCCTGAGCTGTACGTCCTCCAGCCAGATAGCGGGTCAATAAGCGATGTACCATTAAATCTGGATAACGGCGGATAGGCGAAGTAAAGTGTGTATAATAATCGAAAGCCAGTCCATAGTGTCCGATGTTGTAAATGGAGTAGCGAGCTTTCTGCATGGCACGGAGTGAAACCGTTTCAATAAGATTCTGTTCCTTCTTGCCGTCAATGTCACTTAGCAATCGGTTAATAGACTTCGATACTTCCACTTTGCTTCCCCCGGTACGTATCTTGTATCCGAAGCGGGCAATAAACTGGCTCAGGTTATCCAGCTTGTCGGGATCCGGCAAATCGTGGATACGATACGGGAATACCTTTGCTTTTTTGTTTTTGGGAACCTTGCCGATATGTTCGGCTACGGTACGGTTGGCCAATAACATAAATTCCTCGATGAGTTTGTTGGCTTCCTTGGAAACTTTGAAATATACGCTGAGCGGTTTCCCGGTTTCGTCTATTTCGAATTTCACCTCACAACGGTCGAAGTTGATGGCTCCGGCCGACAAACGTTTTTCACGCAGTATCTGTGCCAACTTGTTTAGTTGCAGTATTTCTTCTTTATAATCTCCTTCTCCAGTTTCAATAATCTGCTGTGCTTCTTCGTAGGTAAACCGACGGTCCGATTTGATGACGGTGTGCCGTATACGATAATCTTTCACTTCTGCTTTTTCGTTCATTTCGAAGATGACAGAGTAAGCCAGCTTTTCTTCGTTAGGGCGTAATGAACAGATGAAGTTACACAGACGTTCGGGCAGCATCGGAATGGTGCGGTCTACCAGATAGACAGAAGTCGCACGCTTCACTGCTTCCTTATCGATGATGCTTCCTTCTTTTACATAATGTGATACATCGGCAATGTGAACTCCCACTTCCCATAATCCTGGTTTTAACTGACGGATAGACAGAGCATCGTCGAAGTCCTTGGCATCTTTCGGGTCGATGGTAAAGGTCGTTACCTCTCTGAAATCTTCCCGTTCGGCATAGTCTTCCGGTGTAATTTCTGCTGGGATGCGCTCTGCAGCCTCTTCAACTGCTTGCGGATAAGTATAAGGCAATCCGTATTCAGCAAGTATGGCATGCATTTCTGTGGTATTGTCGCCGGCCTTACCCAAAATGTCAATAACCTGTCCGAACGGATTTTTTGCATAATCCGGCCATTCGGTGATTTTTACTACAGCCTTGTCACCATCTTTTCCTCCCTTCAACTTATCTTTAGGGATAAAGATGTCGTTGGCCAGAGTACTGGTTTCTGTCAGTAAGAATGCATAATTCTTGCTGACCTTCAGTGTACCTACAAAAGTGCTGTCGGCATGTTCCAGAATTTCGATAACCTGTCCTTCCAGTTCATGTCGTTTACGCTTGGCGCAAAGAGAAATTTTTACCTTGTCGTTGTTCATGGCATGCGCCGAGTTTCGTTCGGCAATGAAGATGGGTTCTCCTCCATCTTCGGGGATGAAACTGTTCTTGCCGTTGCTTTTTCTTTGGAAAGTACCAATCAGTATTTGTCCCTTATCGTTCAGTTTATAATGTCCTTTTTCTGTTTCTATAAGGAAACTGTCTTCTAACATTTCCTGAACGGTATCAGTACAAAGCATTTTAAGCGGATGGGTTGTTAGGTTTAACCCTGTGAAAAGTTGTTTCAGAGTAAAACTGTCGGTTGGCTTCATGCGGAAATAATTAATCAGAAGCTCTGCCAGTTCTTTCTTCTTCATGCGTTTTCCGCCTTTTTTTTCTTTTTTCTTTTTAGCCATAATGTTGATATTTTGATGTTGTCATGAATTACGCGATCTGCTGTATCAGACAGGCGTAAAAATGAATCGTTATTACAAAGTAAACAAATTTAATGGAATAAAGCACGAATAACTTCCTTTATTTTCAGTGAGAAACCATTATCTTTGTAACTTCTATTACAAACAGGTAACGTGAATGAAAAAGAAAATATTAGTAACCGGAGCTAGTGGATTTATCGGAAGTTTTCTAGTGGAAGGCGGATTGGAACGGGAAATGCAGGTATGGGCTGGAGTACGTAAGAGCAGTAGCCGAAAGTACCTGCAGGATACACGTATTCAGTTTGCTGAACTCGATTTTACAGATTCCGATAAACTGGAAGGCCAATTGGCCAAACATAAAAGAGAACATGGCGGATGGGACTATATTATTCACTGTGCCGGAGTAACGAAATGTCGTAGTAAGGCCGACTTTGAAATAGGCAATTACTGGGCAACCCGTTATTTTATCGAGATATTGAGTAAACTGGATATGTTGCCGGAACAATTTGTTTACATCAGTTCACTGAGTGTTTTCGGGCCAATCCGTGAGAAAGATTACTCTTCTATACAAGAACAGGATGTGCCGCAGCCTAATACGGCATATGGTCAAAGCAAACTGCATTCGGAAGAATATTTGCATTCGCTGAAAGATTTCCCTTATGTGATATTTCGTCCTACCGGTGTATATGGACCACGTGAGCGAGATTACTTCCTGATGGCGAAATCTATTGCTCAACACATCGACTTTGCAGCAGGATTCAAACGGCAGGATATTACATTTGTGTATGTACAAGACCTTGTAAAGGCTGTGTACCTGGCTATTGAAAAGAAGGTTACCCGACGTGCTTATTTTGTAAGCGACGGACAAGTGTACAGTAGCCGTACTTTTTCCGACTTAATACGGAAAGAGATGGGAAATCCCTTTGTGCTACGATTTGTATGTCCATTGTTTTTGTTGAAAGCTTTGTCATTTCTTGCCGACCAGGGAGCCAAACTGTTTGGTAAGGTCAGTACATTAAATCCTGATAAATATAAGATAATGAAGCAACGGAACTGGCGTTGTGACATTACTCCACTGGAAAAAGAGTTGGGATATAAGGCGGAGTATCCGTTGGAGAGAGGCGTAAAGGAAATAATAGCTTGGTATAAAAAAGAAGGATGGCTGTAAAGATAAACTTGTTTGAGCGTGTAGATAGTGGAAAAGGACTGTTTGCTGTAGAGACAATCAGTTTGATTTATAATGCCTTGACCACTATTCTGATATTGATTCTTTATCCCCGTATGGATCATCCGGGGATGATGTTGCTGGAACGTGCAGGCATCGTTGTGTTGACTTTTGTACTAATATTCTTGTATCAGGCAGTTCCGTGCCGTCTGACGGCATTTATACGCATGCTGGTACAAATGTCTTTGCTGGCTTATTGGTATCCCGATACATTCGAGTTCAATCGTTTGTTTCCTAATCTGGATTATTTGTTTGCGCATGCCGAACAGTTCTTGTTCGGTTGTCAGCCGGCAGTAGAGTTTAGTAAGCATTTGCCGTCTATCTGGTTCAGTGAACCATTTAATATGGGATACTTTTTCTATTATCCCATGATGTTTATAGTGGTAGTTTACTATTTTCTGAAACGCTTTGAATGGTTTGAGAAAATCTGCTTTGTGCTGGTTACTTCTTTTTTCATTTATTATCTTATTTATATTCTGCTTCCTGTGGCAGGACCACAATTCTATTTCCCTGCTATCGGTATGGACAAGGTGAATGCTTGTATATTTCCTCCTATCGGTGATTATTTCAATTTAAATGATTATCTGATACCGGGTCCGGGATTCGATCATGGCTTCTTCTTCAATCTGGTTGAGGCTTCTCAGGAAGTCGGTGAACGCCCTACGGCAGCTTTCCCCAGTTCTCATGTCGGAATTTCTACTATTGTGATGATTATGTCCTGGCGTGTAAACCGTAAATTGACTTACCTGTTGACTCCTTTTTATTTGTTGCTGTGTGGAGCTACGGTATACATACAAGCTCATTATCTGATTGATGCAATTGTCGGTTTTATTTCGGCTTTCTTTGTGTATCATTTGGCTACTCTGATGTACAAGCGCTGGTTTATTTCTCCAGTATTCAAATTGATGGGCTGAACAGCTTTTTCTTTCATAAATAAAATTTTTGTATAGAATCTGTTACTTTTAGAGGATTTCTGCGTCTAATGGGTAGTAATACTAAAAAAGATATAGACTATGAAATTGTATGTAACTGTTCTGGCTGCATTGACACCCCTGTTGATGAGCTTTTCCGGATGCTATGCCGGAGGGAAAACTGTAATAAATCCCAGTAAAAATTATGTAACTCAAAAAGTGAATATCGGAGAAGTAGCTGCTATTTCGTCTTCACGTTCGATAGATGTAGTTTATACTCAGTATAAAGGTGAACCTTATGCAGAAATTTATGCACCCGATAACGTAGTAAAGTATGTGAAGGTAGAACAGAATGGGAAAAAACTGAATGTAACTTATGATATTCCTCAGGGGCATTCGTTGAGTTTCAGAGGGAAATGTACTTGCGAAGTAAGAGTATTTGCCCCTGAAGTGACTGGTTTTCATGCTTCTTCCTCATCAGATATCACTTTAGCTAACGGACTGAATACAAGTAAAGATGTAACTTTTGATGCATCAAGCAGTGCGGATATCCATGCAGAGAAAGTACAGTGTGCCAATCTTACGGCTACAGCAAGCAGCAGTGCCGAACTGGTTCTGAAAAATATATCCTGCCATAAAACTGTGATGAATGTAGAAAGTAGCGCTGATATGGAAATCGTAGGATTACAGTGTAAGGGTGATATGGCAATAGAAACCAGTTCATCGGGCGACTGTGAAATACGAGACATTGTTTGCCAAGGTGATGTAGCAGCATCTTCCAGCTCTGCCAGTGATATTAATCTGTCGGGTGTTTGTCGTAATGCTTCGTATGAAGCTTCTTCTGCCGGTAAAGTATATGCCGAAAAACTGAAAGCAGTTGATGTGAAAGCACAAGCCTCTTCTGCCGGTGATGTACGTTGCTATGTGACAGGTAAGTTGTCTGCCGGTTCTTCCAGTGCAGGTAGTGTAGGCTATACAGGCAACCCTACTTCTATCGAAGGCAAAATAAATGGCGTATCTCGCTTATAATGCAAAGTCTGCAGATAAAAAACAAGAGCCATGTCGCAATTACGCGGCATGGCTCTTGTTCTTTATCATTAATCGGTTTATTTTACAATAGAAGTCAATGGATGTCTGTTTCCTTTGATATCTGTAAGGAAAGCTTTTGCTGAGCCAAAATTCAAGTACATATCCAAACGTACAGGAAGATGGTTCAAGTCATCTGTAATGTAGAAAGTAATAACTTCTTTTTCCTTGTTATTTACATATTCTACCAGCGAGAATACCAGACAGCGGTAAGTCACTCCATTTTCTGCCTTATAGTTTTCTTTACCACGATATATAAGCGTCTGTTTTTCTATGTCCTTACCGGTAGCCATAGAAAAACGTATTTTCAAACCAGGCTTGTAGTTAGTCGGATCGTAAGATCGGGCTTGTAGCAAGATGCTTAACATATCGTATACGCAAACCGCAGATTCATCGTAGTGCTTTTCCACGTTTCCGTGAAGCATACGCTGTTGGTCTACGATACATTTCCCATTTGCATAGCTGAATTTAACTTCATCCACCGTATATCGTTTTCCTTCTTCTGCTCCTTTACGGAAATAAAGTGGTTCCAACTGCTGACTGGTAATACAAGTCAGGGTATCGCGCATTTTGAAAAAGAAGTCAATTTTCTTGTTGGTGTACGATTGCAAGTCTGTTTTCAGGCACGGACGTCCCATATAAGTCGTGTTGTTTACCGTCATCTTTGCCAATCCGGCATTAATCCAGACAAACTTCCAATTGAACTTCAGTTCATAGCTCAGTGTTTCTCCTGCCTTAATTGCATTATTTTCTGCTCCGCACTGTGCCTGAATTGTTGCTATACCTCCCATCAGGAAGCATAAGCATAAAACTAATTTCTTCATCATACTCTTCCTAAATTTTTGGCACGTTCCTTGTTACGGTCTTTAATTTTTTTAGTTTCGTCGGGTTTTTGTTTCTTTATGTCATCCAACTTCTGTTTGTCCAAAGGAACCGCTTTCAAGTCCCATGTCTCTTCAAACTCAAAGTTGGCCTTCATTTCCCATACTTTAGGGAAGTAGAATACTTCCTCTGCCTGTTTTTTCTCTTCATAATTACCCGTATCCCATTTTCCGTTGTTGTTCCTGTCGTAGAACAAACGGATATAATATTTAGTACCAGGCTGTAAGAAATAGAAATCACAAGTATTCTTAGCGTTTACAGGCTGTTGTCTTACTACTTCATCACTGCTGTTCAGTAATTGTACGATGGCAGGAGCTTCTGCCCCTACAATATTCAGGAACAGCGTTCCATAGTCTTCCAGCGTTTTTACTTTTACCTTATTCTGCACCTTATCTGTATAAAGTCCATATATACCCTTAAAGCACAGCGAGTCGATTGTAAGCTGATATTCCTGTCCGGGTTGCCAGGCTGCCAGAATCTGGTATTGGCGTGGAGCAATAGAGTCTTTCTGTAAAATGAATGGAGTATCCTGCCATACAGAATCCACCATTACAGTCATATGAATGGCATTCGTATCTATACTTTCTACCGGTTCATCGAATTTCAGGATGATGTTTCTGTTCAAGTCAAGTGCTGCAGGTGCATCTACCTGCATCTTCAGAAATTGAGTTTCAACGCTCAGCGTATCTCCTTTTCTCATGCGTCGTTTACGCTCTTTTTCCTTCTTCTTATTTTCTTCTTCTTTCAGAGCCAGACGACGTTCCTTTGGAATCTTGTTCACCATCCGTAACGTATCTGTTTGCGGAACAAGCTGCCCCAGTGTATCTGTAGCCAGATAGTCCAGCTGCATGATGAGTGTATCCTGCTCGCATAACACTGTATCTTTAATCCAATAAAGAATACTGTCGTTTTTTTGATTAGGCTCTACCAGTAAAGATTTCTCTGCATCAAAGTTCAGTCCTGTCAATGTGGGGAGTGTATCTGCCTTTGCACTGAAGTACAGCATAAACTGATTGGTTTTAGGGCGTTCACTCTTCATCAGGTACTGTAAATTGTTCTCTTCCTTGAAAGCGCGTAACATGATATTATCCGGCAGGAAACGAGTATAGTTGACCTGAATGACCGTATCGATTTTGGTGGTATCTTTCTGATTCCATACGGTATCCTGTCTTACAGCTCCTTCCATAGACGGAACAATAAGAGAATCCATGAAAGCGATCGCTTCTGTTTTTGAGTCGAACAGATAGTTCTGATTACCATCCATTAAGGCATAAATACGGTACGTGCCCGGTGCAATGCCACGTATGATAAACTGTCCTCTACTATCGGTACGTGAAATACGGTCGAAAGGCAGAGTTGTAAATGCGCTGTCGTTCAGGTTTTTGTGCAGCCCAACCTGAATACCTTTAATCGGATCTAAATCTGCAGAGTTCAGTACAACGCCCGATACTTGCATGGTATCGATGGTATCACCGGTAGAGAACGCATACGAGAAGTTTCCCATCGGATTTCCCTCGTTGTTGTCTACAATTGCATCGCCAAAGTCGATAGTATAAGTCGTATTGGGGCGCAATGAGTCGTAGAAATTGACTAATACTCTTTTCCCGCTGGTTTTCACTTCCGGTGCCTCATTTTGAGGAGGAGAGATAATCACTTTTTCGGAAGCCTTTTCCAATTGGATGAATTCGTTAAACTCAATCGCAATTTTCTTACGCGTATTGTTCTTTGTGTTAGGTTCAGGAGTAGCGCGCACAAACTTAGGAGGATCTTCGTCGTAGGGGCCTCCATCGGGCGATCCTGTACTTGCACAGGCATAAAATCCGATGATAACCAATAGGATGGCTATATATTTGGGTATAGGTCTCATTCGTTCAGTTTTAACATTTCTTCTATATGGTCTCTATTGTTGCTCAAGCGAGGAACTTTATGCTGTCCGCCCAGTTTGCCTTTCTGTTTCAGCCAGTCGTGGAACAGATTCGGACGGGCTACGATAAGTTCCAGTTCCTGTAAGGTGATATCCTTATGTCGTTTCGCCTCATAATCGGAGTTGATTTCCTGCAATGCCTGATCCAGTACGTGTCTGAATTTTTCGAGTGAGTCCGGCATCTTGCTGAATTCAATCAGCCATTGATGGCGACATTTGGCATTTGCATCCATGAATACGGGAGCTGCCGAGTACTCCAATACCTGTGCTCCTGTTTCGGCACAGGCACGTGCCAGTCCTTTCTCGGCGTTGTCCACCATCAGTTCCTCTCCAAATGCATTGATAAAATGCTTGGTACGTCCGGTAATGATAAATTTGTAAGGATCTTTCTGAGTAAACTTAACGGTATCTCCCAGAATGTATCTCCACAACCCGCAAGAGGTACTGATCACGATGGCGTAGTTCTTTCCAACTTCTACTCCCGTGAGCGGTACAATATGAGGAGCCGGATTATCTATCTCTTCCAATGGGATAAACTCATAGAACACATCATAGTCAATCATCAGCAGCATGGCCGGGTCGGACAAATCGCTTTGCAGCCCGAAAAAGCCTTCGCTGGCATTATACGTTTCCATATAGTGCATCTTGCTGCTTCGGATAAGTTGCTTATACTGTTCGCGGTAAGGTGTAAAGCACACTCCTCCATGGAAGAATACTTCCAGGTTGGGCCATACCTCATCCAATGTATGTGCTCCCGTCTTTTCGAGAATACGCTTAATTACTGCCAGCATCCACGAAGGTACACCAGATAAGTTGGTCACATTTTTGTGAATCGTAGTCTCGGCAATTCGTTCTACCTTTTCTTCAAACTCGCTTAAAAGAGCGATTTCCTTACTTGGTACACGGATAAAGTTGACCAGCGGATTGATATTTTGAATCAAAATGGCCGACAAATCTCCTACCAGGCTGTCTTTTACATTATAGTTAGGGCTGTGGCTTCCTCCTAAAATCAATCCTTTTCCAGAGAAAAAACGGCTTTGAGGATTTTCTCTCAGATACAGAGCTACGGCATCCTGTCCTCCTTTGTAATGAATATTCTGCAGGCCGTCTTTACTTACCGGAATAAACTTGCTTTTATCGTTGGTGGTACCGGAAGATTTTGCATACCATACTACCTTATCTCTCCAAAGTACATTTACTTCTCCGTGACGCATCCGGTCTACATACCCTTTTATGTCTTCATAAGTCTGAATAGGTACTTTTTGGAAATCACTGTAAGAGCGTATGGCGTTATATTGATAAGTGGTTCCCCACTCTGTATGAGCTGCATTTTGTATGAGTTTCTGGAATACGCGTTCTTGGATAGCCTCTGCCTGTGTATCGTACAGATCGATGGCTTTCTGTCTGGATGTGAACAGCTTTCCGATTAACTTTGTTGAAACCATTTTTTTACTGTTTTACAAATTCATAATCGCAAAGGTAGGTTATTTCTATTAATTAAAGATGGTGTCATTATTTTTTTTTGAGAATTTACAATTCTATATTTTTTTCTTGTAATTTTACGCTGATAAACATATACGACCATGCGAATAGGTATTTTGACATCTGGAGGCGATTGTCCGGGAATAAATGCGACAATCCGAGGCGTTTGTAAAACGGCAATGAATCATTACGGGATGGAAGTCTTCGGTATCCACAGCGGATTCAGAGGGCTGGTAGACGATGATGTGATTCCTTTGACAGAAGGTTCTTTAACTGGTTTGTTGAATATGGGAGGTACCATTTTAGGAACTTCCCGAGAGAAGCCTTTTAAACGGAAGACCAATACTCTGACAGAAGACAAGCCGGCTATGATGTTGAAAACAATCGAGAAGCACCAGTTGGATTGTATTGTTTGCATTGGAGGAAATGGTACCCAGAAAACTGCTGCAAAGTTGGCGGATACTGGTGTAAATGTGGTATCGATACCCAAGACCATCGACAATGACGTATGGGGAACGGATGTTTCTTTTGGCTTCGATTCTGCTGTATCGATTGCTACCGATGCCATAGACCGTCTGCATTCTACAGCCAGTGCACATCAGCGGGTGATGGTCATTGAAGTGATGGGGCATAAAGCAGGATGGATTGCCTTGTATTCCGGTATGGCCGGAGGAGGCGATATTATTTTGTTGCCTGAAATTCCTTTTGATATTCACAATATAGGCGATACGATTATCAATCGTCTGAAAAAAGGAAAGCCATATTCTATTGTTGTAGTGGCGGAAGGAATTCCTACAGTAAATGGGAAAAAAGCAGCCCAGTATATAGCTGAAGAAATAGAATATGAAACTGGTTTTGAAACACGTGAAACCGTTTTGGGGTACATACAGCGTGGAGGAAGTCCTACTGCATTCGACCGCAATCTGGCTACCCGGATGGGAGGACACGCCACAGAACTGATAGCCGGTGGGCAGTTCGGACGGATGGTTTCTTTGCATGGCTCGGAGATTACTTCCGTGCCGTTGGGAGAGGTAGCCGGAAAATTGAAGCTGGTTACAGAAGACAATGATTTGGTGGTGCAAGGCCGTCGTATGGGGATTTGTTTCGGGTAAAGACAGTCTGCCTCCCGGCTTGTCCTGAAAAATACAATTGATAGGAAAAGCGCATATTTGGTGCCCAAATGTGCGCTTTTCTTCTTTTTTGCTAACTGATACTTTGTGAATTTAGTTCTTTTTAACATGCAAAAAGGGCTAAAAACTCCTCAAAAAAGGCTCAAAACATGCTTTATAGCAGGAAAATAAGGGTTGTGAGACCAAGGAAGAAGGCTTGTCTCGAAGCTTTGCGATACAGGTATCGGTGGCTTGTGCGACTTGTAACGGTAGCTTACGTGACTAATAGCGTACGGTGTTGTGACTAATAGTGTGAAAAGATGAAGAAATTTGTGCTTTTTTATCGGTAAACTATCATTTTATTCTGTTGGAAATAAATTGTCTTTCCGATAGAAATTATGCCTTTTATTCAGTCTTATGCGCGTGCTTTCAGTTTGTGTATCTTCTTTTGCTTTTATTTTACAGGAAATGCTGTCTTTGTGATTTGATATACCCTTAAAAAACAGCCTTGAAATCCAATCCTGTTTCCTTCGGTTCTGAAAAGCCCTGTTTTTAAGCTTCGGAAATATCAAAATGACAAAATGATAAATGGAATATCAATGGAAAATCTGATATTTCCGAAGCCGGATAAACCAGACGGAAGAATACTTTTGGAGCAGTCGTTATTCTCTCCGTAAAGGATAGTCACCACGTAGCTGTTCAAACTTCTCCGGATGTGCAAGTAATGTTTCGAAATCGTGTTGCGGATTGTACATCTGCAACTGATGAATGTCTTCATCGGTATCTTGCAGATTATACTCCGGTTGAGGTAAAGAAATACAGAACTCCTTTTGTATACCGAAAAAGCGGCAGAAAGCATCCAGTACCATGCGGGTGGCATTGGCTTTCCCATCGGCAGAATATCCGGCGATATGCGGAGTACCGATAAATACACGGTGCAGTAAATCTAAACTGATATGGGGTTCATTCTCCCATACATCAATGACAGCTCCGGCAATTTGTTTGCTTTTAAGTGCCTGAAGAATGGAAGTAGTCTCGACCACTTCTCCTCGTGAGGTGTTGATGAGGTAGGGGTGCTTCTGTAAACTTTGGAAAAAGTCATCATCGGCCAGGTGAAAGGTAGGATATTTCCCCTCTCTTATCAGCGGAGTATGCAGGGTGATAATGTCGCATTCTCGGGCTATTGTCTGCAGGTCCACAAAACCTTTTTCTCCCTGTGCTGCACGCGGGGGGTCATTGAGCAATACTCTCATACCCAACCGTTCGGCCAGGTGCTGGATTCTGCTGCCTACATGTCCTACTCCCACAATTCCTATACAAGAGTGTGACAAATTCACATTCCGTTCCTTCTGAAGCAATAGTAACACAGAGTGAATGTACTGTTCTACCGCACCGGCATTGCATCCCGGACAATTGCTCCAGGTAATTCCTGCCTCACGGCAATATTCAGTATCAATGTGGTCGAACCCGATGGTGGCAGTACCGATAAATCGTACCTTACTGCCCTCCAGCAGTTCACGGTTGCAGCGGGTACGGGTGCGTGTAATCAGCGCATCTGCATCTCGTACAATGTCGGGAGTAAATGCTTGTCCCGGCAAGTAAATGACCTCGTCGGCCATCTGTTCAATCACCCCCTTTATGTAAGGGATTTTATTGTCGATGATTACTTTCATGAGTTGTATTTGTTTAGTGTTGCAAAGGTAGCCTTTTTCACATTATAAACGGATAAAATGAAATCTTTCTTCAAATTTGACATTCATTGAATTTTTATTAATTTTGCATAGAATAAGTGCTAAGTTATTGTGTTTAAGTAGCACTTCTTTAACACGTATCTGTTTAATTATTTCGATATGAAATGTCTGCATATTATAACCCCCGTAAAAGATTCGATTGACTTTACGCTCGAAACTATCCGTGCAATTGTCAACTCAGATATCCGAGTGCCTTTCACTTATACAGTGTACAATGATTTCAGTACCGAAGAAAATACCAGACGCCTGGAAGAAGCATCGAAAGAATTGAATTTCCGTCTGGTCAACTTGTCGGATATTACTACACATCCTTCTCCCAATTATTTGTTGGTTTTGCAGCGTTCTCAGCAGGAGGCTATTGCGGCCGATGCCGGATTGCTTATCGTAGAATCGGATGTAGTAGTCAAACCGAATACGCTTCAGGATTTGTACGATGGAGCTGCCGAACGTGAAGGTTGTGCCATTGCAGCTGCTGTTACTGTGGATGAGAATGGGGTCATTAATTATCCTTATCTTCATGCAAAAGGCAATGAAGGAAAGGTATATGCAGAAAAGAAACATTGCAGCTTCTGCTGCTCACTGCTGACTCCGGAGTTTTTGCGTGCTTTCGATTTCCGTCAGCTGGATCCTTCCAAGAACTGGTACGATGTAACCATTTCGCATGAAGCATTGAAACAGGGATTCCGGAATTATTTGTTTACTACTCTTCCCGTATGGCACCGTCCGCATGGAAGTCGTCCGTGGAAGCAGTTGAAATATAAGAATCCGCTGAAATATTATTGGCTGAAATACACAAAAGGATTGGATAAAATTTAATTAGACGGGCGTATGGATAAAACCCCTTTGGTATCTGTTGTGGTACCTGTATACAACATGGAGCTTTTTCTTCCTGAAACACTCGACTCCATATTGGCTTCCGATTATCCCAATTTTGAGGTGGTGGTAGTAGACGACGGGTCGAAAGATGCATCCTATCGGGTGGCTTGTGAATATGCTGCCAAAGATGCACGTGTGAAGGCTTATACCCAGCCCAATGGAGGCGCCTGTGCAGCCCGTAATCATGCTGTTCGTCTGTCCCACGGAGAATTTATTCTTCCGGTCGATGCTGATAATCTGATTGAACCGAATCTGATATCGGAAGCGGTAGCTGCTATTCTGGCCGACTCTTCGGTAAAGGTAGTCGCTCCTCGTGCTGATTTTTTTGGAGAACGTACAGGAGAATGGAAACTGCCTTGTTTTTCCCTGCATTTGCTGGCCCGGAAAAATATCATGGATACTTGTGCATTGTATCGCAGGACGGACTGGGAACGTACGGGAGGATATTGTGAAGACATTATAGCTCGTGAAGACTGGGAGTTTTGGATTGGTGTCTTGAAAAACGGCGGTAAAGTGGTAAAGCTTCCTGATATAGGTCTGCATTATCGTATACGGAATGTATCGAAACGGGTCACAGACCGTAAGTTGAAGCGCCATGTAATAGCTACGCTCAACCGGCGTCATCCGGAGTTTTTCGAACGCGAACTGGGAGGTCCGTTGCGGTATTACCGTTCGTGGTCGGTATTGCTTAATCGCATCTATCGTCTGTTTCATCCCCGTAAAGTGGTGGTGAGCAAGGAATATTCCGGACTGACAGATTATGTAAAGGCTTTGCCGGTATTGTTCCGTCAGGATAAAGGGACTGTGATTTATAAGGGAAGAAATGAACTGCGCGAAATGAACTGGGACGGTACATCGGTAGTTATTAAATCATTTCGTGTGCCCAATCTGATTAACCGGATTGCATACGGGCTATTCCGGTCTTCTAAAGCTCAGCGTTCGTTCGAGTATGCCGATATGCTGCGGAAAGAAGGTATTGGAAGTCCGGCCCCTGTAGCTTATTATACAGAACGGAATGGTTTGCTTTTTACACGAAGCTATTACGTTAGCCTGAAGTCTGAATGTCCGTACTCGTATGTGCATCTGATGCGTGGTGACTATCCGGGACAAGAAGAAATTCTGCGTGCCATTGCCCGTACTACAGCAGCTTTGCACGAAAGAGGATATTTGCATAAAGACTATTCACGTGGGAATATTCTGTTCCGTAAAACGGAAAAAGGAGTAGAGGTGGAAATTATCGACTTGAACCGTATCCGTTTCCGTGAGGTGGGAATGGAGGAAGGTTGTCGTAACTTCGAACGATTGCCTGGTACTCCCGAAATGTTTGAAATTCTTGCCGACGAATATGCCAAAGCAAGGGGATTTGATGCCCAAGAGTGTTTGAAACTGATTTTGAAGTATAATAATGCCCAGATATGAGACTGATAAAGATGACAGGTGGCTTAGGCAACCAGATGTTTATATATGCTTTTTATTTGAAAATGAAGCAGCGCTTTGCCAATACACGGATTGACTTGTCGGATATGATGCACTATCACGTGCATCATGGATACGAGATGAACCGGGTGTTTGCTTTGCCTCAGGTAGAGTTTTGTATGAACCGTACTTGGAAAAAAGTACTGGAATTTCTGTTTTTCAAGACGATATTGGAACGGAAGCAAAAAAGTCTGGATGCATTTTGGAAGCCTTATGCCTGGCCGTTTATCTATTTTAAAGGATTCTATCAGTCCGAACGATTCTTCTCTGATATAGAGCAAGAGGTACGTAAGACTTTTACTTTCGATATGTCGAAAGCGAGCGACCGTTCTGTACAGATGGCTGCGCGTATGGATAATGATGTAAATTCTGTATCGCTTCATGTGCGCCGTGGAGATTATCTGGAGCCGAAGCACTGGGAGAATACGGGGAGTGTTTGCCAGCTTCCGTATTACCGGAATGCAATTGCCGAAATAAAGAGCCGGTTGAAGAATCCGGTGTTTTATGTGTTTTCCGATGATTTGGAATGGGTAAAGGAAAACCTTCCTTTGGATAATGCTGTGTATATTGACTGGAATAAGGGAAACGACAGCTGGCAGGATATGATGCTTATGAGCCATTGCCGTCATCATATCATCTGTAACAGTACATTCAGCTGGTGGGGAGCATGGCTCGATGCTCATAAAGACAAAACGGTCATTGTGCCCGAACGCTGGTTCCGTCATGTAGAGACTCCTTATATTTACCCCGAAGGATGGATTAAAGTATCAATTAACTGATAAGCTTATGGACGTGTTGTTGCTTTTGAAGAAGATTGTCTATGCGATAGTAGAGTTGCCTTTCTTTTTTGGAAAGGTGAGTCGCCCGCTGGTCTGCATGACTTTGCTGGTAAAGAATGAAGAGGATATACTGGAACAGAACCTTATCTTCCATAAAGAGAAGGGAGTGGATTTCTTTATTGTGACTGACAATAACTCTACAGACCGTACTCCGGAAATCTTGCGTAAGTATAAAGAGAAAGGCTGGATAAAGGAGATTATCGAAGAAAAAGCTACCGATTACCGTCAGAAAATATGGGTAGACCGGATGGTGTGGCGTGCTAAGACTATTTATAAAGCCAACTGGGTAATTAATGCCGATGCAGATGAATTCTGGTATCCGGCTTCCGGTTCGCTGAAAGAGGCGCTACAGAAAACATCGGCCAATGTGATAAAATGTAGTATGAAGTGTGTCTATCCGGAAGAAAATAAAAGGTTGGAAGAGTGGAAATATACCGTAGATCCCGTAGAAGATATTGCTGCCTACGATTTGTCTCGCTATTCTCTGTTTGCCCGTCAGATTCCGAAAGTGATGCATCGTACAAAAGGGTATATCCAGATTTCAATGGGTAACCATAAAGTGACGATGTTTCCTAAGCGTACAGGAACAAGTGATGTACATATTTACCATTATAATATTCGTGGACGCAGCCAATTCCTTGAAAAGATGATTAACGGGGGAAAACAGTTGGAACAGAATCCCAGTAAGCACGGTGGACGACACTGGCGTTATTTTTATGCTCTGTATAAGGAAGGCAAGTTGAATGAAGAGTATGACAGAGTGATAGGTACAAATGTGTTCGATCGGCTGCAGGCAGACGGCTATATACATGAAGACTCTACAATGGCAGATTATTTTAAAAAGTTAAATCAATAGGGTAAGGCTATGAAACATATTGCATTTACTATCGACCATAAGTTTGTACGTTTTTGTGCTGTAACAATGGTTTCTATTCTGAAAAATGATACTCCTACGGAGGTAACCATACATGTTATAGCAAATGATTTATTGGAGGAAGACCGTAACATTCTGGTTAAATTGGCAACTTCTTATGGTGCAAAAATTGCATTTTATGAAGTTCCTTTGGAAAAATTGGAGGGTTATACCATCCGCTGGGAAGGTCAACGCTTGCCTATGGTCGTATTCTATCGCTGCTTGTTAGCTTCATTACTTCCTGAAGATGTAGATAAAGTATTGTATTTGGATAGTGATGTATTGGTATTACAGCCTTTGGATGAATTTTGGAATACAGATTTGGAAGGTAAGGCATTGGCCGGAGTTCCGGATGATTTTCAAGTAAATCCGGTTCATTGCAATCGTTTAGGTTATGATTTATCGTACAATTATTTTAATGGAGGAGTTTTGCTCTTGAATTTGAAGTATTGGCGTATGCATAATATTGAGCAGCAATGTAAGGTCTACTACCGTGAAAATCCCGATCGTGTATTATATAATGATCAGGATTTACTAAACGGACTTCTTCATGAGCATAAAGTACTGGTTGGTATGAAATGGAATGTACAAGAAGGAGCTTATCGTGTACCGAAAGGAAAGAGTGCTGATTGGCAACCCCCTTATAAGGAAACCATTCTTCACCCCGCTATCTTACATTATTCCTCACGTAAGCCTTGGCAGTACCATTGTATGCATCCATTGAGACATTTATATTTTGAATATCAAGATTTAACTCCGTGGAAAGGCGAGCATGTATTGAACGATTTTGGTCCTCGCTTTCACCGGTTTATACATCTGCTTCCCTATACTTTGGGCTTTAAGCGAAGTAAATATTTAAGTTTGTAAATTTGGTCTTTACATTAAGATTTTATGGATAAAGCAAATCCGACCGTCAGCGTAATTGTTCCTAATTATAACTATGCACGTTATTTGGAGGCACGTCTTCAGTCTATTCTCAACCAATCTTTTCAGGATTTTGAGTTGATACTTTTGGATGATGCCTCTACAGACAACAGTGCAGAGGTTTTGGATAAATACAGAAATGATTTTCATGTATCACATATAGTAGTGAATGAAAAGAATACTGGAAGTCCTTTCCGTCAATGGATGAAAGGAATATTGTTGGCAAAAGGAGAGTGGGTATGGATTGCAGAAGCAGATGATTTGTGTGAGCCTGATTTTTTGGAAACATGTGTAAAGCAAGTTAACCAATATTCTAATGTAGCAGTATGTATGGTTGCTTCCCGTTTTATTGATGAAAATGGGGATATGTTGCAGGGACATGCAGATTATTGGGCTAGTAAGAAACCAAATGTATCGGCTTGTTTTTTCCTAGGAAAAGCCTATGCAGCGCATAATATGTATTGGAATAACTGTATTATCAATGCCAGTGGTGTATTATTCCGTCGTTCTTATGCAGTGAAATTATATGATTCTGTATTTCTGAATATGCGCTATAGTGGAGATTGGGTATTTTGGTTCCAGATGTTGCTACAAGGAAATATGGTTGAGGTATATAGAGAATTGAATTATTTTCGTCAACATACATCAAAGGTAAGTGTGGAAGGTATTAATTCGGGAAAGCGGATAAAAGAGGATATTGATACCTATGTATTGATGGAGAACACTTTCCCTGATATTGGTACCTATAAGCGCAGATTGGCTCATGGACAGCTTTATCGGAAAATAAAGAAAGTGAAGAATGTAGAGAAGCAGGCCGAACTTAGCCAATATATTTATGAAAAACTAGGAGGGAAAGCCTCAGATTTGAGAGTTTTCCATATAAATAAATATTTAAGATGGGTATGCCCGTGGATAATAACTCTGAAGAGAGATAGACTTAAAAAATGAGTTTATAAACAATATTAAATAGAATGGATTATGAAACTTGCTTCATTTGATATATTTGATACTACATTGATTCGTAAATGTGGAGTACCGGAGAATATCTTCTATCTTTTATCTAAGCATTTATATCCGGAAAATCCTGTTTTGCAAAACTCTTTTTTCTTGTGGAGAAGAGAGGCTGAAAAGAAAGCTATGTTTCGTTTCTGTCATTCAAATTTGAATTTGGCTCAGATTTATCAGGAGTTTGATTCACTGTCTTTTCCTGAGTGGAATATTGACAATTTGATGGAAGAGGAAATAAAAACAGAATGGATTAACTTAATACCTGTGTATGAGATAAAACAATTAATAGCAAAAAAGCGGAGTGAGGGTTATGTTATTTGTTTTATCTCTGATATGTATCTTCCAAGTAAATATTTAAAAGATAAACTTATAGCTGAGGGATGTGCTCTTCCTACTGATCGGGTTTTTGTTTCATGTGAAATGAATGGAACAAAGAGCAATGGAAATTTATACGATATTGTACGTAATCATTATGAAGATATTACCGTTTGGGAGCATTATGGTGATAATTTACAGAGTGACTATAGAAAAGCTTTGAAAAAAGGGATAAAAGCCACTTTAATAAAAACAGAGTATACAGATTTGGAGAAATCTGTATTGGCCTCTTCAGTGCTGTTGCCTTTTTATATGGATTTGTCTGTCCTAATTGGATTACAGCGAGCGACTCGTCTTTCTTTAGCCGGTAAGAGTGATGATATTGAGAATGCAGCAGACTTAATAGTTTCATTATATTTGCCCTATGTGATGTTTATTTTGCAAAAAGCAAAAGAATCAGGTATAAAGAAACTTTATTTTTTGTCTCGAGATAGCTATATTTTACAACAAGCGGCAGAAGCGTTACATAAAGATTATTTAGATGTAGAGTTACATTATTTGTTTGTATCGCGCTATTCTCTCTTTTTGCCCAGTATTTATACTTTGAGCCGTGAAGAGCTGTATGAAAACAAAGGTATCTTTCCTTTTTATCGTTATAATGTGAAAGTTGCTGATATTCTAAAAAATCTTCGGATTAATAAGGAGGATTTTGGAGAGGCCTTTACTCGGCAAATAACATTTTCTCAGATATCAACACCAGAAGAAGAAGATTTATTTTTTCAAGTTTTACAATCTCCGGAAATAAAGGATAAAATTTTAAGAAAAGCTTGTGAGGAAAGAAAGATTCTGCTGGATTATTTTGAGCAAGAAGGAATGTTGGATAACGAGAAGCAGGCCTTAGTTGATGTGGGTTGGATCGGTACTTCAAGGCTGATGATCAACCGCATATTGGAGAAGGAAAGATTACAACAAAGTTTTACTTTCTATTTGGGATGTGCTTCCGACTGTCTTCCTGCTCGATATGGTCGTTATTATAGTTTTTATGGAGATAATCTGTATAAGCCTTCTATTGTTGCTTTATTAGAACAGTATTATTCAGCTTCTCCTTATGCTTCTACTAAAGGATATCATTATGATATCAATGGAAAGGTGGCAGTAGATTTTAAAGAGAGAAAGTTTATGCCATCTCAAGAGGTTGTAGAGAGTAATGTAAAAACCTTTCGTCACTTTTTGTGGCTGGCAGACTCTTATTGTTTGTCAGATTATTCGAAAGCAATGTCTGTATGGGGAAGCATGTTTTTACAGACGTTTTTAGATATGCGTTGTAAACTCAAGCTGTCAACTTTTAATAAACTAGGGATTTATGAAGATGGATTAAGGTGTTATCGTGTATTGCAGAAAGTCAATATCTTTCAATTCTTTTCTTATTTTTATAAAGGGAAAATAAAACATATTTATTTCCCCCGGCATAGTATTTATTATACTTATAAAATTACAGTATGTAAGCCTGAAAATAGTTTCCGGGAAAAGAAAAGACATTTTGTGAAAAACTATCTGAGACCATATAAGGCAAAAATATTTCGTATATTAAAATGGAGGAAGAAATGATATTCATTTCTTCCTTAAACGGTCTTTATCTTCAGTTATAACCCAAGGTATAAAGCTTAGATGTAGGTTAAACTTTAAAAAATAGTAGTCAAGTGTAGGGTTTGAATTAAAAGATTGCTTATATAAATCTTTTAATTTCTTTTTTATAGTATGATTTTTCATTTTACGCACTATTCTGTAGATAGATGCGTGATGCAATTTTTTCTTATAATTACTGAAATTAGGGAAATATGCTTCCATATATAGGCTGACAGAGAATGATTCTTCCCATATTAGACCACTTTCCATTCCTTTTTTTGTTTGTGATTGGTGAAACCTATATATATTAAGGTTTTGATAAATTTCTGTGACATTACCTTGCAAAGCCATACGAAACCAAAATAGCCAGTCGCCACAGTTTTTCATTTTTAAGAAGTCTTCATGCTGTAAATGTAATGCTTTTTCTTTGGAAAAAATAGCTGCACTGGCATTTATTACGGTATTTCTCCAGTATAAATTATGACTTGCGAAATCTTCTCCTGAGAATGTGGCATAACCATCTTTTTCTCTACCATTCCATAAATTGAAATCACCTTCTATATACTCACTTTTGTCATTCATACATTTAGTCCCAGTATATACAAAAGACAAATTTTCTTCATTTACGTGTTGCATGCAAGTTTCAAGGAAATTGAGTTCGGCTGAATCATCTGCTTCTGCAATCCATATCCATTTCCCTTTAGCTAAAGAAATTCCTTTCATCCATTGTTTAAAAGGACTTCCGCTATTTTTTTCATTTATAATTATCTGTGAAATTTTGGGGTGAGTCTTGTATTTATTCAAAACTTCTGCGCTGTTATCTGTAGAAGCGTCATCTAAAAGTATCAATTCGAAATCTTGAAAGGTTTGATTTATAATTGATTGTAGACGGTCATCTAAATAATGTGCATAATTATAGTTTGGGACTATAATACTGAGTGTACAATTGAAATTTGACATTGTAAAGTCTGTATTAGTTAGTTTTTATGGAAATATTTTGATATTAATTTCTTAAAGAATATTTTTCTTATTCTTTTATATGAACTGTCTGATAAAATCTGGTTTGGAATAGATTGATGATAGTTGATATAAAATTGTTCGTCTTTAAATATAGAATGTTTATAATAATACCACCAATACTCACTTCTTAGGCAAAAGCTATTCCAAGGTTTATTTCCGGTATAATGTATGATGCCATTGTCTGCATTGTCAATCTCTTCAGCTTTTAACTTTTGAAATTCTTTATTATGTAGAGCGAGAGTATATAACACAGATGTATAATTGTATTGAAGCGGTAAGAAAGAAATCTTATCTTTACATACGATATTTATAATATCCTGATCTTGATATGTATATTTTTTATTTTTATGTTGCAAGCATAGAGAGGTAAAGTTGTATTTTTGTAATGCCTCAATGTTCATGATAAGTATCCCTGCATTGATGTAAGATTCAGGATTACAGCCTATTTCTCTCCAGTAGGAAAAATCTATTCCCTGATGATATGTTGGCGATTCGCAAACTCCAAATAAACAGATCTCTGTTTTTGCTTGGCATGAAAGAAAAACTTGAGATAAATCACATTCTATTATTGTATCTACATCCAAATAAAATACAGTTTGATAATTGGTTTGATTTAAGCTATTAATTTGGGGCATTAATTCGGGTATTAATAATCTGTAATAAGTGCTGATGGTAATGTTTCTTATTTCATATGCCCCTTGAAATGCATTTCCAATACTAAAGAAAGAAATTCTGCATTGATTAGGATATTTGTCTTGTAATATTAATAATTTATTTCTGTATTCAGTTGTGAGATCTTGTTCGTTGTAAAGAATAATAAAATCATAAAACGTTTCTGAATGTTTATTCAGAAGAAGTGAAGTAATACAAACTCCAGCTGGAATAACCATATTTTTATCAAAGCAGAAAATAATAGGGATATTAATCATGTTTGTATTTGTTTGGAGAGATATATAAATTAAGATGTCTTCTTTTCTATAGTGTAAAACATTGCAAATGTAATTCTTTTATTTTATAAATACAAAAAATATGCTAAGACTGCGTGAGATGAGTTGTAAACTATAGAGAAATAATAACAATACTTCGGTAAATTTTTACCGAAAAATTAAAAGTTAAACAATAAAACCG
>ERZ840057.214-NODE-214-length-64626-cov-669.661334_pt1 | contig 64626 bp, 50 predicted proteins | sample MGYA00519907_ERZ840057 | MGnify/ENA primary metagenome ERZ840057 (study PRJEB31850, sample SAMEA3708862) | human gut metagenome | biome: human gut; feature: human-associated habitat; material: faeces | place: China | collected 2014 ...
GGGAGTGGGAATGAAAGTTAAGAACAAGCCTTGACACAGTTTAAATTACACCCCCATGACACACCCTCTTTTCTAAATATCAGTCTAATTGCTTAAACTCAAAATCTGCTTTGCTGCAACAACTCTTCTTATAGTCGAATTGGTACATACGCATATACTGCTCTTGAATCTCTTTCGCTCCATTATAAAATGGATCGCAAGTATATGATTTAGTTGTCACTGTTATCTCCATTTCAGGAGTCAACACTTGTCCATTTGTTCTCTTGATACGCTTAGGGCGTACAACAAAAACTCTTCCCATAATCTTAACTTTTTTAATTGTTTGACTTATTTTTTTCAGAAATTTTTCTTATCCATTCGTTTAATTCCTTACCAACCATTTCTGGCTCTAAAGAATTTATTGTTGCCAATGTCACATAGCAATCCGCTATTTCAATCTTATCGATTTTCTCAGGACATCCGATACGTTCCAATGTTTTCTTGAGCATTTCTACATTGTTGGCTCTATTGCCTAACTGTACAATGACCTTAGATTTATCATTCTCATCAGGCATGGTATCCATATATACCTTGCCCTCTTCGTCATTTTGGTACTCACAAGCTAAGGTTGACCAATACCACGTAAAGAGATTCCAATCCTTACGCTCGTCAACAGCATTCATCCATTGTATAGTACGATGCTCCTTTTGGAGAACTCCCATCAGATAATCTACTCTCTTGATAATATATTGCTGAAGTTCAGGAGAAGATTTGAATCTACTGATAAAGCTACCTTTTGGCACATCCATTGCCAAAGGAGGATACTCCCACCAAAATTCACGTTGTCTTCTTCCACCATTATCCCATTTCAAGCACTTTGAGAAGTTCCAATCCCCTTCATAACGAGCCTGAATATAATAATGATTATCATAGAATCCCATGTCTATCATTCCTGGATTTCCATCATTACGAGTAATCTGTAATGGGCAATCCTCGCTTTCCATCGATTTAACTATCCAGCCAGCATCCTGCCACTTTTTAACCGCTTGTTCCCATGTTTCAAGAGGCTCCACTTCATCAGAATCAGCCGTTTCTTTATATGCTTCCTTGAAGTTCTTTATTGTCTTGTCCTTGATTTCTGAGCTAAACAACATCTTGTTTAAATCATCATCGTTCTTCTCTGCATCTTTTTCTTTATCTACGCCGTAAAGGTCTATTCTCAAAGCTTCCACTACACTCAACAAACTTTCCAAGAGTGGGATGTTTCCTTGGCTTTTCTGCTTTTCCTTTTCGTTAGACGGACAGAAAGAGGATATTACATTTCGAACAGCTGCGCTTACCAAGTTCAAGCTCTTGGGTTTACAATGCATTGCGACCAAAGATGTCTGGAACTCAAGCTGGAGTTTTTCCTCTTCTGTCAATTTTCTGTCTTTAACAACATCATAAAGAGTAGAGAGAAAGTTTTGATAAATCTTCAGCTTTTCCTCAAAAACCTTGGAATTACGCTTTGCTGTCTGCTCCTTCTTGGATTGTCCATCGAGCAAGACAACTGTGATGGTTGCAGTGATTACCACACCAAGTATTGCTGCCATCAGACGTGCAGGAAAATCTTGATAGGTAAATACGATGATGGCACATATCATGACAAACACCATACATCCTACAATCTTCAATACATATTGATTTGACTTTTTCATATTTCGTTCTTGTTATTGTAATTGATTCCAAACATGATTAGCACCTTCACGACAAGCTCCCATTTGAGGCACATCATTTGTCTGAACTTGAATACCGCAATTTTGACACTGATAAGTGTGAGCGGAACCAACTTTGCATAAACGTACCCAACGATGGAACGTCCAAGTGGACATACTTCCAGTAAAGAAGTTAGCTTCACAGAGTCCACTTTCTGGTTTTGTTTCTGACTTCACCACCTTATAGCAGTTCTGGCAGTTCCAGTAATAGGTTGGATGCAATTCTTCTATGACTTTTTGGTAGTAGGAGTCAATTTCCGGTGTACCAAAGGCTGTTACAGGAATCTCTACTCCAGAGATGTTTACAATATTTGATTTGCTGGTGAGTTTTCCATGAAAATCCATTCTTGCGTTATACGAACAGACTTCAAAAACTAAATCATCAGGTAAACCTCCCGGCATACCGCTCAAATAATCGCGACATTGCCCTACATAATCCAAAGCAAAACCTCGCTCATCCTCTCGAATATCTGCGGGATTGCCCGTATAAACTTCCATTTTCTTGTTCAAAAAAGCAATGAGAGTTTGCTGAGTTGTTGGAATAAGAACATAGTCTCTTTTGTGAGCTTTCAATTCTGAGAATTTTACAATTTTCCCTTTAGGATAAAAAGTGTCATCGCTAACCATTATTTGTTTTTTTGCAGTATCGGCTTTTATAGTACAATCTGTACTATTATAACGTTCCATACTGAACTTACCATCATTAAAATCCACATTAGGCAAATACTGATATGTTTCCACTTTGCCCAATGGATACACCTGCAACGAGTCACCTAAAGTGTCAACAACGATTTTGTCTACATCAATATAAACGATATAGTGTTCTTTACCCACAGAATCATTGTACTGATTAAGGATGTACTTACCTTCCTTATTCAATTCAGCAACACGCTCATTAAACAAAGCGTTATAATCCTTTGCACATGATATGGTCAGTATCATGGAAAGGAACATTAGAAATGTCAGCCATTTATTTTTCATAACTTAATCTTGTATTATTTTAAACGAAATGTCACAGAGACAGAATAATACACCCTTACTTCTGTTCCGTTGTTTACCAGGATTCCATTTGGGCATATTTTTTACTAATCGCAGAGCTCCATGGCCCAAATCTGTATCAACAAATCAGCTTACCTCGGCGTTACTTATGCTTCCGTCTCTTTTCTACGACAAACTTTACAACTACCTTTCCAGGCTCCTCTCTTGTGTCTTTTCTGGATATTGTAGGTTATTCTTATATATGAGTTCAAAGCACTTTGTCCGCCAGGGAAAGAAAGCATTTGTTCAACAGTATCAAAAACTTTATCGTCTCCTTATGAAGGTATCGATGGTTTTTCAGTATCTGCAGGCAAGCAAAAGGAGATGGCTGGCTCTGCACTATGTACTATGGAGTCTGCTACTCCAAAGACTTGTTGTCGTCATACCAAAAGCCCCATTTACATCTTACATTAAGTCCTTTGCGTTTGGCAGGTTTGTATTTCAGTAATTTAAGACATCTTACTAATTCCTCTTTTGCAGCATTGTCCGTAGGCGATTTTGTGAAATGTATATCAGTTACATTGCCATACTCGTCTATGACACATTTCAACTCAGTGCCATTCAGTTTATAAAGGATATTTGGAACTTGACTTTTTGCCAATATGAAAGCCTCGTCGTTGGCGTAGCCTTCATAGTCGGTTTTTGGCACAATCTCACAATCCTCGGTTTCTGCCGTCTGCTCCTTTATATATTTCACCCAATCTGTATCAAGTATCATGCCGTCCCATGGCATACTACCTCTATAAACAAATCCTTCCAGATTTGAGTTGTTGTTAGAAACCAGATTGTATATGGCGCCTTTAATGTTTACACTTTCGTATGCAATTTTATCGCCAGTAGTATTGTCTATACAATAAGCTTCCTTGAAAGAACCATGACTATACAAGACATAAAAAACATCAACAGCATCACTTACATATTTCATCGTAATTTTCCAAAGACCGTCAGCATATCCGGAATCATCAGTCTGTCCAGTAAATGTAGCATCTCCGATATACGACTCTTGCGAATATCCACCTGCTTCTTTTGCATCAAAACTAACTAAATGTCCGGAAATTGCCCCTATCGCATTGCCGTTTTTTATGTTTGCCTTAAGTGACCGAATAACTTTTTGCTTGCCTGTCTTTGAGTTGTATTCTATTTGAGAGTAATCGTAGATGCCCTCAACACGTCCTTGGTTGTTATAATTTACTTTCAGTGAGGTTGTTCTTCCCTTACTTTTGGAAGTATAAGTCCACAATCCGACTTTATTGTCATTGTGGAATTTGCCTGTAGCTCTATCATAAGCTACGTTTGCCCTATGAGTACATTGCCAAGTAAAATTGCCTTCGAAAATGCGTGTGCCATCTTCTGCATTTTTATAGGTATAAGTTGCTTTAGGCACATCGAGTGCCATATAACGACTATCATTATAAGGTCCCGAATATGTTTTCAGTCCCTGAGCATTCATAGCCATGCACATACAGAAGAGCATGACTATACAAAATAAAAATCTTTTCATATCATTCACTTTTTAGTCCTTAAACAAATCTTGATATACCTTACCCCATTCTCCCCAAGAATAAGATCGAGATGGATGATGTTGACGAATCATTAGAGCCTTGTCTTCACCAACGGTAGAAAGCCAACGGGTATAAACCTTATCACCATTGGTAAGAGACATTTCTTCTCCATCCGTTTCCCCAAGACCATAAAGTCTATCGAAGAGACCATAGCCCCAAACAATGATAACATCAGGCTTCAACTCTTCAAGAACCTCCTTGAAGGCAGGAATAGAATCGTTAAATTGTTCATCGGTCTCTTTCACACCAGGAGCCTCAAGATTGAACTGAATGAAATTATAGAATGCTACTTGATTCCATACATATTCTCTATCATCAACTGAAATTTCTCGATTCAACAAAGCTTTGGTTTGGCTTGTGAAGCCTTTATAAAAAGCTCCATCTTCTCCACTCAAGAATCCGTCCATCATATCTATAGTAAAACTATGATGGCAAGGACAACCTGCACTATCAGCATCATAGTGGCTATGCCCTAATATCAAGACTTTCTTACCACTATTCAAGAATCCTTTCTCGTAATCCTTACCAACAAAAGGATAAGCATTTACATGTTTCATACACTTCTATTTTAAAGTTATTAAATGTCGGGGACAAAGATAGTGATTCTACTTGATACTATCAAGTCCATAATGGTTCATAAGCGAAATTTCTTGATTTCGGCTTAACAAAAGTAGTAAAAATCGTTCTGTTTCATTGGTATATTATCATTTTGCCAGGTGTTCCCGAGACTTGGCGGGTTAAGATTTCGGTTTCGGCAAAATAAAAAAGCGTGGGAACTTACCTGTCACTCGTCCCACTCTCTGAGGCCTTCGCATTGCCCTGCACTGTTGAACGAGCAACGTCGAAGCCCACGCCGATATGTATACACTTTTCCCTATACGGATATAAGACCTATCGCTTTGACGCAATAAGCCATACCAGTAAAGGGATGTGAATTAACACATCCCGAGAGCACCTACCGTTGCTATGTTCATTGACAGTGCATGAAGTTTGCGAAGTTTCAGAAAGTCAAGAACAAAGCGCTAAGTATGCGCCTTTTCCATTATGTCGTGATCCTTACTCAGAATCATCGGCAAATATACGAATAATGTTTGAAAGAACAAAAGTTTTTAGCAAAAAATCCTCATTGAGGGATAAAATTCATCAAAATCCTCCCTCTCTGAGGGATTTTTCTGTATTTAACCACGCTATGCGAAATTTTTATTGTACTTTTGCACCCGTGCTTGGAAAAGCAACAAATAAAACAGAAGAGTAAACGATATGGCAGAAAAGAATAGCATACCCCAATTCGTGAATAGTGAATCTATTATGTCGGATAGCAACTATGTGAAGTGGCTCTCCGATTTGAAAGGTCGTATTCGCATCGCCCAACTCAAAGCGGCTATCAAAGTCAATGAAGAGTTGCACAAGCTTTATTGGAGCTTGGGAGAAGACATTTGTAACAAGCAAAAGCTATATAAGTGGGGCACTAATTTTATAAAACAGCTTAGTTTGGACTTGCGTTCTGCATTTCCAAATGTAGAAGGTTTTTCTTGGTCAAATCTTTATAAAATACGCAAGTGGTATCTCTTCTATTCTTCGCAAAATGAATTTTTGTACCAAGCTGGTACAAAATTAGAAACCTTAGAAAGTACTAGCGTTCCTATGCCTGCGATTTTGCTTCGTGTACCCTGGAGGCATCAGACTGTCATTGTCTCAAAATGCAAGACCATATTGGAGGCAATATTCTATCTCAACCAAGTGATTGAAGGCAATTTGAGTCGTAATGAGTTAGAACATATTATCGAAGCCCATCTTTATGAGCAAAAGGGAAAAGCCTTGAATAACTTTGAGTCCACACTCCCTGCGCCACAGAAAGCCTTGGCTAACGAGATGCTCAAAGACCCTTATAAATTAGATTTCTTATCCATGGCTGGCGACTTCTCGGAAAAGGACCTAGAGGATAAGCTGGCTCAAAACATTACTCGTTTTTTACTCGAACTGGGCAAAGGTTTTGCTTATGTTGGGCGACAAATGGAACTTACCACACCAAGTGGAAAATCATACTTCCCCGACATGGTATTCTATCATACCAAACTCAAATGTTATGTTGTGATTGAGCTAAAAGTGGTTGATTTCATGCCAGAGTTTGTTGGCAAACTTAACTTTTATGTTGCAGCAGCCGACGAACTTTTAAAAGACGAAGGAGATAACCCTAGCATTGGTATTCTGCTATGCAAAGACAAAGATTCATCTGTTGTTGAGTGGGCTTTAAGAGGCATTACCACTCCATTAGGTGTTGCAAGTTACCAGCTACAAGAGGTATATGAACGAACTTTACTCGAAATGAAAGAGCAATCCGCAAAGAATTCCACTAGCAATAACAACGATTAAGAAAGCATAAACAAAATATGGTACTAAATTACATTTGGATAGCATTTTTCGTGATTGCGTTCATCTTCGCACTCATAGGATTGGCAATGGGAGATACGACTATCTTCCAGAAGATTGTAGATTCCACCTTCGATTCTTCCAAGAATGCCTTCGAGATTTCTCTCGGACTGACGGGCGTGCTCGCCCTCTGGCTTGGCATCATGAAGATTGGAGAGAAGGCGGGAGTTGTGAATGTGTTGGCAAGAGCACTCAGCCCGGTTTTCACCCGTCTCTTCCCCGATATTCCAAAGAACCATCCGGTGATGGGAAGCATCTTCATGAATATCGCTTCGAATATGCTGGGACTCGATAATGCAGCGACGCCTACAGGATTGAAGGCGATGCAGCAGATGCAGGAACTCAACACGAAAAAGGATACGGCGACGAACCCGATGATTATGTTCCTGGTTCTGAACACCTCAGGACTCACCATCATCCCTACCACCATCCTCGCCTTCCGTGCCTCCTATGGTGCAGCCCAGCCTACGGATGTCTTCATCCCTATCCTGATGGCTACGCTCGTGGCTACACTTGCCGGAATCATCATCACTTCGCTCTGGCAGCGCATCAACATCCTGCAGCCGGTATTGCTCGCTACTCTGTTGGGAATGTGCGCCTTCGTAGGCATCATCATCTGGGGATTCGGACAGATGGACAAGGATACGATGAACACGGTTACCACCTTGGCTTCGAATATGATTCTTCTGGGCATCATCCTCTGCTTCATCCTGGCTGGTTTCTGGAAGAAAGTGAATGTATATGATGCATTTATCGAGGGAGCGAAGGAAGGTTTTACTACTGCGGTGAAGATTATCCCTTATCTCGTAGCTATCCTTGTGGGCATTGGCGTGTTCCGTGCTTCGGGAGCGATGGATATGGTGATTCAAGGCGTTTCGTGGTCGGTAGAACAATGCGGCTTGAATGCCGATTTCGTAGGTGCCCTACCTACCGCCATCATGAAACCGCTGTCGGGAAGTGGTGCACGAGGCATGATGCTGGAGGCGATGAAGAACTATGGTCCTGATTCGTTTGTGGGCAGATTGAGCTGCATCTTCCAAGGTTCCACCGACACCACCTTCTATATATTGGCTGTATATTTCGGAAGCGTAAGCATCAGGAATACCCGCCACGCCGTGGCTTGCGGCTTGCTTGCCGATTTGGCTGGAGTCATCGCAGCAATCGCTATAGCTTATTTATTCTTCGGATAAGAGTCTCCCACAGATTTCACAGATTTACACAGATAATCTTTGAATGACGGCGCAAGCCCAATTTAACATTTAACATTTAACATTCAACATTAAGAAAGATAATGGCAAGTTTAAAATCACTCGCAAAGGATACCGCCATCTATGGTTTGAGCAGTATCATCGGCAGATTCCTCAACTATCTGCTTGTACCACTCTATACGGCTAAGATCAGCGCCGCAAGTGGTGGTTATGGTGTCATCACCAACATGTACGCCTATACGGCGTTACTCCTCGTTATCCTGACCTACGGAATGGAGACTACATTCTTCCGCTTTGTCAACAAGGAGGGAGAGCACCCTGAGAAAGTTTATAGCACCGTATTGAGCATGGTGGGATTCACCTCTCTGCTCTTCATTGCCTTGGTGTTCATCTTCTTGCAGCCATTGAGCAGTGCCATGGGTTATGCAGACCATCCTGCTTACGTCTGGACGATGTTTGTAACCGTGGCGATAGATGCCTTCCAATGCATCCCATTCGCTTACTTGCGATACAAGAAGCGCCCATTGAAGTTTGCTGCTTTCAAGTTGCTCTTCATTGCCTTGAACATCGTGCTCAACCTCATTTACTATGTCATCATGGATGGTCATGATGTGGGCTACGCCTTCTATATCAACCTGGTTTGTACGGGGTCCATCACCTTCTGTTTCTACAAGGAATTGTTGGAGGGATTCAAGGGTGAGAAAGCCTCTTGGGCAGAATCCAAGGTACTCATCAAGAAGATGTTGGGCTACAGTTGGCCTATCCTCGTGCTCGGTATTGCCGGTATTCTGAACCAGACAGCCGACAAGATTCTCTTCCCTTACATCTATGAGAAGGGCGATGCGCATGCACAGCTCGGAATCTACGGAGCAGCCAGCAAGATTGCGATGATCATGGCGATGATAACCCAGGCTTTCCGCTATGCTTACGAGCCATTCGTATTCGGCAAGGCGAAGGATAAGGACAACCGACAGACTTACGCTTCGGCGATGAAATATTTCGTCATCTTCACCCTGCTCGCCTTCCTGGTGGTGGTAGGTTATCTGGATGTATTGCGCCACATCATCGGTCGCGACTACTGGGATGGTTTGAAGGTAGTGCCTATCGTAATGGCTGCCGAAATCATGATGGGAGTATATTTCAACCTCAGTTTCTGGTACAAGCTCATCGACAAGACCATCTGGGGTGCTTACTTCTCAGGCATCGGTTGTGCGGTATTGATTGCCATCAACGTTATCTTCGTACCTATCTATGGTTACATCGCCTGTGCCTGGGCTGGTTTCGCTGGATATGGAACAGCCATGCTTCTCTCCTACTTTGTAGGTCAGAAAAAATATCCTATCAACTATCCGGTGAAGGAGATTATGATTTATGTGGTTCTCGCCCTCATTCTCTTCGCAGGAATGACCGAGGCTAACAGATACTTCTCCAGTGGAATTGCCTGCCTCATCAACACGGTACTCATCCTCATCTTCGCCTCTTATCTCGTGAAGAAGGATTTCCCATTAAATAGTCTGCCGGTAGTTGGAAAGTACTTTAGAAAGTAACAGATACGTTTGAAGTCGGCGAAAGTATTAATAGCCGACTTTAAAAGAAGCAATAGGAGTCTCCAGAAGAAGCAATAGAAGTCGTTGGAATAATTAGGTTATGTTTCTGAAAGATATAGCTTCTCCAACCGCCCAACAGCTGTTATGCGCTCGCACATCAGCTGTTATGCACACGCACAACACGTGATGTGCAAGCGTTACTCAGCTGTTGGACGGTAATCTTATGCTATAAGATGTTCTAACGATAACTCCAAATTACACTTTTCAAGGACGATTTTTCAAGGTAGAGAAGAGTTTCAGCATCAAATAAACCAAAGAAGCATGAGAAAGAAACTGAACAAAAGAATGTGCATGGACGACATCCATGAGATTTGCATTCTTACCCATGGTAATAACCGTAAGAAAGCTGAGCTTTATCAACTAACATTTGATAAAGACGAGCGAATATCCACAAATGCCCTGTGGGTATTCACCCATTTCGACTTGCAGAATAACGAATGGCTTTATTCCAAGCACGATGACTTGATAGACCGTGTGCTTGTGGAGAAGAACATGACGAAGCTGCGCTTGATGCTCAGTCTCTTGCTTCGCCAACCTTTCGAGGAGGAATCTCTTCGTTCCGACTTCATCGACTTCTGCGTGGCAAAGATTACCGCATGTTCCCACCCCTATGCCATCCGAGCCCTCTGCATGAAGCTCGCCTACGAGCAGATGAAATACTATCCCGAACTCCTCGAAGAGTTAAGAATGGCATTGGATATGCTGGAACAAGAGGTTCTCTCTCCAGGATTGCAGTCGGCAAAAAGGCAAATTATGAAGAAAATCAAGCGAAGCCTTGGAAAATTCGAGAAATAGTCGTAACTTTGCAAACGTAATATTCTAACAATATAATACATAAATGGATGGAGATACAACTGAACGATTATCACAAGAAAGTCAATGCCCAAAAGATGGCTTCAATGGCTTATTGGCGAGAGCATCCGCTTTCGCTGGAGGAGTGCTTAGCTCAATTCAAGCGCTTGCGGGAACAACGGCTTGCAAGGGAGTCCAAATTGCAAGGCTAAAAGACTGGGCTAAGGAGAATGATTGCTGGATTGAAGATCCGGAATCATTAGGTGTGTTCTCTGACCGAGGTTCAGAGAACGAGGTTTATATGGCCTATGATGGAATACACGTTTATAAACTTAACGACTTCCGTTATTCTGACGACAACCTTACTCCATTCTTTGAACGAATTCCTGCCCATAACCAATACTTTCCAGATTGCGCCTACGATTTCATCGGTTTCTCACAGAATCGAGATGGAAAAGTTTGTGCTGTCCTTCGCCAACAGCTTGTTGTAAATGCGAGGGAAGCTACTCCCGAAGAAATCAAGGAAGAGTTTGAGCGCATCGGTTTTCACGCAGAAGACAATGGAGAATATTTCACCAATGGCATTCACGACATCTTCGATGCCGTGCCTAATAATGTATTGGTTGGAGATGACGGCAACTACTATTTCATAGACACCATCATCTTCAAATCAGATACGGATGGATTAAATACTTACAAGAAATACTCTCCGAATTATTCTAAGAAATAAAGAGTGAGGCAATGCCTCACTCTTTATTTTTCTCGATATAAGTTACCAATATTTATAGCTTTGTATGGCTAATTCTTAATCTAACAAAGAATTAAAATCAATACTAATTTGCTCATCCAAAGCTCGTTTCTGGTAAGCTTTTACTATAGAAAGAATACCGACTCTAGCTTTATCTTCAGGAATAGCATTAGTAGCACATTGAATTTTATACTTTTTAATTGCTATCTTAAACTGGTTTGCCAAAGACTCCTTTGGACTTAAATTAGAATTATCTTGTTCTTCTAGTTTAGATAATTCCGACTTCATTCCTTGAACTGCATCTGCGGAAGGTGCTTGTATATATTTTTTTTGAATTTCCTCCAACAACGCATATTTTAATTCCTTTACATCATTAGTCATTCCCCAAATCTTGAAAAACAAGATTAAGTTTAGCACACCGAAAATAACCCCAATAAGACAATAAACTACTTCCATAGATATTTTTTTTCTGTCAACCATTCCCTCTGATGACGGTTAATAAATAGGAAAAGCGTGGGAACTATTGCTTATATGCCAGGACTGAGGTTGTGGAAGGACCTACTTGTTGACAATGAAACAATAGCCCACGCTATGAGATATATTATGCCCTAAAGAAAAGGGTACAATAATCCTTATGCGTGAGCTGGATTGCCATTATCCAAACAAGTATTGAAACTTCCACATTTCAGTCCTTGGATAATATCAAAACGCTCTATATTAAATTGAGCCTTCATCACGACAAGTCTTTTCATGCCGCTCCAACTCGAATGCAAAGGTAGTGATTATTTCTGAAAATCGTATCATTTTAAATAAGTTTTTTCCAAGAAACATAATGTTAAGGTACACAAGTAAGCTATAAATGGGCAATTCTTTAATATTTTACCCTAAATCATTGGTAATCTCGGGAAATAGTCGTAACTTTGCAAAGTTAAATATCAAGCATTACATCTATGAATAAAGATAATATCAACGAGTTCGCATCCTTCGATGAATATCTTCGACAAGGAGAACCTTCGCAGAAGGAAAGTGCCGAGAACTGGAAGACGGCTATCGGATTGCAGGCTGTAGATGGGCTGCAACCGTCGGCGTATCTCATAGATGTGGCTAAACGAAACATCGAAGGAGAAATCACTCTGGATGAAACCAGAAAACTGATTGACTCTTACTATCAGAGCAAGACGGTCCGTACACCTAAGGATGAAGACGAGGAAGAGGCAGATAAGGTTTCAGCCAACATCGCAAAGATTCTCGCCAGCAAGACCTTTGCCTTCAATACCAACGGATATGTTTCCCTGCATCGAAGAATATTCGAGGGAGTATTCAAGCACGCAGGAGAAATCCGCCAATACGATATTTCCAAGAAAGAATGGGTGCTCGAAGGAGATTCCGTAAACTACCTGAATTGGGAAGACTTGCGAAGAGCATTGGATTGGGATATTGAACAGGAGAAGAACTTTTCATATAAAGACCTGACGGATGATGAGAAGATTGAGCATATTGCCAAATTCATTTCAGGCATCTGGCAAATCCACGCTTTCAGAGAGGGAAACACCCGAACCACGGCAATTTTCACCATCCAATATCTCCGTTCGTTAGGATATGAAGTGAACAACGAAATGTTTGCCAAGCATTCCTGGTATTTCCGCAATGCCCTAGTTCGTGCCAACTATCGCAACATTCAGAAAGGCATTGATTACTCTCCTATCTACCTGGTTCGTTTCTTCAGAAACTTACTCCTAAAAGATGGTTGGGTTCTCAAGAACAGATATTTGCATATCCGGCCGACTGATGATTGGAAAGAGCAGCCGAACTTAAATTCTCAAACAGGAAGTGGACAGAAAAACAACTTCATAAATAAAGAAGGAGAAGAAAATGTCCCAAGTTTGTCCCAAGCTTGTCCCAAGTTCGTCCCAAGTTCGTCCCAAGTAGAAGAACTCATAATACGTATAAATAAAGATTATCTATCCATCGGCGATATAATGAACCTGTTTGGATTAAAGAACAGAACCAGATTTAGAAAGGAATACATTACCCCAGCCCTAGCCGAAGGAGCCTTGGAGATGAAATATCCAAACACCCCAAGACATCCACGCCAGCAATATCGGATGACAGAGCTGGCAAAGACTTGGAAAGAATGGTATGAGAAAAAGAATAAATAACATCATAATAAAAATAGAAAACAAAAACAAGTAATGAAGAAAAAAGCAACGGTCCTTATCGCCTCTATCATGGCGTTCTGCGGAATCAACACCGCTCACGCTGACGAGGGAATGTGGACAATTTACAACTTGCCTAAAGCTGTGTATGAGATGATGCAGCGCGAAGGCTTCAGTATGACTTACGACCAGCTCTACAACGGCGAGAACGCCTTGAAGAATGCTGTGGTTAACTTCTCGGGCTATTGCTCAGGCGTAGTCGTTTCTCCAGACGGTTTGGTATTTACCAACCACCATTGCGGTTTCGAGGCTATCAGAAGCCACTCTACCGTGGAGCACGACTATATGCTCAATGGTTTCTTTGCTAAATCTTACGCAGAGGAATTGCCTAACGAGAATATGTTCGTCAGCTTTATGGTTGAACAGAAGGATGTAACCGATAAGGTGATGAGCCTCGGATACGACAAACTCGACAACAAAAAGCGCGATGAACTCATCGATTCTCTGGAGAACGAGATGACTAAAGAGGCTAAGAAGAACGATTCTACCCTTCATATCACCGTTCAGCCTTTCTACGAGGGCAACAAGTGGTACGCTACTACCTATCGCGACTTCACCGACCTACGCCTGGTTTTCACCGTACCAAAGTCTATGGGTAAATTTGGTGGCGATACAGACAACTGGATGTGGCCTCGCCAGACCTGCGACTTCTCTGTATTCCGCATCTATGCCGACCCTAAGACCAATGGTCCTGCTGCCTACAGTAAGGATAATGTGCCTTACAAGCCAAAGCGTTGGGCTCAGGTTTCTCTCCAGGGTTATAAGGATGGCGACTATGCGATGACCATGGGTTACCCAGGCAGCACAGAGCGCTATCTTTCAAGCTACGGAATCCAGACCATGCGCGATGCTGAGAATGCTCCTCGTGCCCAGGTTCGTGGCGTAAAGCAGGAGGTGATGCAGAAGCACATGCGTGCCGACGAGGCTGTCCGCATCAAGTACGACAGCAAGTACGCCAGCTCTTCCAACTACTGGAAGAATGCCATCGGTATGAACAAGTGTATCGACTCTATCGGCATCGTGAATCTGAAGCGTGAGTACGAAACCCGTCTCCGTGCTTGGCAGGATACAGCCAAGGCTGCCAACGACCTCTCCCACAAGGTAGATTTCGACAAGCTCGCCAAGCTCTACAAGGAGAGCGCAGACGTGAAATACGCCTGGACCAACTTCGCTGAATCTTTCACAAGAAGAAGCAACATCGAGTTCTCTACCCGTGCCATCAAGCTCCAGACCGACATGGAGGTGAAGGGTCCTGAGAAGAACAAGAAGAAACAGTATCATGAGTTTGAAGATAACTCTGCAGAATGGGATATGGCGCTCGATAAGGAAGTGCTCGCTACCCTTCTGAAGAACTACAAGGAGCACGTAGATGCCAAGTGGTTGCCTAAGTTCTACAAGACCATCGACACTGAGTTTGGCGGCAACTACGCCAAGTATGTGGATTATCTCTGGGAGAAGTCGCTCATCATGAAGAAGGGCGCCAAGCTCTATTTCAACAAGAAGGGATATGAGAAGGATCCAGGCGTAAGCTTCGGTATGGATCTGAACGATGTATTTGCAGATTTCGCTGCTCAGATGGGCAGCATCAACGACAGCATCGCTGAGCAGGAGAAGTATCTCTGTGCTGCCAAGCTCCGTATGGAGGAAGACATGCCTCACTACAGCGATGCCAACTTCACCATGCGATTGAGCTACGGTCAGGTAGGCGGTTTCGACCTCGGTGGCAAGCCATCTGGCTATTATACCACAGCCGAGAGCCTCGTCGAGAAGATGAAGCAGGGCGATAAGGTAATCGATTACTACGCTGAGCCTATCATGCACGAGCTCCTCTCTGAGAAGGATTTCGGCAAGTATCAGGATAAGACGACTGGCAAGATGCAGCTCTGCTTCCTTACCAACAACGATATTACCGGCGGTAACTCTGGTAGCCCTATGTTCAACGGCAAGGGTGAGTTGATTGGTCTTGCCTTCGATGGCAACTGGGACAGCCTCAGCTCTGACATCAACTTCGACAAGCGCCTGGCTCGCTGCATCGGTGTAGATATTCGCTACGTGCTCTACCTGATGGATAAGTGGGGACACGCAGACCGCCTCTTAAAGGAGATTAATGCAAAGTAAATCCTATCTCTGAATCAACAGAGATGATAGAATGGTTTATCCTGGAATAAAGATTAGTATCAGGATAATATAAAAAGAGCGGAAAATCAGCTGTTAACTGTTAACCTGTTAACTCCTGGCTTTCCGCTCTTATTTTTTCTTATAGGTTCTCAACTAATATTGCGAGATATTATTCAGCTCCTTCAATGAAACCTGACGAGGCTTCTCGGCGAGTTTCTTCTTCAATTCATCCATCGTTATTTCTGCAGCTGGATTGAACTCATCTGATTGCATATAACCCAACACGCTCTCGTAGAAAGCCCTACCCTCTGGATATTTGGCAGCCTTCTCCAAATCGCTCATGCAGACGAGGAGCTTTCCGGCTCCCACCTTCCATTCCATCACCAAACCCAACTTATGATTCCGCTCGATATTATCGATCACCTGAACAATCGGGCGATAATCCTTGGCGAAGTTGTCAAGCACCAGCGGATGCGATTCCTTGATAACTGGGAACCATTGCCAGTTGGTGTGCATCTCCGTAGGGAATCCCTTGAATATCGGATGTTCCGGATTCGTCAGAATGCCCAGGGTTCCTGGAGAAACCTTCTTCTTGTTGTTCTCGCAGATGGTCTTGAACATGCGATAGTTCCAGTAATCGGTCTGGAAGAGTCCGCCAACAGTATAAGGAGTAGCATTATCTGCCTGCGAAAGCGTATCATCGGCAGCCACGAAATGGCTGGAAGCCGTAGGCATCCAAAGCACCTTTCCACCCTTTTCCAAGACTTTCACTACTTCCTCATTCAAATCCTTGGCTATGATAACGCCCTTCTTTTCCAAAGCCTTCTCCGGATAAATCCAAAATTCGTAGGAGTTTCTCGCCTCTGTTCCTTCAATGTTTAATGTAAGAAGCAGCTTGGTAGATTTCTGCACGTGGAAAACACCATTCAGTTTACCCACATCTACCAAACCTTCATCGTATGGAAAGATGTTCAATACTCCCTCATCCTCAGCCATCAAATCGCTCACATTCTTTCTCACTTCACCATCCTTGGTGCTGAAAGTTCCATCATCCATACAGAACAATCCGTTCTCGGCAGCCAGATGCCATTTCAGTTTCTTGCCCATCAGCGAAGAACCGCCATAATTGGCTACCTTTACCTTAGCCTGAATCTTCTCGCCATCCTCGAAGCAGAACTTCTTCATTTCCAGCAGAGGAACCACTGGCGAACACCACTGGCGCCATTCCTCGGGCGTAGTGATTCCCTTGCTCTCCATAAACGCATCCAGAATGCCTACGAAAGCACTTCCCTGACCGGGATAATCCTGAATATCGAGCAGTTGGAAGCCCGCCATATTCCGGGTTCTCAAATCCATCTCTATATCGGCTTTATAGAGTTTCACGCTCCATAAGCCCGAAGCCTTGTGGAAATCATCAGCCTGCGAAAGCATTCCGGCAGCAGCCAGCCTGCGGCGGAACACTTCAAAGTTATAAGGATGAAGCTCTCCGGTGTATTTCTTTATTTCCCGATAGTCAGGATAGGTCTGAAACTGGCCTGTTTCGTGAGAGATGATTGGGATTCCTGCCTTATCGCAAGCCTCATCAAAATTCATCGTAGAATTAGGATGGAAATGATTGATCATTCCGCCATCGTAGGCATCAGCAAACGAGAAAGAACCACGGGTATGGGTATTGTATTTGCCCCATCCCTCGCCTCCGATGCGGCAAGTGGTAAAGTAATCCATTCCTTCTTTTATTCCCTGATAACCGAGATAGTAATTGCTTCCGAAAGTATAGTATTTATCTGGCGCAATCTTGCGGAAATCATCCACAAACTCCTTCATCTTGTCGATGTCGCCCCAGAGTTCATTACCCAGCGCCATCATTCTGAAAGATGGATGATGACCGTATTCTCTGAGGATGTTCTCGCCTTCCTGATGCAGGAACGTCATCAGCCTTTCATCCTTCTTATCGAAAGAACCCCAGAAAGGAAGTTCCGGCTGGAGATAGATTCCCAGACTGTCCGCTGCCACGAAAGCCGCCTCCGGTGGGCACCAGGAATGAAAGCGCACATGGTTGATTCCATATTCCTTGCAGGTTCCGAAATATTTCATCCAGCCTTCCACGCTCATCTCTACATGTCCCGTCAGCGGCCATACAGCCGCATCGTGCTTGCCACGGAGGAATATCCTATGACCATTGGCGTAAAAGTGAGCGCCTTCAATATGGAAATCCTTGGCGAAATCAGGCATCTGAAGAGCGGAAGGAGAAGCTACAGAACGGCTAGGGATTGCTCCTGTTAGAGTTTCTGCATATTTGCTCTCTACAGAGCTGGCTAGCTGGAGTTCTATCCTTCCGATAATTCCATTCCAGTTGGTCTGCGTATCTTCTGTATAAGCATGGCTGGAGCCGTAAACCTGCTCTGGCACACCTCTTCCATTATCCACCACGATTTCCAGGAGATGCTTGCCCGGCTTCACCTTCTTAGGCAGAAGATAGCGCTGGGGAGTAGAGATGAAGTTGCAGGAATCCACCAGTTCTCCATCCACATATACCCATGTCGGTCGGGTACGCTCCAGGAAGAGTTCTACCGACTTCTTCTTCCAGTCCTTCGGGATATTGATGGTTCTGGAATATCTAGCAGCTCCTTTATAGGCATAGAGCCTCGTAAGATGCGTTGTTTCCATCGTATCTTTCGGAGCGAATCCCAGATGGTTCGTATCGATGGTACCGGGAAGAATGGCACGCTTCACCTCACCCTGCGAGGCACGCTTACTCTTGGCGAAAGCGCTACCGCTCTTTCCCAACTCCACATTCCATTCACCAGCGAGCGAAATGCTCTGTGCTTGCAAGCCCAGACTTACCAGTCCCAGACAAGCGATAAGAATAGATTTCTTCATTTACGTATTTACAGAATATCTTTTAGGGTTAAAATTGCGTATAAAGATATAATAAATTTGATGTTTACGGCTGCAAATATACAAAAAATGCGGTAAAAACACCGCAATTTACCAAAGAAATTGCTGTATTTTTACCGCAAATATGGATATTGCATCAAAACATCCCTTTGATGCAGGCTTTCATCTTATTATAAATCGCTGCCTAAACTACTTCTTCTTAGGTCTGCGACGAGCCCAACCTTCTTCCTCGAAGTTTGGCTCCTCACCCTTGAACTTCACGTTGTCGTTGTTCTGGAAGAACTGGCGCCAATCGCCTGTATCCTCCTGAGGGCGAGACTTTCTGCCGCCACGAGATTCACCACGGCTTCCACGTCCTCCCTTTCCACGAGAATCACGAGAATCTCTTGCATCATCAGAAGAACCTCTGCGGCTGCGGCCGCCTCTTTCTGAAGAACGGCCACCTCTGCCTTCAGAACTGCGGCCGCCACGGGCTGCTCTGCCATGACCTTCCTCATCAGCATCGTTACATCTCACGGTTCTGCCCTTGTACTCTGTACCGTTCAATGCCTTCATCACGCGCTTCGCATCCTCCTCAGGCACCTCGATGTAGGCAAACTTACTCAGCAGGTCGATGTGACCTACCTCCTGGCGACCCTTCACGTGCTTGTTCAGATACTGCATGATTTCGCCCGGATAGAAACCATCCGCCTTACCCAGGTTGATGAACAGCCTCTTGAAACCAGCCTCAGTCTCATGCTTTCTGCGACCATTGGAAACCTTGCCACGGCCCTCGCCACGGCTTCCACGACCTTCGCCGCCACGGGAACCCTTGCCGGTCTCAGGCTTGATAATCTCAGGAGCGTTCTTATAGTAATCGAGGAACTTACCGAAGGTGATGGTCACCATCTTCTTGATGATGTCCTCCTTGTCGATGTACTCAAACTGGCGGTTGATTTCAGCCATATATGGTTCAATCTGATCCTCGTCCACATCCGTCTTCATGATGTCGTCCATGGTCTTGAAGAGCTGCTTCTTGCAGATTTCCTCTGGGGTTGGCAATACGCCGTCCACGAAATCCTTGCCAATCTGCTTCTCAATCTGGCGAACCTTGAACTTCTCTCTGGTATGGATGATAGAGATGGATGTTCCTTTCTTGCCGGCACGACCGGTACGGCCGCTTCGGTGGGTGTAACTTGCCACATCATCAGGCAAACCATAGTTGATAACGTGAGTCAGATCATCTACGTCCAGACCGCGGGCAGCCACATCGGTAGCCACCAGGAACTGAACGGTATGGTTGCGGAACTTCTGCATGGTGAGGTCACGCTGCTGCTGACTCAAGTCGCCGTGCAGTGCCTCTGCATTATAACCATCCTTAATCAGCTTATCTGCAATATCCTGAGTCTCCAGCTTGGTGCGGCAGAAGATAATTGCAAAGATGCGTGGATAGAAATCCACCACGCGCTTCAGGGCGAGATACTTATCCTTGGCATTTACCAGATAGTAGATGTGGTTTACATGCTCAGCACCCTCGTTGCGCGAACCCACTACGATTTCCTTGTGGTCGTGCAGGTAGTTGAGGGCAATCTTCTCGATGTCCTTGCTCATGGTAGCCGAGAAGAGCAGGGTGTTTCTATCCTCAGGCACGTTCTCGAAGATGGCATTGATGCTCTCTGAGAAGCCCATGTTCAGCATCTCGTCAGCCTCATCAAGCACCACATTGTTTACGTTCTCCAACTGAGCCACGCCACGATTAATCAAATCGAGCAGACGACCAGGGGTAGCCACGATAATCTGCACACCATGCTTCAGGGTGCGAATCTGGCTTCCGATGTCGGTACCGCCATAAACTGCGGCAATATGCAAACCATCGATGTACTTGGCAAAACTGTTCAAATCGTCAGCTATCTGGAGACAGAGCTCACGTGTAGGACTGAGGATGATAGCCTGTGTCTGCTTGCTTTTGGCATCAGTTTTCTGGATAACCGGAATACCGTAAGATGCAGTCTTACCCGTACCGGTCTGCGCCAACGCAATCACGTCGTTCTTATTACCAAGCAAATATGGGATAACTTCTTCCTGAACTGGCATTGGATTCTCAAATCCAAGCTCTTCGATGGCACGGCGAATCTCCTCGCTCACGCCCAATTCTTCAAATGTCTTCAAATCTTTTTAACCTTAATTCATTATAATCAAAATGGAAGGCCGAATTCACCCTCCCAGCCATGAATTAGGGTGCAAAATCCTTCCGAAACGCTTGCGGCAATCATACGCTTTTATTAAGATTGCCTAAATTCGGGTGCAAAGATACGAAAAAACTGCGAATTTCTTGCAGATTTCTGCAATATTTTATTACCTTTGCATGAAAGTTACAACAAACAGATAACCAAGAAAACTTGAAATATATGAAAAAAGTTATTTTCACCCAAGAATGGATTGCTTTGCATCCATACGAAAAAGCAGACGAAACAGATCTGTATTATACAGAACTCGCCAACGAAATATACCACGCTCTTGACGAGGCGTGCTACACCCATAACTTCAAGAATATGGATGAAGCCAAGCAGCTGGCACTCAGCATTGCCGGTTATTTCGAAGATGTGATTTCGGGCACAGGCATTTGGAAGACTTTCACGGAAGAATGCAAGCAGCGCTACGGCACCTACATTCCTTTCTATGAGAAAGAAAGCGAATTCATCAAGAGTACGCTCAACGAAGATGACCCGGCTTACGACCCTGAGGAAATCAACATCGCTGATGTCAAGTTCCTGCTCTGGCACCATTACCAGCAGAGCAGTTTCGTACAGGAAGCCGTTCCTTTCCTCTTCGGAACCCTGGAACTGGCTGCCAAACTTGCCTACAACATTCTCGACAGAGAGTATGAAACGGCTCCGGAAAACGAGCGTCTTCTGACTTATCTCAGCGAAATGCCTGAGATAGAGGGCAACGCTGAAACGACCGAAGAGGAAATCGAGAAGAACAAGGAGTTGGATGAGATTCACCGTCGCGACACCCTGGCGTGGTTCCATTATGGTTGCTATTTCAACGTGGGCAACCAGAAACGCCTGCAGTTTACCCTCCAGCAGATGGCAAACTCGCCTCAGGGTCTCACCGAACCGCTCGCTTATTCTGTGCAGATGGAAATGACCATCGCCGGCAGAAACAATCTTCTGGCGCTCACTTCTTACGAATGGCTCTGCAAGATTTGCAGGAACATGCCTACCCACAAGCTTTGGGAGGATGAGGAGTTCAGAAAGAAGGCTATAGAGCAATATGAAAAGGTGGATCATGAGAAGGCGATTCACGACTACAATCTGCTCAAGGCGAAGGGATACGAAGACAAGTTCATCTTCCTGGAAGATGTGAAGACGCTGAAGGAATTCCTCAAGGAGATTGAATTCGAGTTGCCAAAGGACATCCGATTCCCTCAGAAATACGAGAAGGGCATCATCTTAAGCGGAAGTCCATATACAGGCATCAACATCTGTTTCGGTCTGGCTCATTGCATCGCATCGCCTGAGAACCCATACTATGTTCAGGAGCGTGCAGAGACCGACAGCTTTGGCATTATCAGCGGCAATGGTCTCCCATTCCCTTACGAAATTGTCTGCAAACTGATAGAAAACAACCTGATTCCTGACGCAAACATCTTTACAAGCCAGTATGTAAAGGAAGAAGGTTTGAAGATTACGCAGGCAAACCTCCAGTTCCTTGCCGATTACTACCTGATGGGCAGAAAGGATAAAGACCTGTCTCCTAAGGAGTTGTGGTAAAGATGCATTCAGCATACCCAAAAAATTCACTACGCTAACTCCATTTTTTAAGGGGTTAGCGTAGTAGACTTTTACAGATTTATAGAAGAAAGAGCGGAAAATCAGCTGTTAACTGTTAACTCTGTTAACCCCAGCTGTTCTTCCGCTCTTTTTATTATAAATGTTGACAGACATTCTTTTGCTGTCTTCAAACAACATTAAAGAGCTATCAGCTTGCAGCAATTATTAAATATACGTAATTTTCCATATAAATATGTAACAAAGTACAATCTCTTCATTATTTTTTAGTAATTTCGCAGTTAGTAATTCTAAAATCACTAATTATGAAATTCGTAGATAGAATCAGGGAACAAGCTGTTTTACAGACAGCTTTGGAGTCTAAAGCTTCAAGCTTCATTGTGATATACGGACGAAGGAGACTTGGAAAATCAACTCTCATCAGAAGAGTGTTGAAAGATGGAGACATTTACTTTGAAGCCAACCTAAGCGAGAAAACTACCCAGCTAAGTCTGTTGGCACGCACCATAGGCACGGAATATCCGGGCTTCGAAAGCCCTGTGTATTCTTCCTGGGAAGACATCATCATGGCTTTCAACTACCGTTGCAAGGAAAACGCAACACTTGTCTTGGACGAGTTCCCATATCTAGTTCAGAAAGATCCAGCATTACCTTCTACTCTACAACGAATCCTCGATAGGCGTATTACCGGAGTAAATGAATTGCGCTGCAACATCATCATCTGCGGCTCTTCACAGAGAATGATGCACGGTCTCTTACAAGGTTCAGAACCTCTTTATGGCAGAGCCGACCGTATTTTCATCCTACGTCCTGTCAAGTTGCCTTGGTGGCAAGAAATCATCAACACCTCAGCCAAGGAACTTGTAGAAGAGTACTCTATATGGGGAGGAGTGCCTCAGTACTGGAGTCAACGAGAAAGATTCTGCTCTTTGGACGAAGCCATTCAAGAACTGATATTAGACGAAATGGGAAATCTCTATGACGAGCCTGCCCGTCTGTTTATGGATGAGGTATCAGATATCGCACCCTATTCATCTATCATGCTTGCGGTGGGTAGTGGAAAGCAGAAGTATTCCAGCATTTCTGATGCTCTTGGCAAGACTACGGCAGAGCTTGCCAAACCGATAAAAATTCTGACTGAAATGGCTTTCCTCAGAAAGGAAGTACCATTTGGCGAAAATCCGCAGAAGACAAAGAAGATTCTTTATCGGATAGATGACCCATTCATGGCTTTCTACTACAGATTCATCGAACCAAACAAGTCTATGATTGCCTTGGGACGTGGCAACATTGCAAAGAAATTCATCAATGAGGGATTCAATGGTCATGTTGCCGAGGTTTGGGAAAGACTGTGCCAGTTGGCTGTCTGTGGTAGCGACATAGAAGGTCACACATGGGGTGAAGCCTCACGCTGGTGGGGCAAGGTTCCCATCTTTGAAGAAGGCAAGAAAACCCCTGTCGGCAACGAGGAACTTGAATTTGATGTTGTTGCAGAAGACCTCTTTGACAAGAACACAATACTTGTAGGAGAATGTAAATGGACAGCCCCTGATTATGCCGACCGACTCTTGGAAAAGCTGAAGAGAAAGGTGGCTCTCGCCCCATTTGCCCAGGGAAAGAATGTAATATACCTCCTTTTCCTAAGAGAAAAGCCCCTACCTGGTCCTCAGCCTTGCAAGGTGATATTGCCAGAAGAAGTGGCAAGTTTGCTGCATCATTGAGCTAACCTAAATTATGTTCCGTAAGGTAATGATTTAAAACTTGGTTGCAGTAAAAACACAAAAGTCTACTACGCTAACCCCTAAAAAATGGCGTTAGCGTAGTAGACTTTTAATATTTAAGAGAAGAAGGTACAGAAAAACAGCTGTTAACTGTTAACTCTGTTAACCCCTATTTCAGATTCTTGTCCAGAAACTCCAGCATTTTCTCCTGTGCCTTCAAACCGCAGGAATGAGGAATTTCCCAAAGTTCTGTATCCAGCAGATTATCTGCTCCCTGACTCTTCCAAACCTTGTGCATTTCGCTGAAAGCATCTTTTACACCAGGCACCGGGAAGAGCTTATCTTTTGTGCCATTGATGAAGAGCATCGGCTTCGGACAGGCGAGGGAGGCGATGTGAGGATAGTCGAGATATTGGCGAAGACCGGGGATGCAATTCGCAAAACCGCCATTCTCCTTTCTTCCGAATCTTCGGGTAAGCTGAGCATCCGTGGTAATCATCCAGCAGATGGAAGCACCCGCCTTGATTCTATCCGATAAAGCCGAGAGCATCCACGAACGATAGGCTCCCATCGAACACCCTACGCATCCGATACGCTTCGCATCTACCATCGGCAGCGAAGCCAGGAACTCGGTGCTGGAAATATCATCGTAAGTCATGAAAGCAGAGAGGTCTCTACCCAGCATCATCATGTTGCCGGCTATCAGGTCGTATTTGTTTCTATCCACGCCCTCCTTCCGGCCTCTTTCTCCCCACATCGGAGCATCTGCCGAAAAGACTACGTAGCCATGTTTCGCCAAATAATCGCCCACGTACTGATTATCATAAAGCTGCCTTGCCCACGCATCCGCATCATCCAGAATCTCCTGACAGAGCGCCTGCTTCGTAGGGGAATCTTTTTCTTCCGGAGTAAAGAAAGGACGAATCATCTTCTCCTTTCCGATAAAGAGATGAGCGCCATGATCATGAAGCGCATTGACTGTTGGGAATGGTCCCTTGCCATCCGGAATCAGGAGATAAGCCGTAATACGGGAATAGGCGTTGATATTAAAGGCGATTTTCTGCGCCTTATATCCGTCTCTCTGTTCCTCACCGAGCACTTCCATATCCCAAGCCGCAGCTGCTTTCGGAGGCGTCATCATGCATTCAAGAACCTTTGCCCTTGCCGCCTTCTTCCACTTCTTGAAGTTCCTGATAGGGCTGTTGCCCCAAGCCATCGGATAGGTCAGTTCCTTCTTCAGTATTTCAACGTAAGTAGGAATCTCTCCCTGCCATTCATACTTCTCCCGCTTCTGAAGCTTCGGCTTCGAAGAGGTCTGTGCAAGCGACACAGACGCCTGCAACAATGCAATAATACTATATGTGATAATCCTTTTCATTCTTTCTTCCTGTTTATAAGATTAGTTATTGTTTGCAAAATTAAGAAATTATCCGCAAAAAGAGCCCAATAATCTCGATTTTTTTACGTACCTTTGCCTAAAACATTTATAAACAACGGATAAAACATTCATAAACAACAGATAAAACATCATCAAATAGAAAAATAAGACATGAAAATAGCAGTTTTTTGTTCAGCAAATAAGAATATCGACCCCGACTTCTTCACGTTGACAGAAGAGATGGGAAAGTGGATGGCTGAGAACGGCCACGACCTGGTTTTCGGCGGCTGCAACTCTGGTCTGATGGATTGCATCGGCAAGGCAGTGAAGGCGAATGGCGGCAGAACCATCGGTGTGGTTCCTACGCTTGTAGAGCGAGGAGGCAGAACCTTCCCTGACCTCGACATCGAGATTCCGTGTGATAATCTCAGCGACCGCAAGGACCTGATGCTTGCCCAGAGCGACATCTTCGTAGCCCTTCCTGGCGGCGTCGGCACCCTGGATGAAATCTTCACCATCGCTGCCGCCCACACCATCGGCTACCATCACAAAATGGTGATTCTCTACAACATGAAAGGCTTCTGGAATTCCACCATCGCCCTATTGGATGACATGGCAGAGAAAAGGATGATTCGTGGCAATTGGCGAGATGTAATAGAAGTAGCGGATAACCTGGAAGAGCTGGCAAAAATGTGCATTTAAGGAGAAAGAGCGGAAAAACAACTGTTAACTGTTAACTCTGTTAACCCCAGTTGTTCTTCCGCCCTTAAACTTTATTCTGCCAGCAGCTTCTCTGCCATCGCCTTACCCAGAGCCTCGCACTGTGTCTTTACCTTTGGAGTAATCGCCTGCTTCATATCTACAGGTTCACCCACTGGCTCGTAGTGGAGCTTGGTGTCGTTCCACTCCTGAATCTTTGCTACTGCCTTGCTTGCCCAGCAATGAGAACCATACCAGCCAAGGAGGTGGTTCTTGACGTCCTTATTGGCAAGCTCGGAGAGGAGAACCTCCATTTCGTGATAAAGACCGGCATTGTAGGTTGGAGCACCCACGATGAGACCCTTGTAGCGGAAGATGTCGCGCAGGATGTAGCTGTGGTGAGTCTTCGAGATGTTGTACATTACGATGTTCTTCACGCCAGCCTTGCTTGCTGCACGGGCGATGATTTCAGCCATGCGCTCGGTGTTGCCGTACATGGTGCCGTAGCAGATAACGAGGCCCGGCTCCGTCTCGTACTTCGACATCTTATCATACATGCCGATAACCTTCTCAATATGCTCGTGCCAAACCGGACCATGGGTTGAGCAGATGTAATCCAGCTCCACGCCAGCCAACTTCTTCAACGCATTCTGAACAGGGATTCCATACTTACCCACAATGTTTGAGTAGTAGCGAACCATCTCCAGCCAGAAAGTCTCGCAGTTGATTTCCGTATCGATGATTCCGCCGTTCAGCGCACCGAAGCAACCGAACGCATCACCTGAGAAGAGCACCTTGTTCTTCGCATCGAGGGTTACCATGGTCTCTGGCCAGTGAACCATAGGGATGAGAACGAAGCTCAGCTCGTGGTTGCCCAGAGAGAGGGTTTCGCCATTCTTCACCTCTACCACGTCATCAGTTACGCCGTAGAAGCCTTCCAGCATTCCCAGCGTCTTCTTGTTGCCCACAATCTTGATGTTAGGGTAATATTTCTTGATGAGGGCGATGGAGCCGCTGTGGTCAGGTTCCATGTGGTTGATGATAAGGTAATCGATTTCGCGGTCGCCAATCACCTCGTGGATGTTCTCCATAAACTGGGTGAAGAAATCCACCTCTACTGTATCAACCAGCGCTACCTTCTCATCGTCAATGATATAAGAGTTGTAACTCACTCCGTTAGGCAAAGGCCAGAGGCCCTCAAAACGATGCTTGTTGCGGTCGTTTACACCTACGTAATAAATTTTGTTTGTAATTTCTGTCATATCTTTTATATTTTTATAATTCCTTCTTCTTTTCTTCTCCGAATTCCTTGGAAACATAATTGTAGATGTCCTTGCAGCATTCGGTGGAGAATTCTTGAGCCGAAACAAGGAGACTGTCCCATTGCGCCTCAGATAAGCCGCGGTCGATGTCCTCGCGGGTGATTCCATCCTTAATCAGTCCGAAAACGAAACCGGCATTGAAATTATCGCCGGCTCCGATAGTGCTCACCGGTTTCATCTTCTCCGAAGGATAACTCTTGGCAAAGCCGTTCTCGGCACGAACCTCTACAGGCTCAGCGCCCTGGGTGCAGATAAACTTCTTGCAGTAGAAACTGATTTCGGCATTATAAACCTTATCCGCCTCCGGTTTCTTGTAGAGGATTCCAAAGTCCTCGTGGCTTCCGCGTACGAAATCAGCCATCTCCAGGTTCTCTATCAGATTAGGCGTAATCTTCATGATTTCGTTCTGATGAGAAGCACGGAAGTTGATGTCGTAATAAAGAATGGCGCCGTGCTCCTTCGCATACTCCAGGAAGCCGGCAACCTGAGGACGGACTACAGGATTCAGAGCGAAGAACGAACCGAAGAGCACGATGTCGCCAGGATTGATTTCCGGTGTGGCAAACTCCAGCTGGTCGTGAGGATGATCTTTATAGAAGATGTAGTCGGCATTGTTGTTCTCGTCGAGGAAAGCCAGCGAGAGCGGCGACTTGGATTCCGGGAAGATGCTCACATTGTCAGCATTCACCCCATTATCTCTCAAAAACTGAATCACATACTCTCCTATGCGGTCGTTGCCCGCCTCGCTGATAAACGAAGCATTTACGCCCGCACGGCCCAACGAGATGACTGCATTGAATGATGAGCCACCCGGTACTGCCTCTATCGGCTTGCCGCCCTTGAAGATGATGTCAAGCACGGTTTCTCCTATTCCTATTACTTTGCGCATTGTTTTTGTTGTCTATATTTTATTTTTGGTGGCAAAGATAAGTCTTTTTGGCGATAATGCAAAATAAATGACTATTTTTTGGGATAAATTACATTTTCAGTGTAACTTTGCACCTTGAAATGAAATACAATACTTATACACTCGATAATGGACTCCGCATCATCCACCTGCCTTCAGACAGCAAGGTGGTGTATTGCGGTTACCAGATTAACGCCGGCACCCGAAACGAGGAGCCGGGCGAAGAAGGACTTGCCCACTTCTGCGAGCACGTTACTTTCAAGGGCACAGAGCGCCGCAAGGCGTGGCACATTCTCAACTGTCTGGAGAGCGTGGGAGGTGACCTGAATGCCTACACCAACAAGGAAGGCACGGTTTATTACTCCGCCATCCTCAAGGAGCACATCGCAAGAGCCGTAGATCTGCTCACCGACATCGTTTTCCATTCGGTTTATCCGCAAGCGGAAATCGACAAGGAGGTAGAGGTAATCTGCGATGAGATAGAGAGTTACAACGATTCTCCTGCCGAACTGATTTATGATGAATTCGAAAATATCATCTTCAAGGGTTCGCCGCTGGGCCACAATATTCTGGGCACAGCTGAGCAGGTTCGCTCGTTCAAGACAGAAGATGCGCTGCGCTTTACAAGAAAACTTTACCGGCCGAATAATGCGATATTCTTCGCTTACGGAGACATTGACTTCAAGAAGCTGCTAAGACTCTTGAAGAAGAGCTTTTTAAGTGAAGAACGAAGAGTGAAGAGTGAAAAATTCAATAGTCCAGAGGCGCAAACCCAATTCAATATTCAACACTCAACATTCAACACTCAACACTCCTTCGAGGGGCAGACGATTGTGATGCAGAAGAATACGCATCAGGCTCATGTGATGATTGGAACCCGCGCCTACGATGTGAACGACAGCCGCAGAATGCCGCTCTATCTGCTCAACAATATGCTGGGCGGACCGGGAATGAACGCCAAGCTGAACCTAGCCCTGCGCGAGCACAACGGACTGGTTTACACCGTAGAGAGCACGATGGTGGCTTATGGCGATACGGGCATTTGGAGCATTTATTTCGGCTGCGATGAGCACGACGTGAAGCGCTGCCTCAGACTGGTTCGCAAGGAACTGGATAAGTTCATGCAGAAACCGCTGAGCAAGGCGCAGCTCAAGGCCGCCAAGAAGCAGATAAAGGAACAGGTAGGCGTGGCTTGCGACAACCGCGAGAACTTTGCCCTCGACTTCGGCAAGAGCTTCCTTCACTATGGCTGGGAGAAGAACGTAGACCGACTCTACGAGCAGGTGGATGAGATTACTGCCGAACAGATACAGGCCGTGGCTCAAGAATTGTTTGATAAAGACAGGCTCACCACGCTGATTTTCAGATAATGTTGATTTTCAGACAAATAGCTCAAGTAATAAGAAAATAAAGAAGGCAACAACTTGGGGCGTCATGCGACTTCCCTCGTTGTTGCCTTCGTAATTTAATGAATTAAAAACTGCTTTTTTCTTAAAAACAACTAACAATTAACCTAAAAACTTAAACCTAAAAACCTAAAATGAAAATCTATAAAACCTAAAACGAATTCTTAACAATCTATATATGAAATCCCCAATCAGAATTTATCACGAAAACTCTCAGGGGACAGTATGAATTTCAAATGAAAAGGAGTTTTTACTCTCCTCTCTGATTTCGGAAGCCCTTTTGGCTCCCTACTGTTTTTAACTCAGCTGTGCATTGCTGCCAGCCATTTTTAATCTCGGCTCTTTTGGAGCCCTTCGCATGGCTAATCTCCGATTAAGCCAACTTGTTGCTAATAGCACCAACTTCAGCTACACATGCAACAACTACTGCGAAAATCATTCCTAATACTAACATAATCTTTTCCTTTCTTAAATTTGTTATCTTAAATATACAATCTTGTAGTTTTACCTAACAAAATCTTAACTCTCTTTATTTCTTACCCCCCGAAGGAGGATTTCTATGCTCTCTTAGCTTCGTAGCTTATTTACCGCAGTTCATTCCGAGGTTCATACCTGCGCAAGCAACTACTGCGAATGCTACTACTGCTACTGTCATTATCCCGAACATTACCATAATCTTTTTCCTTTCTTTTAACCTCTTAATCAATCTCTTCGAGATTTTCCAGAAATCTTCAACCGAATTTCAGAACCAGGTTCCGAACCGGTCTCAAACTTGTCTCGAATCGATTTCGTAAGTTATCCTTACTGAATCAATCTTTTATCCTTTTTTCTTTTTCTGGTGCAAAGGTACAACTTTTTGTGTGCGCACACAAATATTTTAGGAGAAAAGTTTCAAAAAGCCCTTTTTTCTTGATTAAGGTCAAGGACATTTACATTCTCGCTACAAAATTAGGCACGGATTACACGGATTACACGGATGTTCTACAAGATTATAAATACGCTTCTGACATAAGAGACTTAAAATCCGCGTAATCCGTGTAATCCGTGCCTAATCTATACTCCCCAAGTCACCGCTACGCAGCCACTCCTGGCGTTCCGTAGTGCCCATACTTGGCGATGAAACGGGCGGTCTTGGTGAAGGTGCCGTCCTCGTTCTTCATGATGAAGCCACGCTTCTTCCAGTTGCACAGCAGGATGGCAAGCTTCGTCTTGGTGCCATGAACCTGACAGATGTTCTGAATCTCAGTCTTGTCAAAGGTGTCATGAACATAGAGAAGAAGATTGCTCACACCGGGAGTATGACACACAGAGCGGCTGTCTGCATCTATCGCCTCCTGCATCTGATTGCCGAAGAAACGCATCTTGCACCACAGATCATACTTCACGCTCCATACGATGAAATCCTCTATCGCCTTCTCCCACTTCTCGCCATTCGCCAGATAAAGCACCATCGCGCGGCGGAAACCATTCGCCAGACCACGCTTGGCAAACTCGGCGTAAGGCTTGTTGTAAGCCAGCTGAGCCATCTCCATAATCTCATTCTCCAGGCGCTCGATAAGCTGGCGAGCCTTACGGCACTCCTTGAAACCGCTGGCTGCGTTCAGCTGCTGGATGTAAGGAGAAAGCTGCGACTTGAACTGCGCATCATAACTGCCCACCTCCGGACGCGGAGCGAAATCGGGACGGATGATGGTGGCGAGCGACAGGCGGCTCACGGCTCCATCAGCCACCTCACGAACCGAGAAGAACTTCTGCGTAACGGCAATGGTGCTTGAAGCATTCCAGTTGAAACGGGTCTTTACGCGGGCTGTAACGCTCTTGGTTCCTACTCGCTCCTGGCCGTCCTCTGAATTGTCCCAGCAGAGGCGAATCAGCTGGCTAGGGTCGTTAAACTTCCTGAGCATGTCTACCTCATCCATCTTGCAGTAGAGATAAGCATCGCCAGCCTTCTGCACATCGTCGAGACGCTGGATGTAGGCAGCGCGGGTAAGGTCGGGCGAAACGATGCGGATGCAGATGTCTTCCGGGCGCACAGGCTTCTTCTTGTTGTCGCCCATGGTGTTCACCTCGTCTTTCCAGTCCTGCTCCTTCTGGCGGTTCACCTTATCCATCTGAACCAGGTCTTCGATGATGCAGTCGATGGGGCCGTTGACGAGCGATTTGCCTGACGACATGGCTGCAATGAGCAGATTCATCATCGCCGCCTCGTGCACCTGATTATCCGTGTAGCGGAAGGTTACGCCCTTGAGATGAGCGGCAAGCGCAGGGAAGACCGCCATTGCCACAGCCGCCTTGAAATCGGCAGGCACCTTGCTGGTGAGCAGCTTGATGAGCTTAGGCAGCTTGGCTGGCAACTGAGGAGGAACATCGGCATAGATTCCCGCCTTCTCGGTGGCCTGCTTGGCAAGATGATTCTTGCGGGCAGTCTCTACAGCCTGCTTTACCAAATCCGGAATCGCGGTAGATTGCGCCACCTTGCAGGCATTCTCTACGGTGGCGAACGCCTTCGCCTCGTCTTCGCCAAAGGTTTCTATTACCTGCTTGATCCAAGCCGCCTCACTATTACAGATGTATCTCAGCAGGCAGGCTTCACGATAGATGAAGTTGTTGCGGTTGCCGTGGACAGGAGCGCCGCCCATCAGCTCTACCAGCGCCTTCACAATCTCCTCGTAAGGAACGCCGTCGTAAGTCTGCTCATACTGCACGGCATTGGCAGCCCGTCTCGCCTTCTCCTCCTCGCTCTCGATGGGTTCGAAATCTACGGTTGGAGCAGAAGATGCATTCTGAAATGCCTGGTTCTGAGAAGATGCATTTGCTGAACTCTGAGAGGCTCCTGAGCGGGCTGAATCTACATCCAGCGGACGTCCGTCAATATCCAGTCCTCTCTTGCGGTAAGCCTCACGGTATTCAGCCACAGCCTCCTTATCCAGGCGCTTGTACCAGTCGTCGGCAGTATAGATCTGACTTGCCGCATCGGTGATGAAGATGATGCGCTCCGGGGTTACGCAGCTAGGGTCTTCGGTGGCGTGGATGAGTTTGCAGAAGGCGCTCTGAGCCTCAGCGATGGTCATTCCTACCGGGATGCGGATGTCGATGTGGGCCTTGTTGCGGGCTGAGCGCTCGATGTGGAGCACCTTTCCCTTCCAGAGTTCAATGTCTTCGGCTGAGAAGATTTTCTCTCTGAAGAGCTTCTCTGTAGGCTCATCAAAAATTCCGTTCAGCAGAAGGGCGTTCTTCACCGCTGGCTCAACCTCCTCAGGATTGTCAATGTCTACGGTTGTCTGGAAGGTGAAAGCCTCTGGGTCGATGAATTTCTGGGCGCGATGGTCTTCGAGGAAGTGGAAGTAGTGAGGTGAGCGGAAAGGCAGCTGCTTCTTGAGGTCAGAAACCTTCCGGTCTAGCTGCTGGTAGGTTTCGCCTGCCTTCATCTCCTCCTGCTTCTTGATGATGGCGAAGGCGAGCGCATCCTCGTTCTCAAACTGCGCAGCATTTACTGCATCAGCCACTGCTGCATCATCTGGTTCTGCTGGGCGGTGAGGTCACGAATCTGACCAACGAGCTGTGCGAGCCAAGGCTGCTTGGTAAGCTCGGTGTAGTAATCGAGGAGATGGGATGAAATCTGTCCCATGTTCGCTCTGCGGTTAGGGTTCATTGCGATGAGACGGCTGCTGAGCTGCTTGCATTCATCAAAGGTTAATGATTTTTGTGTCATAAATCTATATTTTTTTAGTTGTAAAAGACAGGCTCTTTTTGCAGAAACCTGCCGCCTTCCATTCTGAAAAGCGATGCAAAGATAAGGAAAAAGAAAGTAACTCCATTATTATACCTCTGCCGGTAAAAGCTGTATAAAAATATCGGGCAAGAGGGATAAAGTTTTTAGATTCAGGTATAAAGAGAGGTATAAAACAAGGGAGAAGAAAAGAAACAGGCTACAAGAAAAAAGCGTTGGCAACAGATTACAAATCCGCTGCCAACGCCCATTATTCTTTTAGCCAATCATCTAACATAATCCCCTTCTTAAAAGCTTCTTCTCCCAGGATTTTCATAAAAATATCAACAATCTCACAATAACGGTTGAATTTTGCCTCTTGTGTATTAATCAATTCTTCCTGCTCCAGATCTTTCCATTTCAAAGCTTCATGGTTGGAAAAGGGAGCGATTCCTGCTTGCCTCAAATCATCCCTACCGCAGAGACGAGCTTTCGGACCGGATATTTTTTTGCCTTCAAATAGCTCTTCCAAGAATGTACAGAACGATTGAGGAGAATTGGGTGGGAGTAATTCCCAATCGCCCATCAGGCGGAAAATAGGATACCAATAGGCCTGTTTTGAAAGAAACACGCCATAATATCCCCTCTTCTGATAAACAGCAATCTTCAAGACTGCCTTTTTCACTAGTGCCATGAGTTCCTTCTTATGCTCTCCAATCGCAGGTTTCTTCCCCACAGTCTTCATCGCTATCAGCGACTCCTCATCGCCGTGCTTGCCCCACTGCTTCACATCGTTCACCCTGCCGTTCATAATCATCAGCACGATGCCCGAGAGCAGCTGGAGCATCTTCTTTCTAGGCACACGCTTATAGAACACCTGACGGAGGAAATCTACCGGGTCGGCCTTAAATGTTGGGTAGAGATTGTGGGGGAAGGCGTGCAGCTGCTGTTCTATGGCGTCCAGCTGGTCTTTATAATCGTAGGTGCCCGTCTGCTTCTTCTTGATGGCATTCGGGGCTTCTACGAAGAAAGAATAGGCCGCACGCTCGCGGTAAGCCGAACTGGTGATGAATCCCATCTCGGTAAGCAGAACGGCCCGGAGGCGCTGCAGTTCCTCATCGTCTATCTGCTCCAGCTTATGAAGGATGCGGTTTCTGGCCTGCGTCATTTCTCGGGAATAATCGCTGCGCTGGATTTCGAGGAAACTGCTGAGCCGCTCTCTAGCCTCAGAAAGGCAATCAGAAAGTTCCTCGCGCAGCATCGTCTCAGTTTCTTTATCAAGAGAACTGTTCTCCGCCTCAGAAGAGGTTTTATCGGATGCAGAAGAGGAGTTATCGGATGCAGAAGAGCTCTTATCCGAAGCACCTTCAGAGAGCGTATTCCTGAGGCGGATGATGCTGTTGATGACGCCTTCGAGCATCATGGTGCAGTCGCTGAAGCGGGTAAGCTGTTCGATGGGCAGCACAGGACCGGAGTATTGCCAGTCATCATAAATCTTATCGTCATATATTTCGCGGCGCGCCTGCTCCATCTCCTCATCAGAAACATCAGAGAGCGCCCTCACCATGAGCTGCAATCCAGCCTTATCGCCCTCATTCTTGCTGTTGCAGCCTATGCACCGGGTGCGCAGGTTCCGCTCCTTGCGGGCGATGATGAGGGCGCGTACGTCCTCGCCTTCCAGGGCTGAAACATAGCCTATAAGCTGCTGTTTGTCATAAGCTTTCACCGCCAGCATGTCGAAGGTGTTGGCGTCATCGGGCACGAGGCAGATGGTTCTCCCCTCTGCTTCTTTAGCATACTCTACCTCATGGCCTTTCACGTCATTATGGGTGAGTCCTACGATATGGAATGTGAGATTCTTCATTTTATGTTGTTATTATTGTTTTTACGTTTGTTTGCAGTCAGGTTACAAAAGTAAGGTTTTTCGGTGAAACCACCAAGCATTCTTGTTTAAATTTCCTAAAAGAGGGGACGGAGAAGAGGGTGTTTTAAACTTCGGTTAGTTTATAGATGATAGTTTATAGCAATCTTGCGAACGGCTACGCCCTATCAACTGTTAACTATAAACTATTAACTTGTTGTTGGGGGGTTAACAGGGTTAACAGTTAACAGCCGTTTTTTGCATGGCCCCCTCGCGTACCTTATTATATAATAATATATATATACTTATTTTTATATAAGTGTGTAGATGGAAGTATGCATTTTTGGGGTGTTAACTGTTAACCTGTTAACCTTTTGCTCTCAGAGCGCCCCCTTTCATCTGAAATGCGCTCTCTCCCGATGCTTGTTAAAGATGGCTGGCTGAGCCTTGGCAGAAAAAAGCTCAAACGCCCTGCTACAGCCCGTTTTACGGGCTTATATGATGACTAGAGAGAGGCATAAATGATGGCAGAAAGAGGGCATAAATGATGCCTCACGAGGGGATGGATTATGCATCGCGAGGGAAGAAATGTTGCGTCGCGACGGAACGGGGAATGCATCGCGATGCAGAAAAAAGGGCTTTTTAGAGCGGAAAACTATGAGTTGCGGGGCAGAAAGCTATGAGTAAGTTTTGTTAACGGGAGGGAAAACAACAAGGCGATACTCTTCTCTTACAGGAAGAATATCGCCTCGTTGCCTTCATTAAAAAGGAGGTCAAGGATGCTCATATTGGGCTGAAAACCGTATTTCTGCCCGTAAACCTGGTAATAGCGCTTCGACTCGAATTCGGGGTCAGGGAGCGGTTTCTTGGGGCGAATCGCATCGCGGAAATCAACTATCTGAGTGTTGAATGTTGAATGTTGAATGTTGAATTGGGCTTGCGCCTTTGGACTATTGAATTCTTCACTCTTCACTCTTCGTTCTTCACTTAAAACGTATTCGTCAGTGACGCTTATCTTCGGGCGGATGTCGAGGAGCTCTATCATCTTCTCTGTAGTCTCCATGTTGAAATCGAAGAGGAACTCGTATTTCTTCTCGTAGAAGGGGCGGATGTCGTCCTGATAATACTCGAAGAAAGGGCTCTCGCCGTAGGCGGAGAGGAGCGCATTCCAGTGGACGTGGCGCCAGTTGGCGTGGTCGGAGATACGGATGTCCTTCATCGACAGAGAGATGTCGTGATTGGTGGGGATGGTGAGCGAGAGGGGGCCGTTGGTGGTAGGGATGAGCATGCGGTTACGATAGGTTTGCTTGATAAAGCTCTCGTGGCGCTCTATCAGGCATTCATCGTAGCGGTTCAGCTTCTGGTACCACTGGACGGGGCCGAAATATGTGGAAGAAAGAAGGGCTTTCAATTTCTGCTTTGTTATGATGGGTTAATGATGAAGAGGGGGACGAGCGATGGAATCGCTCGGAACGGGGGCAGACGGGAGACAAGCTTCCGAAGGGGCTCCAGGATGCGGCAAGCTGAAGCGAGGGGGCAGCGGAGCGAGGGAGCTAGAACAGCTTAAAGGCTTTGCCTATCATCTGGTGCTTATGGACTAGCTGCTGGCCGGTTGGCGTCTTCAAGAGATAGAAGCGGCAATCCTTGCAGCCGCAGCGCTTGCAGCAGATGGTTGGAATGACGAACTGCACGGTGTCGATGCGCAGCGTATCGCCCGGAAGCTTCTCTATCCTGCCTATGAAATGAGACTCGAAGACGCGCTTGCGGCGCTGGTTCTTGGGCTGGTAAACCACCGTATCGGTGAATACAACCACATCGCCACGCCCGAAATTTTCGCAGTCAATCCTGTTCACTATCACCCGGTTGCCTGCCTTCAGCTGGGGCGGAAGCCCGCCCTGAGGCACCGAGAAGATAGTGAAGACATAGGTGCGCACTGCCCAAGCCAGGAGCAGCGACAACACCAATGCTATTAGGAATTTGACGGCAGTCTTCAATTCTTATTTCTTTTTTCTTACTTAATATTGTCTACAAAAGTGAAGAGGCGGTTCCAACGGATGCCTGAGAAGCCCGGATGATCTGGGCTGTGGCTCCACCAGATGAAGATAGGCTTGCCCACGATGTGGTCCTCAGGAACGAAACCCCAGTAGCGGCTGTCGGCTGAGTTGTGGCGGTTGTCGCCCATCATCCAGTAGTAGTCGAGCTTGAAAGTGTAGCTCTTCGCCTGCTTGCCGTTGATGAAGATGCGGCCGGCGTTGTCTACCTTCAGGTCATTGCCCTCGTAAACCTTGATGCAGCGCTCGTATACAGGCAGATTCTTCAGCGTAAGAGCGATGCTCTCGCCCTTCTTCGGAATCCAAACCGGACCGTAATTATCTCTTGTCCAGCCGGTATAAGCGTTGAGCGGATAAAGGTCACCATAGGTTGCATCCGTATTGATAGAGATGCTATCTACGAGGTTTCTGTTCGCCTTCAGCGCCAGATAAGCCTTCTTGGTGAGTGGAATCACGCCACTCTGATTATACATCAGCAGGTCTTCGTTGGTGATTCCCAGTTCATCGGCAAGGTCGATAGGGAACTCGCCCTTGAGCTTCATCTTATAAGTATACTGCACGTTATCAGGCTCTTTGTTTGCCTTTCCGTTCAGATAAACGATGCGGTTCTTGATCTGCAGGGTCTGACCAGGCAAGCCCACGCAGCGCTTTACATAGTTCTCGCGGCGGTCGGTAGGACGGCTGATGATGTCGCCATATTCGCCCGGCATACTGCTGATGTAGTTGCGGCCTGTAGCATAAACCTGCTCAAAATAATGGCGCTGCTGCAATGGGTTCATCGCGCGCACATCCTTTTCCTGTCCGTTCTGCTGCATCAGCTGGTCGCCGATGCTGTAAACCATCTGATAGTAATCATTCGCCTGATAGCGCTCCTCATTGACGAGCGTATCGCCTGCAGGATAGTTGAACACCACGATGTCGTTGAGCTTCACGTTGCCCAAACCCTTTACGCGGCGGTAATCCCAGTGAGGCCACTCTATGTAGCTCTTCACGTTGACCAGCGGCATGGTGTGCTGGGTGAGCGGCATGGTGAGCGGAGTTTCAGGAATGCGAGGGCCGTAGCTTACCTTGCTCACGAAGAGATAATCGCCCGTAAGGAGACTCTTTTCGAGAGAGGAAGACGGAATGACGTAGTTCTGGAAGAAGAAGAGGTTGATGAAATAAACCGCTACGAGAGCGAACACCAGCGCATCTACCCAGCTCATGATGAAGCGCACAGGGCCTTCTTCATCCTTCCACCACTGCCAGTGAATCTTCTTGGTGATGTAAACATCGAAGATGAACGGAACCACGATGAGTCCCAGCCAGCTTTCTACCCAAACCAGAAAGAGAAGATAGAGGGCGAGAACCACTGCGAACTTCGCCCACTGTACCTTCATATTGAGTTTTTGTTTCTCTTTATCTATCATAACTTCTGCTTAGAACTTAAATAAATCTGATGTGGTGAGCAAGCCGGAATGGTTGGCTGTAAACTCAGCTGCGAGAACGGCTCCCAGGGCAAAGCCCTTGCGTGAGTGGGCACTGTGCTCGATGGTAATCATATCAGCATCTGAATCATACATCACGGCGTGGATTCCTGGAACCTCACCATCGCGTACGCAGTTGATGACCAAATCCTCATCGGTGATGTTTGCATCGCCCTCATCGTGATGACCATCCTCAGTCCAGTAAGTAACGCCACGCTTCCAATCCTTCTTTCTATCGATATTGTCGATGATTTCCTCGGCAAGCGTGATGGCTGTACCTGATGGTGCATCGAGCTTATGCACGTGATGAGTTTCCTGCATGCATACAGAGTACTGTGGGAAACCATTCATGATTTTAGCCAGATAGCGGTTTACGGCAGAGAAAATGGCCACACCGATGCTGAAGTTAGAGGCCCAGAAGAGGGTCTGCTTACCGTCGGCGCAGAGTTTCTCCACGTCTTCCTTATGGTCTTTCATCCAACCTGTAGAACCAGAAACCACCTTCACGTTGTGAGAGAAAGCCTTCAGATAGTTGCCGTAGGCGGCAGTAGGGTTGGTAAACTCAATGGCTACATCGGCAGAGCAGAACTCCGGGCTGTCGATGTCTTGAGGGTTATTCACGTCAATCTTACAAACGATTTCGTGGCCACGCTGCAGGGCGATCTCCTCGATCATGTGTCCCATCTTTCCGTAGCCGATCAAAGCAATTTTCATCTTTATCTATTTTTTATTTGTTCTTACTTTTTGTTCTATTCGGCAAAAAAATGCAAATGAGCGCAATGAAAGCTTGCTTTCAAATTGCCGAGTGCAGCTTTTTTTATGCAAAAATACACATTTTTCTTCGAAAAACCTTGAAAAATCCTTGTTATTATAATAATAAATAGAAAATTTTGGTTATTTTTGCAGTGATTTAAGGCTTTTGCCTCATTTAGTAACTAAAAAAGAGAAAATTATGAGCAGATATATATTTGAGACGAAGATGGAAGTAAGAGATTATGAGTGCGATATTGAGGGCATCGTGAACAATGCCAACTATCTGCACTACATGGAACATACCCGCCATCTCTTTCTGAAGGAATGCGGCCTCAGCTTTGCCGAAATGCACAACAAGGGCGTGGATGCTGTGGTGGCGAGAATGAACCTGCAGTACAAGGTTCCGCTGCAATGCGATGATGAATTCTTCTCGCGTCTGTGGCTGGAGAAGCAGGGTGTGAGATATGTTTTCCATCAGGACATCTTCCGTGCCAAGGACGAGAAACTCTGCCTCAAGGCAACCGTAGAACTCGTTTGCCTCATCAACGGAAAGTTGGGCAACAGCGAGGACTACGACAAGGCATTCGAGAAGTTTTTTAAGTGAAGAGTGAAGAACGAAGAGTGAAGAATTCAATTGTCTTGCAGCAATGGAGTTCACCCTGCATTCTATCCCTCTCGGAACAGCTGGAGTTAACAGGTTAACAGTTAACAGTTGATTTTTCAATACCCCTTCCGCACACGAGCGAAAAAACTTGCACCATCAAAGGACAAGCATCAAGCTTGCGATTCCTGCAAAAGGACAAGCATCAGAACTTGCGATCCGAAAGAGGCAATCCTATAAATCCATAAACCCTATAAAGCCGAAACAACATGGAGCAACTTCTTCATTATGTGTGGAAGCACAAGCTCTTCCCACTCTCTCCACTCACCACTACCTGGCACCAGGCTGTGGAAGTTATTGACCCCGGACTGCACAACCGCAATGCAGGGCCCGATTTCTTCAATGCCAAAATCAAGCTCAACGGTACCCTATGGGTGGGAAACGTGGAGATTCACGACAAGGCAAGCGACTGGTATGTGCACGGACATGATAAGGATGAACGCTACGACAACGTTATCCTGCACGTTTGCGGAACCATCGATGTAGAAGCCAAGAACTCGAAAGGCGAGCCCCTCGTGCAGTTGCAGCTCGACATCCCCGAAAACGTATCGAAGCATTATCAGGAGCTGCTGAGCATCGACCAGTATCCTCCCTGCTACCAGATTATCCCATCGCTCACCCGCCTCACCGTGCACAGTTGGATGAGCGCCCTGCAAACCGAGCGCTTATCGCAGAAAACCGATGCGATAGAGGCGCGCGTAAAGCAATGTAACGGCGATTGGGAAAACGCCTACTTCGTGACCCTGGCGCGCAACTACGGGTTCGGAATCAACGGCGACGCCTTCGAGCAGTGGGCTTACCATCTGCCGCTGAGAGCCGTAGACCATCATCGCGACGACCTCTTTCAGATAGAAGCCATCTTCCTGGGGCAAGCCGGACTGCTGGAACTGAACACCATTCCTGAAAGATATCAGAAAGACGCGCTGAACGACGGGTATTTCTCCCGGTTGAGGAACGAATATCTCTATCTCTCGCATAAATTCTCGCTACAGCCGATGGATTACAAGCTGTGGCGCTTCCTGCGCCTGCGCCCGCAGAACTTCCCTCACATCCGTATCTCGCAGTTAGCCAATCTTTATTATAACCGCCGCGCGGGGCTGAGCCAGCTGCTCGAGGCAAGCACGGTGAAGGAGGCGAAGCAGGTGCTCTCAACCAGCGTTACGGAGTATTGGGAAACCCATTATACCTTCGGCAGCACGAGCATCCGGAACGAGAAGCACCTCTCCCCTTTCTCGCTCAATCTGCTCATCATCAACACCGTGGTTCCCATCCTCTTTGCCTACGGCAGGCACCGGGGCGAGGAGAAATACTGCGACCGCGCCTTCGATTTTCTGGAGGAACTGAAGGCTGAGAATAACCACATAGTAAGGATGTGGAAGGAATGCGGACTGCCGGTGGAGAACGCCGGGGATAGCCAGGCGCTCATACAGCTGAAGAAGGAATACTGCGACAGGAAGGAATGCCTGAGGTGCAGGATAGGTTACGAATACCTGAAGAGATAAAGGGGCCGCCCCTCATCGCCTCCTCTTCTCTCCCATTAACAAATAACAAAGAAAGATTATGGCTGACCAACAAGAAATACTGAACACCATTCTCCTCACAAGGCTCAATTACTTCAGCCTGGCAGGAATGCTGGAGCTATACAGAAAGGTAGGCTCCGCTACGCTCATCCTGGAGCATAAGAACAACCTCAGAGACATCCTCCCCGATGCCTCGGATAAACTCGTGAGCGCTATCCAGAACTGCGAAGAAGCCCGAAAACGCGCCGAGGAAGAACTGGAGTACGACATACGCTACGGAATAGAACCCATTCCGATGAACGACGACCGCTATCCGCAACGCCTCAAGGATTGCGATGACGCACCCCTCATCCTCTTCTATAAAGGCAACGCCAACCTCAACCAGCAGCGCGTCATCAACATCGTGGGAACCCGCCACTGCACACCTTACGGCGAAGACCTCATCCGCCGCTTCATCACCGACCTGAAGCAGCTCTCACCCAACGTGCTCATCATGAGCGGACTTGCCTACGGAGTGGATATCGTGGCGCACCGCCAGGCACTCGCCTGCGGCTACGAAACCATAGGCGTGCTGGCTCACGGTCTCGATGACCTCTATCCCCGTCAGCACCGGGAAACGGCGGCAAGAATGATAGAACAGGGCGGACTGCTCACCGAATTCCTTACCCGTACAAACGCTGATAAGATAAACTTCGTGCGCCGCAACCGCATCGTGGCGGGAATGTCGGATGCCTGCATCCTGATAGAGAGCGCAGCTCACGGCGGCGGCCTCATCACCTGCGATATTTCGCAATCCTACGGTAGGGACGTATTCACCTTCCCGGGCAGGATAGGCGACCACTACAGCGAAGGCTGCAACAACCTGATACGCAACAACGGCGGCACGCTCATCACCAGTGCCGAGGACTTCGTGAAGGATATGGGCTGGCAGGATGATACAACCCTAATGCGAGCCAAGCAGCAGGGCATCGAGCGCAGCCTCTTTCCCGAATTATCGCCAGAGGAGCAACTCATCGTAGAAGTCCTCTCCAAGACCAACGACCTGCAAGTGAATCTCATCTCCGTAAAGACGAATATCGACATTTCTCGCCTCACTTCCCTCCTCTTCACATTGGAGATGAAGGGAGTCATCAAGACCTTTGCAGGGGGAATGTATCATCTTTTGAAGTGAAGAGTGAAGAGTGAAAAGTGAAGAATTCAAGTGCGAAATTGCGCTTATTCCACTCTTTCTTCTTTTATTTCAAAAAATTGATGTAATTTTGCAGCCGCAAAAATGATAACAATAAAGAACACAGAGTACAATATATCCACAAAGCTATTGGATTCTTCACTCTTCGTTCTTCACTCTTCACTTAACTCATGACCCATGAAAATAGGTAATATAGAATTTGGGCCTCAGCCCCTCTTCCTCGCTCCGATGGAAGACGTAACGGATATTGGCTTTCGCATGCTCTGCAAGCGATTCGGAGCCGCCATGGTTTATACTGAGTTCGTATCGGCGGAAGCCTTGGTGAGAAGCATCAAGAGTACTGTCAGCAAGCTTACGATAAGCGATGAGGAGCGCCCTGTGGGCATTCAGATTTACGGCAGAACCACCGAGGACATGGTGGAAGCTGCCAAGATCGTGGAACAGGCGAAGCCGGATGTGATTGATATTAACTTCGGCTGTCCGGTGAAGAAGGTTGCCGGAAAGGGTGCAGGAGCCGGAATGCTCCGAAATATCCCATTGATGCTGGATATTACAAGAGAAGTGGTAAAGGCAGTAAACGTGCCGGTAACTGTGAAAACCCGATTGGGATGGGATTGCGAGAACCTCATCATCACCGACCTTGCCGAGCAGCTGCAGGATTGCGGAATCCAGGCGCTCACCATCCACGGCAGAACCCGAAGCCAGATGTACACGGGTGAAGCCGACTGGAGCCTCATCGGAGAGGTAAAGAACAATCCCCGCATCCATATTCCTATCATCGGCAACGGCGATATTACAACCCCGGAAGAAGCCAAGCTTGCCTTCGAAAGATACGGCGTAGATGCGGTGATGATTGGCCGCGCCACCTTCGGCAGGCCATGGATTTTCAAGGAAATTCGTGATTATTTGGATAATACGGGTGCCGCCCCATTAACCGTAGATGAGAAGATTGACCTCCTGGAGGAGCAGCTGCGCATCAACGTGGAGCGCATCGATGAGTACAGAGGCATTCTCCACACCCGTCGCCACCTAGCCGCCTCCCCTATCTTCAAAGGCATTCCCGACTTCCGCCAGACGAGAATCGCCATGCTGAGAGCCACTACCGTGGAGGAACTGAAAGAAATATTGAAAGAATGCCGAGAGAGAATCAAGGCGATAGAATAAAGCAAACCGCCCTGTAGGAGCAAAAGCCTCGTATATGAAAGCTTTTGCCCTTACAGGGCGAATCCTTTATATCTTCCTTATACCCAGGGTATTGCCCTGGGCTAAGAGCTTGCTGGGCTTTCAGCCCGCTACATTAACCACATTAAGGAGTTAACTGTTCATCTTAACTGCCAAGAGTTAACAGGTTAACAGCTGTTTTTCTATACTTCGACCGAGAAATTCGAAGGAAATGCTTCTCTTAATATCGAAAACTTAATTCCAATATCGAAGAATTTACTTCTTCAATATTGAAGCACCTTCGAGCAGGGCGAGTGCCTTATTCTCGTTCTCCTCCATGATTTCACGCTCTCCCGGACCCTTGTCGTTGATTCCGCAGAGGTGCAGGATGCCGTGGATGATGACGCGATGGAGCTCATCATCGTAGGTCTTGCCAAACTGCTCGGCATTGGTGCGGACCGTATCGAGCGAAATCACGATGTCGCCGTTAATCACATCATCCTCATCGTAATCGAAGGTGATGACATCGGTATAGTAATCATGACCCAGATACTCGTTGTTCACTTCGAGAATCTTCTCGTCATCTACAAACATATAGCCAATCTCACCCACCTTGCGGCCATGAGAGGCAGCTACCTTACGAATCCAGGCACTGGTGTCACGCTTCTTGATTTTTGGCATTTTCACGCCATCTACATTGTATGTTATCATACGCTTCTTCCTCCTATTTTTATTTTTGGTAAAAATTCATCTACATCTCTTCCGAAAAATCTCAATTCCCTGACCAGCGTTGAGCTGATGCTGCTGTATCTTGGGTCAGAAAACAGCAGGATGGTTTCTACGCCGCCCAACTGCTTATTGATGTCAGCCTGCTCTCGCTCGTATTCGAAATCCTTGGCAGAGCGGACGCCACGCACCAGGAACTTGGCTCCCATACGGTGCGCCAAATCGATGGTAAGGTCATCGTAAGAAACCACCTCCAGGCGATAACCCTTAGATGCATCCTCCGCATCTACCAGTTCCGAACATTCCTTCGGGAAAACAGCCTTGATATCCTCCACACGCTTCGAGATTTCCTCGCTGGCGTGCTTCAGTTTGCTCACCGCCACTGCAATCACGAGTTTGTCGAACATCGGCAAGGCACGCTCAGCAATGTTCTGGTGTCCTATCGTAAATGGGTCGAATGTACCCGTAAATATTCCTATCTTCATGTTTTTCTTCACTCTTCGTTCTTCACTCAAACAAGTCTCCCTGCATAATATTGCTTGTATACGGATTTCTGCCGAGATGCTCGTAGGCAAGCGGCGTTGCCATTCTGCCTCGCGGCGTGCGCTTGATGAAACCCTCCATGATGAGGAACGGCTCGTAAACCTCCTCTACGGTGCCGCCATCCTCGCCTATTGCCGTGGCAATGGTGCTTACGCCTACCGGACCGCCACGGAACTTGTCGATGATGGTGGTGAGAATCTTATTATCAATCTCGTCCAAGCCATACTGGTCGATGTTGAGTGCCTTGAGCGCCATCTGGGCAATATCGTAAGTGATGGTTCCGTTGCCCTTTACCTGGGCAAAATCACGCACTCTCCTGAGCAGAGAGTTGGCGATACGAGGGGTTCCGCGCGAACGGCGGGAGATTTCCACTGCCGCCTCATCCTCTATCGGCACCTTCAGGAGCATCGCACTTCGCTTGATAATCTTCTGAAGCGTAGCTGGGTCGTAATATTCGAGATGCAGATTGATTCCGAAACGGGCACGGAGAGGAGCTGTAAGCAGACCGCTTCTCGTTGTCGCTCCCACGAGGGTAAACGGATTCAGATCTATCTGGATGCTTCGAGCCGAAGGACCCTTGTCTATCATGATGTCGATGCGGTAATCCTCCATCGCCGAATAGAGATACTCCTCTACCACAGGCGAAAGTCGGTGGATTTCATCGATAAAGAGCACATCGTTGGGCTCCAGCGAGGTAAGGATTCCCGCTAGATCGCCCGGCTTATCAAGCACAGGACCCGATGTAATCTTGAATCCTACGCCCAGTTCATTGGCGATGATGTTGCTCAGCGTGGTCTTACCCAATCCCGGCGGACCGTGGAGGAGCGTATGGTCGAGTGGTTCGCCACGATATTTGGCAGCCTCAACAAAGACCTCGAGATTTTCTACCACGCCATTCTGTCCGCTGAAATCAGAAAACTTCAGCGGGCGCAGCGCCTTCTCGAATTCCTTTTCGGCAGGCGAAACCATTTCTTGTCTTATATCAAAATCTTCGTTCATTCTATGACTATTATCGATAATATGGGTGCAAAGTTACACATTTGTTGCGGAATTAAAGAAGAAAAGCCGAATTATTTTGCCCATGATTTTGCACAATCCCAAAAGATTCGTGCAGATTTGCAAGCGCTACCCTACAAAAATGTTATAATTTATCATTTTCTTGCAGAATAATTTGTTTATCCGATAGAAAAGACGTACTTTTGCACTCGATATTGAAAGCGAGGAAAGAAATAAATAAGAGAGAAATATCAGGATTTTAAAAGAAATAGAATTATGCTTAAGTTATTTCAAGGGCTCAGCAAGCTGCTGGCCAATTACACATCTATCTTCGTGATAGGTGTTGCGGTGTTCACATTCTTCTTCCCACATACCTTCGACTGGGTGCGCGGAACTACTCAAACCGTCATTCTCGGCATCATCATGCTCACTATGGGTCTGACCTTGACCACCAACGACTTCAAGATTCTGGCCCAGCGCCCGCTGGATGTCTTCATAGGTGCCTGCGCCCAGTTTATCATCATGCCGGGTGTGGCTTACACCCTGGTTCATGTGTGGCATCTTGACCCAGCCCTGGCACTCGGAATCCTGCTGGTAGGTTGCTGTCCGGGCGGCGTTTCGAGCAACATCATGAGTTATCTGTGTCATGGCGACGTAGCTTTCTCCGTAGGAATGACCTGCGCCTCAACCATTCTTGCACCGGTGATGACTCCGCTGCTGATGAAGATTACGGCAGGCGAGATTATCCATGTAGATGCTGTGGGAATGTTCATCAACATCCTCATCGTAACGATTATTCCTGTGGCCATCGGCTGCGCCCTCAACTATATTTACGGCAAGAAAGACTGCTTCCCTACCATCCAGAGTCTGATGCCGGGCATCAGCGTTACGTGTCTGGCAATCATCGTAGGCGGTGTGATTTCTACGGTTCACGATGACCTCGTAGCTCGCGGCTTATCGCTCTTCCTCTGGACTTTCGCCGTGGTTTTCTGCCACAACACGCTGGGCTATCTTCTCGGTTGGCTTGCCGGCAAATGTGCCGGATTCAATACTGCCAAGAAGCGTACCATCAGTATTGAGGTAGGAATGCAGAACGCCGGTCTTGCCACGGTACTTGCGGGCAATTTCTTCGCTGCCCAGCCTCTCGCCGTATTGCCTTGCGCCATCAGCTGCGCCTGGCACAGTATTTCCGGCACTATCCTTGCCGGAATCTATCTGAAATGGGATCACATGCATGAGAAGAAGTAAATGACTTCTGAAAAAGATAAAAAAAGGTCGTGAGATTTCTGATTGAACCTCACGACCTTTTCTTATATCATTACCTCACGGGGTTAACAGGTTAACAGTTAACAGCCGTTTTTTCTAAAGTTACACGAGCAAAGCACTTGAATTATTCACTCTTCGTTCTTCACTCTTCACTTAATCTACTTCCCTGTAGTCAGCAGCTGCACGGCGCGCTGAACTATCTCATTGGTCTCGTTCCAAACCTGGAAGTATTGGCTCATATCCCAGATATCTCGCGCTACAAGGGCTTTCAGCTGCAGGGCGAGGTATTTCTTCGTCTGAATTAATTCAGCCTCATCCTTTGGCTCTATCTTCTCCTTCTTTCCCTCGGCGATAATACCATCTATCAGCGAAGAAGGAACCTCGTAGGTGGCGAGGAACTTATCGAAATCCTTATACTGGCTCTTCAGTTCCTTACGATGCGCATCGATGAACTTCAGACTGTGGTTGATGACGATACTCTTGGCTGCCAACTGACGGTGCATCTTGGTGTACTTGGTTGTATCCAGCGGAACGAAATAATCTGGCATGATTCCGCCTCCACCATAAACTACACGATGCTTGCGCAAGGTGTAATACTTCAGACTGTCTGAAAGATGGATGCTGTCCTGATTGGTGAACTCGCCATGCTTGTAACGCTTGTCCAGATCCATCGCATAATCCAATCTGTCACCTTTCTTATATGGCTTCTGGATGCATCTGCCGCTAGGCGTATAGTAATGGGCGATGGTGAGACGAATCTCGCTGCCATCATCGAAGGTCAGCGGACGCTGCACCAATCCCTTGCCGAAGGTTCTGCGACCAACCACTACGCCACGGTCCTGATCCTGGATAGCTCCGGAAACAATCTCGGCAGCAGAAGCGGTAAACTCATTGGTGAGCACCACCACCTTGCCATTGCGCCATCTGCCGTTAGCCTGCGCCTTGTATTCCTGGCGAGGCGCTGCACGACCACTGGTATAAACGATGAGATCGCCCTTCTGCAGGAACTCGTTGGCTATCTGAGCCGCAGCCTGAAGATAGCCTCCACCATTATCCTCAAGGTCGAAGATAAGATCCTTCATTCCCTTCTTTTTCAGCGAATCCATCGCTATTGTTACCTCTTTATGACTGGTAAGACCGAAACTTCCCAATCGGATGTATCCGATGCCCGGACGAATCATATAAGCCGCATCCATCGTAGTTACCGGAATTTTATCGCGCTTTACCTTGAAGATGAGTTTATCCTTGATGCCACGGCGCACGATGGTAAGGTTCACCGTTGTTCCCTTAGGACCACGAAGGCGCTTCATGATTTCCTCCTTGCTCATCTTGACGCCCGAAATGGCTGTATCGTTTACAGCCACAATGCGGTCGCCGGCAATGATTCCCACCTTCTCGGAAGGCCCGTTCGTAACCGGTTGGATAACGAGCAGCGTATCATCTACCATGTTAAACTGCACGCCAATGCCATCAAAACTGCCGTTCAGCGGCTCGTTCATCGCCTTGGTTTCCTTGGCTGTGGCGTAAGAAGAATGAGGGTCGAGCTTTTCGAGCATACCACGGATGGCGTCCTCTACGAGCTTATTCTCATCCACACTATCCACATAGAGGTTGGTAATGGCGATTTCAGCCCTTCCCAACTTCTCTATCGGGCTGTTCTTGCCCATCTTGATACGCAACTGGGCACTGGCAGAAGTTACTGCCAGGAATGCTACCAGTGCTATGAATAGATATTTCTTCATTTCTTAAAACTTAAAGTTTATGAAAGAGAGAAATCCTTCAAGAGTTAACAGGTTAACAGTTAACAGCGCTTTTTTCAATGGTTACCCCCGAAAGCACTTGAATTCTTCACTCTTCGTTCTTCACTCTTCACTTCATTTAATCCAGCGGCTCAGAGTCTTCCTCCGGAATATCCTCTTCTATCACCAGATTTTCGATGATGAAGTTCTGGCGCTCCATCGTATTCTTACCCATATAATATTCCAGCAGTTTCTGCACCTGATCGGTTTTATGCAGCGTAACCTGCTCCAACCGCATGTCGGGACCGATGAAATGGGCGAATTCATCAGGCGAAATCTCTCCCAATCCTTTGAATCGGGTGATTTCAGGGTCAGGACCCAAATCGCGAATCGCCTGCTGGCGCTCCTCATCGCTGTAACAGTAATGCGTGATGAAATCGCTCTTTTTCTCCTTGCTTCCCAGTTTCGCATCCGCATCAGCCACCGCCTGCTTGTTCTTGATCTTGGTTCGCTTGTTGCGCACTCGGAACAATGGGGTCTGAAGCACGTAGACATGGCCCTTCTTGATGAGATCTGGGAAGAACTGAAGGAAGAAGGTGATGATGAGCAGGCGGATGTGCATTCCGTCGACATCCGCATCGGTTGCCACAATCACCTTGTTGTAACGCAAAGAATCCAAGCCATCCTCTATGTCGAGAGCCGCCTGAAGCAGATTGAATTCCTCATTCTCATAAACCACCTTCTTGGTAAGACCGAAGCTGTTGAGCGGTTTACCACGAAGAGAGAACACCGCCTGGGTATTCACATCGCGGCTCTTGGTGATGCTTCCGCTGGCAGAATCGCCCTCGGTGATGAAGATGGAACTCTCCTCCTTGCGCTCGTTCTTGGCGTCGCTGAAATGGATGCGGCAGTCGCGGAGCTTGCGGTTGTGGAGATTCGCCTTCTTGGCACGTTCACGGGCGAGTTTGGTAACGCCCGCCATCGCCTTGCGCTCGCGTTCGCTCTCCTTGATTTTATTCTCCAGAATCTCAGCTACATCCTTATGGATATGGAGATAGTTGTCTACTTCCTTCTTCAGGAAATCGCCCACATACTTATTGATGGTTTCGCCACCATTCGGCGTCATCGTAGTACTTCCGAGCTTAATCTTGGTCTGACTCTCGAAGACAGGTTCTTCTACGTTGATGGCAATGGCAGCCACCAGTCCGTTTCGGATGTCAGCATACTCATACTTGCCGTAGAACTCCTTGATAGTCTTGGCAATATGCTCCTTGAAGGCACTCTGATGCGTACCTCCCTGGGTGGTGTGCTGACCGTTGACGAAGGAATAATACTCCTCGCCATACTGGTTGGTATGGGTGAAGGCAATCTCGATATCCTCGCCCTTCATGTGGACGATGTCGTAGAGGCCTTCATTGGTCATATTATCGCTCAGCAAATCCTGCAGACCATGGCGGCTCAAGATGCGGCGGCCATTGTGCATGATGGTGAGTCCGGTGTTCAGATAAGTATAGTTGCGGAGCATCGTTTCCACGAAATCATCGTGGAAGGAATAGTTCTTGAAGAGTGTATTATCCGGCTCGAAGAAGATAAAGGTACCGTTCTCGTCCTCAGTATCTTCCGTCGTGTCGCTCTTCAGAATACCTTTCTCGAACTTCAGATGGCGCACCTTTCCATCGCGGTACGACTTTACTTCGAAATGGGAACTGAGGGCATTGACCGCCTTCACACCCACACCATTCAGACCGACGCTCTTCTTGAACGCCTTGCTGTCGTACTTACCGCCGGTATTCAGCACACTTACAGCCTCAACGAGCTTGCCCTGAGGAATACCACGACCATAGTCGCGCACGCTGACACGCAGATTGTCCTCGATATCGATTTCCAGACGGGCACCTGCGCCCATCTTGAATTCATCGATAGAGTTGTCTACCACCTCCTTCAAGAGCACATAAATACCATCTTCCGGCAGATTTCCATCTCCCAGACGGCCGATGTACATACCCGGACGGGTGCGTACATGCTCCATATCGCTCAAGTGGCGGATGTTATCGTCGGTATATTCTACCGGCGGCTGCTGCTCCTGAGGGGCATTGGTAAGCTCATCAGCGGCATTCAATTCGCTGTTACCTAAGTTTTTATCTTCAGACATGATTTCCTCCTTAGTTATTCTTATTTATTTTCCTATAACATAGCAAATGATATTGCAATATTCTGTTTATCAGATAATTGCCAACACAACAATTGCTATTTACCTGATACTCTTAATATAGCAGTTGCGGCGCTTGTGAAGGATTGGATCCAAGACGCCCCATTGTCCCTGCACGGCAGCATTATCTTCCATTTCTACCTGCGTTTCTCCCCACTCGATTCCATACTTCTGATAGATAGGAATCAGGTCGGCAAAGAGCAGCGCATTGGCACCCTTTGCACGGTATTCCGGCTGGATTCCGATGAGCAGAAGGTCGACAATCTTGGTTTTATGGAACTTGATGGCGCGCAGCAGATGCCACCAGCCAAAAGGAAGCAGCCTGCCCCTATGACACTTCTGCAGAGCTCTGGAAAGGGAAGGCATCGTAATACCGATACCTATCATCTTATGATCCTCGGTAGTCCAGTCTTCTATGGCTGTTACAAAGTTCAGGTCGAGCAAAGACAGATACATCTTGATGTACTGGTCTATCTGCTTCTGTGAAAGTTCGGAATAACCATAGAGATGCTTGTATGTATCATTGATGAGGTCGAAAATCTTCTGTCCGTATCCGCCCTGATAAATATCCTTACGGGTAAGTTTGCGGACATGGAGATTGTATCTTTTCTCTATCATCGCCGCTATCTTGGAATATTTCTCCGGGATGGTATCTGGCACCATCAGTTTATACTCTACATACTTATTATCTACGGTAAAACCCTCCAGAGCCTCGATGTGCTCCGGATAATATGAATAATTATAAATGGTAGGCATGGTGCCTAGCTGGTCAAAGCCCCAGGTAAGCATGCCTTCTGGATCCATATCGGTAAAACCCAGCGGACCTACAATATCTTCCATACCCTTCTCCTTACCGTATTTTTCTACAGCATCGAGAAGAGCCCTGGAAACCTCGCGGTCGTCAATGAAATCAATCCAGCCGAAACGGACCGACTTCCTGTCCCATTTATTGTTTGCCTTATGATTGATAATGGCAGCGACGCGACCTGCCAACTTGCCATCCTTATAGGCAAGAAAATACTCTGCCTCGCAGAACTCGAACGCTGCGTTCTTGTCCTTGCTCAGAGTATTCATGTCGTCGCTGAAAAGATTAGGCACATCATATTCGTTGCCTTCGTAGAGGTCGTAATGGAAGTCGATGAACGTCTTCAAGTCCTTCTTTGTTTCGACCTTTTTAATTTCTATTAATGACATGATTTTCAAACTAGTTTGCAATATTATAAATGCAAAAGTAGCAATATTTTGGCAAATTACCAAATATTGCTACTTTTTTTGCAGTTTTTTAGGGGTTAAAATTTAATTACAGCCCCCAAACTAGCCTATATCACCCATTTAGTGGTGGTTTTGGCGGAATATCTTTACCTGATGGATTGTTCGTTCCGGAAAAGGAATCTCTTACTTGATGAGATGCTCCTTGATCCAGACCATCTGCTGGTAATTGGTCTCGCTGGCAGTCCAATGCTCGTTGATAGGAGTAAGCAGCGATTCCTTCTCACATTTCAGGGTATTCCACACGGCATAGCTGGTGGTTGGCGGACAAGTATTGTCGTTGTATCCCCAGGTGAGATAAGTTGGCACCTTCACCTTCCGGGCAAAGTTTACCACGTCATAATAAGCCATCGTGTTGAGACAATCCTTATTCTTCAATATCTCATGATATTTGGTGAAATGGGGATAACCGCCCGTTCTTCCCTTCTCGGCGTAGGCAGCCATGTCGCTGAGCGCCGGATGATTGGCAACACACTGGGTTACGCGCTTGTCTAAACCGGCTGCAATAATAGCCAAGGCTCCACCCTGACTTCCGCCCTGCACAGCCACATTCTTTCCGTCCCACTCTGGAAGAGAGGTTAGGAAATCGATGCAGCGCACCAGTCCCTGATAAACATGGCGCATGTAGTAGCGGTTCTTATCTTCCAGTCCGTTAGACAAATATCCGCCATTTGCATCGTTGAATCCCCTGCTTATTTCATTGAAGGTTTCGGTAGGGATGCGCGGGTCGAGACCATGAATCTCTATCTCCAGGCGGATGAAGCCATTCTCGGCATAATATTTATTGCGCATAGGCTCCTTGATGGTCTTGATGCCGGCTCCAGGAGGGGTGAGAACCACAGGATGGCTACCCTGCTTGGCATTCTTGGGATAGAAGAGGTAGCCGTACATCGCATGACCTTTCTTATCTATCTGAAGTTTAACGAGATAACAGTCTATCTTGTCGGTACAGTATTCCTTGGCGAGTTCCTTGGTGTAACTCAGGGGAACATTCTTCAGTTCGTCCTTTGCCTGCTGCCAGAATGCATCGAAATCCTTAGGCTCCTGGGTATAAGGCTGAATCTTACCTACCGAGAATCCTACTTTGATATGATGCTGATAGGTCTTGCCATCGAGTTTATAGAATAATCTCAAATCGCGGAAGCCCGGTGTCTTTCGGGTACCGATGTTCAGGATGGCGCGCCCGTTCTTCAGTTTGAAGCTTCCTTTCTTGTCTGCCTTCAGCATGTCATCGCCTATTTCATAGTTCACCTCGCCGTCACGGGGAATTCCATACTTATAGAAACTTACTTCCACCTTAGCCTGTTCGCCCGTCTTGTAGAGCCAGTCGGCATGATCGGGCACGGTTAGCCAAAGATAATCACTGCGATAGGGATAGTTCTCCGCCATCACACTTAACACACTCGTCATGTTCATCGCCAGGATAAACAGAAGCGATAAATAGATTGTCCTTAATCTGTTCATAATTTTATAGTTTGTTTTTTAAATTATAATATTCAACTATCATATATGAGCGCAAAAGTACAACATTCCATTGAGATAACAAAATGATTTCAAGGATATTTTTGTTCAAGATACCCTCAATAGGCATCTTGAACAAACAAATATCCATCCCGATAGTTTTAAGCGCTGGCGGAAAACTAACATTCTTCAAGGAATCACAATAAGAAAAAGCTCGATCATCTATTCTCTCCAACACTGGCGAGAAGTGCGAAGTGTCAGATGAAGCGAGAGATGGTTCATCAAATGAGTAGTGAAATTCTGAGGGTGGAGTCGATTACAGAAGACAATATGGAGTCAAATTGCTCCATGACCCGAAAATATTCCTCAAAAAGGAGTGAGTTTCTCAGATTTAATTTGTATCTTTGCCATGTCATATCAGAGTTTTTGCTTGTTTTCTTTTCGCAACACTAAGATAAGTGAAAATTCTGACATAGCAAAATCCGGAGTAACTTTCTGTTGCTCAGGCGCTTAAAATGTTTAATTAATAATAGTGTTGCGAAATTAATGGAATAACTAGAAATGAGATTAAAAAGACATCTACTGACAGCCGCCCTGACACTCTTTTGCCTATCGGCAGCTAACGCCCAACTGCTAAGAACAACGGTGGAGCAAGGAGAAATTGAAGGTGTGGAACATGAAGGATTCGCCCTATACAAGGGAATCCCATACGCTGAAGCACCAGTGGGCAACCTCAGATGGAAAGCCCCAGTGAGCAAGAAGCCTTGGAAGGGAGTATTCAAAGCAGACAAATGGGGAGACCGTCCACCACAGCCCATCGACCCTAACCAAAATGGTGGTGAGCAGGGCATGAGCGAGGACTGCCTATACCTCTGTGTGGAAACGCCAGCCAAGAGTAAGAATGACAAACTCCCTGTATTTGTGATGATTCATGGAGGAGCCTTTCTTACTGGCTCCTACAGTGGAACTCAGGAAAGCTTTGTCAAGGAAGGCATCATCTATTGCAGCATAGAATACCGCTTGGGAGCCTTGGGATTCATGGCACATCCAGAGCTGAGTAAGGAATCAGGCAAGAACATATCTGGTAACTATGGCATCCTTGACCAGGTGATGGCCTTAAAATGGATTCACGACAATATCGCTGCCTTCGGTGGAGACCCTGACAAGATTACCATTGCAGGAGAATCTGCCGGTGGTATCTCGGTAAGTATACTATGCGCCTCTCCCCTTGCCAAGGGACTCTTCCGAGGAGCCATCAGCGAAAGTGGTAGTTCCTTCTGGCCTGTGGGTGAAAGCAGAAATGGTAACACGGCCATGCTCACCAACAAAGCGGCAGAAGCAGGTGGACTTATCCTTCAAAAGAGACTCAAGGCTAAGAACTTGAAGCAGCTAAGAAAAGTTCCGGCTATGGACATCGTGAAGAATACCGACTTTGAGTCCTTCTGGCCGAACGTTGACGGCTACTCCATCACCGATGACCAGTATAAGCTCTATGAAAAGGGAAACTACAATGATGTAAATGTCATCATAGGAACCAACAGCGACGAAGGAAGTATGTTTAGCCGCCCTGTCAGTGTAAGTGACTATGAGAAAAGAATCCATGAGATATATGGAAGTTGGGCAGACCAGGTTCTCAGTCTCTATCCTGCCAAGACTGAGGAAGAAACCTACTTCGCCCAATCCGACATTTTCCGTGATGGCTCCTTTGCATGGGGAACGTATGCCTGGGCTAACCTGCAGAGCAAGACCGGCAAAGGCAAGGTGTATATGTATTACTTTGACCAAGACTCAGAGAACACCATCGTGAAAAGCCGCAAGGGAGGAGCCAGCCATGTAGCAGAGATGCCATTCATCTATGGCTATAAGTTTGGCTCTGGAAAGATGACCGAGACGGAGCAGCACATGGAACAAATCATGTCACGCTACTGGATTAACTTTACCAAGACCGGCAATCCAAATGGGAATAGCCTTCCTTTCTGGACTACCTACCAGGAAGGTAAACCAACGGTGATGATTATGAAGGAAGGACTGCATTTGGGTCCTGTTCAAAATCAAAAGCAAATGGACTTCTTCGAGAAGTTCTTCAAGGAAAAAAGAAAATAATACGTCAAGTTCCAAGTGGCATTTCTCCCACTTGGAACTTTTTCATTAAAGAGATATCAGGGCACCTTCTTTGACAACAAGCCCAAGGCACTTACTGGATACGTTATCGAAGATACGAAACAGCTTAGTCTTTTCTAACATTGCATATTTTACAGGAGGATTTTGTCTCAGCAACCATCCAAGATATATAGATGGTTGCCAAGCCTCTGTGTCCCTTATATAAAAACATTACAAAGTCTTTAGACAGAGTTCGTTATCCCGAACAGAGGTAATGATACGTGTTGATGCAGGTAATCGGCTCCGCGTTTACGTCTTGCATCATTCAATCCGAAGCAGTTATAAAGGGAGAGAACTTTAGCAAGTTCAGAAGTTACAGAAGTTGAAGAAGGCTCGTCCGAAAGAGATTTGAGCCTCAACGCAAGCCTCATAGAAGCCATAATCGGGTCTTAACAGAAGACGAATACTGGTCATAATAGAAGCATGAGTCATACTTTTTCATATTCTTCTGTTTTTTTGTTTGTTATATTTTAATAAGATTTTCCAACATAATATTTATTAGTTATAGTATAAGAAGTAGGAGAAAAATAGAATTTCTCTATGGATATCGAACTTGATATGAAATAATAAGACTTAGGCATAACCGTTATTCTCTTTTCATAAGTTTTATAATAATATTTTTTACTCTTCTTGTTATATATTCTTTTTTTATTGTACACTGTAATGTCATATGCAAAATGTTCATCAAAATTATTCAGAACAGAAAAAGTTATACCCTTTGTTCTATACTCAATGCAAGCTGTATTGCCTACATATAAAAAATTCACAATACCTCTCTGCAGATGGAATTCTGTCTCAAAATTACTCCAACATATAAACTTAACAGATTCTCCCATTGGAACCAACAGTTTTTGAAGACACGTATACGAAAAAGCGATACGATCTAATAAAATATTAAAATAAGAAACTTCATCCTCATTTTTAACTTTAACTTCAGACCAAGTATTATATTTTTGTCCCATATCCATATTAAACATTCCCAATCTTCGACCTAAAGAATAGAATGCAAAAATAGAATTACTTACGTCTTCTTGCTTCACAACATCTTTATACCAAAAACTCTTGATATCATCATAACATTTTTCGGCATCTTCTAAGGAGTTTACCCATTCTAATTCTAATTTTACTTCTTGTGCATTCATACCGATGGATGCAAACAAGCACACTAAGAAAATGTAAATCTGTTTCATTGTAATTAATAATTATATACCATGTAATTTTAACTCATTATCTACGTGAGAAAGAAACATTTGATTATGGAACTTCTCATCTATTAATGATTGATAGCTAAGTAGTTTCTGTTCTGATACAGACATCTGTGCTAATAATATTTTGCAATACTTTATCTCCTTAGCCTCTGCAAGAATTGAAAATATCAGACTTATCAACCTAAAATAACGTTCACAAACTAAAGAGCCATGACTTATCAACAGATTAAAGCATCTTCTATTTTTTGACTCTTCGGTTTGTTCCTGCCTTGCTGTTTCAAAATCAACTTTTGTAATACCATAAATATAATTTGCCCTTTTACAATAGCATCGTTTTTGAGCATTCCTTATCATTTCATCTATACAAGGCTCCATTGATAACTCCTGCATTGCAGTAGGAATATCCTCATCTGCCATCATACCCAAATATTTTTTGCCATAAAGAGCTTCCTTCAAGCAATTCATCTCACGACAAATTGCCTCAAAACATTCTTCACCATGGTAGGACACTAATACAAAATCCACTCCCTTTAATTCTTCACATCTAAAGGACAAACTATCAACTACCTTTTGTCGTTGGTCTAAAAGATTGAAAAATGTAATCTCAAAACGCTCTTGCTTAAAAGAACGATTCTGGGATATTAACGTCTTATATAAAAGTAAAATGCTAACAAAAGCCGCAATGCCACTTAAAGCATCCCCATAACTTGCCAACCAACCATTTGCATTATTCCTCATCAGGGCACACAATCCCAAAGCAAATAGCAATACTATTAGCGAAACTATCCATTCCGAGATTTTCCTATACCATCGCAAAATAAGTTTAGCCATTATTTGATAGCATTTTGCCACGAATCCCCAAATGGCGATTAATATTCTCTTTCCACGGCAAAATAAAAAAAACGTGGGATTCTACCTGTTACTCGTCCCACGAATCGAGGCCTTCGCATTGCCCACACAGTTGAACGAGCAACGTCGAAGCCCACGCCGATATGTATACACTTCTCCCAATACGGATATAAGACTCATCGCAAGACGCAATAAGCCATACCAGTAAAGGGATGCGAAATATATCACATCCCGAGGGCATCTACCGTTGCTATGCTCAAGACTGTGTACGAAGTTTGCGAAGTTCCGATTCGTCAAGAACAAAGCGTCAAGTAAACGCCTTTATATTATGTCGTGATACCTTTATCCCACTTACCTTTTCTCCCATCTTAGCACAAGAAAGTCGCTTAAAGCGACTTCAAATGCCTCGACACGGCGTGAGCGAGTGTAGTATCGGTTGCAAAGGTAATGAAAAAAATGATTACTCACGTATTTTTAGTTGATTATTTTGCGTTGTTAGGATAAAAACTGATGTTTGGGCGCACAAAGAAGACTTATTGCGCCCAAACACACCATTCTCTTCGTTTTTTAACTTGAATTCCAAATTAGGTTTTCAAAATGCTTCGTTGATTCTTGCAACAAGTTCCTCTGGCTTGAAATCTTCCATCTTAGAAAAGGCAAACCATTTTTTACCTAAGTCTTTGATAGAGGCTCCCACATGATAAACTGTATCATCAATGCAAAGAAAACGATCGTGGGAACGACGGAAGACATCTACTTCTATCGGAGGATATTGGCTATTATGGCGATCGACATCAAGGCGAAACTGGCGACTTACCTGCTGAGTATAAATGGTGGCAGAAACATTCTCACCTCGCTTATCTAATAGCGTCAAGACCGTCTCATCGACATAATTATCTATGAGGATGATACGCTGCTTGGCACTTTTTACGAGTCCAGAGACAAAGGAATAAGCATCATAGATTTGGTTATCAAAGAAGATTCCCTGCTTCGGTTTGTACATTCCTTCGTCCAAGCGACGGAAAATTTCGTCTATGCGATGATCTTGTACTTCTTGATGAGCAAGAATCTTCGCCTGAACCTTATTAGACTCCAACTGATTAAATTCGATTGTTTCCAATCGTTGGAAAATCGCCGCATTGTTCACCATAAAATGGCGCATAGATACGAATGCTCGCATAATGCGGATGTTTGCTTCAACAGCAGTCGATGACTTCAAAACTCCACTAAGCATGGCAACTCCTTGCTCTGTGAAAGCATAAGGCAGTTTTCTTACACCGCCCCAACTTGAAGTCGCAAATTGCGACTTCAAGTTATCAAATTCATTTGGGGTCAATTGAAACATAAAGTCTTCAGGGAAACGTTCTATATTACGTTTTACCTGCTCATTCAACCTTCTTGTTTCTACTCCATACAACTCAGCCAAGTCACGGTCAAGTATCACTTGTTGTCCTCTGATAACTCGTATCAGAGACTCCTCTTTATTTTCTACAGACAATTGCTGATTACCTGATTTAGCTACACTATCGTCCTTTGCCATATTCTATAATCCAATTAAATTAGAAGATTTCAGCAAAGGTACAACAAAAATCGAAAATAAACAAGAGAACTTGCTTTTTTATGTATTCAGCAGGTATATTTTTACACATTTTCGAGGTTTTTCTAAGCTTTCTCCGTTATTACCAGCACATGACTTTCATCGCTCAGCGTGGTGGCGAAGATATAGGTTTCGCCACCATCCTTCAACTTCAATCGCTTGCGCAATTCTGCTACGGAAAGGGGGAAGTTGCGGATAGCGATGTTCGCCTTGGTGATGCCTGAGAGATGACGCTTCAACTCCTTCTTATTAAAGGAAGAAACGGCGATGATGCGGAAACTTCTGCCTGGGAATGCTTCGATAGGTGCCTGGCTCACGAAAAGATGACTGTTCTTGGAAAGCATCTTTGCATCATAGCGCTCGGAAAGAACACCGAAACAGCCGGCTTTCATCAACGAGGCATTCGGCTCGTAAAGATACTGCATCTCTTCAAGCGTGGATGGGGCTATCTTCACCGAAGAAGACTCCATAGCCAACTCTTCGCAGACGAAGGATTGCGCATCGTTGATGCAATAAATACGGAGATTTCCGGCATGTTTTACTTCTCCAGCTGCTCCATCTGCCGATGAAGCCTCCATTTCGCCCATATTTCGCGCTGAGAGCACTAAAAGGAGTTCCTTGCACTCATTATTCACGGAGATGATATGAACCTCTCTTACGTGGCTTAATTCGCTTATGGCACGGTGCCAATCGAGCATCGGAGAGAGTTTGATGATGACGTAATCTGCCTTCGAAAGCATCTCTTCCTGCAAAAGGGTTACATCGGGCGTACAATCTTTCAAGGATACTACCTTGTTGCCCGCATCGTCTCTACGGGCAGGATCTATGAAGATTAGCTTAAGACCAAGCTTGGTCTTAAGTAATGACCGAGACTGATCTTCAGTTATGCCTAAAGAATCTGATGCAGCAGCCTCTTTCTTTGAAGCAAAAGAATGCAGAACCTCTATTCCGTCTCCATTCTTCACGATGGCGTTCTTCAAACCCAACCGCCCAAAGTTTTCCTTTGCTGCTTCACAGAGATGAGCCTGACGCTCCACATACATCGACTTCACGCCCAATCGGGAAGCGATGTAAGAGAAGTCTACTCCGAAACCACCGGTCAGGTCAACAAACCCGATTTCTTCAGAAAAATCTCCTCCATGAGCTTCTCCTTTTATTTCATTAACATTCTCTTTTGATTCTGTTAATATCTGTTGCTTTTTGCAAGTAGCTTCATTTTTGGCGAATTCTGAATCAACAGCCCCTTTGCCCGCAAATTCGCAAATTTCAGAAAGATGAAGATTTGAGGCGTTTTCGCTCTCCTTCTCCTTTTCTTCTCCGTTTTCGGATGATGAAGGAGACAAACCGAGCAGTCGGGCAGCGAGTTCAGCCTTATAAAGTGTCGTTTGTTCTGACGAACATTGCTCCATCGAAATATGAGGGGGATAGATGATGCCATCAATGCTTGCCCAACGGGGCAGTTTCACACGAGCCATCTTTCGCCCGCGAATCTGATCGAGAGCGAAAGGCATATCTACCTCGGGATACTTGCTGCCGAGGAAAGCCAACAGGCGAATATCATCGTCCTGATGCTGGCGGATAAAATCGAGCGTTGCTTGGTTCATTATTTCTGTTGAGTGATTCGTCATTAAATTACTTATTCTTAATAACCGCAAATTTACGATATTCTGATGAGATTACAAAATATTTCTCAGAATATCTGATAATTTAGGTCGGGATACACCGAAAACAGAATGCTCTCGGCTATAATCTACCCTTTTTCCTGGCTATATGATTCTAACAGCAGGCATAAATAAATACATAACTATCGGAGATAGAACAACTGACTAGGAAAAACAGAAGGCTGGCAGAAGAAAAACAGCATACTGGCAAAAGGCAAACAGCCGACTAGCGCAACAGAGGCTAGTCGGCTGTTCCTGTATAACAGTTTGCCAAACATCCTTTCTTTTATTTCAAGAGAAGCATGGTTGGCAGGAATATCGCACTCTACTCTTCACTCTTCACCTTTTCTGTATAAACAACTGAAGCACAACGCATTACATAGATGAAGAGATATTCTGTACTCTTCACCCACTCTTCACCACTCTTCACCTTTTATGATTTTGGGAAAGGTATAAACGCAGAGCCGCTTAGCTGCCAACAGCCTAAAAAGGTGAAGGGCGGGTGAAGAGTAAAAAACCACTCTTCACCCGCCCAACTTCCTATCCTTCAACTACTTACACGCAAAAGGTGAAGAGTGAAGAGTTGTTGGGAAAATTCTCTCGCATCCGTAAAGATGCAGAGAGAAAATTCCTGTGTCTCAAAAGAAACGATGGATTAGTCAGCCAACTTAGCCTTCAAGAACTCACGGTTCAAGCGGGCGATGTTAGCGATAGACTCGTTCTTAGGACAAACAGCCTCGCAAGCACGAGTGTTTGTACAGTTACCGAATCCGAGCTCATCCATGCGTGCAATCATCTTCTTAGCACGGGCAGCAGCCTCTACACGACCCTGTGGGAGAAGTGCCAGCTGGCTAACCTTTGAGCTGACGAAGAGCATAGCAGAACCATTCTTACATGCAGCAACACAAGCACCGCAACCGATACATGTAGCGCAATCCATTGCCTCGTCTGCATTCTCCTTAGGAATCAGGATAGCGTTGGCATCCTGAGCCTGCCCTGTACGGATGCTGGTGTAACCACCTGCCTGGATAATCTTGTCGAATGCTGAACGGTCTACCATACAGTCCTTGATGATAGGGAAACCAGCAGAACGCCAAGGCTCAACGGTGATAACATCGCCATCGTTGAAACGACGCATGTAGAGCTGACATGTTGTAGCACCACGCTCTGTCTTACCATGAGGTGTACCATTAATATAGAGAGAGCACATACCGCAGATACCCTCGCGGCAGTCGTGGTCGAAGACGAAAGGCTCCTGACCTGACTCGATGAGCTCCTCGTTCAAGATGTCGAGCATCTCGAGGAATGAGGTATCATCTGGGATGTTCTTCATCTCGTGTGTATCGAAGTGACCCTGTGCATTAGGGCCGTCCTGCTTCCAATACTTAACTGTGAAACTTATATTTCTTGCCATTGTCTTGTTCGCTTTTTAATTCTTGTAATTTCTTGTCTGTACCTTAATTGCCTCATACTCGAGAGGTTCCTTGTTGAGCACTGGAGCAGTTGTATCATTGCCCTGATACTCCCAGCAACCTACGTAGAAGAAGTGCTCGTCATCACGCTTTGCCTCGCCTTCCTCTGTCTGGTACTCCTCACGGAAGTGACCACCACAGCTCTCGTTGCGGTGCAATGCATCGTAAGCGATCAACTCGCCCATCAAGATGAAGTCACGCAAGTGGATAGCCTTATCCAACTCTACGTTCAAGCCTTCCTTCTTGCCAGGGATGAAGAGGTTCTTGTTGAATTCCTCGCGCAGAGCCTTCATCTTCTTCAAGCCTTCCTCAAGACCTTCCTTGGTACGACCCATACCTACGTGCTCCCAAAGGATGTGACCCAACTCCTTGTGGATAGAATCTACAGAGCGCTTGCCCTGGATACCCATCAGGCGGTCGATTTCCTTCTGAACACCTGCCTCTGCCTCTGCGAACTCTGGGAGATCGGTAGAGAGCTTTGGCCACAATGCCTGGTCGGCCAAGTAGTTCTGGATGGTGTATGGCAATACAAAGTAACCGTCAGCCAAACCCTGCATCAAAGCAGATGCACCAAGACGGTTAGCACCGTGGTCAGAGAAGTTACACTCACCAATAGCGAAGAGACCTGGGATAGTGGTCATCAACTCGTAGTCAACCCAGATACCACCCATTGTATAGTGGATAGCAGGGAAGATCATCATTGGGTTGTAGTACTTCACGCCGTTAATCTCGTTAGCCAACTCACCTGGGTTAACGTCAGTAATCTCCTCATACATATCAAAGAGGTTGCCATAACGCTGCAGGATAACGTCGATACCGAGACGGTTGATAGACTCAGAGAAGTCAAGGAATACGGCAAGACCTGTGTTGTTAACACCGAAGCCCTTGTCGCAACGCTCCTTAGCTGCACGAGAAGCCACGTCACGAGGAACCAGGTTACCGAATGCTGGGTAACGGCGCTCCAAGTAGTAGTCGCGGTCTTCCTCAGGAATATCAGAACCCTTCTTTGTACCAGCCTGCAATGCCTTAGCATCCTCAATCTTCTTAGGAACCCAGATACGACCATCGTTACGGAGTGACTCTGACATCAAAGTCAACTTACTCTGGTTTGTACCGTGAACAGGGATACATGTAGGGTGAATCTGAACGTAAGATGGGTTAGCGAAGTCAGCACCCTTGCGGTAGCACTGGATAGCTGCTGTACAGTTACAACCCATAGCGTTTGTAGAAAGGAAGTAAGCGTTACCATAACCACCGGTAGCGATAACTACGGCGTTGGCAGAGAAACGCTCCAACTCACCTGTGATCAGATTCTTGGCGATGATACCACGAGCGTGACCGTCAACGATAACTACATCCTCCATCTCGTAACGGGTGAAGAGCTTAACCTTACCAGCCTCAACCATGCGGCTCAAAGAAGAGTAAGCACCGAGGAGAAGCTGCTGACCTGTCTGACCCTTAGCATAGAATGTACGAGATACCTGAGCACCACCGAAAGAACGGTTAGCCAGCATACCACCGTACTCACGAGCGAAAGGAACGC
>ERZ840057.215-NODE-215-length-64534-cov-528.695575_pt1 | contig 64534 bp, 59 predicted proteins | sample MGYA00519907_ERZ840057 | MGnify/ENA primary metagenome ERZ840057 (study PRJEB31850, sample SAMEA3708862) | human gut metagenome | biome: human gut; feature: human-associated habitat; material: faeces | place: China | collected 2014 ...
TAACAAATGTACTTGTAGAGAAGTAAGCATCTGCAACTATGAGGGTTGAGAGTTTGAGAAGTTCCTTGCGATAACGCTTAATGACGCCGATATAGAAATCTACCATAGTCTTGTTTCTAAGACTCAGTTCTTTATTACTTAGCGACTGGTGTGCTTTTAACATCATGCAGTCTTTGGTATCAATATCAATGAGGCCAATACCCATGATTTCGAGACCATGTTTAACAGACTGTGCACATCCCGACCAAAAACGACCGATATGTGGAGTCTTCTTGCCAGCTTTGCTGATGTAACTGGGATCAATGGCAATAGCCCATCTTCCCTGTTTACCAAAGAAGCGCTTGGCAAGTGAGACATTAAGTTTGAGCCAATCAATTCACTTCGACTTTTTCAAGCCGAATGCGTTGCGATAGGTTTGCTCAACATGCAAGCCATACCTCCCCATTTGGGTGAAATTTATCTTTCTTGGTATTACCATGAACAAAATTATCACCTCGATGAGTATTTTCTCGAAACTTTTTGTTATCTTTGCAGCTGAATCTTCAACTGCATCTTTAAAGATATCCATATATTGGTCAAGTCCTGTATTCATATAATTTTGCGTTTGTCGTGATTTGCAAAGTTACTGAAAATCAGCGACTTGACCAACTTTTTATAGTTAAGTTTTCATAAGCATTTCTTAATATAAGTTATTGATTTACAGACGATTAAATATTAATTTAACGCAGTATTGTCATAATTCTATATTTATTTATTATATGTCTTGTTATGATGCAAAGATAATAAAAATAATGCGAACCGATGTGATTCTTATGATTTTTAACACAAATAATCGTTGTTTATCTTTCTACCTGGAAGTTTAAACGAATCTTTCTTTTGGATAAAAAAAAGAAAAATATAGGGAGGATATTTGGTAATATGCTGATATTTACTTACTTTTGTGTGATGAACGTTCATCGTATGAAACAGGGAGCGTGATACTAAACAGGTAAAAAAGGAAGAAAATGAAGAAGATATTTTTGTTTATATTATTCTGTCTTTCCGTATGCAGCATGTCGGCTTACGACTTTCTGCGAGCTGTGAAAGATGAGATTCCGGGAGGTTACAACTTCTGGGTTTATACGCCGGTAGATTATTTCTATTCGCAAGAGCAGACACCGGTCATCATCTTTCTGCATGGAGCCAGTCTTTGCGGCAAGAATCTGAATAAGGTGAGAAGATACGGACCGCTTGATGCCATCGTCAAGGGGCGCGATATCGATGCGCTGACCATCGTTCCGCAGAATCCGGGAGGAGCTTGGAATCCGAAGAAAATCATGGATATGCTCGACTGGGTGAAGAAGAATTACCCATGCGATTCTAATAGGGTTTATGTCTTGGGCATGAGTTTGGGCGGTTATGGCACCATGGATGTCTGTGCTACTTATCCCGACAGGATAGCTGCCGGTATGGCGCTGTGTGGCGGCTGTTCGTATAAGGATGTGAGCGGATTGGGCGATTTGCCTTTCTGGATTATCCATGGCACAGCAGATAGGGCAGTACCGGTCAAGCAATCGAAGGTGGTGGTAGATAAACTTGAAAAGGATGGCAAGGATACCCGATTGATATACGACTGGTGGAAGGGTGCCAATCACGGTACCCCTGCCCGCGTGTTTTATCTGAAGAAAACCTATCAGTGGCTCTTCTCACACAGCCTTTCAGATAAGGACAGACCCGTGAACCGCAACATCAGTATTACGATGAGTGATCTGGGCAGAGCATATGGTGATGTGAACAGAAATGCCCCTCAGCCTGAACTCATCGACGGTCCGAGTGTAATCAAGGAAGAGGGAAATGAATATTAAGGAATCAGGTGAACAGTTCTGCTACCTTCTCCAGCCAATTCTTATCAATATCATCGAAGGTGCTGAGGTGTTCGCTGTCAATATCCAGTACGGCAAAAAAAATTGAAAAACTGTCATTTTCATAGAAATATTTCTATCCTTTCAATCTTTTTTCGTACTTTTGCACCATCAATTAAAATAAAGAAAATCCAGTTTTTTAAATGAAGTAAGAAAATGGCTGATAAAGATATGAAATGGAAGACGCTCTCGCAGAAGTATCTGATAGAGAAGCCATGGCTCACGGCACGAGTGGATAAGGTGGAATTGCCTACGGGAGCCATTATCGATGAATATTACGTGCTGGAATATCCTGATTGGGTGAACACCATCGCCATTACGAAGGAGGGAGAGTTCGTCTTCGTTCGCCAGTATCGCTATGCGATAGGTAAGACGGTGAATGAACTTTGCGCAGGAGTGATAGAGAAGGGCGAGGACCCGATGGCGGCTGCCAAGCGAGAGCTGATGGAAGAGACTGGATTCGGTGGCGGAAACTGGCAGAAGTGGATGACGATTTCGGCTAATCCGAGCACTCATACTAATCTTACCCATTGCTATCTGGCTACGGATGTGGAGCGCATGGATGTTCAGCATCTTGACCAGGCTGAGGATATCGAGATTCGCCTCTTCTCAAGAGAAGAAGTGATGGAAATGCTGGAGAAGGGAGAAATCTGGCAGAGCCTGATGGCGGCTCCGCTCTGGAAGTATTTTGCGAAAGCAAAGTAAGCTGCAGGGCTTCATCTATAAAAGCCAAGTAAATATTAGACATTAAACAATAAACATTATAAAGATGGTAATAGATTTCGAAAAGATTGCTGAGGCTCATTTGGAGGGCTTCAAGGGTGGACAGGGTAAACTCGACACCCGTAACTATGTGGATGACAAGGTGAAGATTATGTATTCTACCTTGCGTCCGGGTGCATCAACTGGTCTTCATACTCACGAGGGCAACTGCGAGATTATCTATGTGGTAAGCGGCACTGCTACTTTCCATTATGATGATACCGTGGAGGAGGTTCGACAGGGACAGGTGCATTATTGCCCTATGAACCATGCTCATTATATGGAGAACCTCACCGACCATGATCTGGTGTATCTCGCCATTGTGCCTGAGCATCATTAATATCCTTGAAACATCAATCAGGGAAAAACGCATCATATTCGTCAAGGAAAACGAAAAAAGAAAGTCCAACTCGGATGCCTCTCTCTGAAAGGCTCCAAGCTGGACTTTCGTCATTTTTATCTCTTTCTCTTGTATTGCTATGCTAATCTGTGTTTATCTAAAAGTCAGCTGCGGATTAGAGTTTCTCGCAGAACTCGATTTTCTCCTTGTTAGGACCCTCGATGGTGAAGAACTTTACACCATTCTCCCAGAAAGGAAGACCATTTACCTGCTGATTCAACATTTTGAATGTTCCGGCTTCCTTCACAACCTGGAAGAGATCGTCTATGTTCTTTACATCGATGGCGATGTGGTCAACGGCTCCATATTCCATCTTAGCCTGATGGTTCTGATAGGTCTCGATGATGAGATTGTGGAGCTGGAGGAAGGCTACTTCCTCGGTGCCGTTTACTGTGCGGAGGGCAGTCTCGAAGCCCAGGGCATGATAAAACTCAATGGTCTTGTTGATGTCGTTGGTAGGAATGCCGATGTGCTGCACGCCTGTTGTAAAATCTTTAATCTTCATAATGAATTTGTGTTTAGATGATTGTTATGATAAAACTTTCTGTGTTTTTTGAAGATTTAGAAGCGGATGATTTCTGCTCCAATCTGGAAATAACTCTGGTTGCTCTGCGGATTCCACATGCCCTTGGCGTAAACCGGAATGGTGTAGTTGCCGAGCTTGAGGTCGTGGGTGGCTTGCAGCGATACGTGAACGATGCCTGCCGTGGTTCCGAAGAAGTGGGCATCCTCGCCAGCTCTGTTAAGGGCGAAGGCTCCACCTACTCCTGCATCAACCTTCCAGCCATCCTTCTGGTAGATAGGGTATTCCGCATAGGCGAAGGTGGAATATTTCTGCTCGGTATTGTCGCTGTTGCGGTCGCGTCCGAATACTACCGTTGACCAGCTTAGGAGCAGTGGAAACTTCTCGTCCTGGAACCGGTAACTCAATGTAGCATCGAGGAATCGGCCGGTGGTATGGGCAGAATAGTTCCAGTATTCCTTATTATTATAAGTGGCGCCAGGGGAGAAGTTGTAGGTGTCCCACAGGGCGAATCCCCAACAGCCAGCCTTCAGATTCAGATAATGGTTAAACTCCTTGTAGGAGCCTTCCGAGTTGCAGCCTCCCCAAAGTCCCACGGTAACGTGGTCGTTGACCATCGTATAGCTCAGGTCGGTGAGGAGGACGATGCCGTCGGAAACTTCCATGCCACGCCACAGATGATTGTTCTGCACGTTGGCTTTCAGATGGAGCTGTGCCTGGGCGTTTCCCAGGCAAGCAGCCATCATCAAAACAATAACTACAATTCTTTTCATGGTTTTACTACAAAATAAACTAATAAACCTAATTAACTATGAACCTTATAAACGTTAACTAATTACTTAAACCATATATTACTGATAATTATAATTTGCATATAATTTGGGCAAATAAGGGCTTATCTTGTAAATTCCTTTGGCAAGATCGGCATGGCTCCGTTCTGTGTACAGACGAATGCCGAAACCTTTACTGCCAATTCATGAGCTTCCTTTACGCTCTTGCCCTTCAAGATGCTTGCCACGAATGCGCCTGTGAATGAATCACCGGCACCCACTGTGTCTGCCACTTCTACCTTCGGAGTCTCAATAAATGAAACTTCGCCAGGGGTGAATACGTAGCTGCCGTTTACACCGCAGGTAAGGATGAGCATCTTCAGATTGTACTTGCCCAAGAGAAGCCAGCATTTGTTCTCTAGGTCGATGCCCGGATAGCCGAAGATGCGGCTTACGGTAATCAATTCCTCATCATTGATCTTGAGGATGTTGCATCGCTTGATGCTCTCGGTGATAATTTCCTTATTATAGAATCCCTGACGGAGATTGATGTCGAAGATTTTGAGGATACCTTCGCCCTTAGGCATGTGGTCGAGGAAGCGATAGATGGTGTTACGGGAAACCTCGTTGCGCTGAGCTAGCGAACCGAAGCAGGCTGCGGTGCAATTCTCTGCCAACTTTTCCAGGGCTGGCGTGTAGGGAATGTTGTCCCAGGCTGCTCCCTCCTTGATGTCGTAGCATGGAATGCCGTTGGCATCGAGCGAAACCTGGACGGTGCCTGTAGGGTAGGCTACCTTGTCTATCTGATAGTTGAGATGGTGATCGTTGAGTTCCTTCTCCAGTTCCTTGCCCAGCTCATCATCGCCCATTGCGCTGACCGCACAGCTTTCGAGTCCGAACTGTGAAACGTGGTAAGCAAAGTTGGCAGGAGCGCCACCTAGCTTCTTTCCTTCTGGAAGCACATCGAAGAGTGCCTCGCCAATGCCTATTACTGATTGTTTCTTTTCCATTGTCATTTTTACTTTAAGAATGTTAGAGATGTTACTTGATTTCTGTTGCAAAGGTAGCATTTTTCTGCTACCTTCACAAAGAAAATCATCTAAACTTTCTGCAAACGTTCCCGCAATCGTTTCCAATTTCTGCAATCGTTTGCAGTATATTTCTTCTCTTCTATCTCTTTACTTCTTCTCTCCAGGTTTCTGTTCGAAATCGATGAGAACCTTCATGCTGGTTTCGCGATGAGTGTCGATAAACTTATAGGCATCATCGTATTCTTCGAAGGCAAAACGGTTGCTTACGAGTGGCTTGAGGTTGACGATGCCCTTGCTTACGTAATCGATGGCTGTGAGATAATCTTCGTGGCGATACATCATTGAACCGATGAGTCTCAACTCATGTTCGCCGAGATAGAACATGCTGAGGGCTGGGTCCTTGGCAAAGACTGCCACAACAACGATGTCGCTACCTTTCTCGATGGTCTCCATCAGTGAACGGATGGAAACTTCTACACCTGCTACCTCGAAACCTACCTGATAGCCTTCCTCACCGAAAAGTTCCTGGGCAGCCTCCTTCAAGGTCTTCTTGGTAATGTTGAGGGTGTGCTTGATGCCGCATTCGCGAGCCTTAGCCAGGCGAAGGTCGCTTACATCGGTAATGAGTACATTCTTGGCGCCACGGGCAATGCAGAACTGGGCTATGAGGTTGCCGATGGTTCCTGCACCGCTCACTACTACATTCTTACCCTTCACGTCGGTGCGGTTGCTGGCATGGGCACCAACGGCTGAAGGCTCAATCATGGCACCATAGTCGAGGCTCATGTCTTCCGGCAACTTAGCCACGCGGTCGTCATCTACTACAAAGAAATCCTGTGCTGCACCATCTGCCTGAAAAGCCTGAACACGCAGGTGCTCACAAACATTATACTGTCCGCGCTTGCAAGGGTTGCACTTGCCGCAAACCAACTGTGGGCGAGCGGTGATATGGTCGCCAGGCTTGCAGACGGTAACTTCGCTGCCTACAGCCATAACCACTCCAGAGTACTCATGTCCCTGAACCACTGGATAGAAGGTGGCTGGGTGAAGACCGTGGTAAGAGTGAATCTCGCTACCGCAGATGCCGATGCGCTTGATGTTGACGAGAACCTGATGAGCAGTTAAGTCTGCTGCCTTTGGTTCTGCTACTTCCTTGAATTCGATATGCTTTGGTTCTACCAATATTGCCTGTCTCATAATTATAATGTTTTGAAATTGTTATTGTTATGTTGGTGGGATGAAAGATCCCGGTTTATCTTTATATTCTTTGCTGAACCCACTTTTTAAGTGGGCTCTTTTTTATTTCTTCTTATTTTCTTTCTTTCTTCTTATTCTCCAGATCGGTCATGATCTGCTTGTATTGCTTCTTGTTGAGCTTGTAGAAGCAGAGGCATCCTGCGGTGATGATCCACAAGACTCCCGGAATGGTGCTGAAGGCGTGGTGCATAATGCTCAATACTTCCGGATTCTGCATGGCATTGCTTACGTATCCTGCGCTGCCCAGAGCAATGGCGAGGAGCGATGTGCCGAGTGCCATTCCTATCTTGTTGCCCAGCGAGATGAAGGCGTACTGGAATCCGTCGTTTCTGATGCCCGTCTTCCACTCGCCATACTCCACACAGTCGGGGATGATGGCATAGATGGCTGTATTGAAGCCTGAGAAGAAGAACCACGACAAAGCTGAGAACAGATAGAACATGATGGCGCTGCCGTTAGGGCTGAAGAAGTACAGACCTATCATCGTAATACCGGTGAGGAAAGCGAAGATGGCTGCCGTGAAACCCTTGTTGCCCGTTTTTCTGAATACCAGAGGGAAGCAGGCTGCACCTATGATGCTTGGCACGATGATGGCCATGGAATAGTAGGAGAAGAGCGTTGCCGAACCTTCTACATAAGTGAAATAGTAGAGCATGTCGGCGTTGCGTCCGTAGTGGATGAAACCGAAGAGTAACTGTCCTAAGAGGGCGAGCAGATAGGGCTTGTTCTTCATCACGGAACGAAGCTGCACCTTTAATGGGAGCTTCTGTCCCACAGGAACTTCTACCACTTCCTTGGTCTTATGGAAGCAGAACAGATGGCAGGCGGCGAAGATGATGCCGTAGAGTACTGCCACAGCCAGATAACCATATTTGGTATCGCCTGCGCCAAACCAGCTGATGAGCGGAACGGTTACGATGTTGATTACTCCGATGGCCATCATGGCGCTCACCGAACGGCTGGTGTTGAGCTTGGCTCTCTCATCGATGTCTTGCGTCATGGCTCCGCAGAGTGTGCCGTAAGGCAGGTTCACGCAGGTATATCCCAGCACCAGGATGCAGTAGGTTACTGCCATATAGATAATCTTGGCGGTCTGGCTCCATTCCGGATGAGCCCAGAAGGTGAGTATCAGTACCAGTGCCGTGATAGGAGCTCCGAAGAGCAGCCAAGGGCGGAATCGTCCCCATCGGGTGTGGGTCTTATCGGTAAGTGTGCCGATGATGGGGTCGTTGATGGCGTCCCAGAATCGGGATACAAGCATCAGGGTTGCTACGGCACTCATGCTGATTCCGAACACATCGGTGTAGAAAATCATGAGGAAGTTGCCCACGAACATCCAACTGAAGTTGCAGCCCACATCGCCCATGCCATAGGCGAGCTTACTGATGAAGGGAACCTTTCCCTGCGAATTGTTCTCTAGCGAAGTGTTCGCTTGAAATTTAGAATCTTGTTCCATATTCTTTTTTTAGGTTTGATTGTGATACTTAATATTGTTTATTCTTTGTTTTGTGTAGGAATAGAGCGATTTGAGAAATCGTTTTTCCTTTTCACGCTGCAAAGATAGAACGATTTTGCTGGAAAAACAAGAAAAAAAACGGCTGTTTTTCCGCAACCGTTCCCGCAACCGTTCCCATTTTCCGCAACCGTTCCCAAAAAGATTTCTCTGTTTTTTGTTGTAGCTTTCATAGAAAATAAGTATCTTTGCAAGCACATATAACAAGAAAGAAAAAGAGATATGGCAAAATATGTAACTATCATGGATATTGCAAGGGAACTGGGGATTTCCAAGTCCACCGTTTCGCGTGCTCTTTCGGGAGATACGGGTAATGTGAAGGCGGAAACCTTGCAGAAGATATTGGCAACTGCCGAGCGGATGGGCTATCATCGCAACGAACTGGCTGTGAACTTTCGCCAGCAGAGTACTCATAACATCGGCATCATCATTCCCGAAATCGTCACCACTTTCTATATGACCTTTATCAATGAAGCTCAAGCCATCTTGCGCAAGCAGGGGTATAAGGTAATGATTGCCATTTCTAACGAGAATCCTGAGCAGGAGAGAGAGAACATTCTGATGATGGAGCAGCTGCGTGTGGATGGCATCCTGATGAGTGCATGCGATAAGGAGCATAATGTGGACCTATATAATAAGGTGATAGAAAGGGGCATTCCCATTGTGTTTTTCGATAGAACGGTGGAGAAGGTAAAGGCTTCACAGGTGCACATGGACGATTACATCATGTCGTTTTTCATGGTGGAGACTTTGTTGCGCAAGGGGTATAAGCATATTATTCATATCCCGGGACCTGCTTATATCCGAAACAGCTATGAACGATTGAGGGGCTATCGGGATGCGCTGGAAAAGTTTCATATAGAGTATCAGGCGCAAGATGTCTTGTCGCCAGCCTTGTCGGCTGAAGAGGGTAGTTGGGTGATGGAGCGTTTCCTGGAGAAGAATGTGCCCTTTGATGCGGTTTTTGGCTTTACGGAGACTGCTGTGTTGGGAGCCAAGAGTGCTATCCAAAAGCGTGGCTTGCGCATTCCGGAGGATGTGGCGCTTTGCTGCATGTCTGGCACAGCTCTGGCTACTTTGGTTCATCCTCAGTTGACGGTAGTGGAACAGCCTATTGAGAAAATGGCGCAGGAAAGTTGCCGACTGCTGCTGGAGCATATTGCCGATGGTTATAGAAGGATAGAGGAAATTGCATTGAGAGGTGAAACTGTGATAAGGGAATCTACTTAATAAAGGTATCGGCTTCAGGAATCTGCATAAAAGAAGCTGTTTTCAGAAAGCAGTGTAAAAGGAAACAGTTTTTGAAAACAGTGTAAAAGAAACGGGTGTATCATCTATATTATTGAATGATACACCCGTTTTCTATCTCTTTATTTTAAGCATTTAAACTTAATCTATCGCCTTATCTTAAGCTTCCTCTTCCTCTTCTTCATTTTCCAGCAAGTCGGTGCCGAGGTGAGTGGTCTGTTCACGCTTCAAACGATCGCGCACTTCCTTAGGCTTGGTGGCGTAGGTAATCATTCGGATAGAATCGTTGTAGCTTACGTACTTCCAGAGCCAGTTGAGCAATACCATTACCTTGTTCTTTACGCCAAGGATAGAGCGGAGGTGAACTACCAGCCACAATACCCAGGCAAAGAAGCCCTGGCTGTGGAACTTGCCTAGTTCTACCACAGCCTTGTGTCTTCCGATGGTAGCCATAGAACCCAGGTTCTTGTAGCGGAAAGGCTTGAGTTGGGAATCAGTGGCTCCCTCGGCAATCTTCTGGATATTCTTAGCCAGGAGTGCTGCCTGCTGAATGGCTACCTGTGCCAACTGTGGATGACCGCCAGGATAAGCTGGGTCTGTGCTCTGGATACACTGGTCGCCGATGGCGAAGAGACCGTCAATGCCAGGGATGCGGTTGAATTCATCTACTACGATTCGGAAACCACGGCCCAGATGGTCGCCATCGATACCTGTGATAGGCTGTGCCTTTACACCTGATACCCAGAGGAAGGTGCGGGTAGGAATCTCCTGACCGTCCTTCATCAGAACCTTGTGGTCCTTGTAGTCGGTTACCATTTTGCCAAACTGTACATCCACACCCATACTGGTAAGGAATTCGTATGCTTTCTTAGAAGAGTCCTGTGACATTCCGGCGAGCAGTCTGTCGCCCGCTTCTAGAAGATAGATGTGCATCAGAGATGAGTCCATATCAGGATAATCATAAGGAATCACGTAGCGCTTCATTTCTGAGAGGGCTCCGGCAATCTCTACACCTGTGGCACCACCGCCTACAATGACCACGTTCAGGAGTTCCTGTCGCTCCTCTTCTGTGGCACAGGTCAGTGCACGCTCCAGGTTACTCAGCACAGCGTTGCGCAATCCCATTGCCTCTGAAACGGTCTTCATCGGAATCGCCCATTTCTCGATGTTGGCATTGCCATAGAAATTGGTGGTGGTTCCTGCTGCGAACACCAGGTAATCGTACTCGATCTTACCGATGGAAGTCTGCAGAATCTTCTTGTCTGGGAATACGGCTCTCGCCTCTGCCATGCGGAAGTAGAAGTTCTTGCGCTTGCGGAAAATCTGGCGGAAAGGGAAGGAGATGGAACTTGGGTCGATACCTGCTGAGGCAATCTGATAGATAAGTGGAGGGAACTGATGGAAGTTATTCTTATCAATCAACACCACCTGCAGGTTTGCCTTGCTCAGGTCTTCTGCCAAGCGAAGGCCACCGAGTCCGCCACCTACAATCACTACTCTCTTCAACTGATTTCTCTTGATATTAATGCTCATAACTACTGCTGTTTTTTATATATTAATTACATATATTTGCTGAAAATTCTATTCTTTATAAGGCGTAATGCCTGGTTCTTGCTGAAAATTCGACTGCAAAGGTACAACTTTTTGATGATGTGGCAAAGGAAGATGAGAAGAAATGTGGGATTGAAAACTGTTGCAATCGTTCTCATTTTAGATTCTTGAAAATGAAGTTGTAAAATGTAATATTCAGATAGCATTTTTTTTTAGCATTTTTTTTGAGAAATGTTGTCGGTTTAAAGGAAAAGTTGTATTTTTGCATCGACAACTTCAATATTCGAACGTTTATCTTATAAAAACATAATGATGAAACATGTAACAATCAAGGATATTGCCCGTTCGCTCTGCATCTCGGTCTCCACTGTTTCCAGAGCGTTGACGGATGACAAGAATATTCGCAAGGAGACGCGTGAGATGGTGGTGGAAGAGGCAAAGCGACTCGGATACAAGCGCAATCCGGTGGCGATGAACCTGAAGATGGGACGCACGAACACCATCGGTGTCATCGTACCGGAGATGCACACCCCTTATGCTTCGCAGGTGATTAACGGAATACAGGAAGTGCTCTACAAGAAGAACCAGAAGGTGATGATTGCCGAGAGCGATGAGAAGCCGGAGCGGGAACTGGAGAACCTGAAGATGATGGAGCAGTTTATGGTGGATGGACTGATTGTGAGCCTCTGCAGCTATCGCAAGAACATCGAAATGTATCAGCAGTTGGCGGCAGATGGTATGGCAATTGTCTTCTACGACCGCATTCCGTATGGATTGAAGATGCCGCAGGTTGTGGTGGATGATAATGTAGATTCTTATTTCATGGTGGAGCATCTGATTCGCCTGGGCAGGAAGCGCATCGTTTATCTGCAGGGACCAGACGACATTTATAATGCCTATCAGCGAGGCTTGGGTTATCGTGAGGCGATGGAGAAATTCCATCTTTTTGATCCTTCGCTGATTGTGAAAACGGGAATGACCTTCAAGGATGGAGCCGATGCCATCGACCGCCTTATATATGATAAGGTGGAATTTGATGCCATCTTTGCCTTTACTGATACTTTGGCGATAGGTGCGCAGAATAGGCTCCGCGCTTTGGGTAAGCGGGTACCGGAAGAGATCTTCGTGGCTGGTTTTTCGGGCACGGAACTATCTACCATCGTTTCTCCGCAGATTACTACTATGGAGCCTCCGCTGGAGGAGATGGGCAGAAAGGCGGCAGAACTGGTCATGGAGAAAATCAACAATCCGGAGATGGAGGACAGGCAGGTGGTGCTGAAGACCACGATGCAATGTAGGGAATCTACTGGAGAATAGTCAAACTACGTGGCTTCCGGAAATCTCTGGAAAGTATTTAAAACGTTTGCAGAAATTGGGAACGTTTGCGGGAACGTTTGCAAGGTTTTTTCGAAAAAAATATCTTTTAATCTCGAAAAAACGAACTATCTTTGCCATCGAAAACGAGAGACAGGCTTGCTGGAGAGACACATCCAGGTGGCTTGCTTTCGGAAAGAGTAAACAATTAAATAATAACAGCTAACAATAAAAAATTATGGCAAATTTAGTAAATGCAAACGCAGCAAATGCAACTCAGGTAGTGAAAGGTTATGCTTATAACCGCAGTTTGGTAAAGGCAGGTATCCTGCACTTCGGAGTAGGTAACTTCCATCGTGCTCACCTGGAGTTTATGACCAATATGCTCCTCGAGAACAATACCCAGCAGAACTGGGGTATCTGTGGAGCAATGATTCTCCCAGGTGATGAGCGCCTCTACCACGCCCTGAAGAAGCAGGACGGCGAATACACCCTTACCGTATGTGGACGCGACGACAGCATCCAGGTTTATCAGTTGGGTGCGCTCGTTGAACTCTATTGGGGTATCGAGGAGCAGGAGCAGATTCTGAACAAGATTGCGTCTAAGGATATTAAGATCATCACCCTCACTATCACCGAGGGTGGATACAACATCTCTCGTCAGAGTGGCGAATTCATGCTCGACAATGCGCAGGTGGCTCACGATATCCAGAATCCAGCCAAGCCGGTTACTGCCTTTGGATATGTTGCCGAGGGATTGCGTCGCCGCAAGACTGCAGGCAATGGCCCTCTCACCATCCTTTCCTGTGATAATCTGCAGCACAATGGCAATACAGCCCGCAAGGCATTCATGACTTTCGTCGGGGCTCAGGACAAGGAACTTGCTGCCTGGATGGAGGAGAATGTTACCTTCCCTAACTCCATGGTTGACCGTATTACTCCTGCTACCCGTCCTGCCGACATCGAGCGATTGAATGCTCAGAATGGAACCTGCGATGAGGTTCCTGTTTATTGCGAGGACTTCATCCAGTGGGTAGTAGAGGATAACTTTGCTGCCGGTCGCCCTGCTTGGGAAACCGTGGGTGCTCAGATGACAGACGATGTGACTGCCTTTGAGAACATGAAGCTTTCTCTTCTGAATGCTTCTCATACATTGCTCTCATATCCTTCTTTCCTTGGCGGTTACCGTAAGGTAGATGCTGCTATGCACGATGCGAGAATCCGAAAGTTTGTACGTGCCTTTATGGATGAAGACATTACTCCTTACGTGCCAGCTCCACAGGATACTGATCTGGAGGCATACAAGCAGTGCCTGGTAGAGCGCTTCGGCAACCGCATGGTCAGCGACCAGGTGGCTCGTCTCTGCTTCGATGGTGCCAGCAAGTTCCCTGTTTACGTGATGCCGAACCTGGAGAAGATGATTGCAGATGATGCTTCGGGCAAGCGTCAGGATGTGGAGTTCAAGCGTGTGGCTTACCTCTTTGCAGCTTACCGCCATTATCTGAAGTATCAGGTAGATGACAATGGTGATGCATTCGAAGTGGCAGATCCATGGCTCACCGTTGATGACCATAAAGCCATCGACAGCGATGATGCGCTCGATTTCCTTGGCATTTCAGCCTTTACAAGCACCGATCTCAAGGCAGCTTCTCATTTTGTAGAGCTTTACCTAAAGATGGTGGAAGACATCAAGGCAAAGGGTGCCATGAAGGTTTTGGAAGATGAAATCTTGTAATTTATGAAACAATCGATAACGCTCAGGAGTGCGGGACCATTCCTCCTCCTGACATTCATCTATTTTATAGTAGGCTTCCTCACTACCGTCAACGGTCAGTGTCAGGGTCCCTTGAAGATAGCCTTCCTCTCGGAGGTTACTACCACCAAGAACTCCCTGGCTACGCTTATCTCCTTCGCCTTCTTCCTGGGCTATCTGCTCAATAGTGCGAAGACGGGACGCTTGCTCAACAAGGTGGGCTATAAGAAGACGCTCATCCGTTCGATGCTGGTCATGGTGCTGGGACTTGCCTTCTATCTTGCTTCGGCGCTGATTGCTGAATATTGGGGTGGGGCAGGTGTGCATATTTCTCAGGATTTCGTACCATTCGGATATTTTATTTTCCTTTTCGGTTCCTATCTGATGGGTACGTCTGCGGCAATGCTTCAGGTGGTTATCAATCCATACATAGCTGCCTATCCTTTGTCGGGCACTCAACCGGTGCAGCGCATGAACTTCACTTGTGCGGTGAATTCATTCGGTACTACCATTGCTCCTTTCTTCGTGACGGGCGTGATGTTTGCCGGCGTTTCCCTGGATCGTGTTTCTGCCGATCAGCTCACCGTTCCTTTTCTGGTGATGATGCTCGTCATTGCCTTTACAACATGGAGCACTTCCAAGGCGAATCTTCCTGACATTGAGGGTACGAGAGAGGAAACTCAAGATGTGGAATCTGAAGGAAAGACAACTCCTTCTGATGATTCCGGAAATGCGAAGAAACGCAGTATCTGGTCGTTCCGCCATTTGAAATATGGTGTGATTACCATCTTCTTCTATGTGGGAACCGAGGTGGGAATCGGCAACAATATGAATCTTCATGCGATGGATTTGATGGGACATGGTTACGATTTTTCTCCAGCCCTTCTTGCCACACTCTATTGGGGAGGATTTATGATAGGTAGAATGGTTTCTGCTGGTTTGAAGAACGTGGCACCTCGCCCTATGCTTATCACCGTTAGCGTGGCAGCTATCGTATTGATGGCTATTTCCATGTTTACCGAAAATCTCTGGTTGATGGCTGCTGTGGGATTGTTCCATAGTGTCATGTGGAGTTGCATCTTCACCTTGGCTGTGGATGGCTTGAAGGAATATACTTCCAAGGCTTCGGGGGTGTTTATGATGGGTGTTTTCGGTGGTGCAGTCTTCCCTGTGCTTCAGGGATTGCTTGCTGATTATATCGGTTCATGGCAGTTCACCTGGCTCGTTCCTCTCTTCTGCGAGTTCGTCATCCTCTGGTATGGACTTGTGGGTTACAAGAAGCAGGAAGCATAAAAGACATTAGTAAGACATAAATTAATAAGAATATAAAAAACTCGGGGTGTTTCCTTTTTCGAAGTATCCCGAGTTTTTTATTTTTAAGAATCATTCTGCAATCTGATGAATCACATAGGTAACCACGCCCCAAATCATGAAGCGGTTGGTTTCATCTACCCGGATTGGGGAGAAGTTTTTGTTCCATGGGATGAGCCAGCCGAAGGCACCGCTCTCATCCATCTTGAATTGCTTGATGGTGAATTCACCATCCACGAAGGCGATGACGAAGTTGCCGTTGGAGGGTTCAATCTGCCTATCTACAATGGCTAGGTCACCGTCGAGAATGCCTGCATCCTGCATGCTGTCGCCCGAAACACGTACATAGAAGGTGGCCTCACGATGGCGAACCAGAATATCGTTGAGGTCTATCTCTCCCTCCATATAGTCTTGTGCCGGCGAAGGGAAGCCTGCCTTTACGCTTTGCTCTGCCAGCGGAATAGGCATCTTGGCTCCGAATTCCGCAGGGTGAAATGTCAGTTTTATCTTGTTATCGCTATTCTTATTCATCTTGTTTTTTCTTATTTATGGAGCTCATTTTTAGAATGGGCTTATTCTGCTTTAGAATGGGCTTATTCTGCCTCTCATTGAGTTTTTACTTTCAGAATATCATGGATGTTCGTGGTAAACTGCTTCGACATGTACTCGCGTTTCAGGTCGAATCGGCAGTCTGTGCCTTGTATGGCCTGGCGTATGGTGCCATAACCATTCTTCCGGTTGATGGCGTCGATAGCCTCCATCAGCTTTTTTTGCTTGCTTCGGTCGATGGGGTCGAAGAGGTCTTGCTGGCGAGGATGGTCGGGTGAGATTTGCCACAGGATAACGCCAGCTTTTTTGAAGTGAAACGACATGTCGGGGCGATCGGGCCTGCTGTCTGCCATCGGTTTCGGGTATTTAGCCCGGAGAATGCTGAGGGCAGCACCTACTATTTCTTCCTGCGCATTGGTGGCGATGGGCAGGGTAAGGGAATCGTGGATGGTGTATTCAGGCACATGCTCGTTAAAACGGGAAGTCCATGCGAACACTGTGATGCCCTGACATACGCTACCTTGTCTCCTTAATTTTTCTGTACAACGTACAGCGAAATTAGCCACGGCTTCTTCTATCACATTTTTGTCGGTAATGCCCTCGTTGGCAAAACTCCTGCTGGTGCAGATGCTCTTCTTCTGCGGCAATTCCTCGATGCTGATGCAGCTTTCGCCATTCAGTTCTTTCCATGTTCTTAGGGTGGTGATATTGAAATGGCTGCGGACCCAACTTTCTTTCTTGTCGGCAAACTGAGCGGCGGTCCTGATGCCCATATAATCGAGCTTTCGGGCTATCTGTCTGCCTATTCCCCATACATCTTCTATGGGGAAGAGAGACAGCGCCTTGTGTCTCCGTTCATCCGTGTCGATGAGGCAGCAGCCTTGGAAACCCTTGTATTTCTTGGCGAATTTAGAGCCGATTTTCGCCAATGTCTTCGTTTCTGCAATGCCTACGGATATCGGGATTCCAACAGCCCGAAGTACATCTGCCGATATTTTGGAGCCATAGCGATGGAGCAGGCTGTCGGGCTTTTCTGACAGCTCGTCTATTGTTATTTTATTGAACAAAGTAGGATGGTCTTCCGTATGCTCCCGAAAGAAAACTTTCGCCATTGATTCGTCTGCCTCGAAGAAACTCTCATCGATAGAGTATTGGTCGATGCGTGGGGAATAATGGGATAGCATCGACATCACGCGGTTGGAGAGCGAACCGTAGAGCGTATAGTTGCTCGAAAAGATAGCCACTCCTTCAGCCTCCAGTTTTTCCTTCACCTGATAGAACGGGTCGCCCATCTTATAGCCCAATGCCTTGGCTTCTTCAGAGCGTGCGATGACGCACCCGTCGTTGTTGCTCAATACAACCACGGGCTTTCCTATCAGGTCGGGGCGAAACACTCGCTCGCACGAACAGTAGAAGTTGTTGCAGTCTGCCAGTCCTATCATATCTTATCATTAACACCTCTTGTTATCACCAGAAATCCTGGTATGATGTGCAAAAATACAAAAAATAATCCGAAAACGATAGTTTTTCATTCAAGTTTTTTTGTCGTTTCGTGATTTATTCTTACCTTTGTGGTCATAAGCTAGTATTGAAACATCATAAAACTGAACGATATGAATGATAAGAATAACATGTTGGCATTGAGCCTGGAGCGTTTCTCGGCTCGCAAGTTTACTCCGGAGGCGGTGAGCCAGGAGGATCTGGACTATATCATGGAGTGTGTGCGCTTGGCACCATCAGCAGTGAACAGGCAGCCTTGGCGCTGGCTCATTGTGCGCTCAGAAGAGGCGAAGAAGAAACTGCAGGATTGCTATGACCGTGAATGGTTCAAGACGGCTCCTATATATATTATAGGTATGAAAAACGTGAATGAGAACTGGGTGCGCAGATATGATGAGAAACCGCATGGCGGTATTGATGTGGCGATAGCGGCAGAGCATCTCTGTCTGGCTGCCACCGAAAAGGGACTGGGCACCTGCTGGGTCTGCAATTACGATACGGCGAAGATGCAGCAGTTCTTTGCTCGCGAGGGCTATGAGGCAGTGGTAATTATTCCTGTAGGTCATATTGCCGAAGACTGTCCACGCGCTGAGAAAAAGCGTAAGGAGATGAGCGAAATCACGGAAGAAATCTAGATCTGAATATAAGAAGAAATCTAGTTCTGATATAAAATCTGGTACAAAAAAGAAGTTGTATGGAAATGAACGAAGAATCCATCCTGGCATGGAATATCATAGAAAAGACAAATGCCAACCTCTTCCTTACCGGAAAGGCGGGCACAGGTAAGACGACCTTCCTCAAGCGATTGAAAGAACTGTCGCCAAAACGAATGATTGTGCTTGCTCCTACGGGCATTGCAGCCATCAACGCCGGAGGAATGACCATCCATTCGTTCTTCCAGCTTCCCTTCTCGCCATACGTGCCGGGCACGACCTTTGGCAGCGGCGAACAGAAACGCTATCAGTTCAGCAAGCTCAAGCGCAATATCATCCGAAGTATCGACCTGCTCGTTATCGACGAAATCAGTATGGTGCGCAGCGATCTGCTCGATGCTGTAGATTCTGTGCTTCGCCAGTATCGCAAGCGCCACGATTTGCCTTTCGGTGGTGTGCAGCTCCTGATGATAGGCGATTTGCAGCAGCTGGCACCCGTGGTTACGCCACAGGAAGAGCATCTGCTGGGGCAGCATTATGATACTCCTTTCTTCTTCAGCAGCAACGCTCTGAAGCAGGTGGGTTATCTCACCGTCGAACTTAAAAAGGTGTACAGGCAGCAGGATGAACAGTTTATCTCGCTGCTCAACCAGATTAGGGAGAACAAGGCTTCTGAAGCTACGCTGCAGGCTCTGAACCAGCGCTATATTCCAAATTTTGTACCACCAAAGGAGGGCAATTATATCAGGCTTACCACCCATAATACTCCTGCCCAGTATATCAACGAACAGCAGCTTGCAGCCTTGCCTGCGCAGTCATTTTCTTTTACAGCAGATATAGAGGGCGATTTCCCGGAAACATCTTATCCGGCCGATTTCAAGCTCACATTGAAGCCGGGAGCACAGGTGATGTTCATCAAGAACGACCCGCAGCACCGTTTTTATAATGGTATGATAGGCGAGGTGATAGGGGTTAGGACCGATGAAGACGGCAGTAAGATTACCGTTCGCAGTAAGGATTCGGGCGAGGAGTTTGACCTGGAGAAAATGGAGTGGACCAATGCGAAATATACGCTGAACGAGAAAACCAAGGAGATAGAGGAGACGGTGGAAGGAAAATTCATGCAGTATCCTCTGCGTCTGGCGTGGGCGATAACTATCCACAAGAGTCAGGGACTTACTTTCGAACATGCTATCATCGATGCTTCTCATTCTTTTACCCATGGTCAGACCTATGTGGCGCTGAGCCGCTGCAAGACTTTAGAGGGTATGGTGTTCAGCGAACCGCTTTCTCGCGGAGCCATTATCTGCAGTCAGACAGTGGATGCATTCACCAGCCAGCTTACTGCGCCTACTCAGGAGCAAATCAGCAGTCTGGAGCTGCAGTATATCATTTATTGCATCAGTGAACTCTTCGATTTCTATTCTATCAGAGCCAGCTATGAGCATCTGATGCGCTGCCTGGTTGAGTTCTTTAATGGTAAATATCCGCGTGTGGTAAGCGAGTATCAGAAGCTGCAGGTGGTGTTGAAGAGTCTGATAGCCGTATCGGATAAATTCCGTGTGCAGTATACGGGTATGCTTGCCCGAAATCCTGATGTAAGACAGGCTGAGCTGCAAGACCGTATTCATAAGGGAGCTATGTATTTTCTTGACAAAATCGGCATTCTGAGTGATTTAATCAGAAAGTCGAATCTTGATACAGACAATAAGGTGGCTAGGAAACAGTTTGAAGACCGCTTCTCTGTTTTCTCAGAGGATGTAAAATTAAAAGAACGGCTTTTGAAGTATGAATGTAGTGCAGAATTCACAGTAACAGATTATCTGAAAAAGAAGGCGCAGTTCTTGCTGTTGGATGCAGATGCCTCATCTGATAGCGGTTCGGGCAGAAAGTCAAGGAGACAGAAGAAACCGAATGAACCGAAGGTGCCGAAAGTCGCTTCGAAGGAGGTAAGTTATGATTTCTATATGCAGGGAATGACGGTAGATCAGATTGCTGCTAAGCGGGGTTATACCAAAGGTACCATTATTGGTCATCTTACTCCTTATGTGAAAGAAGGAAAGATTGGACTGCGGGCGCTGATTTCAAGTGCCCATGAAAAGAAAATCCGTGATTTCATGAAGGCTCATCCTGAATTGGAGCATTTTAGCGAAATAAAGGAAGCTTTGGGAGCAGGTATTGAATATTACGAAATCAAACTGGTTCATGATTTGATGGAGGGGGAATAAAGCATTCATCGCCTTGTGCCATTTTTCTCCCTTTCGGAAGGTAGCGATGGTAGCAAAGAGGGTTGGTTCATCCAACTCATTTGCGCTTAACCATTTATAAAACTTATTCCGAATATCTTCGTTTGGAATAATGGCGTAGCTGCTCACGATTCCTTCAATATTAAAGGTTTTGGAAGGAGCCTGGAAGGTGATGCTGATATTGCGTGCCTTGTCTGAAACCGAAGCAAACGGGATGTGCTTGTGGCCGAAGAGCGCCATATCCGCATGAATCTCATCGCTGATAACGAGCAGATGGTGCTCATAGCAGAAGTCGGCAAGCTGCTGCAGAAACAGCAATGAATGGGAGAGGGGGTTAACCCAACAATAACCTACTGGCTCATCCGATTAACTTAAAGATAACATTTGTATGGTAAAAATGCAGTAGAAAGAGCAAATTGTAACACAAACATTCGTTTATCTCGAATTTTATTTGTAATTTCGCACCAAAATCTAAATAAGGATATTTATGAATAAACTGATTCTGAAAACAACAAAAAGCGGACTGGTGGCTGCTGCCCTGATGGCTTCAATCTCTGCCAGTGCCGAAACCATAGAGGTGAAAACGCTGAAATATGCGGGCCCTTATGCCGTAGCACAGCCTTGGATGGCTGACAGTGTGAACATCAAGGGCGAAGCGTTCGACCTTAAGCAGCTGCTCGATTCGCCGCTGTCTTTCACCTTATTAAATAAGGGCAAGGAGGTGACTGCAGCCCAACTCCTTGCCGACAAGCAGGATGCGCTCCATCTGGCTTCTTTCTGCGTTTCTAACACCCAGCGCACCAAAGCAACCATCGCGGTAGAAGGATTGGAACAATACCGTCTGTTCGTTGACGGCGAACAGGTAGCGGTGAACGGCGATAAGGCTGAAACCATCCTGACTCCTTCGCAGCATACGGTTGTCATCAAATATCTTACCCGGAAGAATGCATCTTCTGATAAGAAATCTATCAAGTTGACCGTAACCGCAGCCAACGGCGCTCCGCTTTCTGTAGGCGATGCGGCAGCCAAGCGCGCCTATAATATCTATGATGTGATTTGTGCGCCCAACTATCCGAGTGTTTCTATCTCACCAAACGGAAAGTTTATCGTTGTTCGGAAAACATGGGTAGATAGAAAAGGTAATAACCATAGTATTAGTGAATTGCGCAACGCTCAGACAAACAGACTGATGGCTACATTTGAGGAAGACGTGAAGTGGATGCCTTCAAGCAATAAACTGTATTTCACGCAGAAGGCGAGCGACAGCAGTATTGCCGGAGAAGAAAAGCAGGATGGCACATTGCAGCTCATCACCATCAATCCGCTGACGATGGAGCGCGAAGTGCTGGCAAGCCATCTTCCTGAAGGCTGGTTCCAGTTTACACCCGATGAAAAAACGCTCATCTATACGCTCACTACTGAAGGCAGAAAAAAGGATCCGCAAGTTTATGATGTGAAAGAACCGGAAGACAGACAGCCTGGTTGGCGCGAGCGCAGCAATCTCGCCAAATATGATCTTGCTTCGGGCATTCTCCAGCCGCTTACCTTCGGTTACCACAACATCTATCTGATGGATATTTCTGCCGATTCGCGTTATCTGCTGATAGGCAAGGGGGAGGAGCGACTCACCAAGCGTCCTACAACCCTGACATCATTCTACCGTCTGGATTTGGGCAGTATGAATGCATCTGGAGCCACAACGCCAAAGGTAGAAACCCTGATAGAAAAGGGCGAATTTCTGAACAGCGCCCAGTTCTCGCCAGATGGCAAGAGCATTCTCGTGAGCGCTTCGCCGGAAGCTTTCAACGGCATAGGAAAGAATGTGGAAGAAGGACAGACGCCTAGCATGATCGACACCCAGCTCTATCTGATGACCTTGTCGGATAAGAAGGTTCGTCCGCTGACCAAGGATTTCAATCCGAATGTGCAGAGCACGGAATGGAGCAAGGTAGATGGAAACATCTATTTTACAGCTGAAGATAAAGACTGCGTGCACCTCTTCCAGCTCAATCCGAAATCGGGTAAGTTTACGCTTCTCAAGACTCCTGAAGAGTACATCAAGAGTTTCTCGCTTGCATCTTCTGCAGCAGAAATGGCTTTCTCCGGTCAGAGTGCATCCAATGCCGACCGACTCTATAAGATGAATACGAAGGCGCTGAAATCGCAATTGGTTGACGATTTGAGTGCGCGCGAGTTGAAGGATGTTGAATTGGGCGAATGCAAGGCTTGGAATTTTGTCAATTCAAGAGGCGACACCCTTTGCTGCCGTTACTATCTGCCACCTCATTTTGATGCTGCCAAGAAGTATCCGATGATAGTGAACTATTATGGCGGATGCAGTCCTACGAGCCGCATGTTCCAGAGCCGTTATCCTCATCATGTTTATGCAGCGATGGGCTATGTAGTGCTGGTTGTAAATCCTAGTGGAGCCACCGGATTCGGTCAGAAATTCTCTGCCCGCCATGTAGACACGGCAGGCGAGGGAGTGGCTGAAGACATCATCTCCAGCACCCAGGCTTTCTGCGATGAGCATGCTTTCGTAAACCGCAAGAAGATTGGCTGCATCGGCGCAAGCTACGGTGGATTCATGACTCAGTATCTTCAGACCAAGACCGACCTCTTTGCTGCTGCCATCTCGCATGCAGGCATCAGCGACCACACCAGCTATTGGGGTGAGGGCTATTGGGGCTACAGCTACAGCGAAGTTTCTATGGCGAACGAATATCCTTGGACCAACAAGCATCTCTTTGTAGATCAGAGTCCGCTCTATAATGCCGACAAGATTCATACTCCGCTGCTGTTTGTTCACGGCACGGCTGATAATAATGTGCCTGTGGGCGAGAGTATCCAGCTCTATACAGCGCTGAAACTTCTTGGCCGTCCTACGGCGATGGTATTGGTAGATGGTCAGGATCATCACATCATCGACTACGAGAAGCGACTGAAATGGCAGAACACCATCTTTGCCTGGTTTGCCAAGTGGTTGCAGGACGATGCTTCCTGGTGGACGGAAATGTACGGAGATGAAAAGATGTAGTTGAAGCATTTCGGCAGAAATGCCGGCTTCAGTCTCTATCAAATAAGAAAAGAGATTATGTTCCTGTAAGTTGGGAATATAATCTCTTTTCTTTTTTATATGTTTATTTCTTGCAGTTTAGCGTGATAAGCAGGGAAATCATGGCGAAGGCGATTCCTACGATGCAGACACCGAGCCAGTCGGCTTGCGTCCAGACGTAACCGGCGCAGAAAGTGCCTAGCGAACCACCGATGAAATAGCTGGTCATGAAGATGGTGTTGGCGCGGTTGGCTGCCTGCGGAATCTCCTGCAGACAACCACTCTGATTGCTGAGCTGCTGACATTGCAGACCGATGTCAACCAGGATGATGGCTGCGATGAGTCCGGCGTAAGTGTCGCCGAAAACCAAGGCTATTGCCCATGCGATGATCTGCATTCCTGCTCCGAACAGATTGAATTTTCGAATGCCAAACCTAGGAACCAGTTTTCCCACACCACTGGCAGCAACGGCTCCCATGATTCCGCAAAGTCCGAGCATTCCTACCATATCACTTCCTGCGCTGAAAGGTGGCTGCGCCAGATGGAACGCCAGACAAGACCATATTGCCATCATACTGCCGAACCCGAAGGCTGCACGGGTGGAATAGATGCGGATAGAAGAATGGAAAAAGAAAATTTCTGCTATCGTGGTCATCAGCCCTCTGTAGGTTCCTACATAGTTGCGCTTCATTTCAGGCATCATGAGCAGCATGATTCCCATGCAAAATACCATCACGAAAGCAGCTATGATAAACATCTCCCGCCATCCCAGCCATTCGCCGATGTAACCGCTGATTACTCGTGAGGCAAGAATGCCCGTCAGCAGTCCGGAGAGTACAATGCCCATATTCCTGCTCTTGTTCTTGGGTTCTGAGAACTGTCCGGCTATCGGAATGAAGAACTGCGGAATCACGGAACAGGCGCCAATCAGCAGTGAAGCTCCCCAGAGCATCCATACGTTTTGCGCTGCAGCCATCACGATAGCCATCAATGCAGCAATGGTCATATTGACAAGGATGAGTTTCTTGCGCGAAAGCATGTCGCCCAAGGGGATGAGGAAGAATAAGCCCAGCGCATAACCTATCTGGGTAATGACGGTGATGAGGTTAGCTTTCTGCTCGGTAATATCCAGGTCGTGGCGGATGAGTTCGAGAAGCGGCTGATTGTAGTAGCAGTTGGCTACGGTGAGTCCTGCGACGATAGCCATCATCAGGAGAATGCTGCGGGGAATGCCCTGATTTTCTTTTAGCTGTATCATTTTCTGTCTGTTTGTTTCTTTGTTTTGAGTGCAAAGTTACGAAAAATTCTCGGCAATCAAAGTTTTTGGGGACGATTTCTTGGGAAAATCTTCTCTCTCATGCAGAAAATCTTCTTTCTCATGCAGAAAAAGTTTCTGTTCTTTCCCTCTCGCGCGTACCTTATTATATGTATATAGTGCTGCTCTGAAGAGGTGTTGGCGCGCACCCTTGTTACGCTAAAAACACCGAAAAGTGTTAAAATTAGGCTGTTTCCGAGCACATTAAAAACTTTAACCTTTGTTAGCATTTTGTAAGTGGCTGATTTTTAGCGATTTGTAATTTTGTTACAAAATCACCTAAAAAAAAATCGCAAAAAAAAGAACAACGTATCAAAAAAATGCTTACCTTTGCATCGTTCAAAAGAACAAATGATTGTTTTACAGATTTTAAAAAAGCAAAGAAAATGAAGAAATTAGTTTTTATGTTCGTAGCTATCGCAGCTATCTCTTTCGCATCATGTGGTAACAAAACAGCTCAGAACACAGCTTCTGCTGATTCTGACACAGCTCAGGTAGATACAACTGTTGCTGACACAGCTGCTGCTGATACAGCTGCTGCTGATTCTGCTAAGTAATTTGAAATTACTTGCGAACGAAAAAATGAGAGAAACAACCGCTGGACTTCGGTCTAGCGGCTTTTTCGTTTTATAGAGACTATGTTTCATTTTTTTTTAGGTTACCTTTTAGAATTTTAGAAAAGATAATTTATGATAGATTCAAGTGCCTTCCAAGGTAAAAAGGCAGCTTACTATACGCTAGGCTGCAAACTCAACTTCTCTGAAACTTCCACTTTTGGCAAAATGCTCGAAGACATGGGCGTCATTACTGCTAAAAAGGGGGAGAAAGCTGATATTTGTCTGATTAACACCTGCTCGGTAACAGAAGTTGCCGATCATAAATGCCGTCAGGCTATCCACCGGATGGTGAGAAACAATCCGGGTGCATTCGTTATCGTGACGGGCTGTTATGCGCAGCTCGAATCTGAGAATGTCAGCAAGATAGAGGGTGTAGACCTCGTGTTGGGTGCTAACGAGAAGGCGCACTTGATTCAATATCTCAGCGATGCATGGGCGCAGAAATTTGCTCAGGAAAACGGATTGACTGCTCAGGCCCCTCAGAACGGCGATGCGGTAACTCCTCAGAACGTCGATACGGAAAGTTCTCAGAACGTCGATGCTGCGGCTCTTCATCAGCATTATAGCGTGAAGACGAAGGAAATCAAGACCTTCCAGCCTTCTTGCTCGCGTGGCAACCGTACCCGTTATTTTCTGAAGGTACAGGACGGCTGCAATTATTATTGCACCTATTGTACCATTCCATTTGCCCGAGGCAATTCGCGCAACCCGAGCATCCAGTCGCTTGTGGCTCAATGTGAGCAGGCGGCTGCTGAAGGCGGTAAGGAAATCGTCATTACCGGTGTGAATATCGGTGATTTCGGTCAGACTACCCACGAGCGATTCATCGACCTTGTCAAGGCGATGGATCAGGTAGAAGGAATCAAGCGTTACCGCATCTCGAGTCTGGAGCCTGATCTCTGTGATGATGATCTCATAGAGTATTGTGCCCAGAGCCGTGCTTTTATGCCTCATTTCCATATTCCTCTGCAGAGCGGAAGCGATGAGGTGCTCAAGCTGATGCACCGTCGTTACGACAAGGCGCTCTTCGCCCACAAGGTGAACCTTATCAAGGAGAAAATGCCTGATGCGTTTATCGGTGTCGATGTGATGGTGGGCTGTCGCGGCGAAACTCCGGAGTGTTTTGAAGAATGCTATGAGTTCCTGAAGAGTCTGCCTGTTACCCAGCTTCACGTCTTCCCTTATTCTGAGCGTCCGGGCACGGCTGCCTTGAAGATTCCGTATGTGGTTGACGAGAAGGAGAAGAAGAAGCGCTCCAAGCGACTGTTGGAGTTGAGTGATCAGAAGACGCAGGAATTCTATGCCCAATACATCGGTACTGAGGCTGAGGTTCTCTTCGAAAAGGCGCCAAGAGGCAAGGCAATGCATGGATTCACCAAGAACTATATCCGCGTAGAACTTTCGCCGGCTCTCGCCAAGGAAGAATACGACAACCAACTTATCAAGGTTCGCCTGGGTGATTTTAATCACGATAAGACGGCGCTGAAGGCAGAGCTTCTTTAGTTGATAGTTTATAGTTGATAGTTTATAGCTCAAAGGCTGATTATCAAGTTAAAAGCTAATATTCAAGGCTAATCATAAAGTTCAAAGCTCAAAGTTCAAAGCTCAAAGTTCAAAGTCCAATGTATTACAATGATTTTGGAACATGGATCCGGAAGCAGTTTCCTGATTTCCGTGTTCAGAAGATTTCGATAGACGCGGGATTCTCCTGTCCTAACAGAGATGGAAGGATTTCGAGTGGCGGATGTACGTATTGCGACAACCGCACCTTCAATCCGAGCTATTGCGACCGGAAAAAGTCGATTACTGAACAGCTGGAGGAGGGAAAGGCTTTCTTCAGCAGGAAGTATCCTGATATGAAATATCTGGCTTATTTCCAGGCTTATACCAATACATACGCCAGGGTGGAGCAACTGAGGCAGATGTATGAAGAGGCTCTTGAGGTGGCAGATGTGGTAGGAATCGTTATCGGAACCCGTCCGGATTGTGTGAGCGATGAATTGCTCGATTATCTGGAAGAACTGAACCGCCGAACCTTCGTGCTGGTGGAATATGGCATTGAGAGTGCCAATGATGAAACCTTGAAACGCATCAACCGTGGACATGATTTTGCCTGTTGCCGTAGTGCCGTAGAGCGTACTCATGCCAGGGGAATCCTTACGGGCGGCCACATCATCATCGGTTTGCCGGGAGAAGATGCGGAAGAAAGTCTGCGCCAGGCTCCTCTCATCTCTTCCTTGCCGCTTGATATTCTCAAGATTCATCAGATGCAGATTATCAGGGGCACTCGGCTGGCACAGGAATATGCTGAGCATCCCTTCCATGTTTACACGGTAGAGGAATATATTGATGTCATCGTGAAATACATCCGTCTGCTCAGAAAGGATTTGGTGCTGGAGCGCTTCGTCAGTCAGTCGCCCAAAGAACTGCTGATTGCTCCCAAATGGGGACTCAAGAACTATGAGTTTACCAATCTCCTGAATAACAGATTAAAGAGTTTACAATAAATATGGCAAAAGTAGCAATCGTTATATTAAACTGGAATGGACAGAAGATGCTGGCAAAGTATCTTCCGAATGTCATCGAATATTCCCGTCAGGATGCTGAAATATGGGTGGCAGACAATTCTTCTTCTGATGGTTCGATGCACCTTCTGGAGACTCAGTTTCCTCAGGTGAAGACCATCGTGCTGGAGCAGAATTTCGGCTTTGCTGAAGGCTATAACCGTGCCTTGAAGCAGATTGATGCAACGTATTATGTGCTCCTGAATAGCGATGTGGAGGTTTCGCATCATTGGCTTACACCGCTCATCGAGTTTATGGATTCGCATCAGCAGGTGGCTGCCTGCCAGCCTAAGCTGCTTGCGGAATACGATAAGGACAGTTTTGAGTATGCTGGTGCTTGCGGCGGATTCCTCGACAAATACGGCTATCCGTTCTGTCGCGGCCGCATCTTTGATACGGTAGAGCGCGATAACGGGCAGTATGATTACCAGCAGGAAATCTTGTGGGCTACGGGTGCCTGTATGATGATCCGCTCAAAGGATTATTGGACTGCAGGCGGTTTAGACGGCCGTTTCTTTGCCCATAATGAAGAGATAGATCTTTGCTGGCGCTTGCGTCTGATGGGCAGAAAAATCTATTGCATTCCTGAGAGTGAGGTTTATCATGTGGGTGGTGGAACCCTGCCGAAAAGCAATCCGATGAAGACTTATCTGAATTTTAGAAATAATTTAACCATGCTTTATAAGAACCTGAGTGATACAGAGTTGTCTCATGTGATGCGTATGCGAAGATTCTTGGATTACCTTGCTGCTTTCGAGACATTGGTTCTGAATCGCAACTGGGGTGACTTCAAGGCCATCTTCAAGGCGCGCAGGGCTTTCAAGGCATGGAAACATGAGTTTGACGAAGATCGCAGAAAGATACAGGCGGGTAGGGTGAAGGAGGAGATTCCGCAGGTTTACAATCTCTCTATCATCTGGCAATATTACGCCAAGGGCAAGAAACTCTTCTCGCAGTTGTAGACAATAATAAAACAAACTTAAAAATAAAAATCTATGAAGAAAAAACAAATGATGATGGCGCTGGTTTCGCTGATGGTTCTGGCAGCCCAGGCGCAGGCTAATTTCCAGGTGTCGGTTTCCAATCCTTCCAAGGTGGCAAGAACCGATGCTCCGGTGGTGGTAGATCTCAGCAAGTTGGGCGCTATCGGCGACATTCAGCGCGCTGTAGTAACCGTTGACGGCAAGGAGATTCCTTCACAGCTCGACGACACCAACCGCGATTGTACCAACGATGAACTCTGTTTCCTTGCCGATTTGGGCAAGAAAGAAACCAAGACCTATCAGGTGTACCTCTATCGTGAGGGTGAGCAGGCACAGTATCCGGCTCGTACCTTTGCCGAACTCTGCTTGCCAAGCAGAAACAGGAAGCTGGCTAAGAACAGGCAGGATATTTATCTGCGCAGCATCTCGTTTGATAAGAAAACCAAGGATCCTTATCACTACGTCCATTCTCATGGCATCTGCTTCGAAAGTGAACTGATTGCCATGCGTGTTTATTTCGACCATCGTCAGACCATCGATCTTTATGGCAAAATCAACAAGGGACTGGTGGTTCAGGATACGCAGTTCTATCCTTCAGAAGAGCAGATTCAGGCTGGTTCGGGCGATGATTGCCTCTGGGTAGGCAATACCTACGGACTGGGTGCGCTCCGTGGCTGGGACGGTAAAGACCAGGTGCTGTTCAACAACGTGAAATACCAGGAGCAGCGCGTCATTTCAGAAGGTCCGCTCCGTGCCATCGTCGAAGTCGTGGATAAGGGTTGGGTTCCGGCTCCGGGCTTGCAGCCTGTCAATGCCACCATCCGTTACACCATCTATGCCGGTCATCGCGATTTCGATGTAGATGTATTCTTCAACAAGGATGTTTCTGATTATCAGTTTGCTACAGGACTCATCAATGTGAAGGGTTCCAGCGAATTTTCTGATGGCAAGGGATTGCGAGGCTGTTACGGCAGCGACTGGCCAACAGGCAAGGACGATGGAAAGCACAAGCTGGAGACCGTAGGCTTGGGCATTTATGTGCCACAGTCAGCCCTGGTTAGTCAGCAGCCAGCCAATAAGGATTGCTATACTCAGGTGGTGAAACCTGCAGGCAGCCAGCTCAGTTATAAGCTTGCTTATACCAGTGCCAACGAAACCTATGGTTTCAAGGGCGAGAAGGAGTGGTATGAGTGGTTGAAAGCCTGGAAGAAGCAGATAGAAGAGCCGGTTCAGGTTTCAGTTTCTGTCATCATCCGATAAGCAGTATCTTTTATCATCCGATAAGCAGAAAAACTGCGCAAATAGCCAGCAATGAGCAAAAAAGCTTTACGTATTGCTCATTGCTGGCTATTTTGCAAACAAATTTAAGAGAAAATCCCATTTTTTTTGCGAATACGTATGATTTTTTAGCAAAAAAGCTTGGTAATTTAAATAATTTTTAGTATTTTTGCAGTCGTAACTCGAAGATTTGTAAATTATCGTGAAAAGGTTTTTTAATTATATAGTCATATTAGCAATTGTGCTTCTCAGTTCGGCCTGCGAGTTTAAGTTCAAGCCGAACGAGGAAGGAGAGGCTGTGCCCCTGTCGGTACAGCGTTACGACCGATTGGAAAGCAGATATCTTACTACCGGTGATTTCTCAGCCCTGCAGCAGATGAACACCGATTACCCGATAGAAACCCGTACGCTGATAGAGAAAATGCTCCAGCTTGGCACCATTACCGACGCCAATATCAGCAACCGTTTCCTCATGTTCTATCAGGATTCTACCCTGCAGGCACTTATTGCCGATGCTGAGGCAGAATTTGCCAATATGGATGACATCAACGAGCAGCTGAAATCTGCCTTCTCGCGACTGAACAGTTGGATTCCGGAGCTCCAGCAGCCTTGTTTCTATGCTCAGATTGGCGCTCTCGACCAGAGCATCGTAGTAGGACAGCACTCAGTAGGAATTTCGCTCGATAAATACATGGGCGAAAACTATCCGCTCTACAAGAAGTTCTATACGCCGCAGCAGCGCAGCACCATGTCGCGCCAGTATATTGTGCCTGATTGCCTTACCTTCTATCTGCTGAGCATCTATCCGATGGATCAGTTCGACACCCGTCCGCAGCTCGACCGCGATCTGCACATGGGCAAGATTATGTGGGCTGTAAACAAGGCGATGGGCAAGGAGATTTTCAAGACCAAGTATGTGAATACAATCAACGCTTATGTAAAGCGCAACCCTAAAGTAACAGTAAAAGAACTGCTCAAGGACGAAGATTATTCGCCTATTGAGGCATTACATAAAGATTAACACATGAAAAGATTCCCAGTTTTTATTGCAACTGTCATGATGGTTTCAGCAATGCAAGCTGCAGATAAACTCGACCTGAAGGCCATTACCTCCGGCGAGTTTGCTGCCTCTTATGTTACCGGTATTAACCCTATTGATGGCACCGATTTGTACGCTTCTATCAGCAATGATGGCAAGCAGGTTATCAGTTATTCGTTCAAGACGGGCAAGCAGATGAGCATCCTCTTCGATGTGAACGCCGTCAAGGCTCCCTTCGAACAGATTGAGGGTTATGTAATCAGTCCTGATGGCAAGAAATTGCTTATCATGACCCATCGCGAGGCTATCTACCGCCGCTCGTTCAAGGCTGAGTATTTCGTATATGATATTGCTAAGAAGAGTTTTAAGAAACTTTCCCAGGGCGTTAACCAGCAGGTGGCTACCTGGTCGCCTGATTCACGCCACATCGCCTTCGTAAAGGATAACAATCTCTTTGTTACCGATGGAGATAAGGAAACCCAGATTACCCGCGACGGTAAGTTCAACGAGGTAATCAATGGTATTCCTGATTGGGTTTACGAAGAGGAGTTCAGCTTCAACCGCGCCTTTGCATGGAATGCGGATGGAACTGCCATCGGATGGATACGCTTCGACGAATCGCACGTAAAGACTTATTCTCTGCAGATGTTCGAAGGTTCTCATCCTACCCATAGCGAGTATCACGACTATCCGGGAGAGTATTCCTATAAATATCCTAAGGCTGGACAGGACAACTCTAAGGTGAGCCTCTGGAGCTATGATATGAAGAACGGCAAGACCGTGGCGCTCGATGTGCCTGTAGATTCCGACGGCTATTATCCACGCATCAAGACATCGCCCGACGCCAACAGTCTGATTGTCTATACGATGAACCGCCATCAGGACGACATGCGCCTCTATGCAGTCAATCCTTTCACCGGCAAGAGCAGGATGCTCATCAAGGAGAGTGTGCCTAAGTTTGTAAAGGAAGAGGTTATTGAAAACAGCATCGTGGGCAAGAAGAACATCCTGCTGCCTAGCGACCGCGACGGCTTCATGCATCTCTATCTCTATGATATGAACGGCAAGCTCCTGCGCCAGGTAGAGAAGGGCAACTATGATGTTACCTCTATCTACGGAATGGATGAGAAGACGGGCGATGTTTATTTCCAGGCTGCCAAGCTCAATGCGCACGACCGCCAGGTTTACGTGGCTCATAAGAACGGAAAGGTGGAGCGCCTTACCGATGCGGCTGGTTCCAACTCGGCTTACTTCTCGGGCGATTACCGCTATTTCGTCAATACCTGGAGTAGCTACAGCCATCCTTATGTCTTCACCGTACGCAGCAACAAGGGCAAGCTCATCAAGACATTGGAAGACAACAAGAAGCTGCTCGAAAAGACCCGGAAGTATAATTGGGGCAAGCGCGAGACTTTCTCTTTCACCACTTCCGAAGGTGTGAAACTGGACGGCTGGATGGTGAAGCCTGTAGATTTCGACGCCAGCAAGAAGTATCCTGTCATCCTCTTCCAGTATTCCGGTCCGGGCAACCAGCAGGTGCTCGATTCATGGAGCACGGGCAGTATGGGCAATGGCGGTGCTTTCGATTATTATCTTGCTCAGGAAGGTTTCATCATTGCTTGCGTAGATGGTCGTGGAACAGGCGGTAGAGGAGCTGAGTTTGAGAAGTCTACCTATCTCCGTCTGGGCGATTTAGAGTCGAAAGATCAGGTTGAGACAGCTCTCTACATGGGTTCTCTGCCTTATGTAGACAAGGATAATATCGGCATTTGGGGCTGGAGCTATGGTGGTTTCAATACGCTGATGAGTATGAGCGAGGGCCGTCCTGTGTTCAAGGCAGGTGTGGCTGTGGCTCCTCCTACCTGCTACCGCTTCTATGATTCGGTTTATACTGAGCGCTACATGCGCACTCCTAAGGAGAACGAAGAGGGCTACAAGGTGAACCCTATCGAGCGAGTAAAGCAGCAGCATGGTGCATTGCTTATCTGTCACGGATTGGCAGATGACAATGTTCATCCGCAGAATACCTTCGAATATGCTGAGGCGTTGGTTCAGGCAGACAAGGACTTCAAGACCCTGTGGTACACGAACCGCAATCATGGCATTTCGGGCGGCAATACCCGCAACCATCTGCTTCGCCAGATAGCTAACTGGTTCAAGCAGAATTTGAAGTAGAAAATGATATGATATAAAAAAGTGAAGCCATTCCCGGCAGAAAACGGGAATGGCTTCTTAATTTAATGTTAACCTTATTACTTTGCGGAGTAAGGTCCTATTTGAAATTCTTATTCATTTTTAGCGCCTTTTCTGCGCTTTTCTTTCTTGGCTTTTTTAGCCTTCTTCACTTTTACCTCTTCAACCTCTTCATCGTTTGGCTGAACAGATGAAAAATGAAAATCAGTAGAGTTGATGGTCTTCACCTGATATGGGCTAGGCGCATCGTTCATCTGCTGTCCGTTCTTTGCCTTCTTAGCCTTTGGCTTCTGAACGTATCTTGCATAGAGTTTGTTCCATTTCTTTTCAGCCTTCTTCTGGTTGAAGTCAAACATCACGATACACGTGCGGTTGCCGGCACCTTTCTGCTCCAGATAGTCGCGCAACTGGTATGAATAGTTCTCACGGCTTATCAGAAACTTGTTCTTGCGGGTGAAATAGGCAGAATCAACCTTCTGAACGTCTGTGAAATAGACTGTAGAGTCATTAAACGACGAGGCAAATCCAAAGATGTATGCAGTCTTAACTTCGTTCTTGGCTGATGCAGAGAGCGAGCTGAAACATGCTAATGCAATAGATGCTAATGCAATTTTTGTAATTTTCATTTCTTTTTCTGTCTTATTTTGTTTTGTGCTGTCTGCCCCATCAGTCATGCAGGATCTTTCCTTATCCCAGATAGGACTTCAGCAGTTTATCTGTCGTTTTGTTCCGGAGTCGCCTTATCGTTTTTTCCTTGATCTGGCGTACTCTTTCCCTGGTGAGATGATACTTGGTTCCGATTTCTTCGAGCGTCAGTTCAGGTGTTCCTATGCCATAGAAGGCAGCAATGATTTTCTGGTCTTTGTCCGGCAGCGTCTTGAGCAGTCTTTCTATTTCTGCTCTCAGCGACTCTGTCAGCAGTTCATTGTCGGTCGGATCATCCGAATTGGCCAGCAGGTCGAGCATGCTGCCCTCTTCATCATCAGAAAAAGGAGCATCCACGCTCAGGTGGCGGCTTGTTGACGAAGCCTTCATGGCGTCCTCTATCTTGTCTTCCGGCAAGTCTACGCGGTCAATCATTTCGTCTAAACTCGGTTTGCGTTCAAACTCCTGTTCGAACTTACTCATCTCTCTGTTAATCTTGTTAACGCTTCCCACCTGGTTGAGCGGAAGGCGCACAATTCTACTCTGCTCGGCTATTGCCTGCAGAATGCTCTGGCGAATCCACCATACGGCGTAAGAGATGAACTTAAAGCCTCGGGTTTCATCAAACTTCTGTGCGGCTTTGATAAGCCCCACATTTCCTTCGTTGATAAGATCAGGCAAGCTGAGCCCCTGGTTCTGGTACTGTTTGGCAACAGACACCACGAAACGGAGATTGGCTTTTGTTAATCTCTCCAATGCCCTACGGTCACCTTTTCTTATACGCTGAGCGAGCTCCACCTCTTCATCTGTAGAGAGCAGCTCCTCATGAGCAATATCTTGAAGATATTTTTCCAACGATGCGCTTGCGCGATTCGTAATTGACTGAGTAATTTTTAATTGTCTCATGCTGGCATCAAATTTTAAGTAGTTGCAAAAATACACTTTTTTGTTTAAATACCAAAAAAAATAGTAGATATTTTTCAGAAATACCTACTATTTTATTGTTTTTTGTCTGTTTCTTGAGTTTTTGGCAGTAAAAAAGCCTTTTCACTACTCAATCATGAGACGTTTCTCTTAAAACTCTTACCCTTAGTCTTTCTGCAGCGGAACAGCGAAGTACGCCTTCTTGCCTGTTGGCCATATACCCTGGATGTAGAGCACTGGGTCCTTGCTGGTAGAAGCACTCTTTACAGCCTTCTGCAGGTCATCGAGCGATGTGATGTTGTTGTCGTTGATGCGCTGGATGATGAAACCGCGTGAAATGCCACCATCCTTCAGGGCACCGTTGTTCACCTTCATCACCTCTACACCATACTTGATGTTGAGCTGGTTCTTCTGGCTCTCAGTAATAGGGCGGAAGCTGCCGCCGAGCACGTCGAGGTCGGCACTCTTGATAACCGAAGTATTACCCTGGGCATTCTTCAGCGTGATGGTCTTGGTGTTTGCCTTCTTGTTGCGCAGGTAGGTGATGCTCATCTTGTCGCCAGGGCGCTTGCCGTTCAGGATTTCCTGCAGCTCAGCCATCTTGGTCACCTTCTTGCCGTCAACCTTGGTAATCACGTCACCTTCCTTCAGTCCTGCATCAGCACCGTTGCCGTCTTCATCAACCTTGGCAATGTAAACACCCTCATTGGTTCCCAGGTTCACATCCTTGCCGTTCTCCTTCTGGGCGTTGATATAGTTCAGCACATCGCTTCCCTGTATGCTCAGCATCACGCGCTGTACGCTGCCGTATTTCTTCAGGTCGTCTACCACCTTGTTCATGATAGAGGTAGGAATGGCGAAACCATAGCCGGAGTAAGAACCGGTCTGTGAATAGAGCATGGCGTTGATGCCTACCAGTTCGCCCTGGGTGTTGACGAGTGCACCGCCCGAGTTACCTGCGTTGATGGCAGCATCGGTCTGGATGAAACTCTCTACACCGTTGGCACCGAGCGAACGTGCCTTGGCAGAGATAATGCCGGCTGTAACCGTATTGTTCAGGCCGAATGGATTGCCCACTGCGATGACCCATTCACCCACCTTCACCTTGTCGCTGTCGGCGATAGGCAGGGTAGGCAGGTTCTTGCCGTCTACCTTGATGAGGGCGAGGTCGGTACTCTTGTCGGTTCCGATGATGCGTGCAGAGTATTCACGGTTGTCGTTCAGCGTTACGGTCAGCTCGTCAGCACCTTCTACCACGTGGTTGTTGGTAACGATGTAACCGTCTGCGCTGATGATGACGCCCGAACCGGTAGCCTCTCTCTTCGGAGTCTGTACTTTCTGCTTGCGTGTACCTCCGTTGCCCTGTCCCGGGTTGCCGAAGAAGCCGAACGGGTCGAAGAAACCTCCGAATGGGTCGTCCTGCACATCTACCGTCTTCACCTTCGAGTTCTGTACGTATTTAATATGTACTACTGCAGGCAGTGCCTTCTCGGCAGCATAGGTTAAGTCTACAGGCTGCCCTGCTGGCGCAGCGGTAGCTGCAGGTGTAGCATTTACTTTCATGAAAGCACCGGCTGAAAATGCGAGCGAACCAACGCAGAGCACAGCCACAACATAATTACTTAATTTTTTCATGTCTCTTTATTTTTTTATTGTTTACTTTTCTTTTCCTTGGAACTGCAACAGCTAATATCATGCCAAAAGTCAGCTTGTCATGCACCGCTCTGTTTTCCGGTTGCAAATATAGGGTCATTTTTTGAGATACGCTTCATTCTGTGCATAAATTTATTCCGTTTTAACATTTCAAATTAACACTTTAACGGCTATTAAACAAGAAATTCCCTAAATTTACAAATATTTGAATGTAAGCACGAAAACGTTAGTTCTGTATATGTAACTATCTTCTGCTGATTGATAAATATCTGTTAAAACAATAAGGAGTTAAGGAGTTATCGCTCCCTACGGTCGCTGAGGAGTTAAGACAATAGTCTTTTGGCGTAGTTTTTAAGCAGCAAGACATACGTCTTAACTCCTTTAACTCCTTAACTCCTTTAACTTCCCGATATGCGAAAGCTCAGTTAATGATGTATAAAAAAGTGAGGAATCATGCGATAGTATCAAAAGTTTTTTGTACTTTTGCATGTCGAAAGCAGTGCTCCGGTCTGTCGCTGGCATCTTTCAGGTGCGAGAGGAAAGTCCGGGCAGCATAGAGCATCCCACTTCCGAAACTAGAAGCTATTGGTGACAGTAGGTGTCGGTAGAAGAAAATAACCGCTCCCCCGCCGATTCCCACGGTGGGGGATAGTAAGGGTGAGAAGGTGGTGTAAGAGACCACCAGCTGGCGGGTGATCGTCAGGCTGTGCCATCTGGGAGCTGTAAGCTCATGTATACCGCAGATTGAGGGCGGCTCGTCCGATTGCCTTAGGGCTGCTGTGGAGGGTAGAGTGCTTGAGCCCAAGGGTGACTTTGGGACTAGATAAATGACAGACATTCTTATATCTGATATGAACACAGCATAACAGCATATCTGATATAGGAACACAGAACTCGGCTTACAGGGGCACTGCTTTCTTTTTTTCAGCATCGCAGCCTTTATATATAATAAGGTATAAGATGCATTCATTTTTTTAACGATTTTAAAAACTAGCAAGATTATGAAACTCAGAGAACCGGAAAAGCAGATATTAGATGATTTCGAACATAAGGTAACGGGCAAGATAGCGAAATATGGCAATGAACCCGATTTCCCAAAGTTTGAGAACTACGGCATTACCCGCATGGAGCTGGATGATTATCTTTTCGATAAGCAGGCAATACTCGACATGGGCGGTTCCAAGCGCAGCCAGCTCACCATCGGCGGTTTCATTACCGTCCTCCCCGTACTGGTGCTGTCCTGTTTCCCGGACAAGTCACCCGTCTACGACAACGGCAAGATGCTCGCCACGGTCATAGCCGTCATCATCGGTCTGCTGCTGGCGTGTTTTGTCAAGGCACTTCTCCAGATGATCATCGCCTATCGCGTGAGCCATCATAAGGAGCCTAAGATGGAGACCTTCATCAAGGCAGTCCTCTTCTACGAGAAGCGGTCGTAACTGTAAACTATAAATTATAAACTATAAACTATAAGTAGTATGACATTACCAGACTTTATGGACTATAAGGACAAATTCACCCAGCGTGCATTTGTCGAGAAGATTTCGCATGTTGCCAAACGTGCCGGTGCCAAGATGGTTTATACAGCGCTCATTCTCTATTATACGTTAGAGAGTGACAAGGTTTCGCTGAAGGACAAGGCTCTGATTGTAGGAGCCTTGGGTTATCTCATCAGTCCGCTCGATGTGATTCCAGACGCCATACCTATTGCCGGTTTGGGCGATGACCTTGCCGTATTGCTGTTTGTGCTCAAGAAAGTTTGGGGTGAGGTTTCAGAAGATGTAAAAGCAAAGGCTCAGGACAAGTTGAAGAAGTGGTTTGATGAAGATGAGATTCCATCAGCCGATGACCTCTTCAAGGATTCAGCCACCGATACACCGGTTTAAAAATGATAATGACCGAAAATGACCATAACCGGAAATGACCGGAATCTTTTTGGGGGTTGAAAATGATAATGACCCTTAATGACTTTGACCCTTCATGACCGGCTTTTAGGTAGAAACAAAAAAAGAGAGGGTGTGGCTTGTGACACACCCTCGTTTTTGTTTTATCCCATGCTGCTCGTTACTCCGAGCGTAGTAGCGATAGCGGTCAGGATGCTGCTGGCTCTCAGGTCTGCCCGTTCCAGCGCATATCTGGCAAGCTCCATGCTGACAAAGGAGGCTGCCTTATTACTTATTATTATCTTTTCCATACCTTATATATATATAAATAGGTGAAACATTTCTTTCCTGCAAAGATACGCTTTTTTCCGCTCATTTCCCGTATCAAGACGTTAAAAATGTGTTATACATAATAAATTTATTATGGGATATTTGTACATATTAAAATTATTATGTACCTTTGCAATCGAGTTAAGGAACATGTTTAATCAATTAGATTTTTAAGCTATGCAAGAAGATTTAGAAAATGAAATCGAGAGAAAGAAGAAGGAAATCGATCGAAGACTTTCTCCGAATCGTGAAATTCACCGGTCTTTCACAGAAGGAAATCGAAAAGAGACTTGATTATCTCTTAGATGACCTTTCAAGACTGATGAAGAATAGAAAGTAAAGTTTCACTTCCCCTCCTTTGGGAGGAGATTATAAAATATATTATTGATATGGAAAATATTAAGATTTTATTGGAGGAATATCAGTCTCTTGCTGGTAATACCGATGCAAGGAGCGAAGAGCGAAAAAAAGAAATTATCGCTAAGTTAGAAAAGATGGATAAGGATGCTGTTGCTGAAGTGGCAAAACCATTCGTGGAGGAGAATGTAACTCGCCTGGAGAGCGAAATGAAAGCTCTCCGAAGCCAGATAGATGTGGAGGATTACAAACTGCTTCCTATCTCTTATATTGCCAAGACCTATTTCAATAAGAGCGCATCATGGCTTTTGCAGCGTCTCAACGGATATCAGGTGCGTGGAAAGATTTATACGCTCAACCAGGAGCAGAAAGGCATTTTTAACCAGGCAGTCAAGGAAATAAGCAATCGCATCAGTGCATTGCAGTTAGCATAGCTAACATGTTCGATAACTCAACTCAGTCCCCGACACGATTCCGTGCCGGGGACATCAGCGACTCAACGCCTGCATGAGCAATATTAAAGCGGATTTACAAGCAACCGTTTTCTGATGGTCAGAAAGCTTAAACATAGTTAATACTACGATTAGTATCTCCGCTTTTGCAAAGTATATCGGTATGAATGCATCATTGCTCAGGCAATATGCCGCTGGCATCAAGGTGCCACAGGCCAAGAGCTTGAAAAGAATAAGGCAAGGCATTGCCAAAATAAAAGGAGATTTAGACGCTGGTCTCTTGATAGATAAACCAGTTTTACAGTATGTTTGAACGATGTGCAACCAAAAGTTGGTTGTGCTTCATAAAAATTAAATGAACTCTTGAGCCTCTGGTGCGAGATGCATCGGGGGCTTTTTCGTTCCGTCAGATTCCGGAAAATCATTCCTTTTCATTCCCCTCCCAACTGGGAAAATAGATATGCCCGCCACCCTCTTCAATGATTCAGCCACCGATACACCGGTTTGAAAATGATAATGACCCTTCATGACTTTGACCCTTCATGACCGGAATTCTCGGTAGAACGAAAATGACCACTCTCCTCATATTGAGGTGAGCGGTCGTTTTGGTTTTTATCCCATGCAGCTCGTTACTCCGAGCGTAGTAGCGATAGCGGTCAGTATGCTGATGGCTATCTGAAGAATTGTTTTCCAAGTGTTCGCTTTCATCTTTTTTAGTGTTTAATGTTTAGTGTTTCATGTTTACTTTTTGGGGGCGGATAGGCTGGGCTAGGGGCTAGCACCCTAGCCAGTCTATCCTTGGACTATTCAAGGCCGTCGCCGGTATCGTCCTTGCCGGTAGTACCGCCGCTTGATTCAGAGCCTTGGCCTTCGCTGCCGGTCTGACCGGTGTTTGAACCACCTGGGGTAGAACCGCCTGGCGTATTATCCGGAGTAGTTGGCGCGTTGAGGTCAACGTTGGTCTTACCCTCCTTAATCGCCTTGATAACGGCTGCCTGAGCGCTGCGGCTGGCTACGAGGTTGAACTCGGCGTCATCACGAAGGTTCTTGAACTCCTGACCTGGCTCCCACTGAACCTTTACGCCGGTGATATTCTGTGCGGTGAACTTGTCGGCATCCTCAGCACCCTTCGAGGTGAGAAGGAGAGAGAAATCACCGAGATCGCCCAGACGGATTTTCTTGCCCTCAAGCAACATCTCACGCATGCAGTCTACGGCGATGTAGAGGATGGCGCTGATGTCGGCTCTCGAATAAACACTTCCATGAGAAGTGATGTGCTTGGCAAACTTCTCGATGGTCATGATGTCAGTGTACTGTGAGATGGCGAAAGCATTCTGCTTCTCGGTCTTCACGAGTTCCAGGTCCTTTGGGTCAGGGGTCTTGCCCTCCTTCTTCGCCTGGTTGATGCGTGACTTTGCCTGGTTGATTTCCAGAAGATTTGCGTTCACGCTACGCATTACGATGCTGTAATTAATCATACTATGTTATGCTTTAAAGAGTTTATTTAATCACAATTTCCCAGATGCTTTTTCTTGTCCTTTTCAGAGTCTTCATTGATGACCGGCGCCTGTCATCTTTTGCTCCCTGTCTCGGCCTTCATAGATGACCGCCTTTAGGTACAAAATAGCTTTCTTTCGATTGCTGGTGCAAAGGTACAAAAAAGCGGTGTAGGAAGCAATACTTTTCCGGCAACTTGAATTCAGTTTTCCGGAATCTTGTGAAATGGAGCCTTTCGAGAGCAAGTGAGGGGAGTGGTGGCAACGGACTGCATCCGGTCATTAGTGACCGGTCATTATCGGTCATTAAGAAAAATCACTTCCGGTCATTTAGCCCCTATAATATATATTAAATATTTTAATATTATATTATAGCTATTGTTTTCGCCCCCGAAAACCTTAATGACCGAAAATGACCGGGCATTAATGACCGGATTCTGAGGCTTTAATTAATACTCTTTTAATGCTAGTATTGTACTTGTAATTTGTTCTGTATTAATGATTTATAATATGCCATTATATATTTTTATCTGTGTATAAATGTATAGAAATAAGCTACATAAGTCAGCGCCCTTTTCCTACAATATCGTTGCTTCTTTGCCCCATTTTTCGCCTTCCCTTCGCTCTCATTTCTGCCATAAATGCCCTTTCTTTGGAGCATGAATTGATGTGAGGAAGAGCATTTTTGCGTTTTTCCCTTTGGAAATCTATAAAACCACTTTGATATCAGTTCTTTTGCTTCTTTATATAGAAGAGTAAAAATATCGAACATGGCTATCCTAAGTATTTTTTATGTTATTATCCTTTGAATAGTTTCTTCCTTTAATATTGCTCTGTTTTGGGGCGGTAAGCATTATTTACATAATCAGCTTTTATACTCATTTCCTTGTATAAAAGGTAAAATCCCTAGGTAAGTCTTTTTCTACATTTTTGTGTTAATATTTATAATAAAATGTAGATGTTTCGCAATTATTTTGTACCTTTGAAGGCAATTCTGCTATAAAAAGCAGGCTATAAATATAAAATTTAATATATTAAGGAAATGACAGAACAGCAAAAACAAGCAATTATAGAAAGTGGAAAGCAATATTTCCGTTCTATTATCATTCCTAATCATTTGAAGAATCTGAATAAGCTTCATCTGAGTAGCTTTGATATAAATCCGTTTCTAATCAACTATCTTGCAGCATTCATAAAGGAAGATTCTCAAATTATTGGTTTAGCTAAGGCTTTAGTTTATCCATATATATATGATAAGGTTATTGATGCAAGTAGCGAACAAAATGTTCAGTCATTAGTTTCCCTGCTTCAGGAAGTTACCGGAGGAGCATCCAATTTTGATGGTATTGATTTCGAATTTGTTGATGCTGTTGATGGTCGCCGTAAATTCTGTCAGTTCAAGGCAGGAGTCAAAACGATAAACAAGGATGATATTGCCTCTGTTCTCTGTTATTTCAAACCTCTTATAAGCCAGCCAAGTTTAGACTTACAGTTTGAGGATCTCGTAGTAGGAGTTTTATATGGTGAGAAAGATAATCTTTCTGATTATTATAAGACGATAGCTACACATTATCCTGTGTTGTGCGGTTCTGATTTTTGGCAGCATCTTACGGGAGATAAGAACTTTTATGCTCGTCTGCTCAAGGCAATGGGAGAAGTTCTTGATTTGGGAGATTTTGAAGGGAGCGAACTCATACAAGCCCCAATTGAGGAGATTGCAGAAGAAATTAAGCAGGAATGTTGTTTGATTCTCTGAACCCATATTTTGCCTATATAGTTCTAAAACAATAGATAATTCTGTAAACCTATAAAAATCATTTATGCCTATGAGTAGTTTTATGCCCTTGACAGAAACACAGTCAATGATATTTGACATCACCAAACTTCACCAGAAATATTGGAGAACGTTTTGTGATGTTTACTATGTTCATTTGGGATTTGAAACAGAAGAGGTACATTCTTATGAACAGAAATATGAAACTTTCTGTCGTCGCAAGAGTGTTTCCGAAGAAAAAGATTATGAAGAAAAACTCTTGTATGTAAAAATAGAAGATTTGGACTTTCTGAAATCGTATGCAGAATTATTCTTTACTCAAACAGAGAGTTTAGAATTCATAGCCTCGCTCTATTTTTTTGTTAAGAAAATGTGGAATATTGAGACTAAACTAAGACACGATGCTGAATTACTCTCTTTTATCTGCCCACGTTGTACTAAAGTTGATTATTCTAAGTATCTGCTTGATGAGAGCAAATGTCTTATAGTTCGCCAAGGTAACTGGCCAAATGTGAGAGAAGTTCTGAAATCTCCTATTTACAGTGCCATGTTAAGGGAAATTTTAGGTCAGGAAGTTTTTGATCATTATACGTTGGATTCACCTCAGTTCATTGATACTGCTTGTGGTAAAATAGAATACAATATGGCTGATGAAAGTATAAGGAATTTTGTAAATATGTTTATTGGGAGCCTAATTGAAGAATATAACAGTCGGCTTAATTTTTTTATTTCTGTACAGCCTAAGACTTCTAATTATCCTAAAGGATGTGAACAGATTGCTTTTCTCTATCGTTTGTTTATGTCGTATGAGGACTCTTTGCCTGAAATAAAGGATATATTGGATGAGTCTCCATCTCCGCTCAATCTTGAAGTTTTGCAAGAAGAACGCAATAATCTGATTACTAGCTTTAGAGAAACCACTCTCGGTAAAAGTTGGATGCAACGTATGCAATACAAAGATGGAATCGAACACGTTGCCAAATATTTTATGCATCATCTTAATGGTTTAACAAAGGAAGAAGAAACTCTATTCTTCTATACGCTTGACAAGATTTGTATTATCGAAGATATACTTAAAGGTAATGCAGATAAATATAGGTTAGACGTAAAATATCCTGAAGGATGGTTTGATAATTATTCATCAACAGAAGATTTAACCTCTCCTGGGTGTCCTTTTGTAAAAGAACCTTCTCAAACTGATGTTATTCTTTCTAAGATTAGGGAATATCAATCGGTAAAAAAGAAGCCTAAGGATCTGGCTATGCCTGTAAGGGCTGCCATAGATGCTGGGGTTATAAAAAGACCTACTTTAAAAGAGTATGAGGAAGTAAAGGGATTCGCAAAAATTGCAAAGTCTAGTTTCGAGGATTATACGAACCCTTGCAAACAGCCTTACAATGATTCTGCTTACAATGGGATGGTAGAAGTATTTAAAAAACTATAGGATTTTGAAAAATGAAAGAAAATTCGATATATGATGCTAAGTCGTTAATGACGGTTTTTGGGAAAAAGGCTGATTTTCCTGAACTAGCCAAGGATTGTGTTGCTTTTAGTAATGCTCAGGGTGGTTGTATGGATATAGGAATAGAAGACGGAGAAACATTACCTCCTAAAGAACAGGCTATTCCAGAAGAACTTCCTACGATTATAGTGAATAAAATTTCCGGATTAACGCATAGGGTTAGTATTTCAGCAGAAATCATTATTGCAGAGAATGGAGGAGAATTTGTACGCCTTCATATTCAGAGAAACCCTAGTGCTATTGCGGTGACTTCTTCCGGTAAAATTTATATTCGTATAGGTGATAATAGTATGCCTGTGGGGTCGGAAGATATTGCTCGTCTGGCTGCAGATAAAGGATGTTTGAACTGGGAGGATATAATTTCTACTTTCAGCTGGCATGATGCTGATGAGGAGAAACTGAATAATTTTTTGTATCTTATCAAGCATTCTGATCGTGTCTCTTCTTTTGTAAAACAGAAGGATGTAAAAGAATTGCTGGATTATTATTATATGACTGATGCTGATTCTGACAAGATGACGCAGTTAGGTGTATTATTTATAGGCAAGCAGACACAAAGAGGAAGAATTATGAATGCCCCTGTGATTCAAGTAATTAAATATGATTCATATGGGGACAAAGTTAATAAATGGTTATGGGATGATTTTAGCAAGACTCCATATGAGCAGATAAATGAAATTTGGAATGAGGTTCCTGAATGGCGCGAAAGTTCAGAAATCAGCGATGGAATGTTCAGACGTAATATACCTGCATATCCAGAGAGTGTTATAAGAGAGTTGATATCCAACGCTCTTGTTCATAGGCCTTATACCATTCGTGGTGATATATTCATCAATATCTATCCGGAATATATGGAGATAGTTAATCCTGGTCGGTTACCACTTGGAATAACTGTGGAGAATATTCTTCATAGCACCAAAAAACGAAACGAACACATGGCGGGAATCTTCTATGCTTTGCACCTGATGGAGCGGGAAGGTTCTGGATATGATATGATGTATGAAACATTGTTGTCTAATGGCAAGACTGTCCCTTATGTAGAAGAAGGTGAGGATTGGGTTAAGGTTAGAATTGATCGTCGAATTATAAGTCAGGAGATGATAAAGGTTATTGATCATGCTGAGAGAAATATGCTTTTTAAACAAAAGCAGCTTATCTGTCTAGGCCTGATTGCTCAAAATGAAAGTATTACGGCTACAAGGCTCATCAAATTACTTCATTTGAAAGATGCTGATGCCTTGCGCTCTTGGTTACATCCTTTGATAGACAAAGGGTATGTGGTTGCTACCGATAAACGTTCGAAATCTAAAGAATATCAAGTTGATCCTAGAGTTCTGAAAGATAGTCAATACAAGGGGAAAACTACATTGAAGAGGATTGAAAATTACAGATTGAAGGAACTTATAATGGAGGACCTTAAAATTTATGGGCCTTGCTCTGTAACAGATATTCATGAACGAATAGGTAAAGAGATTCCTTTACGTAAAATTCAAATTCAAATCAAATCACTAATTGAGGAGTTGAAAATTACTGCTGAGGGACAAAAAAGATGGACTCTCTATCGTATAAAAACATAAAAAATGCGTTGAAAGGCTTTATATGTTTTTAAAAATGTTTTTATGATAATTGAAAAGGAAGAAAGGGTAACCCTTTGGTAACCAGTAAAAATGCTGGTCTTTTTCGGTCATTTTCGGTCGTCCGGGAATGACCGATTTTGTTTTTAGGCACTTATATAACTATATCTTATCTTTGCGCTCGGATTTGGGAATCAGTTTCTCATTTCCGAGTTTTTTTATTTTAGTATTAACCTGAGCGGAGGCGGGGAACCTCACAAAGTGATTGAAGATGGCCATCGGGAATCCACGGCTTCTCTCGCAAACCGATCAGGAATCATGGTAGAAAAAAAACATCAGCTTACGGCTCTGGGCATTGCCTATGAAGCCGTCATCAAGCTGGGCTATACGCACAGCAAACTGGCAAGGCTCGACAGCAGCATCAACTATCCTACGCGGAGGAATATCAGAGACGGGAAGGAGATGAAGAAAGCTACGGAGCGGTTCTATCTGAAACTTTTCTTCGACCTTATTAATAAGGAATATGAACGGCGAATGGCCTGTGGGGGCGACGGAGCCGTCAGCCTGCTTATCGTGATGAAAAACATCCTTGAAGCAGAGCTGAAATAAAAAGTGGTGAAAAGATGAGGGGGCATTCTTTCACCAACTATTCCGCCGCATCGAAAGTGTTGCTATCTTTGCACCAGCTTTAGCAAGGTTGGGCGGATTAAAGAAAATCTTAAAGGAAGGTTAGACCTTGCGGTTTACAAATTATGAACGGAATGTTTATGAGAGTGGTGCAGCAGGGCGAGGCGTTCGCTGTACAGAGTCAGAAAAGTGAGAACGGACAGATGATGAAATGCAACATCGTTCTCCAGGAGATGGGCGGCAAGTATGAGAACCAGTACGCTGCGGCAATGCTCGGCAATATGGCGCAATGTAAGTATGCTCCGGGCGAACTGGTGGCTGTTACGCTCCGCTTTACTACCCATGAGCACAATGGCCAGGTTTATCAGGATATCCTCGTTACGGACATTGAAAAAGTAAAAGGGTAAAAAAGTAAAAAAGTAAAAAGGGAGGCTTCGCTTGGAGACTTATTGCGGAGATTCTTAGTTATTAACTGAGTTGAAACTGAGGAGGATTTTCCATGGTAAAGCGCGCAACAATCCGGATGTTTCTTCTCCTAAAAATTCAATTCAGATTATGGTTAAGAAAGTAAACAAGGTTCAGAACAATGCTCAGAATAATGTTCAGAACCAGCAGGTGAATAATAATGACTGCCAGCATGTGCAGTTGGGTGGAATGGCTTACTATGATGCTAAGCAGTATTTCCTCTTCAGTCCTCAGGAATCGGGGGTGAATAAGGTTCCTCGATTCCGTTCGATGGGCGTGGCTCAGCAAATGCCTGACGGAACGTTTGATTTCGTGGTTCAGCACCGCCTCAGAACTCAGTCGGAACTGATTAAGAAACTGGCTCATGGTCGTGTGAGCAAGACCAAGGATGGGGCTATTCAGCTCACCTTGAAGGTGTTTTGCCATGAGGGAATCAACATCGCCCAAACGCTGGCTGTTGAGGCAGAAGAAGGGGCTGAGGCGGTATTGGACTACCAACTGAAACATTAGGATTTTTGTATTCAACTTAAAACGATAAGTAGAAACAGATAGATGAGTTGTTATTTAATTAAGGTGGAGAACGGGCACAAGGTTGCCCGCTCCATCACCTCGGAAGAGGAGTATAAGCAGTTGCGTGGAAGCAATGAGCAGAAGGCGAATCTTCGTCTGGCTCGTGCCGGAAACGATGCTGCGAAACGGAGACTGGTGCAGTTTAACTACTCCGGCCATTATCCGCAAGGGGTAGTGAAGGGAATGAAACTGCCAAGCGGTGCTTTCGGGTTTGATATGGATGAGCCGGAGGCTTTTGCCAAGGCTGCCAAGCTGCTGCTGAAGGAACCGGATAAGTACGGACTTCTGATGCTGGAACGCAGTGCACGACAAGGCGGACATGCGGTGTTTGAGCGCGAAAAGGGCAAGACGGTTCTGGAGAATCAGGTGAGGATTGCTACGATGCTCAAGTGCGAAATGGATACTTCGGCTCACGACATCAATCGGGTTTATTTCACGACCACATCTGATGACGAAGATCTGCTATTCCTTTCGCCACGACTCTTCAAGGATGAATATGATGAGGCTGCTGTGGCTGCTGAAGGGAAGGTCCTGGAAGAGCGTGAAAGATACGGACAGGAGGAACTGCCGGAAGGGGCGCACAAGGCAAACAAGCATTATGAGCCCTGGAAAGAAGAATTCAAGAAGGATTCTCAAGGGGTTTTTAAGGGTCAGGAATTTAAGAATTCGAGAAATTCTACTTCTGCTGCTTCAGCCTCTACTGCGTCAACTGCTGCTGCGTCAACTTCTTCTACTGCGTCAACTGCTGCTACTTCAACTACTTCTGCTGCTCAGGACAATTATCTTGGGATTCCTTATGGGGAAATCATTAAGAAGTGGTGGCAGATGTATAATGATGGGCAGGAGCCGATGCGCTCCAACCGCAATACGTTGACCTTTGAGCTGGCTGTGAACCTGCGCCACATCTGTGGTTTTGACCGAAATCTGCTGGCTCAGATTATTCCCTGCTACGATGGGTTTCCCGAACAGGAAAAGATGGCTTGCATCAACTCGGCATTGAACGAGAAGATCACGCAAATGCCTAAGCGACTGAAGGATGTGCTCTCTGCCATCCGTCAGGAACGAATGAAGCAAGGAAATGCAGGTGGTGGTTCGGCGGCTGACAATGAAGCGCTGGTAAATGCGCTGGACGAGGCTAACGCCAAGGACGATCTGTTCTATTATAATGCGCTGCCTAAGTTGCCGCAAGGCATTCGGGATTCCATCAGCGCAGTGGGTCCGGCACTGGCACTGCCTGTAATCACAGCCATCTGTCCTGCCATCGGAATGCTCGCCACGGGCGTGAAGGTTTCCGTTCACGGCAAGATGAACTCGCTGAACCTCATCTCCTACATCGCCGGAGATTTTGCATCTGGCAAGGGTAGTATTGACCCCGTGATTGACGCATGGACTTCGGAAGTGAAGGAAATGGACAAAATGTATCAGCAGAAGGAGGATGAATGGCGAGCCAAGAAACGTGCAGCCAAGAACAAGAAGGAGCAGCCGGAAGAGCCGAAACTGCCTGTAAGATGCTTGACACTGAACAATACGGTGGCAAATCTGGCTGAACGACTGGCTAACACGGAAGGCAAGCACGCCTTCTCGTTTACTCCGGAAGCAGACACCGTAGCACAGAAGTGGAAATCGGCGATGAGCGACTTTTCAGTCATGTTGAGACAGGCTTACGACGGAACAAGCTATGAGCGTGAGGCAAGAAGTGCAGATGCAGTGAATGTTCATATAGACAGACTGTTATGGAACGTAGTGATGTGTGGAACGCCTGATGCGCTCTATCGAGTAGTAAGCAATTATACGGATGGTTTCCAAAGCCGTATCATCGTGGCAAAAACGCCCGATAATACCTTCACTCCACTTTCTGACAACATGCATGTAATGAACGAACGTCAGCGCGACCGCATCATTCAGATTGCTCATCTTCTGCCTTTGCTGACCGGTGAGGTGGTTCTGCCCAAGCTGGAGGATAAAGGTAGGGAATGGCTGGAACAGATAAGACTGGAAACGATGAAAAATGACGACAAGGTGAAAGCCCGCCAGCGTTTCCGTATCTGTCCAACCACCATGAGAATGATGACCTGCATCATGCTCTGCAAGGTTCTGGAAACGCTGATTCAGAAGCATGGTTTCAATGGAGCCGAGAAACAGCTGAAGGAGTCGCCTGATTTGTGGAAGGGAATGCTCGTAAAGACGCAGACACCAGCTATGCTGAATGCCTTTGATGTGCTGGCTGATTATCAGTTGGATAATGCGCTCTACTTCTTTCGTAGCCGAATCGAAGAGGCTTTCTCATCAAAGGATTATTGCTGCCAATCTGCTTGGGACCGATGTCGTCGGGGTAAGAATGATTCCATCTTCGAACGTCTGGACGTAACCTTCACCTTCGAACAGGCTGAGCAGCAGAGCGTTGCTGTTAAGGGGGCAACAGCCACCCATGAGACGGTAAAACAGATGCTAAAGAACTGGAAACGTCAGGGGTTAATCTGTGTATTACCTGACATGCGCTATCAGAAAGTTTCTCCTACAGTCTAAAGAGGGTGTCATTAAGGGTCAAGGTCATTAAGGGTCATTAAGTTTTTCGGTTCTTAAATCAGGCTTAATGGCCGGCCTTGACCCAATTATTCATTATCAATTATTAATTGTAAATTATCATGAACATCAATATATTCCGCCGTCGCTTCACTCCATGGAGTGTGGATGGCACAATGGTTATAGGTGGCAAGATTTTCTGCGACACCTTAGAACGTCCTAACCGTCATTTGCCAGCAGGACGTTATAAGATTTCTCTCATTCCTACCAAGCAAAAGAAGGTGTCGGAGACAAAGAAGAAAAATAAGTATGAAAGAGGAAAATATGAAATTGTGATCAAGCCTGTTATTCTGTTAAGATCCCATTACGTGCCTCGTACTGTTAGGCGCAGAGCTCGCTTCGTGCCTGGCAACGGTCCGCTACGTCTGAGAAACAAGAGTATTATTCTGGGCAGGTCTCATTATACCGGAATCGTTACGCAATCAGAAAAATGCTATAATGAATTTTGCCAGTTGTTGGATGAGGAATTCAAGAGGATGAAGAAAAAGCATCTACCGTGCAGAATCAATCTGTTTATCAGGGATTTGGGTGTTGACGAAATCCCCTTCAATTATCTGCTTATTTTTCAATAATTAATATTCAATATCATGCGTAAGATAAGGGAAATCATCATTCATTGCAGTGCGACCAAGGAAGGTCGCAACTTCACCGTAGCGGATATCGACCGCTGGCACCGCGAGCGCGGAATGCGCTGCATAGGTTATCATTTCGTGATTTATCGTGACGGCAGCATTCATGTAGGCCGTGCGATAGAGGAGGTTGGCGCCCATTGCAAGGGCCATAATTCCATCAGTATAGGCATTTGCTACATCGGCGGCTTATCAAAGAAAGGCAAGCCGAAGGATACAAGAACCCGAGACCAGAAAGCGGCAATGCGTTCGCTCATCGAGCAGCTGAAGGAGGAATATCCATTAGCCACGATTCATGGGCATAATGAGTTTGTCAATAAGGCTTGCCCCTGCTTTGATGTAAAGAAGGAGTGGGGGAAGAAGTAGACACAAAAATAGCGGATCTGTCACAGACCCGCTATTTCCTATTATTTTAAATTTTTTAAGATGTTTATTAAAAATTTTCTAGCCTTATACAATGCCCTGAGCCATCATAGCCTTAGCTACCTTCAGGAAGCCGGCTACGTTTGCACCCTTTACGTAATTTACGTAACCGTCTGGCTCTGTACCATACTTCACGCAGTTAGCGTGAATATCGTTCATGATGTCGTGGAGCTTAGCATCAACCTCCTCACGAGACCACTTCAGACGCTCTGAGTTCTGGCTCATCTCAAGACCTGATACGGCAACACCACCTGCGTTGGCTGCCTTACCTGGAGAGTAGAGAATCTTAGCATCCTGGAATACCTTGATAGCCTCTGGAGTAGTAGGCATGTTGGCACCCTCGCTTACTGCGATTACGCCGTTGGCGATGAGAGCCTTGGCTGCCTCCTCGTTGATTTCGTTCTGAGTAGCTGATGGGAGAGCGATGTCTGCCTTCTCAAACCAAGGCTTAGCACCCTCAACATATTTTACACCATACTTCTCTGCATACTCCTTGATACGGCCACGCTCTACGTTCTTGAGCTCCATGATGTAATCGAGCTTCTCGCGGTCGATTCCGTCTGGGTCGTAGATGTAACCGTCTGAATCTGAACATGTAACTGGCTTAGCACCCAACTGGAGCAACTTCTCCATAGTGTACTGGGCTACATTACCTGAACCTGAAACCAAAACAGTCTTGCCCTTGATGTCAATACCCTTGGTAGCGAGCATGTTGCAGAGGAAGTATACATTACCGTAACCTGTAGCCTCAGGACGGATCAATGAACCACCGAACTCCTGACCCTTACCGGTCAAGACGCCCTGGAACTGGTGTGTCAACTTCTTGTACATTCCGAAGAGGTAACCTACCTCACGGCCACCTACACCGATGTCACCAGCTGGAACATCCTCGTCTGGACCCATGTGACGATAAAGCTCTGTCATGAAAGCCTGGCAGAAACGCATTACCTCGTTGTTGCTCTTGCCACGTGGAGAGAAGTCGGAACCACCCTTAGCACCACCCATTGGGAGAGTAGTAAGAGAGTTCTTGAATGTCTGCTCGAAAGCCAAGAACTTCAAAATACCCAAGTTTACTGACTTGTGGTAGCGAAGACCTCCCTTGTAAGGGCCAATCGCGTTGTTGTGCTGTACGCGGTAACCCATGTTAGTCTGTACGTTGCCCTTGTCATCTACCCAAGATACGCGGAACTGGATGATGCGGTCTGGAATGCAGAGACGCTCGATGAGGTTTGCCTTCTCAAACTCTGGGTGCTTGTTGTACTCTTCCTCGATAGTACCGAGAACCTGACTAACTGCCTGAATGTACTCAGGCTCATTTGGGAATCTTCTTTGGAGATTCGCGATTACTTCAGATGCTTTCATAATCTTTAATCTTTTATTGTGTTTAAATTCTTATTTTTTATTTCTGCTTGCAAAGATACATGTTTTTCTTGAAAACACCAACAAAAAGAAAGAAAAAATGCAGAAAAAGTAGAAAAAAGTCATTTTTTAACATTTTTAGCCACGTTTTGTAGCGCTTTTGTGTACGCACACCTTATTATATAAGAGACGTTTTTTTCGGGGTTTAAGCCTTTATTTCTGTTTTAGGGAATCTTGCATTCTGACGACTTCTGTTTATCTATCCTGCGCCATAGGGCATAAATGAGCAGGATGATAGCGTAGAGACTGATTACCTGAGGCAGACTGATTCTTACGTTTTCGATGCTTGCTCCAGGCAGCATGCTAATCAGTTTTATGGCTGTATTCAAAAACTGGGTGATGCTGGTAAGGGCGCCTGATGTAAGGCTGATGAGTGGGGCGACAACCGGTGTTATGGGCGCCCATAACGTGAGTGGGGAGAACAGGATTAATGCTGCTCCAAGATATAGGATGAGGGTTGCTGCGGGAATGGCGATGTAATTGGTGAGAAGTGAATAGCACGATATTCTGCCGAAGGAGTAGACGATGACCGGAAGGGTTCCTATCTGGGCTGCCAGTGAAACGCAAAGGAGTCCCCATGCCCAACGGATGAAACGGCTGCGGATGGGGAGGAGGGTGTAAAGGGGTGTGAAGAACAGCAGAATGGAGGCTACTGCCAGGAAAGAAAGCTGGAAACTCAACTCGAAAAGATAGAGCGGACTGATGAAGAGCATAAATATATAAGCTGAGGCTAAGATGTTGAGCGGCAGACCGGTACGATGGAAAGCTAAACTTAAGCTGTAGGCTGAAAGCATGATGGCTGCACGGACTGCACTTGCCGGCAATCCTATGAGAAAAACGTAGGTCCAGATGGAGATGAGGGACAGGATGATGGTGTAAACTGAGTACTTTCTGCCGCCTAGCAGAAAGATAAAAAGCTGGAAGATAATGCCTATATGAAGTCCGCTTACTGCCAAGATGTGACTGGCTCCGGAAATGGAGTAACTGTTTCGGGTGTTCGAATCGAGTGCGCTCTTGTCGCCCAGCGCCATGGCTGCGATGACTGCATAGTCTTGCTGTTTTACGTGAAGGGAAACCAGTTTGCTTTCAATATTGCTTTTATAGCGTTCGGTATTGATTTTTGCCCGTGTGAGGTAAGACAGTTCCTGCCAGTTTTTCAGTTGTGTAGAGGTTTGGGAATCAGCTATTTGCTTACAGGTAAGAAAAGCCCCAAGGCTCAGGATGCATAAATGAATCATCACGCATTGGGAGTAGATGAGAAACTGGTGGCTCCTGCTGAAGTAAGTTTTTTGGCTTAAGAACTCAGTAAGGAAAAAGATGATGCTGCCAAGGGCGCATGAAATGATGGAGATGATGAGCCAGAAGCGCATGTTGAAATCATCATAGCCCCATTTGGCTATGATGATTCCGATCGTCAGTGTGAGGCTGATGGTCATGAGCGGGGTGAGGGATAGCTCTTTCATCATTCCTCTTTCCTTTTAAAAGATGATAGTTTATCTATTTCTTGAATCCGAAGATGCGCTTGATGAATGTCTTCACAGCGTTTTCTTTCTTCTGTGGATTTACGATAGGGGTGTGCTTGCGTGCAGCCGGCTTGTCGCCCTTTTTCTGGGCTACGCCTCTGCCACGGCCGTTGCTGCCTGGGCGAACATTGTTCTCGGTGCCTGGGCGCTGCTGGTTGCTGTTATTGCTGTTATTGCGGCGCTTCTGGCTGTTGTTGTTCTTTGGCTGCTCGCCTGGCTGGGCTGGCTTTCTGTTCTGCTGCTTTGCGTTCTGCTGCCTGTTGCCCTGCTGTGGCTGCTGCTTTGCGTTCTGCTGCTTGTTGCCCTGCTGTGGCTGCTTGCCGTTTTTCTGCTGAGGCTTGTTATTGTCCTGCTGTGGCTGCTGTTCGTTGCTGCGTGGTGCTTTTTTCTGACGCTCGTTTGGCTTGTTTGGCTTACGCTTGTGAGAAGTCTGGTTGCGGTCTTTCTGTCGGCGGTTCTTGGCACTGTTCTTTCCGGCCTCGCCGTTTCCGCCGTTACCGCGTCTGTTGTTTCTTCCGTTTGCGCCTTTCTTCTTCGGCTTGTTGAGCTTGATGTATTCAGGACCTTCGCCGCATCCCTCAGGGAGAGGCATTTTGTCTACCACCTTCTCCAGGAACTTCTCTATCTGCTGGAACCAGTACTGGTCTTCTTCGCTCACGAAGGTGATGGCTCTACCATCGCGGTTGGCACGGGCTGTACGGCCGATGCGGTGAACGTAATCTTCTGTATCGTGAGGAACATCGTAATTGATGACCATCTCAATATCATCGATGTCGATTCCGCGCGCCACAATGTCGGTAGCTACGAGAACATCATACTGTCCGCTCTTGAACTTGAACATCACATCGTCGCGTTCAGCCTGTTCCAGGTCGCTGTGCATGGCTCCGCAGTTTACTCCAATCTGCTGGAGGGAAGCTGCGAGTTGCTTCACCTTGAATTTACTGCCGCTGAAGACGATGACACGCTTCAGGTCGCCTGCCTTGAAGATGTCCTTGATGATGGTCATCTTCTGGGTTTCGTAGCATACGTATGCTTCCTGCTTGATTTTCTCGGCTGGCTTGCTGACGGCAAGTTTGATTTCTACCGGATTCTTGAGCAGGGTCTTAGCCAGTTCTTCTATCTTCTCAGGCATGGTTGCCGAGAACATGATGGTCTGGCAGGTCTTTGGCAGTTTTGCCGCGATGGTCTTGATGTCGTCAGAGAAACCCATGTCGAGCATGCGGTCGGCCTCGTCGAGGATGAAGAAGCTTACCTTGCTGAGGTCTACATTGCCCAGAGAGATATGGGAGATGAGGCGGCCCGGGGTGGCGATGACTACATCGGCGCCCATGCGGAGGCTGCGCAACTCCTGATCGTAACGGTTGCCGTCGTTGCCGCCGTATACGGCTACGCTGCTCACGCCCTGCAGGTAATAGCCGAAGCCTTGCATCGCCTGGTCTATCTGCTGGGCGAGCTCGCGGGTTGGTGACATGATGACGCAGTTGATGGCGTCTTTCGGATAACCGCCGTCATCGAGCTTGCTCAATACTGGCAGCAGATAGGCTGCGGTTTTGCCGGTTCCGGTCTGGGCTACACCCAATACATCGTGACCTTCTAATATCTCTGGAATGCACTTTTCCTGTACTGGAGTGCATGTGTCGAAGCGCATGTCATATAATGCGTCGAGCACGTTGTCGTTTAAATCTAATTCGTCGAAATACATTCTTCTATAGTTTTCAGTTTACGGTTTATAGTTTATAGGGAGCACGGCTGCTATAAACTATAAACTCTTAATTATTAATTGATAATTACCTCGGTGCCTTGCGGTAGCAGAAGTAGGCTACGATGGCGAAGAGGAAGTTTGGAAGCCACGCTGCCAGGACAGGCGGGAAGTTGGCCTGGATGGCGAAGGTGGCAGAAACCGTCTGCAGCATGATGTAGCCGAAACTCAGCGCAAGTCCTACGCCCAATGCTGCTCCCATGCCGCCTTTGCGCTTGCGGGCTGAGAGGGAGACGCCGATGATGGTGAGGATGAACGAGGCGAAGGAAGAGGCGATGCGCTTGTGGTATTCTACCTCGTACTGCACTACGTTGCCCGAACCGCGGTTGATTTGCTTGGAGATGTAATCGCGGAGCTCAGGACTGGTGAAGGTTTCCTGCTGACCCTTGGAATAGACCAGGTCGGTAGGTTCCATCATGATGATGGTGTCCTTCTGCGCTCCGCTCGTAATATGCTCCTTCATGCCCTGGAGCTTGCGGATTTTCCAGTTGCTCAGCTTCCAGTGATACTTGCTGTCGGAAATGGTGTCGTACTGGATGTCCATCGCTGTGAGGTGGCTTACGAGTTTCTTGTCCTGGAACTTGTCGAGACAGAATCCGTAACCGCGTTTCATGCTGTTGTCGTAATGCTGCATATAGGCAATCACTCCCTTGTCTACCTGCAGCTGTACATTCTCGGCACTGGTATTCTTCTTCTTGTTCTTGTACATCGTCTCGAAGTTCTGCCTGATAACGGTTCCGTGGGGAATGACGTAGGCTGAGAGTCCGAAGGAGAGGGCTGAGAGCAGCACGCAGGTAATCATGTATGGGCGAAGGAGACGCTTGAAGGATACTCCCGACGCCAGGATGGCGATGATTTCGGAATTGCTTGCCAGCTTGGTGGTGAAGAGAATGACCGCCACGAACACGAACAGCGCACTGAAGAGGTTGGCAAAATAGGGCACGAAGTTGGCGTAGTAATCGAAGATGATTGCGCGCGCCGGTGCATGGTGCTCTGTGAATTTTGACAGGTTCTCGTTGAAGTCGAAGACGATGGCGATGGAGATGATCAGGGCAATGGAGAAGAAATAGTAGCCCAGAAACTTCTTGATAATGTACCAGTCGAGCTTCTTGATGTACCTGAACGGGTTGAGAAACCTGAATATGCGCAGGAACCGGAGCTTGTGAGCCAGCCAGCGCACAGCCCTGATGAGCCACCCGAACTTGCGGGAAGCCCATCGGCCGGTGCGGTAGAGCCGGCGGTGTTTTCTTATTTTCTTAAAATCTTTCATGATGCTTGCTTACTTAAATTCTTCGGCCAAGCTGGTCGATGATGGAATTCTTCCATGCCACGAAATCGCCCTGCTCGATATGATGGCGGGCATCGGTCACGAGGCGCAGATAGAAAGAGAGGTTGTGGATGCTGGCTATCTGCATCGCCAGCAGCTCCTGGGCCTTGAAGAGGTGGTGGAGGTAGGCCTTCGTGGTTACGAGGTCGATGTCGCAGCCGTCTGGATCTACCGGACTGAAGTCTTTCTCCCACTTCTTGTTGCGCATGTTCATCGTGCCCTGATAGGTGAAGAGCATGGCGTTGCGGCCGTTGCGGGTCGGCATTACGCAGTCGAACATGTCTACGCCGCGCTCGATGGCTTCGAGGATGTTCTGCGGGGTTCCTACGCCCATCAGATATCTCGGCTTGTCTTTCGGCAGGATTTCGTTCACTACTTCTATCATCTCATACATCACCTCGGTAGGCTCTCCTACGGCAAGTCCGCCTATGGCATTTCCGTCGGCTCCCTTGTCGGCAATGTATTTGGCTGCTTCGCGGCGCAGGTCCGGGAAGGTGCAGCCCTGAACGATAGGGAAGAGGCTCTGCTGATAGCCGTAGAGGGGCTCGGTCTCATTGAACCGCTTGATGCAGCGGTCTAGCCAGCGCTGGGTGAGCATGAGGCTGTTCTTGGCGTACTGGTAATCGCTCTGTCCCGGCGGACATTCATCGAAGGCCATCATGATGTCGGCTCCGATGATGCGCTCGGTGTCCATCACATTCTCCGGTGTAAAGAAGTGCTTGCTGCCGTCGATGTGGGAGCGGAACTCGCAGCCTTCTTCCTTGAGCTTGCGGATGCCGGTGAGCGAGAAGACCTGGAAGCCGCCGCTGTCGGTGAGGATAGGACGGTCCCAGCCGTTGAACTTGTGCAAGCCGCCTGCTGCCCTGATGACGTCAAGACCTGGGCGCAGGTAGAGGTGATAGGTGTTTCCGAGGATAATCTGTGCCATGACCTGCTTCTTGAGTTCCTCGAAGTGGACGCCCTTCACGCTTCCTACGGTTCCTACGGGCATGAAGATTGGGGTCTTGATCTGTCCGTGGTCGGTGGTGATGATGCCTGTACGCGCATCGCTTGCTTTATCTGTTACTTGTAATTCAAATTTCATTTCTATTCTTTTTTATCATTTTCCTCAATGCTGAAGTCTGTAGGGTTTTTCACCTTCTCGTCGGTCAGCGCGAACTGCCAGACGTCAGCCACATTCTCTACATAGTGGAAGTCTACGCCCTTGAGATATTTCTCCGGTATTTCCTCTACGTTCTTCTGGTTCTCCCTGCACATCACGATGTGCTTGATTCCTGCCCGCTTGGCTGCCAGAATCTTCTCCTTGATTCCGCCTACCGGGAGCACTTTGCCGCGGAGGGTAATCTCGCCGGTCATGGCTGTGTTGGCACGTACCTTGCGCTGGGTGATGGCTGAGGCGATGCTGGTGGCGATGGTGATTCCGGCAGAAGGACCGTCTTTCGGGGTGGCTCCCTCAGGCACGTGGATGTGGATGTTCCACTGCTCGAAGATGCGGTAGTCTACCTGCAGCAGGTCGATGTGCGACTTGACGTATTCCAGTGCGATAATGGCTGATTCCTTCATCACGTCGCCCAGATTTCCGGTCAGGGTGAGCTTGCCTGCCTTGCCCTTGCTGAGCGAGGTTTCGATGTAGAGGATTTCGCCGCCCACTGAGGTCCAGGCCAGTCCGGTTACCACTCCTGCATAGTCGTTGCCCTGGTAGATGTCGCGGTTGAACGGCGGATTGCCCAGCAGGTCTTTTACTTCGGCAGGGGTGATGGTGTAGTTCTTCAGCTCCTGGTTGCAGGCCAGTTTGTAAGCCATCTTGCGCAGACTCTTGTCAATCTGCTTCTTCAGCTGTCTTACGCCGCTCTCCCGGGTGTAGTGCTCGATGATGAATTCGAGGGCATTCTTGTTGAAACTTACCTTCGGCGAAACCTTGTCGAGTCCGGTGCTTTCCAGCTCTTCCGGTACGAGGTGGCGCTTGGCAATCTCTGTCTTCTCTTCGGTGATGTAGCCGCCTACTTCTATCAGCTCCATACGGTCGAGGAGCGGACGCGGAATGACGCTCAGGTCATTGGCTGTGGCGATGAAGAGTACCTTGGAGAGGTCGTAATCCATATCGAGATAATTGTCGTGGAAGGCATTGTTCTGTTCCGGGTCCAGCACTTCGAGCAGGGCTGATGCAGGGTCACCATTGAAATTGCTCTGCGCCACCTTGTCAATCTCGTCGAGGATGAAGACAGGATTGCTGCTGCCTGCCTTCAGCATGTTCTTGATGATGCGGCCCGGCATGGCTCCCACATAGGTGCGGCGGTGACCGCGGATTTCGGCTTCATCGTGCAGACCGCCCAGCGACATGCGTACATACTTGCGCTTCATGGCTGCTGCGATGCTCTTGCCCAGACTGGTCTTTCCTACGCCCGGAGGACCGTAGAGGCAGAGGATAGGACTCTTGCCGCCGCCGTTCAGTGCTCTTACGGCGAGGAATTCCAGGATGCGCTCCTTCACATTCTCCATGCCGTAGTGGTCGTGGTTCAGGATGCGCTTGGCACGGGTCAGACTGAGGTCGTCCTGGGTGTAGGAGTTCCAAGGCAAATCTACCATGGTCTGCAGGAATCCTATCTGTATCGAATAGTCAGGACTTTGCGGGTTCAGGGTGTCGAGCTTGGCAATTTCTTTCTTGAAGATCTTGGCTGTCTCTTCGCTCCAGTTCTTCTGTTTCGCCTTCTCCAGAATCTCCTTCTTCTCCGGACTGGCGTTGCCTTCTCCCAGTTCTTCCCTGATGTTCTTGATCTGCTGCTTGAGGAAGTATTCCTTCTGCTGTTCATCAAGGTCGTAGTGGGTTTTATTCTCAATCTCAGTCTGTATGCGTAGCAGATGGCGCACCTTGTTCAGGGATCTGATGGCAATCATGATGCGCTCGCTGAGATTTTCCTCTTTCAGCATCTTGATTTTATCCTCGATGGAGAAAGGGAGGAGGGAGCACATGAAGTTGCACTGCATGTGAATGCTCGAGAGTTCGTTGATGGCCTGGATGGCCTCGTCAGTATAGTTGGCGTTTGATTTGATATAGTCTGTCGCTTCGTAATGGAAGTTCTCGTAGAGCATTCTGAAGAGTTCATCGTTGTTCTCGTCAGGCCATTTCTCCGGAAGACTTTTTACGTCAATTACTGTGTAAGGCTCTTTTTGAACGAGATGTTTCATCTGACATCTGCCCAGACCCTGGATGATGATGCTCATCTGGTCTGTGCCAGGCATCTTAATCACCTTGATGAGTTTGGCGAAGACACCTACAGGGTAGAGGTCTTCTTCGTAGGGTGATTCTGTATCTTTGTTCTTCTGGCAGAATACGCAGAATATGGTGTCTGGTTTCTTTTCCAGCATCCGGACGAGATTCAGACTTTCCTTTCTGCCCACAACGATAGGGGTCATGTTGGTAGGGAAAACTACAATATCTCGCATGCAGAGGGTAGGGTACAAACCTTCTTCCTGGTCTTCGATCAGGGTTTTCGGGTCGCCCTCGTAATCTGCAATCATTTGTATTCGGGTACTTGTTCTTCTATTATCCATTTTTTTGTTATGATTTCTATATTTCCGTGCAAAGGTACTCATTTTTTATGAAATATCGTGGAAGATGATAGATTATTTAATAATAAAATTGCTTTTTCTATATATTAGTACCCGTTTTTATAGATGTAAGTAGCTGCTTTTGCAGGTGGAAGTGGCAATTTCTGCTGTTTGCGATAAAATAAATCGGCGGCGCATTCGTTTTCTTCTGTAAAGAGACAGAAGAATTTATGGGTAATTTTCGATTTAAACAGTTTGAGATAGAGCAAGACCGTTGTGCCATGAAAGTGGGAACTGACGGCGTTTTGCTGGGTGCATGGGCGCAAGGTGGCAGGCGGATTCTGGATATTGGCTCCGGAACGGGACTGATTTCGCTCATGATGGCGCAGCGTTTTCCTGAAGCTGAGGTAGTGGGGATTGATATGGATGCTGATGCCTGCGGACAGGCGAGGGAGAATGTGATGGCAAGTCCGTTTCGCGACAGGGTGGAAATAGAATGCTGCAGACTGCAGGATTTCGGGGGAGCTTCGGAAGCTGCTGAGGCTTTGGAGACTGCTGAAGATTTGAAGGCTGCCGGTGTTTTTGATGCGATAGTGAGCAATCCTCCGTTCTTTGTAGATAGCTTGAAAAATCTGGACAGTAAGAGGACGATGGCGAGACATACGGACAGTCTTCCGTTCCGCGATTTGTTTGCGGGTGTAAAACGGTTACTTTCTGATGATGGTATTTTCTCTGCAATTGTTCCCGTAGAAGTAGTGGAGCAGTTTGTTGCAGAGTCTTGTATATTAGGTTTTTATCTTATACAGAAGTGTGGTGTAAGGACGGTAGAGCGCAAACAGCCAAAGCGCTTTATGCTGAGTTTTGCCAAGCATCGCATTTTGCCTTATAAAGAGCATGTTGAAACGATGATGGATTCGCAGGGAAACCGCTCGGAATGGTATAGGAAAATAATGGAAGAATTCTACCTTTTCTAGGAGTGTTAAATGTTAAATGTTAAATGTTGAATGGATAGCGTTTAATGATTAACTGAGCTTACTTGCGAAACTTCAGGGAAATCACCATTTAACATTTAACATTTAACATTGTTTCAAAGGTTCAGCTTCTTCTGTACCAGTTTGCTGATAGCTTCTACTCTTTTGCTCTGGCGCTGGATGTCTTTATGAATATCATCGCGCACGGCATTGAAGTCGTTGAAGAAATCGGCAAAGGCAGACTGAATCATGTTCGGCTTGCGGTCGTTCTTGTTGGCAAATGGGTTCACCAGCATCTTGATTCCCTTTTCTTCCAGGTGAACATCAATCTCTGCACCCGTCATTACAGGGTCGCCATCATAATGGATTACGCCTGGCTGACTGCGGGTGATATGGAGCTTCTTGCAGCGGAACGACTTGATCTTCGAGTTCTTGTCCAACGTCTTGTTGAACATGTCGAAACTTACCTGAGGCGCCTCGATTACATCGAATGGTTCCATGATGACGACATCCATCAAACCGTCGCTCATGGATGCTTGAGGGGCAATATAGGCATTGTTGCCATACTGAGATGCGTTGGCGCAGGAAATGAGGAACGCCTTATACTGCTTGGTGCCCGTCTCGTCCTCCAGCGTGTAAGTCTCAGGCTTATACTTCAATCCCTCGCGCAGGATATTTTCAGCATAAGTGATAGGACCACGCTTGCCGCTCTCGGCAAACTTCATGCTGACGAAAGCGTCAAAGCCCATGCCGCAGGTGCAGAAGAACGGGTGGTCGTTGATGACACCATAATCCAGATCTCTAATCTGGCATTGGTTGATGACCTCTATGCATTTCTTCAGGTTCATCGGGAGCAGCAGATGTCTTGCCAGTCCGTTGCCCGAACCGCAAGGCAGAATGCCGAGGGCAGTATCGGAGTGAACCAGTGAGCGGGCCACCTCGTTGACGGTTCCGTCACCACCAACCGCTACAACCACATGTACATGGTTGTTCTTCGCTTCGGTAGCAATTTCCGAAGCGTGCCCAGCTCTTTCAGTCATTCTTATCTCGTACTCAAAAAGCTCTTTGTCCAAAACAGAATCTATCAGACTGGGAACTGCCGCCTTGCTGGCTGTTCCTGAAATCGGATTCATGATGAAAAGTATCTTTTTCTTCATTATATAGTCAAGAGTTTGTAAAATTTAGGCTGCAAAAGTAATAAAAATACCCAAAATAACAAGAAATATCGATTAAAAAAACTATAAAAGTAAACTTTCTTATAAAAAAAGCCATTTATTGAGTTCTTTTTTGTATCTTTGCACCCTGAAAGTTAGAAAAGTATAAAAAAAGATAATAAAGTACACCTATTAATAATGGGACAATTACAAGAAAGATACAAGAATTATCGTGAACCTCAGAAGTATATGGCTGCCGGTGTGTATCCATATTTCCGCGAGATCACAAGTAAGCAGATGACAGAGGTAACCGACATCGATGGTCATAAGATTCTGATGTTCGGTTCTAATGCTTATCAGGGTTTGACTAACGACCAGCGTGTTATTGATGCAGCTAAGGCTGCGCTCGACAAGTATGGTTCTGGTTGTGCAGGGAGCCGTTTCCTCAATGGTACGCTCGATTTGCACGTGCAGCTCGAAAAGGAGCTTGCTGAGTTTGTGGGCAAGGATGAAACTTTGTGTTTCTCTACAGGATTCTCTGTAAACCAGGGTGTCTTGGCTTGCGTAGTAGGTCGTAACGACTATGTTATCTGCGATGACCGCGACCACGCAAGTATCGTAGATGGCCGCCGTCTCTCATTCGCTACCCAGCTTCACTACAAGCACAACGATATGGAAGATTTGGAGCGCGTGCTCTCTAAGCTCCCTGAGGAGGCTATCAAGCTCATCGTTGTTGACGGTGTGTTCTCTATGGAGGGCGACCTGGCTAACTTGCCTGAAATCGTTAAGCTCAAGCATAAGTACAACTGCTCTATCATGGTAGACGAGGCTCATGGTCTTGGCGTATTCGGCAAGCAGGGTCGTGGTGTCTGCGACCACTTCGGTCTGACCGATGAGGTAGACCTCATCATGGGTACATTCTCTAAGAGTCTGGCTTCTATCGGCGGTTTCATCGCATCAGACAAGGATACGATCAACTTCCTCCGTCACAACTGCCGTACTTACATCTTCAGCGCCTCTAACACTCCAGCTGCCACAGCAGCAGCTCTCGAGGCTCTCCACATCATTCAGAATGAGCCAGAGCGTTTCGAGAATCTCTGGGATGTAACCAACTATGCCTTGAAGCGTTTCCGCGAGGAAGGTTTCGAGATTGGCGAGACAGAGAGTCCTATCATTCCTCTCTACGTACGCGATGCTGAGAAGACATTCGTTGTTACCAAGATGGCTTACGATGCAGGTGTGTTCATCAACCCTGTTATTCCTCCAGCTTGTGCTCCTCAGGATACATTGGTACGTTTCGCACTCATGGCTACTCATACTAGAGAGCAGGTTGAGCAGGCTGTCCAGATCTTGAAGAAGATTTTCGTAGAAGAGGGAATCATCAAGTAAAATCAGATTTCTGATTTAAAAGTTCAGCAAGTATTGTTGCGGTTCTTTGCCGCTACTATATATAACAGAACTTTTGCATGTGGTTCAAGTACGGGCTGAAGGCCCAAAAGCTCCTAGCCCAGGGCATCGCCCTGGGTATAATGGCAATCAGCAAGGCGCCCTGTTTTACTCTAATTGAGCAAGCTTTGAGCGTATTTTTTAACGTTAATT
>ERZ840057.221-NODE-221-length-63827-cov-19.685787_pt1 | contig 63827 bp, 56 predicted proteins | sample MGYA00519907_ERZ840057 | MGnify/ENA primary metagenome ERZ840057 (study PRJEB31850, sample SAMEA3708862) | human gut metagenome | biome: human gut; feature: human-associated habitat; material: faeces | place: China | collected 2014 ...
ATAAAATAAATATATTTTTCAAATTATATAATTAGTACTATTTTACATTTTTTATTAAATACATATACTAAAATTATTAAATAAAAAATTTTTTATAAAAATTGTAAAAAAAAGAAGGAAAAAAATTTTTTATGGAGAATAATAAGATAAGTACATAAGAATAAACTAATATGTACAAATATTAAAACTTAAGGAAGGACGGTGCACTAAAATGCAAATTACAGATGTACGTTTAAGAAAAGTAAATTCAGAGAACAGAATGAAAGCTGTTGCTTCTGTAACATTCGATAACGAATTCGCAGTACATGATATCAAAGTTATCGAAAGCCAAAATGGATTATTCATAGCTATGCCTAGCAGAAAAACTCCAAACGGAGAATTCAGAGATATAGCACATCCAATCAATGCTGAAACAAGAGAGAAAATTCAAAAAGCTATATTAGAAGCTTATGAAGCTCCAGAAACAGAGGAATCAGCAGAATAATAAATTTAAGAGAATCTGAAGAATAAATCTTCAGGTTCTTTTTTGTTTTAAATGTTACAATATAAAGTCAATTTTGAAAATTAAAAAATCAATTTTTCTAAAATTTGAACCGCATTTGAAGCAGCCCCCTTACGCAAATTATCAGCAACAACCCATAAATTAATACCATAAGGAACACTAAAATCACGTCTAATTCTACCAACAAAAACTTCATCATAACCATCAGCTTTAGTAGCCAAAGGATAATAATCTTTTTCAATATCATCAACAAGAATAATACCAGGAGAATTTTGTAACAGCATTTTAACATCATAAATATCAAAATTTGTTTTAAACTCAATATTTATACTCTCACTATGACAATTCATAACAGGAATTCTAACACATGTAGCAGTAACAGGAAGCATAGGTTTATTTAAAATTTTTCTAGTTTCATTAATCATTTTATATTCCTCTTTTGTATAGCCATCAGGCTCGAAAACATCAATATGTGGCAGACAATTATTAAAAATAGGATGTGGAAACTTTTTAGGAGCAATTCCTTTAATACCATTTTCTAAATCCTCAATTCCTGCCTTTCCGGCACCGGAAACAGCTTGATATGTAGAATACACTACTCTTTTTATTTTATATTTATCATCTAAAGGCTTTAAAGCAACAACGGCTTGTATTGTAGAACAATTTGGATTTGCAATAATACCTTTATTTTCAAATATCTTTTCTGGGTTAACTTCTGGAACAACCAAAGGCACATTTTTATCCATTCTATAAACACTACTGTTATCAATTACTATACAACCAGTCTGCACGGCAATAGGAATGAATTTTTTAGAAACAGCACTACCAGCACAGAAAATAGCATAATCAAAATTGAATTTAAATGAATCTTCTGTTAATTCTTGAATTATATAATTTTGACCTAAGAATTGTACTTTGGTACCAGCAGATTTTTTAGAAGCAAATAAAGTATATGTACAATTTTTAAAGCTTTTTTCTTCTAAAACTTTTAATACAGTTCGGCCAACTACACCAGTTGAACCTACAATTGCAACTTTATAATTAGTTTTCAAAATAAATACCTCCATAAACTTTTTTAATCTAGTATATTAAAAATAAATAAAAATGTTACAAAATATAATTCCAGCATGTCTCAAAATAAAACTTTATAGAAATAATCAAATAAAAACATTGAAAGAATAACAAAAAATGAGATTCAAGTTATAATTTTAACTCAAATCTCATCTTTTATGTTGGACTTTTTACAGTCCAATTAAAGAAATTAAATTTTTTCCTTTTTTAAAGAATCAACCTTTTTTTTATCTACAATGTAAAATACATAATACAATTCAAGCCACAGTTTATCGTCAAAAAGTAATTTAAAAGGTTCAAACAGAAAATCTTTTGAACTTACAGTTATATACTCAGCATGAACCCTTATAACATAGTTCTTATGTTGCAATTCATCTATACTATGTTGAATTATAGAAGTAAAAGGTGACAATTCAACAGGTAACAAATTGGCGTCATCCCTAACTGTTACATAGAAAACATAATGAGGTTTAAACCGTTTCTTTGCTTCCTTAATAATTTCTTCTTTGTTCATACAGAACCTCCTTGAGATTTATATAATTTAATATTAATATATTATAACAAAAATTAAGAAAAATTGCAAAAAAAGTTGCATAATTTTGACAATAATAGTATAATAGATAATGTGAGATAATAAAAATAGAATAAAAGAAAAAAGAGAGGTAGAAAAAATGGATTACGTTTATATACTAAGAGAAGCGTTAATTTGGATAATAACAATATTCTGGTTATATCAAATATTAGTAAGTGTATGCTCATTAGTAAAATTAAAAGACAAACCATTAAAAGTAAACAAAAATCACAGATTTATGGCAATAATACCAGCACACAACGAAGAAGCAGTAGTAGGAAACTTAATAGAAAGCCTAAAAAATCAAGAATATGACAAAAATTTATACGATATATATGTAATTGCAGACAACTGTACAGACAGAACTGCAAGAATAGCAAGAGAAGCTGGTGCAATAGTATATGAAAGATACGACGAAACAAAGAAAACAAAAGGATATGCGCTAGACTGGTTCTTACAACAAAAAATAAAAGAAGATGCACCATATGATGCAATATGTATATTTGATGCAGACAACATAGTAGACAAAAACTTCTTAAAAGCAATGAACAAAAAACTATGTCAAGGAGAAGAAGTTGTTCAAGGATATAGAGATATCAAAAATCCAACAGACAACTGGATAACATCAGGATATGCACTATTCTACTGGACAATGCACAAATTCTATCATTTAGCAAGATATAATTTAGGACTATCACCATTATTAAACGGAACAGGATTTATGGTAAGCTTTGATATCATAAAAGAAAATGGTGGATGGAAAACTGTAACATTAACAGAAGACATCGAATTTTCATTACAAAGAATCCTAAAAGGAAAAAGATTAGGATGGTCAACAGAAGCAATAGTATATGATGAACAACCAACAGGATTTGCACAAAGTTGGTCACAAAGAAGCAGATGGACAGTAGGACATATGCAATGTATGAAAGAATATACAGCAAAATTAGCAGAAGCAGTAAAGGACAACAAAACAATGATGAACTTTGATGGTTTCTTATATATAATAGGAAGTATACCAATGTTCATATTAACATTAATTTTACTAGTATCAAATTTTGTAATATATGCAATGGATGGGATGACACAAGTAGAACTAGTAATAAATATATTAAGATATCTAATACCAACATTTGTATTGCCATCACTTACAGCAGCATTTGTTATGTGGATAGATGGTAAGCCAATAAAACCAATGATAAAAGGATTATTCACATATCCATTATTCATGGGTTCATGGTTACTAATAAACTTTAAATGTTTATTTAAAAGAGAAACAAGTTGGGAAAAAATTACTCATAATAGAAGCATAAAAATAGATGATGTAAACGAAAATATAGAAGAAGTAGCAAAAGAAGTAGAAAAAGTTTAAAAAAAACTTCAAAAAGCTTGCATTTATGCTAAAAATTGGGTATAATATAAATATCAACATACGAGACAGTAAAGAGTGGGAACAAATCCCACTCTTTAGTTTTGAAATAAAAGGAGGTAAAAAGTGGCAAGTATAGAAGAAAAAGTAACAAAATTAGTAGAACCAATAATCGAAAACTTAGGTTACGAACTATATGATGTAGAATATGCAAAAGAAGGAAAAAACTACTTTTTAAGAATATTTATAGACAACGAAAAAGGAATAGACTTAAACGATTGCGAAAAAGTAAATGATTCAATTACAGACATTTTAGATAAAGAAAATTACATAAAAGAACAATACTTTTTAGAAATATCTTCGCCAGGAATAGAAAGAGTACTAAGAAAAGACAAACATCTAGAAAAAAATATTGGCGAAGAAGTAACAATAAAATTATTTAAAAAAGACGAAAACGGAAAAAAAGAATATTTAGGAAAATTAAAAGATTTCAATCAAGAAAAAATAGTGATAGAACAAGAAGAAAAAGATATAAACATAGAAAGAAAAAACATATCACAAATAAAAACAGTTTATAATTGGTAATATTATTATAAGGGTAAAATAATTGTATTAGCCCCAAATGATAAAAGTATATAAATAATAGGAGGAATAAAAATGAAAGCTATAGATAACAAAGAGTTAATATTAGCATTAGAAGAATTAGAAAAAGAGAAAGGAATAAAAAAAGAATATGTACTAGAATCAATAGAAACAGCATTAGTTACAGCATATAAAAGAAATTTTGATGCATTAGAAAATGTAAAAGTAGACATAGACCATAAAACAGGTGCAACACATATTTATTCAGTAAAAGAAATAGTAGAAAACGCAAATGATGAAGTAACAGAAATAAGCTTAGAAGAAGCACATAAAATAAATAAAAACTTAACATATGGAGATACAGTAGACATTGAAATAGTACCAAAAGACTTTGGAAGAATAGCAGCACAAACAGCAAAACAAGTTATTGTACAAAAATTAAGAGAAGTAGAAAGAGACTTAATATTTGACGAATATAGCCAAAGAAAAGGTGAAATAGTTTCAGGAATTATACAAAAAGCAGATAAAAACATAGTAGTTGTAGACTTAGGAAGAATAGAAGGAATAATGCTTTCTAAAGAGCAAGTACCAACAGAAAAATACAGAGTAAATGACAAAATAAAAGCATATATAGTAGATGTAGAAAGAGGACTAAAAGGAGCACCACAAGTAATGATATCTAGAAGTCATCCAGACTTTGTAAGAAAATTACTAGAATTTGAAATACCAGAAATATATGAAGGTGTTATAGAAATAAAAAGTGTTTCAAGAGATGCAGGTTCAAGAAGCAAAGTAGCAGTATATTCACCAGACCCTAATATAGACCCAGTTGGTTCATGTGTCGGAGCAAAAGGTGTAAGAATTCAAAATGTAATAAACGAATTACATGGAGAAAAAATTGATGTTATAGAATGGGATGAAGATCCAAGTATATACATAGCATCAGCATTATTACCAGCACAAATATTAGCAGTAGATATAAAAGAAGACGAAAGATTTGCAGAAGTTATAGTACCAGATGATCAATTATCATTAGCAATTGGTAAAGCAGGACAAAATGCAAGATTAGCAGCTAAATTAACAAATTGGAAAATAGATATAAAATCAGAATCACAATTTAGACAAATACTTCAAGAACAACAAAATCAAAGTGAAGAAGAAAACGAAAAAATTGAAAATAATGAAAATGAAAACAAAGAATAATGTGTAAATTTTAGGGACAAAATGCACATTAAACGTGATAATAAGCAAAATCTAGGCATAAATTAAAAGGAAGGTGTATGTTATGAAAAAACAACCACAAAGAACATGCATGGGATGTAATGAAAAAAAAGACAAAAAAGATTTAATACGAATAGTTAAAAATAAAGATAATGAAATATCTATAGACAGAACAGGAAAAAAAGAGGGACGAGGAGCATATATCTGTGATGATGTAAATTGCTTAGAAAAAGTAATAAAAAGTAAAAGACTAGAAAGAGTCTTAGAAATACCAATTTCAAAAGAAATTTATGAAAGTTTAAGAGGTGTAATTATTGATAAATAATAATATATTAGGCTTAATAGGACTAGCAATGAAAGCTGGAAAAGTAGCATTTGGAGCAGATAGTGTAGAAGAAAGTATACTAAAAAGAAAAGTAAAATTAGTAATAGTTTCAAAAGAAAGTTCAGAAAGAACAAAAAGTAAATTTTCAAAAATATGTGAAAAGTATAATATACCAATAATTATAGATGGAAACATAGAAGAAATAAGTAAATCTATAGGAAAAAATAATAAAGCTGTAATAGGAATAAAAGACATAAATTTTGCAAATTCAATTCAAAAAAAATACAATGGGGGTGATGTTATTGGGTAAGATAAAAATTTATGAAATAGCAAAAAAGCTAGACTTAACCAGTAAAGAAGTATTAGAGATGGCACAAAAACTAAATATCCAAGTTAAAAGCCATATGAGCAGTGTAGAAGAAGAAGAAGCTAAAAAAATAGAAAATAATTTAACAAATAAGACAGAACAAACTTCAAAGCAACAACAAGCTTCAAAAAAAGAAGATAAAACAGCAAAACAAAATGTAACACCAAAAAAAGAAGAAAAAGCACCAGTTATTATAAGAAGAGAAGTTATAATAAATGAAGAAGAAAATAAAAAAAATGAAAACAAAAAGCAAGAAACAAAAAGAGACAATAATGTGGGATTTGTAGAAAGAAGACAAAACAAGGACTTTAACATAGTTTATAGAAATAAGCCCAATAAACCTAAAACAGTTAATGAATTGTTTGGACTAAATAAACCAGAAAAGAAGAAAGAAGAACCTAAAAAAGAAGAAATAAAAAATGAAGTGCCAGCAATAAAAGAAGAAATAAAAAAACAAGGGGATAGTAATTTAACAATGCAAAAACAAGTAGCAGAAAAGAAAAACATAACACAAGAAAATAAATTTAATAATAATAGAAATTTCAATAATTCAAATAATAATAGAACAAATAACTTTAATAATAGAAATAATAATAATCGTAACAACAACGCAAATAACAACTTTAACAATAGAAACAACAATAATAGATTTAACAACAATAATAATAATAGAAATTCTAAAAATGGAGAATTTAATAATTCAAATAATGGAAATAATTTCAGAAAAAATAATGGAAACTTCAATAATAAAAACAATTACAATGGAAACAATTATAATAGAAGACCATTAGATGAAAAAGGAATTGAAAAAAATATTAAAAACATAATGGCAGTAGATACTGTTGAAAAAGAAGTTGTTAGAGATTATAGTAAAAATATTGACAAACAAAAATTCAATAATAAATTTGATGATAACAAAAATAAAAAATCAAAATCAAGAAGAAATGAAAATAGTTTTGATGAAGGAAAACTAAAATCATTAAAACAAACAAGCAAATTATCAAACATGTTTGAAGACCAAGATGGTGGAATGTTAGATTACTACGATTTAACAACACAAAGAGGAAGAAAAGGTAAGAAAAAACAAGTTAAAAACGAAGAAAGAAATAAACAAAAAATATTTGAATTAACAGAAATAGAAATACCAGATTCAATATCAGTAAAAGACTTAGCTGCAGAAATGAAAAAAACAACAGCTGAAGTAATTAAAAAATTATTTGGATATGGAATTATGGCTACAATAAACCAAGACTTAGACTTTGATACTGCATTTTTAGTAGCAGGAGAATTTGGAATCACAGCTAAAAAGAAAGAAACTGTAACAGATGAAGATATTTTATTTGATGATTCTGAAGATAAAGAAGAAGACTTAGAAGTAAGACCACCAGTAGTTGTTGTTATGGGACACGTAGACCATGGTAAAACATCACTATTAGACACAATCAGAAAAACAAATGTAATAGGTGGAGAAGCTGGAGGAATTACACAAGCAATTGGTGCATACAAAGTAAAAGTAAATGGTAGAGAAATAACTTTCTTAGACACACCAGGGCACGAAGCATTTACAGCAATGAGAGCCAGAGGTGCACAAATAACAGATATAGCAATATTAGTAGTTGCAGCAAATGATGGTATAATGCCACAAACAGTTGAAGCTATAAACCATGCAAAATCAGCAGGAATACCAATTATAGTTGCAATAAACAAAATAGATTTACCAGATGCAAATGTTGATAAAGTAAAACAAGAATTAATGAACTATGAACTAGTACCAGAAGAATGGGGAGGAGACACAATATGTGTACCAATCTCAGCTAAAAACAACATAAATATAGACCAATTATTAGAGATGGTATTATTAGAAGCAGATGTTCTTGAACTAAAAGCAAATCCAAATAAACAAGCAAAAGGTGTTGTAATAGAAGCAAGACTTGACAAATCAAAAGGAGCAATAGCAACAATGCTTGTACAAAGAGGAAAACTAGATGTTGGAGACACAATAATTGTTGGTTCATCAATTGGTAGAATAAGAGCAATGACAAATGAAAACGGTAAAAAAGTAAAATCAGCAGGACCATCAACACCAGTAGAAATAATGGGACTAACAGAAGTACCAGAAGCTGGAGACACATTCTATGAAGTAAAAGACGAAAAAACAGCAAAACACTTAATAGAAAAGAGAAAACGTGAAGCTAGAGAAAAAGCATTTGGAGCAGCAACAAAAGTTACATTAGACAACTTATTTGAACAAATGGAAGAAGGAAATCTAAAAGTACTAAACTTAATAGTAAAAGCAGATGTCCAAGGATCTGTAGAAGCTGTTAAACAATCAATGGAAAAACTACAAAACGAAGAAGTAAGAGTAAAAGTAATCCATGCAGCACCAGGAGCAGTTAACGAATCAGACGTAACACTTGCAAAAGTATCAAATGCAATAATCATAGCATTTAATGTAAGACCAATACCAGCAGCAAAAGAAATGGCAGAAAAAGAAGAAGTACAAATAAAACAATACTCAGTAATTTACCAAGCAATAGAAGAAGTAGAAGCCGCTATGAAAGGAATGTTAGCACCAAAATATGAAGAAAAAGTAATAGGAAATGCAGAAGTAAGACAAACATTTAGAATCTCAAATGTTGGAACAATTGCAGGTGCTTATGTATTAACAGGAAAAGTAGAAAGAAATGCAGGAGTTAGAGTAATAAGAGACAATGTAGTAATCCATGAAGGAAAACTAGCTACATTAAAGAGATTCAAAGACGATGCAAAAGAAGTATCAAAAGGATTTGAATGTGGTATTCAAATTGAAAACTACAATGACATCAAAGAGGGAGACACTATTGAAGTATATGTAATGGAAGAAATAAAAAGATAAAAAATCGGGATTAGGGGACGGGTCTCCAATCCCAAAAAAATGCAATTAAGAGGAGGTAGACAAAATGCCTAATAAAAACAACAACAGAATGGGACGTATTGACGAAGAATACAGAAAAGAATTAAGCCAAATCATTGGATTTGAATTGAAAAATTCAAGTATTACAGGTATGATAAGTGTTACAAAAGTAAAAGTAACATCAGACCTAAAATATGCAAAAGTATATGTAAGCATTTTTAATTCAAAAAATATAAAAGACACAATGGAAGGACTTAAGAAATCATCAGGATTTATAAGAACAGAATTAGCAAAAAGAATTAATTTAAGAAACACACCAGAATTAATATTTGAAATAGATGATTCAATGGAATATGGAGCAAAAATAGATTCAATACTAAAAGAAATAATGCCAAACAAATAAATTGTCAAAAGGGACGCCCTTTATTGACAAGTAAAAGATGTTAAAAGGGATTGTTCCCTTTTTGACAGGTAAAAAAGTTGTCAAAAAAGCCCGTCCCTTTTGACACAAGTGAAAGAAAGTTGCCCAAAAGGCCTGGCCCCTTTGACAGAAAAGGCTGGGACTTTTGACAGAAATGGAGAAAATTATGACTTTAGATAATATATTAGAAGAAATAAAAAAAGCTGAAACAATAGTAATAATGGCACATGAAACACCTGATGGAGATGCAATTGGAAGTTGTTTAGCAATGAAAGTGGCATTAAAACAATTGGGAAAAAATGCTGATGTAATAATAAGAGAAGTTCCAAAAATATTTAACTTCTTACCAGGAAGAGAAGATATAAAAACAGATTCAGAGGTAGAAAGATATGACTTAGCAATAAGTTTAGACTGTGCAGATTTTAAAAGATTAGTAGGAAGCGAATATTTTGAAAAAGCTAAACAAACAATAGTAATAGATCACCATGGTAGCAATAAAATGTATGGGGACATAAACTTTGTAAATCCAGTTGCACCAGCATGTTGTCAAATTCTAATAGGAATGTTCCAATATTTTAACATAAATATAGATAAAGAATTAGGAACATGTATATTAACAGGAATAATTACAGACACAGGCGGATTCAGATATTCAGGGGTAACACCAGAAACATTTGAATTTACAGCTGAATTACTAGAAAAAGGAGTAAATGTTTCAGACATATATAAAAGAGTATTAGAAACAAAAACAAAAGCTAACTTTGAATTAATGAAAAGAACAATAGACAGAATGGAATTTTTAGAAGATGGAAAAGTTACTTTTACATATATAACAAATAAAGATTTAAAAGAAGTAAATGCAGGAATAGGAGATCATGAAGGCCTTGTAGAAATAGGAAGAGATGTAGAAGGTGTTGAAGTATCAGTATTTATTAGACAAAAAGATGAAGAAGAAACATATAAAGTTTCTATGCGTTCGAATGATTATGTTAATGTTTCTGATGTATGTATGATGTTTGGCGGTGGAGGCCACGAAAAAGCAGCAGGAGCTGTTATTCAAGGAGATATTGAACAAGTAAAACAAAAAATAATGAAAGAATTAAAAAAAGTTTTAAAATAAAAAACGGGAATGAGGGGAAAAATTCGGGATTCGAGACCCGTCCACCAATCCCGCTTTTTTATAGAGAGGAAAATCATGGACGGAATAATAATTATAAATAAAACAAAAGGATGTACATCACATGACATAGTATATAAAATAAAAAAAATGTTAAACGAAAAAGTAGGACACACTGGCACATTAGATCCAATGGCAGAAGGAGTATTACCTATATTAGTAGGGAAAGGAACACTAGCTTCAAAATACTTGATAAATCATGATAAAAAATATATAGTAGAATTGCAATTAGGAACAAAAACAGATACAGCAGATGGTGAAGGAAGAATAGTAAAACAACAACCAGTAAATAAAGAAATACTAACAACAAAAAATATAGAAAAAATTTTACAAAGTTTTGTAGGAAAACAAGAACAAATTCCACCTATATATTCAGCAATAAAAATAAATGGAAAAAAGTTATATGAATATGCTAGAAAAGGCCAAGAAATAGAACTAAAACCAAGAAAAATAGAAATCTACAACATAAAATTAATAAATTACTCTGTAGAAGAAAAACAAATCAAATTTGAGGTGTTTTGTGGGAAAGGAACATATATAAGGAGTTTGTGTGAAGACATAGCTATAAAATTTGGAACAGTAGGATATATGAAATCACTTAAAAGAATTCAAGTTGGAGATTTTAAAATTGAAGATAGTATAACAATAGAAGAATTAAATAATATTATACAAAAAAATGAACTAGATAAAACTAAAACAATAATAATATTAGAAAAACTATTTGAAAAAATACCATCAATAAAGTTAGACAACAGAAAATTAGAACTATTTTTAAATGGAGTTATGCTAACACAAAAGCAAAATGAAGGGGTATATAAAATATATAATCAAAAAAATGAATTTATAGGAACAGGAACAATAAAAGACAACCTACTAAAAAGAGACATTATATTGTAATAAAATAAAAAACACATCATATACTTAAACAAAAGATATGGTGTGTTTATATTATTTATAGCTCACTTTTATTCTAAAAAATGAATGGAGTGGATTTAATGATTTATATAGAAAAAAATGACAAGCCTAATATAATAGAAAAAATGTTAAACTTAATAAAAGTACAAGACAGCACAATAATATTACCAATAAATGAGAAAACAAAAGAAAAACAAATAGAGAAAATAGCAAAAAAAACAATAAAAGTAATAGGAAAAATATCAAATAGTAAAAAGATAGTATTAAGCAAAAAAATGAAGAAAGAAGAAAAATACATAAATTATTTAAATGAATATGGAATAGAAATTGCTGATGGAAGATGGTTGTTTGAAATTTTATTAACAGACATTGTAAACTATATAGTAGAAAAACAAAAAATAGAAAGAGTAAATATATCAGTACTTATAAATGATTTAACAGATAAAGAATTTGAAAATATAAAATTATTAGCCCAAAAATATATGACAATTAACATAGTTACAAACCATATAGAGAAATTTAGAAAATTAGAACAACAATTGCAAGAAAAAGGAATAATAGCAACAATAACAAACAATAAAAAGAAAAGCCTTATGAAATCTCAGATAATAATTAATATAGACTTTACAAAAGAATTAATTAATAAATATAGAATAAACGAAAGTGCTACAATTGTAAATGTAAAAAGACCAATAAAAATTACACAAAAAAGATTTAATGGTGTAACAGTAAACGATTATGAAATTGAATACAGAAATGATATTTGCAATGAAAAATTTTTTGTGGATAAATATAATTTAAAAGATTTATATGAAGCAGAAATGTACAAAAGAGATTCATTTACAAATTTACGAAAAAAAATAAAAAATGACAAAGTATTGATAAATAAATTATATTTGAATAATGGAGAATTATAGAAAAAAATTTAGTGAAAAGCTTTTCTTTTTATAAAAAGTATAATATAATAAAGATATTAAAATGCAAAAGATTGCAGGGAGGAAAAGAAAATGCCAAGTAATAGTAATAATGGTAGAAGAACAAAAACAACATCAAAAATAAAAACACAAAACAAAGATAAAACACCCAAAGGCACAAACAAGAAAAAGGGAACAAAAAGAAAAATGAATCCAAAATTAAAAATGTTTTTAAAAATATTGTTAGTTATATTTTTACTTTTATGTGTTGTAGGAGCAGGAATAGTAGCGGCAATGTTCTTTGGCTTATTTGGAGATGAATTTGAAATAAGTAAAGAAGAATTAATAGTAGGAACATCAAACACAATAGTAGTAGACAAAGATGGAAAAGAAATAGCAAATTTAAGTAGTGACGAAAAAAGAAAAACAGTATCATTAAGTGAAATGTCACCATACTTACCTAAAGCATACATAGCAATAGAAGACAAAAGATTCTATTCACACAATGGTGTAGATATAAAAAGAACAGCAGGAGCGATTTTAGGAACAGTAACTGGAAATTCTTCATATGGAGGAAGCTCTATAACACAACAATTAGTAAAAAATATAACAAAAGATAAAGCAAGATCAGGTATAGCAGGTGTAGTAAGAAAAATGAAGGAATGGTCAAAAGCTGTACAAGTAGAAAGAATGATATCAAAAGACCAAATACTAGAATTATACTTAAATATCATATTTGTTGGCGGTAACGAATTACACGGTGTAGAATTAGGTTCACAATATTATTTTAATAAAAGTGCGAAAGATTTAGACTTAGCAGAATGTGCATTTTTAGCAGGGATTAATAATTCACCAAATGCGTACAATCCTTATGATACATCTCTAGATCAAGAAAAAACAGCTAAGCTAAGAAAAGAAAGAACCTTAACAGTTCTAAAAGAAATGAAATCACAAGGAATGATAGAAAATGAAGATGAATATAATGCAGCTGTAGCCAAAGTAGAAGAAGGTTTAACATTTGAAAAAGGATATGCAGGAACATCAAATTACTCATATCATACAGCAGCAACAATAAAACAAGTAGTACAACAAGTAATGGACGAAAAAAACATATCAAAAGACTTAGCAGAAACATATGTATATGGAAGTGGATTAACAATATATTCAACAGAAGATTCTTCAATACAAGCAAGAGTTGAAGAAGAATTTGCAAAACAAAAATATCAAATATCAGGTAGACTAAAAAATGAAGATGGAACACTAAAAAATGACCATACACAAGCAGGAATGGTTATAATAGATAATCAAACAAATCAAGTAGTAGCAGTAGGCGGAAGTCTTGGAGAACAAAATTCAATAGGTTTAAATAGAGGAACACAAATAACAAGACAAACAGGTTCTTCAATGAAACCACTAGCAGATATAGCACCAGGATTACAAGAAAAAATAATTACAGCAGCAACTATATATGATGATGCAAAAACTGATTTTGGTGGAGGATACAAACCGGATGACTATAATACACCAAAAGGTTTAATAAACATAAGGAGTTGTATTAGAACATCACAAAACATACCAATGGTAAAAGTGATGGCTCAATTAACACCAAAAAAGTCTATTGAATATTTAAAGAAAATGGGAATTACAACATTAGATGATACAAAAGATGCAAATTTAGCGCTTTCAATAGGTGGTTTAAGTATAGGTATTAGTCCATTAGAAATGGCTGGAGCATATGCATCAATAGCAAATGATGGTGTATACACCACACCAACTTTCTATACAAAAGTTGTAGATAGTAGTGGAAATACAGTATTAACAGCAAACCAAGAAAAAACAAGAGTAATATCAGAACAAAATGCTTATATAACAAGGTCAATCATAGAAGAACCAGTAAAAAGCGGAGGAACAGCAACATATTGTGCAATACCAGGAATGGAAACTTGTGCTAAAACAGGTTCTACAGATGATTATGTAGATAGATGGCTATGTGGAATGACTCCATATTATACAGCTGCATGTTGGTTTGGATTCGACAATAATACTGTCCAAGAACCATTAAAATATGCAAATGGAACAGTATATAGTGTAGATGGAAGAAACCCAGCAGGACAATTATGGTCATCAATAATGAAAGATATTCATAAAGAATTAGAAAATAAAAACTTTAATACACCTTCAACAGGAATTGTTACAAAAACAATTTGCAAAGATACTGGAGGAGTTGCAACAAATACTTGTACAAATACATATACAGAATCATTTACAACAGATAATGTACCAGAAACATGCCAGGGACATGGAACACAAAAAATTTGTACAGAATCAGGAAAAGTTGCAAATGAATATTGCCCAGCAGATAAAGTAAAAACAGTATCATATGGTGGAGTGATACCAAAAGAACAATTAAAATTATGGAATACATTAAAAAAATCAAAAGTTTCTAGTGAAAAAATAGACGAAGTATGTACAATTCATAAAAAGACAGAAGAGAAGAAAGACGAAAAGAAAAATGAAATAAAAAATGAAGTTGTAAAAGAAGATAAAAATAAAACTAATACAGTAACAAATAATACAATTAATAACAATAATGCTATTAAAAATGAAGTCAAAAATGAAACAACAACTGATAAAAAAGAAACAACTAAAAAATAATAAGTGGTTTCAAAATATAAATTGGCAGTAAAAACTGTCAATTTATATAATATTTAATAAGGCAAAAACATTTTCATGCCTAAGAAAGGAGAAAAATGGACATATATTTTTATAATACATTAACAAAAAAGAAAGACAAATTCGAACCATTAAATCCAGATGAAATTAGAATATATTCATGTGGACCAACAGTATATAAAGACGCAACAATAGGAAATATGAGAACAAATATATTCCAAGATGTTTTAAGAAGGACATTGCGTTACAATGGATATAAAATAAAACATGTAATGAATATAACAGATGTTGGACATTTAGTATCAGATGGTGATGAAGGTGAAGATAAAATGCTAAAATCAGCAAGAGAAGAACACAAAACACCTCTACAAATAGCAGAACATTACACTAAATTATTCTTTGATGACTTAAGTGCATTAAATATTGAAACTCCAGAAATAGTATGTAAAGCAACAGAACACATAAAGGAGATGTTAGAATATGTTGAAAAGCTAATGGAAAATGGCTATGCATATGAAACATCAACAGCAATATATTTTGATATATCAAAATTAGATAAATATCCAATATTATCAAATTTAGATGTTGAAAACCAAAAAGCTGGTGCAAGAGTAGAAATAGATCCAGAAAAAAGAAATCCACAAGATTTTGCATTATGGATAAAGGCACCAGAAAATCATTTAATGAAATGGGATAGCCCATGGGGACCAAGTTACCCTGGATGGCATATAGAATGTTCGGCAATGGGACAAAAATACCTTGGAGACCAATTTGATATACATACAGGTGGAATAGATTTAATACCAACACACCATGAAAATGAAATTGCACAAAGCAAAGGCAAATGTGGAAAAATACCAGCAAGATATTGGTTACATGGAGAATACTTGTTAATAAATGGTGGAAAAATGTCAAAATCTTTAGGAAATGTTTATTTAGTAAAAGATATAAAAGAAAAAGGATTTGACACAATTGTATACAAATTATTCAGTTATTCATGTCACTATAGAAATAAATTAAACTTTACATGGGAAGGAATAGAATCAGCAGCTAAATCGTTAGAAAGATTGCGTAATAGCTATCAAATGAATTTAAATGGAACAGATAAATTAACAGAAGAAGATACAGAAAGATTATCGCAAATAGAAGAGAACTTCCATAAAGCAATAAATGACGATTTGAATATGCCACTTGCAATGAGCTTTGTTTGGAAAGCTGCTAGATTTGAAAAGAAAAATCCAGAAGTCGCAAAATTGCTTGCTAAATTTGACACTGTTCTTGGTATTAAAATAGATGAAGTAAATTCTAAAAAACAAGAAATACCACAAGAAATATTAGATTTAGTTGAACAAAGAAAAATGGCAAGAGAGAACAAAGACTGGACAAAATCAGATGAATTAAGAGATTTAATTAATCAAAAAGGATATTTAATTAAAGACACTAAAAATGGAGTAGAAATTAGTAAAAAATGAGATTGTCAAAAGGGACGCCCCTTTTTGACAGAATAAAGGAGGAATAAAAATGGCAATATTATTACCAGGAGGAGCAGGATTTATAGGAAGTCACACTGCAGTAGAATTATTAAATAAAGGAAGAGAAATAGTTATAATAGATAACTTTTCAAATAGTACACCAAAAGCACTAGAAGCAATCAAAAAAATAACAGGAAAAGATTTTAAATTTTATGAAATGGACTACATGGACAGAGAAAAACTAGAAAAAGTATTTGAAGAAAACAACATAGAAGCAGTAATGAACTTTGCTGGATACAAAGCAGTTGGAGAATCAGTACAAAAACCAATAGAATACTACACAAACAACATTTCAGGAGCATTAGTATTATTAGACACAATGAGAAAATATGGATGTAAAAAATTTATATTTAGTTCATCAGCAACAGTATATGGAGAACCAGAAAAAATGCCAATAACAGAAGACACACCAACAGGAGGAACAACAAATCCATATGGAACAACAAAATTATTTATAGAACAAATATTAAAAGATATATACAAATCAGATAACACATGGGATATATGCATATTAAGATACTTCAACCCAGTTGGAGCACATGAAAGTGGATTAATTGGAGAAGAACCAAAGGGAATTCCAAACAACTTAATGCCATATGTAGCAAGAGTTGCAGCTGGAACATTAAAAGAATTATCAGTATTTGGAAATGATTACAATACACCAGATGGAACAGGTGTAAGAGACTATATACATGTTGTAGATTTAGCAAAAGGACATATAAAAGCATTAGAAAAACTAGAAAAAGAAAATGAAGGATTATATATTTACAATTTAGGAACAGGCCATGGATACAGTGTTCTAGATATGGTAAAAGGTTTTGAAAAAGCAACAGGTAAGGCAGTTCCATACAAAATAGCACCTAGAAGACCAGGAGATATAGCTACATGTTATGCTGATCCAACTAAAGCAAAAGAAGAATTAGGATGGACAGCAGAGAAAAATATTGATGATATGTGTAAAGACAGTTGGAATTATATAGAAAAGAGTCAAACTAAATAGTTTGACTTTTTTTAATATATAGACTATAATAATATATGGAATTTAAAGGGTTTGGAGGAAATAAATTGAAAGATTTTAAACAAATAATAGCAAAACAAATATCAAAAACAATAGATATAAATGAAGAAGAATTAGAAAGTTACATAGAAACACCAAAAGACAGTAAAAATGGAGACTATGCATTTCCATGTTTCAGACTAGCAAAAGAATTAAGAAAAGCACCACCAGCTATAGCAAACGAAATAAAAGAAAAAATAGAAGCAGTAGAAGAAATAGAAAAAATAGAAGTAGCAGGTGGATATTTAAATTTCTTTATAAACAAAACAATATTAGCTAAAGAAGTATTAGAAGAAATTTCAAAAGCTGAACAATATGGAAAATCAGAAATAGGAAAAGAAAAAAACATAGTAATAGACTATTCAGCACCAAACATTGCAAAACCTTTCCACATAGGACATCTACGTTCAACAGTAATAGGAGGAGCACTATACAATATATACAAATATTTAGGATATAATGTAACAGGTGTAAATCATTTAGGAGATTATGGAACACAGTTTGGAAAGCTAATAGAAGGCTACAAAATGTGGGGAAAAGAATATGACATAGAAAAAGACCCAATAAATGAATTAACAAAAATATATATTAGAATAAACGAAGCTTGCAAAAACGATGAACAAATATTAGAAAATTGTAGAAACAACTTCAAAAAATTAGAAGATGGAGATTCATATTGCGTAGAAATCTGGAAAAAATTCAGAGAATTAAGCTTGCAAGAATTCCAAAAAGTATATGATTTGCTAGGTAGCAAATTTGACTCATGGAACGGAGAATCTTTTTATTCAGACAAAATGACAGAAGTAATAGAAATATTAGAAAAAACAGGAAAACTAATAGAATCACAAGGTGCAAAAATAATCGATTTAGAAGACAAAGGAATAAACACACCATGTATAATAGAAAAATCAAATGGTTCTACAACATATGCAACAAGAGATTTAGCAGCAATATTATACAGAGCTAGAACATATGATTTTGACAAAGCACTATATGTAACATCATATGAACAAGTACTACACTTTAAACAAGTATTTGAAGTAGCAAAACTTTTAGGGTTAGACGAAAAATACACAAAAGGATTAGAACATGTATCATTTGGAATGGTATTATTACCAGAAGGAAAAATGTCAACAAGGGAAGGTAATATTATCAAACTAGAAGATTTATTAAATGAAGCCATTTCAAGAGCACAAGAAATAATAGAACAAAAAAATCCAGAGTTAGAAAATAAAGAAGAAGTAGCAAAAAAAGTTGGAATAGGTGCAGTTATATTTAACGATATGTCAGCATCAAGAATTAAAGATGAAGTGTTTGATTGGAACACAATTTTAAACTTCCAAGGAGAAACAGGTCCATATGTTCAATATACTTATGTTAGAACAAAAAGTGTTTTAGAAAAAGCAGGATATTTACCAAAAATAGAAGAGGTAAAAGTGGAAAATTTAGCAGATGAATATTCATTAGCAATATTAAAACTTATTTATAATTTTGAAGATGTATTAATTCAAGTAACAGATAAAAACGAACCATCAATACTTGCAAGATATTTAATAGATTTGGCAAAAGCTTATAGCAGTTTTTATAATGAAAATAAAATAATTGTTGAAGACAAAGATATTCAAAATGCTCGTATATATTTAACTTATGCTGTATCAGAAGTTTTAAAACAAGGAGCTAATTTATTAGGAATACAAATGCCAGAAAAAATGTAAAAAAAGAGGGATTCGGAGTGATAACTCCGTAATCCCAATTTTTATTTTTTCTTTTCGTCTTTTACAACTTCTTTTATAGCTCCTAAACTTGAAAGAGCACTAGTTGCTTCAAAAGGAATAAATACTTTATTAGCCTCTCCATCAGCAACTTTCTCTAAAGCTTCAAGTGATTTTAATTGAACTAATTTTTCATCAGGATCTGATTTCTTAATAGCATCATAAACCATTTGAATTTCTTTAGCCTTAGCTTCAGCAACTTCTTTAATAGCTTGAGCTTCACCGGCTGCTCTAGTAATTCTAGCCTCTTTATCAGCTTCAGCCTCTAATATAGCAGCTTGTTTTTTACCTTCAGCAATAGTTACAGCAGATTGTCTTTGAGCTTCAGATTCAAGAATTAAAGCTCTTTTATTTCTTTCTGCATTCATTTCTTTTTCCATTGCATCTCTAATATCAGCTGGTGGTGTAATATCTTTAATTTCAACTCTATCAATTTTACATCCCCATCTATCAGTAGCTTCATCAAGAACAACTCTTAATTGATTATTAATGCCATCTCTTGAACTAAATGTTTCATCTAAATCCATTTTACCAATGATATCACGAATTGTTGTAATTGCTAGGTACTCAATACCTTTTTTCAAACTTTGAATTTCATATACTGCTTTTGCAGGATCTGTTATTTGATAGAAAACAACAGTATCTATTGTAATAGTTACATTATCTTTAGTAATAACTCCTTGAGGTGGAACATCCATTGTTTGTTGTTTTAAACTAACCACACTTCTTACATGGTCAAAAAATGGAACAATAATTGTAAGACCAGCATCTGCAACTTTATAGAATTTACCTAATCTTTCAATTACATAAACCTCAGCTTGTTTAACAATTTTAATTGATTTGAATGCTATAATTAATATTATAACTAGTAATGCGATTAAAAATCCCATATTAAAATCCTCCTTTATATTTATATAAATACTTAAAAAAGTAATATTAATAACTAAATTTTATTTAAAACATGTATAGGTTTTACAATAGCTTTAACACCTTTTATCTCTAAAATTTCAACTTCAGAACCTTTATCAATAACTTGATTGTTTTCACTTTCAGCAGTCCAAACTTCACCATTAATTTTTATTTGCCCAACTGAATGAATAGGGTCTATAGTCTTAATTACTAAGGCTTTCTTGCCAATTATTGAATATACATTTGTATTAGTTTTTTTTACATCAGCAAATTTCTTTACAAAAGGTTTAGTTGCAAAAATTAATATTGTAGATGATATTACAAATATAGTAGTTTGAATTATTATGTTTGAAGTAAAAAAACTAACTATCATTGCGATTAAAGCTCCAATTCCAAACCAAAATATTAAAAATCCAACTGTTGCAATTTCTCCAACAAAAAATAAACCTGCAATAATTAGCCATACTTGCCACATAATAAAACATCTCCTAACTTGTAATGATTTTAACCACTACAATTATATTATACTATAAAATATCGGAAAAATAAAGCATTTAGAATAAATTTAATTAATTGACACATAGTCATTGTAATTTTGGCAAAAAAATGATATATTATAGCAGTAAAAACAAATAAAACATATATTATAAAAAAGATAAAAGAAAGCGAGTGTGAAAAATTGGAAAACAAACAAATCTTAGAAAACTTAGAAAAAATAATTTCAAAAGAAAGAATAAAACAAAATGAACCAATGAAAAACCACACATCATTCAAAATAGGAGGACCAGCTGAATTCTATATAAAAATAACATCAATAAAAGAGCTACAAAAAATATTAGAATTTGCTAAAAAAGAAAAAATAAAAATAACAATATTAGGAAACGGAAGCAATGTATTAGTATCAGATAGTGGAATAAAAGGAATAGTAATAAGAACAAACTTAAAAGAAATAAAAATAGAACCAAAAGAACAGAATAAAATAGAAATTACAGTAGATGATGCAACACCAATAGGATTTTTAGCACAAAAATTATTAAAAGAAGAAATAACAGGATTTGAAGAAATATCAGGAATACCAGGAACAATAGGTGGAGCAATATTAATGAATGCTGGTGCACATGGTAAAGAAATGAAAGACATAGTAACAGAAATAACAGCAATAGACTATAATGGAAAAATTCATAAATTTACAAATGAACAAGCAAAATTTACATATAGAAATAGCATATTTTCAAGTGGAAAATATATCATATTACAAGCAAAAATAATATTAGAAAAAGGAAATGCAAAAGAAATAAAAGCTAAAATGGATGAATACGCACAATTTAGAAAAGAAAAACAACCAATAGAATATCCATCAGCTGGAAGTACATTTAAAAGAGGAACAGATTTTATAACAGCAAAACTAATTGACGATGCCGGGTTAAAAGGATACACAATTGGTGGTGCAAAGGTTTCAGAAAAACACGCAGGATTTATAATAAACACAGGAAACGCAACAGCACAAGATGTGCTAGATTTAGCAAAATACGTTACGGATAAGGTTTATGAAAAATTTGGGAAAAAGATAGAATTTGAAATTAAAATTGTCCAATAGGGACGGTTCTTTTTGGACATTTGAGACAATGGAGGGAATATATAATGAATGGATTTATAAAGTGGTTTGATTCAAAAAGTAAACTAAAAAGGTGGATGCTATTAATACTAATAGGAATAGCATTAATATGTTATGGAACAGCAGAAATACTAGTATTAAAAGAAATGTCATTTGAAGAATTAGCAAAAATAATAATAACATTTGTAATTGGGGTAGTAGCTGTAATATTTGGATTAGTATGCTTAAATAAAAGAATATTAGAAATTTTAATAGAATCAACAGATGATAGAATGACTGATAAAAGTAATGTAAATGTAAAATCATTAATATTTAATAAAAAAGTATATCACCAAGGACCTAATATTGTTGTAATAGGAGGAGGAACAGGCTTAAATACAGTACTTACAGGCTTAAAAAAATATACTGATAATTTAACTGCTATTGTTACAATATCTGATTATGGAGAAAAAGAAAGTGAATCAAGAAGAGAGTTACAAACAATGCCATTAGATGATGTAAAAGATAGTCTGGTTGCACTTTCTAATCAAGATGAACAATTAGGAAAACTATTTAATTATAAATTTACAGATGGAAGATTAAGAAATTTAAAGTTTTCTGACATATACTTTAGTGCAATGAAAAATATAAATAAAGATTTTTCAGATTCAATAATAAAAAGTAACGAAGTTTTAAACATTGTCGGAAGAGTATTACCAGTCACTTTAGATGAAATGAATATAACAGCAGAACTTCAAAATGGATATTTAGTAACAGAAAAATCAAAAATTGCAGAAGTTGTTTATGATAAAGTAACAAAAATAAATAGAATTTATTTAAATCCAACAAACTGTAGACCAGCTGCAGGCGTTTTAGAAGCAATAAGAGAAGCAGATTGCATAATAATTGGACCAGGAAGTTTGTATACAAATGTTATACCAAACTTATTAGTAAATGGTGTTGCAAAAGCAATAAAAGAATCTACAGGGTTAAAAGTTTATATAAGTAATATAATGACAGAACCAGGACAAACAGATGAATACAGTGTTTCAGACCATTTAAATGCAATAATAGAACATTGTGGAAAAGGAATAGTTGATTATTGTATTTATGATACTGGAGAAGTTGTTCCAGAATACATAAAAAAATACAATCTAGAAGGACAAGACCTAGTAGATAGCAATGTTGATAAAGTAAAAGGAATAACATTTTTACAAAGAAATCTATCAATGATAACAGAAGGATGTATAAGACATGACCCAGAATTAGTAGCAGAATCAATTATTGGACTTATATGTGATGATTTAAAATATCAAGATAAACAAAATGATCCACAATTCTTAATGTTAAACAATAAACTAAGAGAAGATAAAAGAATAAATAAAATAAAAAAACAAATGGCTAAAGATGCTAAGAAAAATAAAAAAACAAACAAAGACAAACATAAAAAAAATAGTAAATTTAGCAATAAATACAGTGATAGAATACAATCAATAAAACAAGCAGACGAAATGATAAAACTTAAAGAACAAAAAATGAGAAAAGAAGCTAAAAAAGCAAAAAAGACGGCAAAAAAAGAAAATAAAGAAATTTTAAAAGAAAACAATCAATTTCAAGAAGATAAAGAAGTGTTAGAATTTAGAAAAGAATATGAAAAAAGCATGAAACAACCAATGACTACAAAAAGAGATACAAAAACACTTCCAAAAAGCCAAAGAGGAAGAAGAAGAAAAACACAATAAAATATAAGAAAGGATAAAAACATGGAATTTACAAAAGAGAATCTAAAATTAGAAGATGGACTAAAAAAGGAATGGTTAATAACAAATGGTATGGGAGGATTTGCAAGTTCAACAATTATAGGTGCAAATACAAGAAAATACCATGGATTATTAATAGCTCCATTAACACCACCAGCACAAAGATATTTAATATTATCCAAAGTAGATGAAAGTATTAAAATAGAAGATGTTAAATATGATTTATATACAAATATAGGAGAAAACTACATTTCACAAGGATATAAATATCAAGAAAAATTTGAAAAAGATAATTTCCCAGTATATACATACAAAGTAAATGAAACTGAAATATCAAAAACAATATGCATGGAACAAGGCAAAGAAATAGTAGGAATACAATATAAAATAAAAAACACAAATAAAAAAGCCATATTAACATTAGCTCCAATCGTTAATTTTAGAGACTTCCATTCAATGAGCACATACCATGTTTTTGATGTTAAGCAACAAATAAATGGAACAAAAGTAAAACTAGTTATAGATGGAAACTCAAAGACACCAGTATATATGAATTTATCAGAAGGCAAATACATTGAGCACAAAAATGACATCTTTAAAGACATGTTTTATATAGAAGAGCAAAAACGTGGATTTTATCCAAAAGAAAATCATAGTGTTACAGGAGTATATGAAATTGAACTACAACCAAATGAGGAAAAAGAAATTTCATTTGTATGTGGATTAGAAGAAAATATAGAAGAAATAAATCTTAATGAATTAATAAAAAAAGAAAATGAAAGAATAGACAAAATAATAGAAAACTCAAAACTTTTAGAACATACACAAATTAAAAATTATCAAACTAAAGAAAGTCAAAAAGAAAATCCAATTGAAAAAAGTAAAAAGGAACTTACAAAAGAATTAATAAAAGCAGCAGATCAATTTATAGTATATAGACCAACATTTAGATTGCATACAATAATTGCAGGCTATCCATGGTTTTTAGATTGGGGTAGAGATAGTTTAATATCATTTGAAGGCTTATTATTAAAAACAAAAAAATATGAACTTGCAAAAGAAGTGTTACTTACAATGGTAAGAGACATCAAATATGGACTAGTTCCAAATGGCTACTCAGGATTTGATAACCGCCCACTATATAATAGTGTTGATGCATCTTTATTGTTATTTGAACAAATACAAAAATATATTAATTATACAGGTGACTATGAATTTGTAGAAAAAAATATTTATGATAAATTAGAAAAAATAATAGAAAACTACATTAAAGGAATAGACATAGATAATAACAATATTTATTTAGACAGTGACTTCCTTATATCATCAGGAACTGAAAATACTCAAAACACATGGATGGACGTAAAAACATATGGAATTGCAGCAACGCCAAGAAATGGAAAAGCGGTAGAAATAAATAGCTTATGGTACAACAGTTTAATGATAATGATAGATTTAACAGAAAAATTAAAAATCAATCAAAATGAAATAAGCAAAGAAGAATCAAATAAAAACCTAGTAAATGAAAATAATATAACGGCAGAAACAAACGAATATAAAGCAAAAATAAAAATATATAAAGACATAGCAAAAAAATGCAAAAAATCATTTAACGAAAAATTCTATAATTCAAAAAGGAAATGCCTATATGATGTACTTGGAGACAGCAGAATAAGACCAAACCAGTTATTTGCACTTTCATTAACATACCCTATAATTGAACCAAATTCAGAGATTGCATATAATATGATAAATGTTGTAGAAAAGAAATTATTAAACAACTACGGACTAAAATCATTAGCAAAAGGTGAACCAAATTATGTTGAAATATATGAAGGAGACGAATTTAAAAGAGACATGAGCTATCACCAAGGAATAACATGGACATGGCTACTAGGACTATACTTTGACTCTTTAAGAAACATGATAAAAGCAGAAAAAAGAAAAACATACAAAGCAAAATTACAAAACAAATTAGATGAATTTATTACCAAAACAATAAAGACATTTGAAAAAGAAATAAATCAAAGAGGATGCATAGGTAGTATAGCAGAAATTTATGATTCATCAAAACCATATGAACCAAAAGGCACAATTGCACAAGCATGGAGTGTATCAGAAATTTTAAGGATAGCCAGTTGGGACGTTTCTGATGGGACATTTTTGTCCAAAAAGAACCGAGGTTAAAAAATTTAAAACATCTGTCCCCAAAAGGACATTTTTGTCCCATTAGAAACGTCCCATTTGGCCCCATCGACATGAACCTAATGAGAGGAGAAAAGCAATGACAATAGAAAATTTAGAAAAAGAACTAAAATCAGGTCAACTCCAATCACTATATCTTTTATATGGTGAAGAGTTATATTTACTAGAAACTAACCTAAAAAAGATAAAAACATTATTTGGTGAATGCGTTAAAGGCATAAACTTTATAATGATAGATGAACAAAATGTGCCAGAAATAATTTCAGACATAGAAACACCAAGTTTTGGATATGAAAAAAAATTAATAATTGCAAGAAACACAGGATTATTCAAAAAAGAAGGAAAAAAGAAATCTGGGGACACTGCTAAACTAAAAGAAAAATTAGCAAAATACATAGAAGAAAATATAAAAATAATAAATGAATCCGTAGTATTAGTATTTGTTGAAGATGAAGCAGATAGCAAATCAACTTTATATACAGCTATAGAAAAAAATGGAATTGTATGTAAATTTGATTTTCAAAAACCAAATCAAATAGAACAAAGAATAAAGGCAATTTGCAATGCTTATAAAGTAAATATAGATTCTCAAACAATAAGATATTTTATTGAATGTTGTGGGACAAATATGCAAGATTTAATAAATGAAATTAGAAAACTAATTGAATATGCAGGAGAAAATGGAACAATAAAAAAAGAAGATATAGACAAGTTATCTATAAAAAAATTAGAAAGTGTAATATTTGATTTAACAGATGATTTAGGAAAAAAAGACATAACAGGAGCATTACAAGTTTTACAAAATTTAATATATGCAAAAGAACCTTTAGCAAAAATTTTAGTTACATTATATAATCATTTCAAAAAATTATATATAACAAAAATGGCAATAAATACTAACAAAGATTTAGCTATTAGTTTGAATTTAAAGCCAAATCAAATGTTTTTAACAACAAAGTATAAAGTACAATCAAAATATTTTAATGAAAAAGACTTAAGAAATATATTACAAGATTTATGCGATTTAGACTACAATTTTAAAAATGGGAAAATTGACTTACAAGTAGGAATAGAAACAACATTATGTAGATATTGCTCATAATTTTGTGAAAACAAAATTTTATGCAGACAGCATCAGATTTTATAGATACAAAAAATATAAGTAAAATGTATAATAAAACCAAATATTGATAAAAATAATACTAACATTAAAGAAAATTTGACAATTAAGAAAAATATTTTTATTGATAGGTGGTTTTTTTATGTTAAAAAATAAAAAACATATAGTTATAGCTATAATAGCAAGTATAATACTTGTAATATCATTAATAACAACAGGGATAATAATCTATAAAAATAAACAACAAAATGCAACCGTAGAAACGTTATCAAAATATGGATCAAGAGGAAGCGAAGTAACTCAGATACAGACAAAATTAAAAAGATGGGGATATTATTCAGGTAATATAGACGGAATTTACGGAACGCAAACAGTAAATGCTGTCAAATACTTTCAAAGAAAAAATGGGCTAACAGCAGATGGAATTGCAGGACCAGCAACATTAAAAGCAATGGGAATAATGACATCTTCAAGTTCAAGCAGTTCATCATCTAGTTATAATAGTAATTTAAATTTATTATCAAGAGTAATTTATGGTGAAGCAAGAGGAGAGCCATATACAGGACAAGTAGCAGTAGGCGCTGTAGTAATGAATAGAATAAAAAGTAGTTCATTTCCAAATACTCTATCAGGAGTAGTATATCAATCAGGAGCTTTTGATGCAGTAAAAGATGGACAAGTTAATTTAACACCAGATTCAACAGCAAGAAAAGCTGCACAAGATGCAATGAATGGATGGGATCCAAGTTATGGAGCAATTTATTATTTTAACCCATCAACTGCAACTAATAAATGGATTTGGTCAAGACCTATGACTGTAACAATTGGAAAACACAGATTTTGTAAATAAAAAATATTTATATATTATAAAATAAGGTACCATAGGATTAATAAAAGCAGTAAAGACCAATATCTATCAGAAGTTATTTCAATAGATCAAAACGGAAAGGAGTTAAAAATAGAAGATATCTTAGCTGATAAGAGAGTAAATGCAGACGATACTAACGAACAAGAAATGTTGGAAATATTATTTGACGCACTTACAATAGCTCTAAATAAATTAGAGCTAAGGGAAAAGATAATTTTGTTGTTAAAGTTATAGAAAACCTGTAAATAAAATTTGAAAAATTGGTTTAGATATGATATAATTCTAATGTTAAAGGTAAAAGTGCCTTTCGAAACAATTTCGGAGGGTAATTTTTAATAACCTCCGAAATAAATTATTAAAAGGAGGAATTACACACATGGACAACAAACTAGTTATTTTTGAAGAGGAAATGGCTATTTGCTATATGCTGGATAGGCGGAAAGCAAAAAATGCTATGAATGAACTTTCAAAAAAATTGCCAGCTGGAGCAATGGAAAAACTGAAACAGGAGGAAATTGACTTAAACTTAATAATAAGTGAGGCAAAAGTAATTAATTTTCTACCGCTAATAGAGAATAAGCCGTATATGCTACAATATACTCTAGAAGGCGGAGATGTGAAAGAACAGGCTGCAGACCAGTATGGACCGGAAATCTGTAACATGCTAAGCACAGTAATCCAAAAGGCAAAGGAAAAAGAAAGTAAAATTCCAAGTCAAATGAGATTATCATGGAAAAACCAGAAAGACGAAGGCAAATATTTGGAAAGGAAAGATGTAAAAACAACTTTTGAGCAACTAGCCCGATATGATCCATTGAATAATGATATAGAGAAGAAACTTCTAAGTTTAACTCCATACATTCAAGAGATTTATATTGACTGGGATGATAAATCAGAGGAGGTTGGAATTTATTATGTAAGTCTTTTGGAAGAAGATATGGCATGGTTGCAGATATCCAAATTAAATAATATTTGGAAGACATTAAAAAGTATGTGTAAGTAAAAAGGGAACTAGTGCCGTTTTGTACGGCACTAGTTTTCTTTTTTTGCTCTATTGACTTTAATATAAAATGATAATATAATACAAAAAAGAATGTCCAAAAAGAACCGTCCCTTTTGGACACTTTTGGACAAAAGGAGAGAAATAAATAAAAATGTCAAAATTTGTACACTTACATATACATAGTGAATTCAGTCTATTAGACGGAGCAAACAGAATAAAAGATTTGCCAGTAAGAGCAAAAGAATTAGGAATGGATTCAATAGCGATAACAGACCATGGAGTAATGTTTGGAGCTATTGATTTTTATAAAGCATGTAAAAAAGAAGGTGTAAAGCCAATAATAGGATGTGAGGTATATGTTGCACCACGTTCAAGATTGCAAAAAGAGCCTGGAATAGACAACCATTACTATCACTTGATTTTACTTGCCAAAAATAACGAAGGATATAAAAACTTAAGTAAATTGGTTTCTTTAAGCTTTGTAGATGGATATTATTATAAGCCACGTATAGACAGAGAAATATTAGAGCAATATCATGAGGGACTAATATGTTTAAGTGCATGTCTAGCAGGAGAGGTAAACCAAGCTTTATTAAGTGGACAAAATGAGAAAGCAGAAGAAATTGCTTTATGGCATAAAAAAGTTTTTGGAGATGATTATTACATAGAAATTCAAAACAATGGAATAAGAGAACAAGTTTTAGCAAATCAAAAGTTGGTTCAATTAGCAAGAAAACTTGATATTCCACTAGTTGCAACAAACGATGCACATTATTTAAAAAGAGAAGATGCATATAACCACGAAGTATTGTTATGTATTCAAACTGGAAAAAGAATGAGTGATGAAGACAGAATGAAATTTGACACAGATGAGTTATATGTAAAATCACCAGAAGAGATGTCAGAATATTTCAAAGCATTTCCAGATGCAATTGAAAACACAGTAAAAATTGCAGAAGAATGTAATGTAGAATTTGAATTTGGACACACAATATTGCCCAATTATGATGTACCACCAGAATATCCAACACATTATGACTTTTTAAAAGAATTATGTGACAAAGGACTAGAAAAAAGATACGGAAAAAATCTATCAGAAGAAATACAAAAAAGAGCAGAATATGAATTAGGAATAATCAAAAAAATGGGATATGTTGATTATTACCTAATAGTATGGGATTTTATACATTATGCAAAAACAAATGGAATACCAGTAGGACCAGGAAGGGGTTCTGGTGCAGGTTCTATTTTGGCATATGCAATTGAAATAACAGATATTGACCCAATAAAATATGGATTGCTATTTGAAAGATTCTTAAACCCAGAAAGAATAAGTATGCCCGATTTTGATGTTGACTTTTCAGATGAAAGAAGACAAGAGGTTATAGACTATGTTGCAAGAAAATACGGACATGACCACGTATCACAAATAATAACATTTGGAACAATGGCAGCGAAAATGGTAATAAGAGATGTAGCAAGAGTTTTAGACTATCCATATTCAGAAGCAGACACTTTAGCTAAAATGATACCAAATGAAATTCATATAACAATAAAAAAAGCATTAGAACAAAACAAAGAATTAAGAGACAGATATGAAACAGACGAACAAACAAAGAAAATATTAGACATAGCAATGGGACTAGAAGGAATGCCAAGACAGGCATCAACACACGCATGTGGAGTTGTTATAACAAAAGACCCAGTAGATACATATGTGCCACTTTATGTAAGAGATGGACAAATAAACACCCAATACATAATGACAACACTTGAAGAATTAGGACTTTTAAAAATGGACTTTTTAGGATTACGAAACTTAACAGTAATCCAAAACACAATAGATATGGTAAAAGAAAATCATGGAATAGATGTAGAATTTGACCATGATATGTCAGATCCAAAAGTATATAAATTATGGCAAGATGGAAACACATCAGGAATATTCCAATTTGAATCACAAGGTATGACAAACTTTATGAAAGAACTAAAACCAGACTGTTTGGAAGATTTAATAGCAGGTGTTTCTTTATATAGGCCAGGACCTATGGACCAAATACCAAGATACATCAGAGGAAAACAAAATCCGGGACACAATGAATATACACATCCAAGTCTTGAACCAATATTAAATGTAACATATGGATGTATGGTTTACCAAGAGCAAGTTATGCAAATAGTTAGAGATTTAGCAGGATACTCACTAGGAAGAGCAGACTTGGTACGTAGAGCAATGGGTAAGAAAAAACTTGATGTTATGGCAAAAGAAAGAGAAGTATTCATACATGGTCAAGTTGATGAAGATGGAAACGTAGTCGTACCAGGATGTGTAAGAAATGGAATAGACGAAGTTTCTGCAAATAAAATATTTGATGAAATGGCAGAGTTCGCAAAATATGCATTTAACAAATCACATGCTGCATGTTATGCAGTTGTATCATACAGAACAGCATATTTAAAAGCATATTATCCAGCAGAATTTATGGCAGCAACTTTAAATAGTTATTTAGGAAACTTAGACAAAGCTCCTCAATATATTGATGAGTGTAAAAGACTTGGAATCCAAATACTAAAGCCAGACATAAACAAAAGTTTTGAAAGATTCACAGTAGAAGTTAATAAATCAGAAGCGGTGGGCAAAATTCGTTTTGGACTTGGAGCAATAAAAAATGTAGGAACAGTACCAGTAGAAAACATAGTAGCAGAAAGAAAAGAAAATGGAGAATATAAAAGCTTTACAGATTTTTGCGAAAGAATAGCAGAAACACAAGTAAACAAAAAATGTGTAGAAAGTCTAATAAAAGCAGGAGTATTTGACGAATTTGAACAAACAAGAGCAACACTATTAGCATCATTTGAAACAATAATGGACACAATTCAAAGTGGAAAGAAAAAAGGATTTAATGGACAAGTATCAATGTTTGATATAGGAACAGAACAAGAAAAAGAAGAAATGGAAAAACAAAAATATCAATTTGAAGAACATCCAGAATTACCAGAAAAAGAGTTACTTTCAATGGAAAAAGAAATGCTTGGAATTTATATTTCAGGACATCCACTTGAAAAATTAAGAGAGCAAATTATGCATTCTACAAATATAAGCAGTATGGATTTAGTACAAATAAGTGAACAAAATTTATCAAATAATACGAGTGGTGATGAAGAAATTGCAAATGCTCAAACTAAAAATAGTAGACCTAAATTTGTAGATGGTCAAAAAGTAAAATATGCAGGAATAATAACATCAATAAAAAAGAAATATACTAAAAATAATAAAATAATGGCATTTATTACAATAGAAGATTTGTATGGAACTGTTGAAATAATTGCATTTGAAAATGCAGTTATAGGAGCAGGACGAAGCTTGGTAGAGGAAAACATTGTAGCAGTTGATGGACGTTTAAGCATTAGAGAAGACCAAGAACCAACTATAATTGCAAATGAAATTAAGGATTTAGGAGAAGAAAAGCCAAGGGTTGTGACTTTTGATATTACTGATTTTACTGAAGTGCAAAAGGAAAAGTTGAGATGTGCTATTAAGTATTTTTCTGGTGATAGGAATAATATGAATGTTCAGGTTAAAGTTGGTGAGGATATTAGACCTTGTGGGGCTATTTATTATAATGATGAGATTAAGAAAATTTTCGAGGAAATAAGTGAGTAAAAAAACTTAAGGTCACAATTTGTGACCTTAAGTTTTTTTGATTGCTAATTACAAAATTTTATTTGTATGATTTAGGATTATCAGTTAAGCCTAAAATATAATCAACAGAAGTATCATAAAATTTTGCCAAAATACCTAAATATTTAATAGGTAAATCTCTTTTTCCAGTTTCATATAAGCTATATTGTTGTCTTGTAATATTTAAAAGTTCTGCAATAGCTATTTGTTTTTCATCTTTATCCTCTCTTAAATCTTTTAATCTTTTTAAATACATATATAATCTACCTCACAAAATATAATATAGAAAATAATATCATGAATTCAAAAAAATGCATTGACATGCATTTAAATGAATGATATATTTACTATGCAAGCATTCACACGAATGAATTAAAACAAAGGAGAGGGTAAAAATGAAAAAAACAAAAGAAATGAGGGGTATAACGTTAATTGCATTAGTAATCTTAATCATTATTTTACTTATTGTATCGACGATTTCGATACAATCACTAACAAACACAGGGATATTTAACAGAGCTCAAGAGGCAAAAATTGCAATAAAAAATTCACAAAAAGAAGAAAGTGAAATGTTAGAAAATTATTTAGCACAGATAAACACAATCACATTTAGTAATGTTGATATAACAAAAACAAATCCAGAAGCAGCAATGCCTAAAGGAGCAATTATTGTAGAGGGCGATGCTAATAATGGAATAGTAATAAAAGATAGTAACAATAATGAATGGGCTTGGGTTGAAGTACCTAAAACTACAGTATTTACTACAGCAACAAAAGCAGATGAATATGGTAAAATTGAAAATGATTTAAAACAATATGTAAAAGATTATAGATTGGATGCATCAACATCAGAAATAAGTAGTGACTGGAAAGATGAATGGTATGAAGGATGTGGAATAGAAACTTCTCAAAAATATACTGAAATGTATTATAAAATGCTGAGCAATGTATATACAAATGGTGGATTTTGGATATCAAGATACGAAATGGGAGATGAAACTTCAACCAAAAACAATTATACTGTTAGAACAAATATAACTGGAGCAGAAGGCACGCCAGTAAGTAAAAAGAATATAATCCCATACAATTTTATTACATGTAGTCAGGCTCAAACTTTAGCAAGTGGGATGACAACAGATTCAAACAAAACGAGCAGTTTACTATTTGGAATACAATGGGATTTAGTTTGTAAATATATTGAAACTAACTCAGAATTAAAATATGAGGACATTGCAGTAGATAGTTCAGGTTGGGGTAATACATGTTTTGCTAATTTTGTAATTAATAATGGAATGTATATGAATTCAAGTTCAATAGGATGGATAGATGGAATCAAGAATAATCATACAAAAGTTGAAAAGACATCTACAATAACAACAACGGGAGTTCTCGAAAGAAATAAGGTACTAAATATATATGATTTTTCAGGAAATATGATGGAATGGACTTTAGAAAGGTATAAAAATGAAAATATAACTACAGGAAGAGGTGGATCTTATACCTCATGGAATGATTATGGTTATGCAAGTAGCCGATGCAACTCTGCAACATATAAAGGATTAGAAAATTTAAGGGTGAATTATGGATGTAGAATTACAATGTATTAGAGAATATTTTGAAAGATAAAAGAATTTAAATAACACATAAAAAGCAAAAAGAGGTTCCTCAAACAGAACCTCTTTTTTATTTATAATTCAATCTTAGGCTGATACTTCTCAAGCCACATATTAACTTGGCACAAATAAGCCATAAGCTGTGGTCCAGTCATAAGTTGGCCAAACCATGGACGAGAAAAAGCAGAACCATCAGTATTCAAAATCTCCAAAATATAATCACGATTAAGAAGATTATTAATAGGAGCATTCTTATCCTTCATAATATCAGAAAGCATACCCTTAACTTTAGCCAAATAAGAAGGATTATGAGTTTTAGGGTAAGGAGACTTTTTCCTATCAACAATTTCACTAGGCAAAAAATCCTTACAAATATATCGAAGTAAACCTTTTTCACGACCATTCAAAGCCTTAATCTCCCAAGGAATATTCCACACATATTGAGCCAAACGATAATCACAAAAAGGAACACGAAGCTCTAAACCATTATACATAGCCATTCTATCAGAACGATCCAAAAGAGTCTGCATAAACCAATTCAAAGTAAGATGAGAAATCTTTCTCTTTTCAGCAGTTTCAGGAGAATCTGAATCCAAAATTTCAACTTCAGATAAACTCTCATTATATCTATAATCAATATAACTTTTTAAATTAACCTTCTGACCAATAGTAGGATTTAAAAGTTTTTGTCTTTCATCAATAGCGATAGACCAAGGAAAAGTGCCACTATTCAAAGCATCCTCACGGAAAAACCAAGGATATCCACCAAAAATTTCATCAGCACATTCACCAGTTAAAGAAACAGTCATCTCTTTTTTGACATTTTTACAAAACAGTAACAAAGAAGAATCAATATCAGCCATACCAGGCATGTCACGAGCAACCATAGCATCTTCTAAATATTCTGCAAGTTCAGGAGTATCAATAACAATTTGATGATGATTTGTGTGTAAATCTCTGTTCATCAAATTAATATAATAATTATCTGAATTAGGCTGAAAATCACTTTTAACAAAGTTTTTATCATTATCTACATAATCAATAGAATAAGTATCTAAATGAGGTAGACCATTATCTTTGCAATAATCAGAAGCGAATTTTGTAATAATACTTGAATCTAAACCACCAGAAAGAAAAGTACATAAAGGAACATCAGAGACAAGTTGTCTAGTAATAGCATCATTCAATAAAAACTTTACTTTTTGACAAGTAGTTCCAAAACTATCTGTATGTTTTTCAGATTTCAATTTCCAATATCTTTCAATATGCAAACCATAACTATTAAAAGTAGCACAATGAGCAGGTTTTAGCTCATAAATATTCTTAAAAACAGTAGTGCCAGGTGTATGTGCTGGACCAATACCAAACAATTCACAAACACCTTGATTATCCAACACCTTTTCAACTCCAGGATATTCAAACAAAGCTTTAATTTCAGAACCAAAAATTATACTACCATTTTTAATAGTATAGAATAAGGGCTTTACACCAAAATGATCACGAGCCATAAAAAGTTCTTTTTTTCTACTATTCCAAATAGCAAATGCAAAAATTCCGTTAAGATGATGAACAACATCATTTCCATAATATATATAAGATTTTAATAAAACTTCAGTATCACAATGACCTTTAAAAGCAAAATTATTTTTAATCAAAGTTTCCTTAAGTTCTTTAGTATTGTAAATTTGTCCATTATATACAATTACATATTCACCATAAGAATATTTCTCAATCATAGGCTGTTTGCCACCGTTCAGGATCAATAACTATCAAACGTTTATGACCTAAAGCTATATTTTTTTCTATGTAATATCCATCTTCATCAGGACCTCTTTTAGACAAAGTAGAATTCATATTTAAAAGAATGCTTTTTTGAGAAGAGACATCATTTTTAAAATCAGCAAAACCAACAAAACCACACATAAGAATAAAAACCTCCTAAAATTAATATTTTCATAATTATAGTATATGCAATTTTTCTTAAAAGTTGCTTTTAAAAAAATAATGTGATAAACTAAATGTGTAGTAAGAGGAGATGAAAAAGATGTACTTAAAAAACATAATAGGACATTTTAAAGTAATAACAAAACATAGATGGGTAGTGTTTAAATTATGTTGTAAAATTGGTCAACCATGGAGGGGCTTAGTTCATGACCTTTCAAAATATTCACCAACCGAATTTTGGGAAGGAGTAAAATATTTTAATGGCAAACATTCTCCAATAACGGATTGCAAAAAAGCAGAAGGATATTCAAAAGCATGGCTACACCATAAAGGTAGAAATAAACATCATACAGATTATTGGGTAGATTTAAGTGCACCTGACAAAACACCTATAATTCCATATCCATATGTTGCAGAAATGATTTGTGATAAATTAGCAGCAGGAATAATTTATAAAGGTAAAGAATGGACAAAAGATTATGAATTACAATATTGGTTAAATGAAAGAGATAAAACACTTGTAAATGACCAAGTAGAAGCATTAATAACTGAAGTATTTACACAAGTAAGTGAAGTACGGAATAGATAAAACCTTAACAAAAGCAAATGTAAAAAAATTATATAAAAAATATTGTATAGATTACAATAAAAATAGCGAAAAAATTGATGTAGGTTAAAAATTAAGACAGAAAACAGTTGACAAAACAAAAAAATACTTGTATAATTTTATAGTGCAAATAAAACGATAAAATTTCAAATAGATATAAACAAATATATCTTTAAGCAAGGGGGGAATAGAAATGGCACAACCAAAAAGAAGATGGTCAAAAGCAAGAACACATGCAAAAAGATCAACATGGAAAAAAGAAGAACCAAAATTTGCTACATGCCCAAATTGTCATGAACCTGTAATGCCACACAGAGTTTGCTCAAATTGTGGATATTATGATGGAAAACAAGTAGTAGCAAAAAAAGAAACTGAAAACGCATAAGTATTTCAATAGCACTAAGGTGCTATTTTTTCTTTTTTATTCATTAGGAAAATTGGATTTGCTATAACTTAAAAAATTTGTAAAAAATTTTAGAAATTTGTATACATTTTGAAATTAATATGATATTATTTATAAAAATACAAAAGAAAGTGAGGGAATATTATGTTTGAAAAATTCTTAAAAAGATCAAGTTGGACAGATATAGTAATCTCAATAATATTCGTAATATTTGGAGTACTACTAGTATCAAAACCAGAAGCAACAGTAGGAGCAATATCAGTTATATTAGGAATCCTATTTATAGCAATGGGAGCACTAAAATTAATCGAATATTATACATCAGACACTAAAGAAGATTTGTTACTAACAGTGGCATTAGTTGCTGTAATATTTGGTATTATTGTAATATTTGCTTCTGATTCAGTATTAGCATTCTTTAGAGTGATTTTAGGAATATGGATTATTGTAACTGGTGTAATGGATTTACAAACAATATTAATGTGGAAACAAGTTAAATCTCCATATTGGACTATAACTTTAATATTTACATTATTAATGATATTAGCAGGTATTGTAATTTTAATAAACCAAGAAATAGTTCTTACAGCAGTTGGAGTATTAATAATTGTTTATGGAATATTAGATATTGTTGACAGATTTATATTCATGAAAAAAATAAATGATTATATGAAAGATTAATTTTAAATTTGAAAGAGTTTTCTTTTTAGAAAGCTCTTTTTTTACTTTAAAGTCCTTGCAAAAAGTGACAAAATATAATAAAATATAGCATGTTAAAAGAAAAAATAATACAGAATTTTGGAAGCACAAATTTGAAAGGTAGGAAGAATAATTGAATACAGAAAATGAAATAAATAAGCAAAAAGAATATATAGAAAAAGTAAAAAAAATAAATCAAAATAAAAACTTAAAATATAGTATACTAACAATGGGATGTCAACTAAACGAAAACGATTCAGAAAAACTATGTGGAATGCTAGAAGAAATGGGTTACACAAAAACGGAAAATCAAAAAGAAGCAGATTTAGCATTATTTAATACATGTTGCGTAAGAGAAAACGCAGAGGACAAGCTATTTGGTAAACTAGGAGAACTTAAAAAGATAAAAGAAGAACGAGGAACGATAATAGCAATTGGTGGATGCATGATGCAAGAAAAACACATAACAAACAAAATAAAAGAGAGCTATCCATATACAGACATAATATTTGGAACACATACATTACACAAATTTCCAGAAGACTTATACAAAGTAATTGAAGAAAAGAAAAAATTAGAAGACATTTTAGATATAGATGGAAAAGTATATGAAGGTTTGCCAATCAAAAGAGATAGTAGTATAAAAGCATCTGTAACAATAATGAATGGATGCAACAATTTTTGCAGTTATTGCATAGTTCCATATGTGCGTGGAAGAGAAAGAAGTAGAGAGCCTAGAGCAATAATTGAAGAAGTAAAAGAACTTGCAAAACAAGGATATAAAGAAATTACATTACTAGGTCAAAATGTAAATTCATATTTAAGAGTAGAAAGAGAAAAAAATATTGAATTTGAAGAGTATGAGGGTGTGAATTCATTTGCAACATTGCTAAGAGCAGTAAACAAAATAGATGGCATAGAAAGAATAAGATTTGTATCACCACATCCAAAGGATTTTACAGATGATGTAATAAAAGCAATAGCTGATTGTGACAAAGTATGTAAATTAGTACATTTACCACTACAATCTGGAAATACAAAAGTATTAAAAGAAATGAATAGAAAATATACTAAAGAGCAATACTTAAATTTAGTAGAAAAAATGAAAGCAGGAATACCAAACTTAACATTATCAACTGATATAATTGTAGGTTTCCCAGGTGAAACAGATGAAGAATTTGAGGACACTTTAGATGTTGTAGAAAAGGTAAAATTTGAGCAAGTATATATGTTTATTTATTCAAGAAGAGTTGGAACACCAGGAGATAAAATGGAAAATCAAGTTCCAGAAGAACAAAAACATATAAGATTTGATAAATTAAAAGCTTTAGTTGAAAGTCAAATTGCAGAGAACAATCAAAAATATGTCGGAACTACACAAAAAGTTTTAGTGGAAGGTACTAGCAAAAATAATGATGATATGCTTACTGGTAGAACTGATAGCAACAAAGTTGTTATTTTTGAGGGCGATAAAAATTTAATTGGAAATATGATAGAACTTAATATTGTTTCTGAACATATGTGGTATTTGAAAGGTGAGGTAAAATAATGACAAAAAAAGAAGAATTTTTACAAAGAATTAAGAAAATTGAAAAATCGGATTTTGAAAAAGTGGTAAGTAAAAAAATGACATTAGAAGAAATGGCAAAACTATATAATATGGATGTGAAAACATTAAAACAGAAAATAGAAGATTTAGCAAGTAATGACATTGAATGGAACAAGCTTTTTAGTGAATATTATGGAAAAAGAAATGATTACAATGGATATGATTTTAAATCAGAAATGATACAAATGTTAGAAGAAGATATGTCACAAACTCAAATGGCTAAAAAGATAGGAATACCAAGAGAAACTTTAACAACAAAAATAAATCAATTATCTGACAATGATGAACTAAAACAAGAATTAAAAAAACATTCAACTAGAAAGAAAAATCACAGAAAGTTAAGCTCTGAAGAAAAACTAAAACAAATGATTTTTGTAAATGAATATAGAGAAAAGAATAACATTGAGAAAAGTCGAGAATATGAAGCTACTAAAGGAAGCAAAGTTGAACAGAGATTATTTTATTTAAATCAAATCTTAAATTTATATAATGATGTAAAAGAAAATTATCCTGACTTGAATGAAAAACAAATTAGTGAACAATTAGATTTTGATCCTAGTACAATAAGGAGATATAAAAGAGAAAAAGAACTTTTAACAAGTTTGCGTGAAAAAGATATGGAAAAATAAACAAGAAAAACGCTGTCAAAAAGGGGCGTCCCTTTTGACAGAAAAGATAAGAAAGGAAGTAATAAATATGGCAGAGTTTTCACCAATGATGCAAAGATATCTTGAAACAAAAGAACAATACAAAGACTGCATCCTATTTTACAGACTAGGAGATTTTTATGAAATGTTCTTTGATGATGCAGTAACAGCATCAAGAGAACTAGAACTAACACTAACAGGAAAAGACTGTGGACAAGAAGAAAGAGCACCAATGTGTGGAATACCACATCATGCAGCAGAAATATACATATCAAGATTAATTGCAAAAGGCTACAAAGTTGCAATATGTGAGCAATTAGAAGATCCAAAAACTGCAAAAGGAATAGTAAAAAGAGGTGTTATTAGAGTGGTAACACCAGGAACAGTAGTTGACAGCAACATGCTAGAAGAAAGAAAAAACAATTTTATAATGTCAATTTTTAAATCTGGAATTTACTTTGGAATTAGTGTATGTGATATTTCAACAGGTGAATTTTATTCTGCAGAAATAAAGGACGACCAAAACTTCCCATTAGTTTTAGACGAAATTGCAAGATATATGCCATCAGAACTTGTAATAAACAGTATGATGTCTGGTTGTCAAGAGGAAATGGATAAAATAAAAGAAAGATTTGACTCATATATTACAAGATTTAGTGATAAATTTTTTACAGATGATACGGAAAAAATAAGATATAGATTTAATTTTGTTGATAGCAATCAAAAAGAAATAGCAAATATTGCAGAAAAAAAATTAGCCGTATGTTCTATAAATGCATTAATTGAATATATTGAGCAAACTCAAATGACAACACTTGACCATATTAACAAAATAACAGTATATAATATTTCAAAATACATGTCACTTGATATAAATGCAAGAAGAAACCTTGAAATAACAGAAAAAATGAGAGATAAATCAAAAAAAGGAACACTTTTATGGGTACTTGATAAAACATCAACATCAATGGGAGGAAGAGCGTTAAGAAGATGGCTTAATGATCCACTTATAGATACTACAGAAATTAACAGAAGACTTGAATCTGTAAAAGAACTAAAAGATGACGTGATTTTAAGAGGAGATGTAATAGAAAATCTAAAAAAAGTATATGACATTGAACGTCTTGCTGGAAAAATGGCTTATGGAAATGCAAATGCAAGAGACATGATTACATTGAAAAATTCATTGTCAAAATTGCCAGATTTGAAAAAAGTATTAGCAAATGTAAATTCTAGTATGCTTAAAGATTTATATGAAAATTTAGACGAATTGCAAGATATCTACGAACTTGTTGATAAATCAATAGTAGAAGACCCACCAATGACAGTAAAAGATGGTGGAATTATCAAACTTGGATATGATGAAGAAATAGACAAACTAAAAACTGCTACAACAGAAGGAAAAAACTGGATTATTCAATTAGAAGCAGAAGAAAAAGAAAAGACAGGAATTAAAAATTTAAAAGTTGGATTTAACAAAGTATTTGGATATTTTATAGAAGTTACAAAATCAAATCTGGACCAAGTACCAGAAAGATACATTAGAAAACAAACTTTAACAAATGCTGAAAGATATATAACAGAAGACTTAAAAAATCTTGAAAATCAAATACTTGGAGCAGAAGAAAAAGTTGTAAATCTAGAATATAATGCATTTGTACAAATAAGAGATGAAATTGCTAAAAACGTAAAAAGACTACAAAAATCAGCAAATATTGTATCAACATTAGATGTACTTACATCATTTGCAACAGTAGCAGAAGACTTAAATTATTGCAAGCCAGAAGTAGATAATTCAGGAGTTTTAGACATTAAAGGTGGAAGACATCCAGTAATAGACAAAATGCTTGGAACCGGTGTATTTGTTGAAAATGATACATATTTAGACAAAGAAGAAAATAGATTATCAATTATAACAGGACCTAACATGGCCGGTAAATCTACATATATGAGACAAGTTGCACTAATTACATTAATGGCACAAGTTGGCTCATTTGTACCAGCATCAGAAGCACATATAGGAGTAGTAGACAAAATCTTTACAAGAGTTGGAGCATCAGATGACTTAAGTATGGGACAAAGTACATTTATGGTAGAAATGATGGAAGTTGCAACAATACTAAAAGAAGCAACTCAAAACAGTTTAGTAATATTAGACGAAATAGGAAGAGGAACATCAACATATGACGGTCTTTCAATTGCTTGGGCTGTTGCTGAATATATAGCAGATAAAGAAAAATGTGGAGCTAAAACATTATTTGCAACACATTACCACGAATTAACAGAACTAGAAGAAAAACTTGAAGGTGTAAAAAATTACAATATAGCAGTTAAAGAAAAAGGCGAAGATATAATCTTTTTAAGAAAAATCTTGAGAGGTGGAACAGATGAAAGTTATGGTATTCATGTTGCACGTTTAGCAGGTGTGCCAAAGGCTGTAACACAAAAGGCTGATGAAATTTTAAGAGGACTTGAAAGAAAAAATATCTTAACTGGTAAAAAACAAGAAAAAGAAAGTAAAAAGGCTGTTGAGGGACAATTTGATATGTTTAATTATAAGTTGGCAGAAATTGCCCACGAGATAGATAAGGTTAATTTAAATGAGTTAACTCCAATTGATGCTTTGAATACTTTGGTTAGAATAAAAGAAAAAATGAAATAGAGGGCTGGAATACCAGCTCTCTAATGTTTTTAAAGCTTTAGATATGATTTTAGATGTGTCAGATTTCAATATTTCTTAGATGTGAGACTATATTGCAAACTGCATCAATGTGAAATTGCATTATACTGATTGAATTAGAATATTTTGGATAATGTTTTATTCCATATTTACCCAAATTAATAATGTACTTTTTCCATTCGTCCAAATAAACAAATACTTCTTCATATGAAGAATTTACTAAAGAAGTACATGTATGTGCACGATTTGATAAACGCAACAGCAAAACTTCAGGATATTCCTGCAATGCTGAATAGTATATATCGAGCGGATAACTTTCACTATTTGCAAGTAATCTAATATAGTCCAACACAATAGGATCCAAACGATGTTCAGTTAAAATTTCGACGCCATGGTACTTCAAATGACATTTTTTAATTATTTCATGCAACAAAGCAGCAGCGATAATTTTATCATCATCAATTTTTAATGAAATCAAATAAGATGCCACACGCAGAGGATGGATTATAAAAGGATCTCCACTTTTCCGTGTATACCCATCATAGTACTTGCGTGCAAGAGATAATGCTTTCAGTGTATTGGGCATATCATTTGCAACAGCAAAACCTTTTATAAAAAAATATGTTTTTTCATAAAGGTCTGGAGCTAATACATCATTAAGATTTAATACAGCTGCAACGGTTTCAGTGATAGCAACAATTAGATACTTCATAACTGTAAGTATCCTTGAAAATGTAGGAAAATTCTGTTTAGCCTGAGAAATCATAGGATAAAAATACTTTACAATTTCTCTAACATACTTTTCCATCCGATGAGTATTAAAAGAATCAATTGTTGAACAATTACTTACTCGATCAGAAATTTTCATGATCGATGTCTGCCAATACGTACCGATTTTTTGATAATACCCTTCACTTGAAAAATCCGGGGCAGATTTATCTTTTGTCAAAATCTTTACAAAAGATAAAATATCAGGATGAAGATTATGTGTTCTTATGAACTCATATCCTCCTTCAGGTAACTTTTCTTTACAATCCTCAAGGGTATCATGTAACAACATAGCAGAAAGCAAGATATCTAAATCCTGCTGTGCTTGTTCTTCAGCAAGCTGCTCATCGTGAGAAAGATCCAAATTCATTTTCAAAATTGGACTCCAAATACCCAATAAGATCAAGTAATTTGTTGCCTCCAATGGATGAATAATATATGGAGCTCCGCCATCTCGGAATTGACCATCATGTAGACGTATTGCTAAGTCTATTGAAATTTTAGTATTCCGCAAATTATGCTTATTAGCATAGCTAAGTACATTTTCATAATACTTAGTAGTTTTTGAAGAAATAGTCCCATCTTTGTTTTTGAATTCTGGAATCATAAAAGCCTCCTTTTTCATGCATAATGTTAATATTTTACATACTGATATTGTAGCAAAATTTTATGTAAAAGTCAATTTTTGTAGAAAAATGAAAAAAATTAATTTTAATCTGTAATTAAAGGCAATCTAGGGCTTCCAAATTTAAATTTCATTTTATTTAAAGCAGCCTTAACTGGGATAGGATTAACTTTAGAAAACAAATCATTTATTAAAGGAATAGATTCTAGTTGCATATTTTTTGATTTTTCAATATTTCCATTAAAAAAATTCCAAATCATATCATGAGTAAATCTAGGTTTAATATTTGATAAAACAGAAATAACACCCAAACCACCCAAAGAGCAAATAGGGATAGCCTGATCATCATTGCCAGAATAAATATGTAAATTATCACCACACAAGCTAGCTATTTTAGCTACTTGTGAGATATCACCGACTAGCTTCTTTTATAGCAACAATATTATCAATTTTTGATAGTTCCAGGCAAGTTTCTGGTTCAATATTCATACCTGTTCTACTAGGTACATTATATAAAATAATGGGAATGTCAATATTTTCTGCAATTGCACTATAATGAGCAACCAAACCTGTTTGGGTTGTTTTGTTGTAATAAGGTGTAACAACTAAAACACCATCAACTCCTAAAGATTCAGCAATTTTAGACATTTCAATTGCTTCTTTTGTATTATTTGAGCCAGTACCAGCAATTACTGGAATTTTTCTTGTAGAAGATTCATTTTTACGTGTAACTTCAACAGCACATTTTATAATCTCAATTTTTTCATCTTTAGTCATTGTTGAACTTTCACCGGTTGTGCCACAAACAACTAAAGCATCAATATCATTATCAATTTGAAATTGTAAAAATTTTTTAAATTCTTCTAAATTTATACCATTATCCGTAAATGGAGTTGGAATCGCAGAAGCAGCACCTTTGAATAATATTTTTTTCATGCTAAATTTCCTCCTTTAAAACAATATATGTTTCAATTTACAAATTATAAATAAAAAATATAAAAATAAAATATTTAAAATAAAACTTGAAATATAAAAAAAGATGTCGAATTTTGCGATGAAAAGATGTTGCAAAGTATAGAATTATATGGTATTATTTTAGTGCTTTAAAAATCAACTTATTATAAATTTTATTCAAAATATTAATTCAAAAGTTTCAATTTCTTGAAACAAAAATTCAAAAATGTACAAAAAATAAGTAGAGAGAAAGGAAGTGAACAAAACAAAAATTTACTATAGAATAAATATTGACAAAAATAAATAGGAATATTATAATATTAATAACAAAATAAGTTGGAGAAAAAACATAAAACTATAAGGAGGATTGCAAATGGATACAGAATTAAAAGAAATATTGATTGATTTAAAACAAGGACAAGATGAATTATTTCAAAATGTAAAAGATTTAAAACAAGGACAAGATGAATTATTTCAAAATGTAAAAGATTTGAAACAAGGACAAGAAAAACTATACAAAGGTCAAGAAGAATTATTCAAAGGACAAAATAAGTTATCTAAAGACGTAAAAGGATTAAAACAAGGACAATATGAGCTATTTAAAGTGCAAAAAGAATTAATAAAAGAAGTACAAGGATTAAGACAGGGACAAGATTCATTACATAAAGGACAAGAAGCTTTATTTAAAGGACAAGAATCACTATTAAAAAGTCAAGAAACAATATTAAAAGAACACAAAGATAAGTTCGAAAATGACGAAAAAAGAATCGAAAATTGTGAAAGTGAACTAAGTAACCATAGTAATAAACTCTACTATTTAAATTCAAAGGTCCATGCATATTAAGTTTTAATTTTATATAAAAAATACATAACATTTTTAAGAACTTGTTCATCAAAGCCAGTTCTTAATTTCTTTTCAGGGTATATCAATAAATAGAAAATTTAAAGAGATTTTATAATGAAAAAATTACTTGAACAATAAAAAGTATTATGATATAAATATAAAAGAAAACAATTACAAACAAAAAACAAAGAAAAATATATAAAAATAGTACACATAAGTTTGAAATTTAACAAAATATGTGATATAATTTTGCATAATTATGTTAAAATTAAAAGGAGAAACAATTAGATGAATAAAAAGAGAATATTAACAGGAGATAGACCAACAGGAAAACTACACATAGGACACTACTTTGGATCATTAAAAACAAGAGTAGAAATGCAAAACAATCCAGAATATGATCAATATATATTAATAGCAGACGTACAAGCCCTTACAGACAACTTCAACAACCCAGAAAAAGTAAGAAAAAACGTAAGAGAAGTAGCAATGGACTACCTATCCGTAGGAATAGACCCTAAAAAAACAACAATATATATACAATCAATGATACCAGAAACAGCAGAGCTAACAGTATTTTATTCAAACTTGGTAACAATAGCAAGACTAGAAAGAAACCCAACAGTAAAAACAGAAATAGCACAAAAAAGAGATATATTTGGAGAAAGTGTAACATATGGATTTTTAGGTTACCCAGTAAGCCAAGCAGCAGACATAACAACATTTGAAGGAGAATTAGTACCAGTTGGAGAAGACCAATTACCACTAATTGAACAATGTAGAGAAATAGTTAGAAAATTCAACAGTATATACGGAGAAGGAGTATTAAAAGAACCAAAAGCAGTACTATCAAATTCTAAAAGAATAAAAGGCTTAGATGGAAACGAAAAAATGGGTAAATCACTAGGAAATGCAATATACCTATCAGACAGTGAAGAAGAAATAACAAAAAAAGTTATGAGTGCAGTAACAGACCCAGCAAGAATAAAAAAAGACGACCCAGGAAACCCTGATATATGTATGGTAGCATACTACCACAACTTATTCACACCAAAAGAAGAAGTAAAAACAGTATGTGAAGAATGTAAAGCAGGAAAACGTGGATGCGTAGCATGTAAAAAACAACTAGCTAAAAACATAATAGAAGAATTAAGACCAATTAGAGAAAAAAGAGCATATTATGAAGCACATCCAGAAGAAGTAGATAAAATTCTAATGGAAGGCACTGAAAAAGCAAGAAAAGTTGCAAAAGAAACAATGAAGAAAGTAAAAAAAGCAATGATGCTAGATTATTAAACCAGTTGGGCCAGGGGCCAGTTGGGACGTTTCTGATGGGACAAAAATGCCCCAAAAGAACCAAAAATGACCAAAAAGAACCGTCCCTTTTGGACACCGGTGATAAGGAGATGAAAAATGTTTACAGATTATACAAAAATAATGATTAAATCAGGAAATGGAGGAAACGGAGCTGCAACATTTAGAAGAGAAAAATATGTAGCAGCAGGTGGCCCTGATGGAGGAGACGGTGGAAATGGTGGAAACATCTATTTTCAAGTCGACAAAGACAAAAACACACTAATTGATTTTAGATATAACAGAAAATTTAAAGCTAAAGACGGTGAAAATGGAAGTGGAAACCGTTGCAATGGCAAATATGGAGAAGACTTATATATCAAAGTTCCAATAGGAACTGTTGTTAAAGATGCAGAAACAGGAAAAGTTGTTGCAGATTTATCTAAACCAAATCAAACAGAACTAATATTAAAAGGTGGTAGAGGTGGTAGAGGAAACTCACACTTTGCAACACCTACAAGACAAGCTCCTAGATTTTCTGAAGACGGAGAAAAAGGAGAAGAAAAAGAATTAATATTAGAATTAAAATTGTTGGCAGATGTTGGTTTACTAGGATTTCCAAATGTGGGGAAATCAACATTTTTATCAACAGTAACAGATGCAAGACCAAAAATCGCAAATTATCACTTTACAACAATAAATCCAAATTTAGGAGTTGTAAAAACAAAAAATGGAGATGGATTTGTAATAGCTGATATACCAGGAATTATAGAAGGTGCAAGTGAAGGAGTTGGACTAGGAATTCAATTCTTAAGACATGTTGAAAGAACAAGATTGTTATTACACTTTATTGATGTATCTGGACAAGAAGGAAGAGACCCAATTGAAGACTATAATACAATCAACCAAGAACTTGCAAAATATAGTGAGAAGTTGGTAAAACGAAAACAGATATTAGTTGCAACAAAAATAGACAGCATGCAAGATGATACAAACTTGAAAAAGCTAGAAGAACTAGCAAAAAAAGAAAAACTAGAACTATTCAAAATATCATCAGTTACAGGTGAAGGAGTTGAACAGTTAATAGACCACGTTACAGAAGTTCTAAAAACATTGCCAAAAGAGGAATTGGTTGAAATTGAAGACAGAGTAGTATATACATTGCAAGACAAAGATCAAGAATGGGAAGCATACGAAGAAGACGGAATTTTCTATGTTAAAGGTAGAGCAGTTGATAGACTTATGGGTAGAATTAATATCGAAGACAATGAGTCTATGTACTATTTCCAAAAATGTTTAAAGAATATGGGAATTGAAGACAAACTTAAGGAACTTGGCGTATGTGAAGGTGATACAGTTAAAATTAGTGACTGGGAACTTGAGTGGTACGAGTAATATATTTTTGACAAAAACCAAAATATAAACTTTAAAAAATAAAATTAAAAATAAAAGAGGATTATAAGGAGTGTCCCATATTCCCTGCAAAAAGGGAGAAAAAGGAACGTCCCTCAATCCCTCGGAAGGAGAAAATAAAATGAGCGAAAATAATAACAATAATAACGAAGTAGAAGAATTAGATATAAATCATCTAATGCAAATAAGAAGAGATAAATTAAAAGAATTACAAGATGAAGGAAAAGACCCATTTGAAATAACAAAATTTAACAGAACAAATTCAGCTGGAGAAATAAAAGCAAATTATGAACAATTTGAACAAAAAGATGTAACAGTAGCTGGAAGAATTATAGCAAAAAGAATAATGGGAAAAGCCTCATTCTGTACAATACAAGACAGTGATGAAAAAATTCAAAGTTATGTAAGTATAAACGATTTAGGAGAAGAAAGTTACAAAGCATTTAAAACATATGACATTGGAGATATTATTGGAATAACAGGTTTTGTATTTAAAACAAGAACAGAAGAAATTTCTGTACATGCAAAAGAAGTAACATTACTTTCAAAATCATTAAGACCATTACCAGAAAAATTCCACGGATTAAAAGATCCAGACTTAAGATACAGACAAAGATATGTAGATTTAATAATGAATCCAGAAGTAAAGAAAACTTTTGAAACAAGAAGTAAAATAATTACAGAAATAAGAAGAATATTGGATGAAAAAGGATATTTAGAAGTAGAAACACCAATATTAAACACAATATCAGGTGGAGCAACAGCTAAACCATTTATAACACATCACAATGCATTAGATTTACCAATGTATCTAAGAATTGCAACAGAATTAAACCTAAAAAGATTAATAGTTGGTGGATATGACAAAGTATATGAAATGGGAAGAATATTCAGAAACGAAGGAATGGACATAAGACATAATCCTGAATTTACATCAATAGAATTATATGCAGCATATCAAGATTACAACGATATGATGGACATAACAGAAGAAATATTCACAAAATGTGCCACGAAAGTTTTAGGAACAACAAAAATAACATATCAAGGTCAAGATATAGACTTAACACCAGGATGGAAAAGAATTACTATGATAGACAGTATCAAAGAAACTTGTGGAGTTGACTTCAACGAAATTAATTCAGACGAAGAAGCTGTTGCATTAGCAAAAGAAAGAGGATTAGAAATTCCAGATCCAACAAAAGAAACAAGAGGAGATGTAATTAGCTTATTCTTTGATGAATATGTAGAAAAAACATTAATACAACCAACATTTATATATGATTACCCAGTAGAAATTTCACCACTTGCAAAAAGAAGTCCAAAAGACCCAAGATTAACAGAAAGATTTGAAATATTTATTGGTGGTAGAGAATATGGAAATGCATTCTCTGAACTAAATGACCCAATTGACCAATATGAAAGATTTAAAAAACAAGTTGAAGCTAGAAATGCCGGAGATGAAGAAGCTGGTATGATGGATGAAGACTTTATCCAAGCACTTGAATATGGTATGCCTCCAACAGGTGGTTTAGGAATTGGTGTTGATAGATTAGTAATGTTATTAACAGATGCTGCATCAATTAGAGACGTATTACTATTCCCAACAATGAAACCATTAAACTAATATATTTTAATAAATAATCAAAAGACAACAAAATAATAGGAGAAAAAATATGCACAAACATTCAATTATTATAATAAAAAATGAAGAAAATGAATATTTACAATATTTTGACAAAAAATGGAATAGCTATTTATTTTTAAACAGTAAAATGAATAATAAAAATGATGTTGAATCAATTTATAACAAATTAAAACAAATGTTAGAAATTGAAAAAGAAGACATCAGCATATCATTTATTGGTGAAAAAACACATAAAAAATTTTCAGAAAGTGCCAAAATAGAAAAAGAATATCAACATTATTTTTATAAAGTTAAATTACTAAAAAATAAAGAAAAATTTAACCAAAAAGAATTTGAATGTTTTGATATAAAATACAAATGGTTTTCTTTTGAAGAATTTCAAAAAGACGAAAGAATACAAAAAGTAAATAGTGACATTATACAATTTGTAAAATCATTTGATGTTTAAAAAACAATAATTAAAATTACTATGAGGATGAGTAAACGAAGGGAGAAATTTATGTTTAATTTTAACTTTGATAAAAGAACAATGTATATTATAATTGGAATAATGTTACTATTTTTAGTAATACAATATGTAGCAAATCCAGGACAATTATTAAGTTTATTGTTAAGTGCACCAGGAGTACTTATAGCAATCACATTCCACGAATTTGCACATGGATATGCAGCATATAAATTAGGAGATGATACAGCAAAAAGACAAGGACGACTAAGCCTAAATCCATTTGCACATTTAGACCCAGTAGGAACTTTAATGTTATTAGTAGCTGGATTTGGATGGGGAAAACCAGTAGAAGTAGACCCTAGAAACTATACAAGAAAAATATCAATGGAAAAAGGAGAAGCAATAGTTTCACTTGCAGGACCATTAATGAACTTTATACTTGCAATAATATTTACATTAATATATTGTGCAATATATAAATTTGCTAGCACAGCATTTATGGTATCAACAATAGGAACGGTTATAATGTTATTAATATCAAGCACAATCTCAATAAACATTGGACTTGGAGTATTTAACTTAATACCATTACCACCATTAGACGGTTCAAAAATAATAATGCCATTTTTACCATATAAAGCAAAAGAATTTTTTGTAAATAATGAGCAAATATTTTATATCATATTTGTACTAATTTGGATAACAGGGATAGCTGGAACAATTATAACACCAGCAATCAACTGGGTTTCAAAAGGAATAATAGGATTAGGAAAAATAATATTTAGATTATAAGAAATCGGGATTAGAGGGCCATAACAAAAAATCCCTCTAATTTTTTTTGAAGGGACAAGTTTAAAATGAAAAAAGATATACTAACATTAGGAATAGAATCAAGTTGTGACGAAACATCAGTATCAGTAGTAAAAAACGGAAGAGAGATTTTATCAAACATAATAGATACGCAAATACCAATACACGAAAAATATGGTGGAGTTGTACCTGAAATAGCATCAAGAAACCATATAGAAGCAATATCTAGAGTAACAAAAAAAGCATTAGAAGAAGCAAATGTGAAATTTGATGATATAGATACAATAACTCCAACATATGGACCAGGTTTAGTAGGAGCTTTATTAGTAGGACTATCATATGCAAAAGCTTTAAGTTTTGCAATAAACAAACCACTAGTTGGCGTAAACCATATCCAAGGACATATTGCAGCAAATTACATTACATACCCAGAATTAAAACCACCATTTCTATGTGTAATGACATCTGGTGGTAACACACAATTAGTGCATGTAAAAAACTATACTGAATTTGAAGTGTTAGGAAAAACAAGAGATGATGCAATTGGAGAGGCTTTTGATAAAGTTGCAAGAGTAGTTGGACTTGGATATCCAGGAGGTCCAAAAGTTGACAAGCTTGCAAAAGAGGGAAATCCAAATGCAATAGAATTACCAAAAACACATTTTGATAATTTAGACTTTAGTTTTAGTGGAATAAAAACAGCTGTAATAAATTTACATCACAAAAATCCAGATGTGAATAAAGCTGATTTGTGTGCAAGCTTTGAAAAAACAGTTACAGAAATATTATTAGAAAATGCAGAAAAAGCATTAGAACAAACAGGATTAAAAACAATAGCATTAGCAGGTGGGGTATCTGCAAACAGTTATATTAGAAATGAATTTTTAAAACTAGAAAAGCAAGGGATAAAAGTATATATGCCTGATTTGAAATTATGTACAGATAATGCAGCAATGATTGCATCAGCTGGATATTATAATTTTATAGAAGGAAAAAGGAATTCATTAGATTTAAATGCTATACCAAATTTGAAATTAAATTAAATAATATAGAGCCAATTCAATTGGATTGGCTCTATTTGTGTGTCTACATTGTAATTTTCACTACAGGGTCCCTATTTTTACTAATTAGGACTAAACTTATAGTAACCCCTTTTTTTTCTATTTTTTCCTTAATTGTTTCAGCTATTTTTTCTAAAATTTTTTTTGTTATTTCTTCGGCACTATTTTCTACTCTTTCAATCTCAATGCCTTTCCAAAGCTTATTATCAATTTGAAAGAAAATCGTATCACTTGCATTAGCTTTGGCTAACCATTCAGAATTTTCATCAGAACGTAAAGCTGTTAATAGCTGCAATTTCAATACCGGATAATTCTTTAAATAGCTTAAAAAGGAATCAAATAAAATTCCATCAATATACGGCTCAATTTTTAAATCAGACCGTAAAAGATAATCTTCTGGTAAATCAAAGACAAACCCTGTTGTTTTTTGCAAATCCAAAGGATGTGCAACTTTTTCTGGTACCAATACCATTTGGCTTTTCATGAGTATAACCTCCTTATGCATTAATAAAAATATTATAACACCATAAAACAAAAAAATTAAATTTCTTAAAAGCAATTATAGACAATTAAGGAAAAATATTGTAAACTATAACAAGAAAGAAGAACGGAATAATAAAACAAGGAGGAAAAAATGGCAATATATGTAATAGGAGACTTACACTTATCATTTAGTACAAATAAGCCGATGGACATATTCGGAAAAAATTGGCAAAACTATGAAGAAAAAATAAAGCAATACTGGCTATCAAAAGTAAAAAAAGAAGATACTGTAATATTGCCAGGTGACTTTTCATGGGCCATGTATTTAGATGAAACAGAAAAAGACTTTGAATTTATAAACAATTTACCAGGAAAAAAAATCTTACTAAAAGGAAATCATGACTATTGGTGGTCAACAGTTACAAGCATGAGAAAATATATAGATTCAAAAGAATTTAAAAACATAGATTTTTTATATAATAATAGCTATGAATTTGAAAATAAAATAATTGCAGGAACAAAGGGGTGGAATATTTCAGAAGACCAAGAAGATATTAGACTAACAAAGAGAGAAGTAGCAAGACTAGAACTTTCTATAAAAGATGGTATATCAAAATATGGAGAAGATAAAGAAATAATAGTATTTATGCATTATCCACCATTAACTAAAAACTATATGAAAACAGAATATACAGAATTAATGAAAAAATATAATATCAAAAGATGCTATTATGGTCATCTACATGCAAATTCAATTCAAGATGCAATAGAAGGCAATGTAGAAGGAATAGAATATAAATTAGTTAGTAGTGATGGGCTAGATTTTAAATTATTAAAAATATAATTTTGAAAAATTTCGGGATTTTGTGTGATGGCCCCTTAATCCCGCAAAGGTGAGTGAAAATGGATTTAACAGAAGATGTAAAATATATAAAAGGAGTAGGACCCAACAGGGTAACTCTATTAAACAAAATAGGAATATTTAATGTAAAAGATTTAATCACGTATTATCCAAGAGGCTATGAAGACAGAAGCAAGCCAAAAAATATATGTGAATGTTTAAATGGAGAAGTAGCATTAATAGAAGCAATAGCAATGTCAAGACTTGTAGACACAAGAATAAGCAAAGGAAGAACAATGCAAAGATTATTAGTTATGGATGAAACCGGACAAGCTGTTATAACATGGTTTAATCAGCCATATCTAAAATCAAAATTTCAGACACGGAAAAAAATACAGATTTTATGGGAAAATCGAATTTCAATATGGAAAAATAAGTATGAATGCACCAGTATTTGATGAAATAGAAAATTCAAATAATACAGGAAAAATAATACCAATTTATCCACTAACATTTAGTTTAACACAAAACACATTAAGAAAAATAATCGAAAATGGACTACAAAAAGTGCAAGAGCAAGGAGGTCTTCCAGAAACTCTGCCAGACTACATATTAAAGGAATATAAATTAGAAAATGCAAATAAAGCAAATTATGATATACATTTTCCAAAAGATTTTGAAGATTTCAAAAAAGCAAGGAGAAGACTAGTTTTTGAAGAATTGCTATCAACACAACTAGCATTACTACAATTTAAAAACAATAATTTGATAGACAAAAAAGGAATAAAATTTAATAAAAACGTAAAAATGTCAGATGTAATAAATACTTTACCATTCAAATTAACAAAGGCACAGCTAAAAGTATTACAAGAAATAGATGAAAATATGGAATCAGAAAAATCAATGAATAGATTATTACAAGGGGATGTAGGCTCTGGGAAAACAGTAGTTGCAATGATAACAGCATATAAAGCAGTAAAATCTGGATATCAAGCAGCAATTTTAGCACCAACAGCGATACTTGCAACACAACATATGGCGAATTTTGAAAAAATGCTTAGTCAATTTGATATAAAATGTGAATTATTAATATCAGGAATCAGTAAAAAGAATAAAGAAGATATTTTAGAAAGACTTAAAAATGGTGAAATAGACATATTAATTGGAACACATGCAATGCTAGAAGAAAATGTAGAATTCAAAAATCTAGGATTAGTTGTAACAGATGAACAACACAGATTTGGAGTAAAACAAAGAACAAAAATTGTACAAAAAGGTCAAAATCCAGACGTATTAGTAATGTCAGCAACACCAATACCAAGGACACTAGCGTTAATACTTTATGGAGATTTGGACATATCAATAATTGACGAACTTCCACCAAATAGAAAAACAATAGAAACATTTGCAGTTACAAACAGAATGGAAGAGAGAATAAATAATTTTATAAAAAAACAAGTAGATGAAGGAAGACAAGCATATATAGTATGTCCATTAGTAGAAGAAAGTGAAGAAGAGGACAAAGACTTAAAAGCAGTTGAAACATTATATGAAAAATGCAAGGAAGAAACATTTTCGAATTATAGAGTTGAATATATACATGGAAAAATGAGACAAAAAGAAAAAGACGAAATAATGGAAAGATTCAAAAATAAAGAAATAGACATATTAATTTCTACAACTGTAATTGAAGTTGGAGTAGATGTTCCAAATGCGAATATAATGGTAATTGAAAATGCAGAAAGATTTGGATTAGCACAATTACATCAATTACGTGGAAGAGTAGGACGTGGTGAATATAAATCATATTGTGTCCTAAAATATAAAGGAAAAGGACAAAACACAAAAGAGAGAATGAAAATTATGTGTGAAACAAATGATGGGTTCTTAATTTCACAAAAAGATTTAGAGCTAAGAGGTTCAGGAGACTTTTTTGGAACAATGCAACATGGTATACCAGATTTTAAAATTGCAAATTTATTTACAGATATGGATATATTAAAACTAGCCCAAGAAGCAGCAACCAAAATAGTAAGCCAAGATCCTAAATTAGAAAAAGAGGAAAATAGACTATTAAAATTATCAGTAAAAGACAAATTTACAGATAGAATTGAAATATAAAACTTGTCAAAAGGGACGCCCCTTTTTGACAGATTTACCAAAAATTTTTGAAGTTTTTAAATTTATTCTTTATATATTTCTGTCAAAAAAGGGCGTCCCTTTTGACACCTTTTGACAAAGAACGGAGGAAAAATAAATGATAATATTCGGAATAGATATAAGAGTATATTTTTTACTATTTTTAACATATTCTATTGCAGGATGGTGTATGGAAGTAATAGGAAAATTAATAGAAAAAAAGAAATTTATAAATAGGGGATTTTTAATAGGACCATATTGTCCAATATATGGAACAGGAGCAATATTAATAACACTTTTATTAAAAAAATATACCCCAGATCCATTTGCATTATTTGTAATGGCAATACTAGTATGTGGAACACTAGAATATTTAACAAGCTATTTTATGGAAAAAATATATCATGCAAGATGGTGGGACTATAGCCAAAGAAAATTTAATATAAATGGAAGAGTATGCTTGAATACAATAATTCCATTTGGACTACTAGGAATGTTCATAATGTATGTTTCAAATCCATTTTTAATTGGTAAAATTGAAGCATTACCAGAATTAGCATTAAACATACTATTTGGGGTACTCTTAACTATATATTTAGTAGACAATATTGTATCAACCAATGTAATCAGCTATGTTGGAAAAACAACAAAAGAATTTGGAAAGAGCTTGGATAATACAGAAGAAATAACAAGCAAAGTAAAAGAGGCACTTTTAAACAAATCTGGATTATATAGAAGATTACTAGAAGCATATCCAAAAGTACAATCAATAAAGGTAAAAATAAAAGAGAAAAAAGAAGAAATTAAAAGACAAGTAGCAGAACAAACAGATGAATTTAAAGAAAATGTAAATAAACAAAAACAAGAAATAATAGAAAAAGTTGGAGACTTAAAAGACTTACCCAAAAAACAAAAAGAAGCAAAAAAGAAAAAAGACTAAACACAAAAATAAAAGGGAAGGTTAATATAATGGAAAAAATAAAATTTAGAATTGAAAATAGAATAAAACAATTCAATATAATTTTAAAAAGTAGCGGAGAAGACCATATAAGTGAATATTCAGCACAATGCTCGTATTATACAATATTATCATTTATACCATTTTTAATATTATTGATAACACTTATACAATATACTAATATAGAGCAACAAACATTATTTGATGTGATTTCAAAAATAATACCATCAAGTATGAATGAATTTGTAATTGGAATAGTAAGAGAAGTGTATTCAAAATCAATAGGAACAATATCAATTTCAATAATATTTACACTATGGTCAGCAGGCAAAGGGTTATTTGCACTTACGAAAGGGCTACATTCAGTCTATAACACAGATGAAGACAATGAAAAATCAGTTATATATTTAAGGATAATGGCACTTTTAGAGACAATAATATTCATTGTTTTAATAATGTTAGGAATGGTATTACTAGTATTTGGAAATAGTCTAAAATCAATAATGCAACAATATTTTGGGGCATTAGAAAATTTTAGTGCATTTTCACAAGTACTAACAGAAATAGGTTTTATATTTGCAACATTTATAATATTCCTATTTTTATATAGATTTATGCCAAAACACAAAGTTACATTTAAAAGCCAAATTCCAGGAGCAATATTTGGAGCACTTGCACTTAATGTGATATCATTTGTATTTTCTAAATATTTAGACATATTTAAAGGATTTTCCATTACATATGGAAGCTTAACCACATTGATGCTTATTATGATGTGGACATATTCATGTTTTTACTCATTATTTCTAGGAGCAGAGCTAAATAAAACACTAAAGCATTTTGGCAAAAAAGAAAATAATATCATAAATAAAATTCCTAAAAATTAATTTTATAAAGTTTTACAGAAACATTATTAGTGGTTGCAGATGTAGAAATCTTAATATCAAATCCAGTATTATTTTTAAACTTTAAATCATAACTACCATAAGCAACAGCTGCATCTTTACCATTAGAAATATATGGGACCTTATTGCTATGCTCATGTCTTTCAATAATAACTAGATTAGGAACTTTTAAAACTGCATTATATAAAGTAGTGCTTACTTGACAATTGCCACCTCCAAGGCCTTTCTTCTTATTACCTTCTTGATCAAATATGTCAGCTTCTTGATATCCCTTTGCAGATGTAGATGGGCCAAGAGTTTTACAAAAAGAGAATGTAGAACCATTTTTTATAATAGTTCCATTTAAAGAAGAACAAGTTATAGCCACATTATTTTGTCTAGCAGAGTCTTTAGTATAAATTTTTGTTGTAAAAGAAGAAATTTCTTCTTCTTTTTTTTGCTCTGTTTCATTATGAGAAGAATTTTCAGAAACTTCAGTTTTATTTTTTGATTCTTCGTTATTTGGCACAGAAGTATTAGAATTTTGAATGTTTACATTATTATTTTTAGATTCATTTAAAATTATATTTTCTTTATTGGAACTATTTTTTGATTCATTGCCAATAGTTTTACTAGCTGTATAATTAGATGTTGGTGGAGTTTTATTTTTAAAGATAAAGTATATTCCGACTCCAATACATATAATTATTACAATAACAACAATAATCCATATTTTATTATTATTTTTCATTTATATCACAATCCCTTCAAAGAGCATCATATTATTTTTAGATTAATTAATATGTTTAGTATAACCAAAAAAAGTAATAAAATACAGAAAAAACGAATATAATATAATGTAAAAATATGACAAGTAAAATTTTCAACAAAGTTCAAGCATTAAGGAAGGAATGAAATTAAATATGAAAAATATAGACGAAATCTTAAGATATTTTCCAAATAAAATATATCAGATTTTTTTTAATTTATTTCAAGAAAACAGTAAAATTGCAGAAGAATTGCAAGAAATTAGAATGAGAGCAGAAAGACCAATAATACTAAAATTACGAGAAAGAGACTTGATATTGCAATATAATATAACACAAGCAGAAATATTACAAATAGTAGAAAGGCTATGTGAAAACTCGATATATGCATACAAAAATCAAATTTGTGAAGGATTTATAACAGTAAAAGGAGGCCATCGTATTGGGTTAACCGGGTCATGTGTTATAGAAAATGGTAAAATAATAAATGTAAAACATATATCAAGCTTGAACTTTAGAATAGCAAGAGAAGTTTTAAATTGTAGCACAAGAGTACTAAGAGAAGTAATCGATATAGAAAATAAATCAATATATAATACAATTCTTGTGGCACCTCCAGGAAGAGGAAAAACAACAATGTTACGTGATATTATAAGAAGACTAAGTAATGGAATAGATGAAATCAATTTTAAAGGTAAAACATGTGGCGTAGTAGACGAAAGAGGTGAAATAGCAGCAATGTATAAAGGAATTCCACAAAATGATGTAGGAATAAGAACAGACATTATAGAAAATGTAGAAAAAAATCAAGGTATACATATGTTAATAAGAACAATGGCCCCAGAAATAATTGCATGTGATGAAATAGGAAGTAAAGAAGATGTAGAAGCAATACATTATGCTCTATATTCAGGAGTAAAAGGTATTTTTACAATGCATGGAAAAAATATTGAGGATATAAAAAATAACAAGCAAATTTATGAATTAATTGAAAATAGAGAAATACAAAAAGTAGTATTTTTATGAATTTTCATTGACATTTTGTCAAAATAACAGTATAATAGAAATGTATTATTTTGAGAAGGAGAAAAAGTATGCTAAAAAAATATTGGAAGAAAATAGGTATGTTAATATTAATAATAGCATGTGTATTTAATGTAATGGGCAAATTAGTACATAAAATGTCACTAAAAAAAGAACTATTACAATCAGCACAATATATATTTAGTGAACAAGAAAATGAAAATACCACAAAATAGTACTTGAAAAAATTTTGATAATATGTTATTATAAAAAACAGTCATGTTATAAAAAACGAAAAAGAGGTGAAATTGAAATGAAAGAAGGAATACATCCAACATACAACCAAACAACAATCACATGTGCATGTGGAAATGTTTTAGAAGTTGGTTCAACAAAAAAAGATATAAAAGTAGATGTTTGTTCAAAATGTCATCCATACTGGACAGGTAACTTAAGACAAGAAACAGTTGGTGGAAGAGCAGACAAATTCAAAAAGAAATATGGACTTGCATAAGTCAACAAAAAGTAGCTATAAGCTACTCTTTTTTTATATTCTAGGAAAGTTATCATAGTATGATAACTTTCTGTAGAAGATAAATATGGCAGAAATTAGATTTTGTAGCAGTTTGCACTGCGTACAAAATCTTAATTCTGGTTTTTGGTCTTAATATCTTTACTTTTTTAGCAAAATAATTTAAAATTAACATATAAATAGACGAAACGAAAGAAGGAATAAAAAATGTCAAATGTATGTGACTATGTAAAATGGAGAGGAGATTTAAGCATAGAACAATCAGAATTCAACGAAATAGACAATTTAATATTATCAAGATTTTCATACTTTCCATTTGACAAAATAATAAAAGAAAATGAAGTTGTAACAATAAAGGAATTAAGTGAAAGGTTTAAAAAACAAGACATAAGAAAATTACCAATTTTATGGAAAGATGATGTAGACTTATTTCCATTAATGGGAGAATCAGAAAGATTTGGAAAATTATTAGCAACAAAATATATCAACAAAATTGACCAAGAGCAAGAAAAACAATTTGCAGCAATAACAGTTTTAATGCCAGACAATACAATATTTGTATCATACAGAGGAACAGACAACACGATAGTAGGATGGAAAGAAGATTTAAATATGAGCTTTAAAAGCCATATTGCATCACAAATATCAGCTAAAAAATATTTAGAAATTATAGCTCAGGAATATCCAGACAAGAAAATAAGAATAGGTGGACATTCAAAAGGTGGAAATGTAGCTGTATATGCTGCAACATTTGTAAATAAAGAAATTAAAGATAGAATAATAAATGTGTATAATAATGATGGACCAGGATTTTGTGATGATGTAATAGAGACACCTGAATACAAGGAAATGATAGAAAATGTCCATACATATATACCTCAATCATCTGTAATAGGAAGGCTTATGAATCATAGGGAAAAATATACTGTTGTTAAAAGCGTTCAAAAAGGAATTATGCAACACGATTTATATAGCTGGGAAGTGCTAGGAAAGGAATTTGTAACATTAGAAGAGGTTACAAATGGTAGTGAGTTTGTAGATAAAACAATTAAGGAATGGCTTGAAAATGTTGAACCTACTAAAAGAGAACAGGTTATAGATGTTGTTTTTGATATTTTGAATACTACAGATGCTCAAACTATGAAAGAGATTAAATCTAATTGGTTTACTAGTGCTAGAACTATGATGGCTTCTTATAAAAATATTGATAATGAGACTAAAGAAATGATATGGCAAACTTTAAACGAATTATTTAAAGTTGCAAAAGATAATGTGTTTAAAAAATAATGTATTAAAAAAATAGAGAAATACAAAAATATAGAAAGTACTGTTTGAATTATAATGGTACTTTTTTTGTAAATTCAAAATTTAGAAACGAAAACTTTTACCAATGGAAATGAAAACTTTTACCAAACTCTTGTTTTTATGTATGAAATATAGTATAATTAAAAGCAGAATGGTTCCAAATGGACAAAATGTCCAAAAAGAACCGTCCCTTTTGGACATGGAGGAAGTAAAATGAATGATAAAATAATAATAAAAGGTGCTAAAGAGCACAATTTAAAGAATATAAATTTAGAAATACCAAGGGATAAAATGGTTGTAATAACAGGACTTTCAGGTTCTGGAAAATCATCTCTTGCATTTGACACATTATATGCAGAAGGGCAAAGAAGATATGTAGAAAGTTTGTCTTCATATGCAAGACAGTTTTTAGGAATAATGGAGAAACCTGATGTTGAGTCAATTGAAGGGCTTTCACCAGCTATATCAATAGACCAAAAAACAACATCAAAAAATCCACGTTCAACAGTTGGAACTGTAACAGAAATATATGACTATATTCGTTTATTATATGCAAATATAGGCGTACCATATTGCCCTAACTGTGGTAAAAAAATTGAAAAACAGTCAATTGACCAAATTGTTGATAATATTATGGAATTAGAAGAAGGTACAAAAATACAAATTTTGGCACCAGTTGTAAGAAGTAGAAAAGGTGAGTTTGTAAAACAATTAGAGGGTTATCAAAAGGATGGATTTGTAAGAGCTAGAATTGATGGCGAAGTTTATGATTTGTCAGATGAAATTAAGTTAGATAAAAACAAAAAACATGAAATTGAATTAGTTGTTGATAGACTAGTTGTAAAACCAGAAATTAGAAGTAGACTTACAGAGTCTGTGGAGATTGCTTTAAAACATGCTGATAATTTAGTATTAGTAAATGTTATAACAAAAGATGAAAACAAAACAGTTTTATATAGCTCAAATTATGCGTGTCCAGACTGTGGTTTCAGCTTCCCAGAAATAACTCCAAGAATGTTTTCATTTAATAATCCATATGGTGCTTGTCCAACTTGTATGGGTATAGGATATTTAATGAAAATGGACGAGGATTTGATAGTACCAGATAAAAACAAAACACTTTATGATGGAATTAAGGCATTTGGTGCAAGTACAATGAAAAAAGGTGACACTATGGCCAAAATGTATTTTGAAAGTATTGCAAAACATTATGGTGTGGAAATAAAAGGTGTTCCAATTAAAAAATTGCCACGATGGTTTATGGAAAAAATCTTATATGGTACAGGTGACGAGAAAATTGATTTTGAATATGCATCTGCTGCAGGCATAAGAAAGTTTACAGCACCATTTGAAGGCGTTTTACCAACACTAGATAGACGTCATAGTGAAACAAAATCACAAGGAATGAGAACTTTTTACGAAATGTATATGACAAATTCACATTGTCATACTTGTAATGGAGCACGTTTAAAGAAAGAAATATTGTGTATTAAAATAAATGATAAAAACATAAATGAAGTTACAGACATGTCAATTAAGGCTTTAAAAGAATTTTTAAGTACATTAAAATTAACACAAAAAGAAGCAATGATTGCAGACATGATTTTAAAAGAAATAAACAAAAGACTTCAATTTTTAATAGATGTAGGACTAGAATATCTAACATTATCAAGAAGTGCTGGAACATTATCAGGAGGGGAAGCTCAACGTATTCGTTTAGCAACTCAAATCGGTTCAGGACTTACAGGTGTTATGTACATTTTGGATGAACCAAGTATAGGACTACATCAAAGAGATAATGATAAATTAATTGCAACACTTAAAAAATTGAGAGATTTGGGAAATACTTTATTAATTGTAGAACATGATGAAGACACAATGTATGCAGCAGACCAAATTATTGATATTGGTCCAGGTGCTGGTGTACATGGTGGAAATGTTATGGCACAAGGAACAGCAGAAGAAGTAAAATTAGTAAAAGATTCTGTTACAGGACAATATTTAAGTGGAAGAAAGAAAATAGAAGTTCCTAAAAAAAGAAGAAAAATTGTAAAATCAAAAGCAATTGAAGTGAAAAATGCAACAGAAAACAACTTAAAAAATATTAGTGTAAAATTTCCACTAGGTGTATTTACTTGTGTTACAGGAGTTTCAGGTTCAGGAAAATCTACACTTGTAAATGAAGTATTATATAAAACGATTGCAAAAGAACTAAATGGTTCATCAGAAAAACCAGGAAAATGCAAAGAAGTAAAAGGACTAGAAAATATAGATAAAATAATAAATATAGACCAATCACCAATAGGAAGAACACCACGTTCAAACC
>ERZ840057.230-NODE-230-length-62582-cov-3.849233_pt1 | contig 62582 bp, 46 predicted proteins | sample MGYA00519907_ERZ840057 | MGnify/ENA primary metagenome ERZ840057 (study PRJEB31850, sample SAMEA3708862) | human gut metagenome | biome: human gut; feature: human-associated habitat; material: faeces | place: China | collected 2014 ...
AGTTCTTGTTTGCGCCGACGGTGCCGTCGCCGCCCAGACCCCAGAACTTGCACTCGATGGTGCCGGGAGCTGCGGTGTTGGGTGCATCCTCGGCCTCGGGCAGGCTCAGGTTGGTCACGTCATCGACGATGCCGATGGTGAACTCGCGCTTGGGCTCGTCCTTCTTAAGCTCCTCGAAGACAGCGAACGCGGACGCGGGAGGCGTATCCTTGCTGCCCAGGCCGTAACGGCCGCCGACGACCTTGATGCCCGTCTTGCCGGCCTCGTAGAGAGCGGAGACGACGTCCTGGTAGAGCGGCTCGCCGATGGAACCCGGCTCCTTGGTGCGGTCCATGACGGCGATCTTTTTGACGGTCTCGGGGAGAACGTCGACGAAGTGCTTGATGGAGAACGGGCGGAACAGGCGAACCTTGACCAGACCGACCTTCTCGCCGTGAGCGTTGAGGTAGTCGATGACTTCCTCGAGCACGTCGCAGAAGGAGCCCATGCACACGACGACACGATCGGCATCGGGAGCGCCGTAGTAGTTGAACAGGCCGTAATCGGTGCCGAGCTTCTCGTTGATCTTCTTCATGTAGCCCTCGACGACGGCAGGGAGCTCGTCGTAGACCTTGTTGCAGGCCTCACGGTTCTGGAAGAAGATATCGCCGTTCTCGTGGCTGCCGCGGGTGTGCGGGTGCTCAGGGTTGAGCGCGTGGTCGCGGAAAGCCTGGACGGCGTCCATGTCGCACATCTCGGCCAGATCCTTGTAGTCCCACATGGCGACCTTCTGGATCTCGTGGCTGGTGCGGAAGCCGTCGAAGAAGTTAAGGAACGGGGTCTTGCCCTCGATGGCGGCAAGGTGAGCCACCGGCGAGAGGTCCATGACCTCCTGGACGTTGCCCTCGGCGAGCATGGCGAAGCCGGTCTGACGACAGGCCATGACGTCGGAGTGATCGCCAAAGATGTTCAGGGCGTGGGAAGCGACGCAACGCGCGGAGACGTGGAAGACGCCCGGGAGCTGCTCGCCCGCGATCTTGTACATGTTCGGGATCATCAGGAGCAGACCCTGAGAAGCCGTGTAGGTGGTGGTCAGAGCACCGGCGCCCAGCGAACCGTGAACGGTACCGGCTGCACCTGCCTCGGACTCCATCTCGACGACCTTGACCGGGGTGCCGAAGATATTCTTGCGACCCTGGGCCGCCCACTGGTCGACATGGTCGGCCATCGGGCTGGACGGCGTAATGGGATAGATTCCCGCTACCTCGGTGTACGCATACGAAACATATGCGGCCGCCTCGTTGCCGTCCATAGACTTAAACTTACGCGCCATATACCCCTCTCCTCTCATATAGGTATACAGGCCCCGGCGATCGCCGGGATGTTGGCGTGATGGGATTTTCGCTGTTGCTTCCAATCATCTGGCAGGCAGGCTCAGCAGCAGGTACATGGCGTGGAGAGAAGGCATGCCGAGGCGAGGAGGGCTGCACGCGCTCCACAAGCCCAGCTACCCGTCTTGCACATGACCGAGCGCCGCAAAGGCCGCATGCCGGATGCTCCCGGGCACGCCCCGGCGATGGGAAGCGCCCGCAACGGAAATCCGCATGCGGGTTTATTGTACCCCGCCGTCAAGTGTAATTTCGGCAAATATAGGCGGGCGGTAAAGGTTTACCTTGGGTGACCATCAAGGGCAAAATTGATCCTTCCGTCACCGAGGGACCAAATGGCAGCTGCGGTGAAATAGGAACTGTTTTTGCCGGCCGTAGCCTTAAACAGCCCCTATTTCACCGCAACTTATTTAGGAGATGAGTCAGAGGGCGCCGAGGAGGATGGCGTAGGTTGTGGATTCTCCGAGCTTGAGCTCGTCGCCGGGGTTGAGCTGAGCGGAGCGGCCGGGCTCGACCTGGATGCAGACGTTCGTCGCGCCGTTTACCACCATGGTTCCGTTGGTGGACGACAAGTCCTCGACGTGCCAGATATTTTGAGCATCGCACCAGATATGGGCATGGCGGGCCGAGACGTCGTCGGTGATGCCGCCCTCCCCCGTTGCCAGCGCGCCGATCTCAACGCCTTCCTCACTCGGCTGAATCCAGCGCGGGACGCTCACCACGTAGCCGTTTTGCACGCACAGCAGTCCCAGCGGATGCGCCGGCGCGACCTCGTGCTCGCCCGCGACCGAAGATGTGCTCAGCGAGCGCGGCGTCGACGTGTCGCCGCCACGGGTCGCATGAGCGCGGCGGCTCGCCCGACTTGGAACTAAGGCGGGCGTGAGAGCAAACGGCATAGGGAACGAATCTTGCGGATGTACTCCTCGACGTCAGGCAGGTAAGCCCCACGAAGTCACCGGGGAGGCCCAAGCGGCCCGGCACCACTTCCAGATTCTGACCAGGGCGAGTCGTTCGCCGGTGGCTGAAGGCTCGCTCCCACCCAAAAGGGGAGATTCGCGTTGTTCCCCAATCGCTCTCGCATCTTTCATTTTGCTCGAGGTGGGCTATAAAAACTTTCCTGGTGAAAGGCGGCGATTGGTTTCCTTTCTTTCTAGAGGAGCGCGCCTGTAATCTGTTTTCATCCTAAATCAAGTTAAGATCGGACCTTCCAGAGGCAAGTCGACTCAAACTGCGAGGCTCCATGTTGGAATAAAGAGCGCTGTCGAAGTGCCAACAACACAAAGCTTGCCAGTCTCAAATAGAACCTTTTGGGAGTCCGATTGGGCCGCACACCGAATCCCCGCTGGTGGTTTTTTATAGCTGCGCAACAATAAACAAGGTTAGTGCCAGTCCAGCATGAAATTGAGGAACGTATGCATTTTTTTCTCAGTAAGTGATCGTCGTTACTGCTTCGATGAGGTCACTCGCAATTGCTTTCAGGTTGACCAAGCATCAGAAGATGCGCTTCGCATATTTGAAGCATCGGGAAGAACGGTCAACTCGAAGTTGCTAACAAAGTCACTTGCTGCGAAAGGCTACGACCAAACGACCATAGCAGAACTTGAAGACGACATTGATGAGTATCAACGATTGTCTGAGCGGACTTTCTTAACAAAAGACACGCCTCGAAAACTTAGATCCATCGAACTCCACGTTTCACATGCATGCAACCTTGGTTGTAGTTACTGTTTTGCCGGTAAAGGAGATTATGGAACGTCTCCTCTGCTGATGACAGACGAGATAGCCTTCAAGGCGGTCGACTACCTCGTCGCAAGTTCATCGGAAAACGAAACGCTTGCGATCGTCTTTTTTGGTGGGGAACCCATGATTAACGAGCCGCTGATATGGAAAACGGTCGACTATTCAAAAAGAATATACCCCAATAGAACCTTTACCTATTCTATTACGACCAACGGAACGCTTTTGAATGACACTGCTGTGAATTCTTTCAAGGAGCACGGGTTTTCTGTTCTGATTAGTCTCGATGGTACAGGATGCAAGCACGATGCATCGCGCCCGTACAAGACGGGAGGCGGCTCTTTCTCCGATATCGACAAAAACGTTCGTCGTTTTTCCGAGTCGTTCCCCTTCGGCGCAAGAGCGACCTTAACAAATAATAACTGTAACCTTGTTGAAGACTATCTTCAGTTTAAAGAGATGGGCTTCAGAAGGATTTACTTCTCGCCCGTGAGCTCATTCGATGAGAATATCAAACTCGACGAACACTCATTAAGCAAAATCAGGGCGGGCCTAATAGATTTGGCGGATCAATATCTCAAACAGATTGATCAAGGGGAAAAGCCCTTGTTTAGAACATTGAAAACTGCAGTTGATTTGATTATGAGCAACAGGATCGCCTTTGTCGGATGCGGGGCTGGCAGGCGTTTTATTTCCGTGACTCCCGAAGGGGACGTATACCCCTGTCACAGGTTTGTCGGGATGATGCGATTCAAAATGGGCAACATCGTCACCGGAATTGACGAAACTAGGTATATTGAAAACTGGAGTCAGGGTGTCGAAAAAAGAATTGACTGTACGGACTGTTGGGCTCGGTCTTTCTGTGGTGGGGGCTGTAGCTGGGAGGCTGCAGGCGAGCACGGCTACTTGCCCAAGAGTCTACACCCTGCATCATGTGAATATAGAAAAATGTGCTACGAGATGGCTTTTGACCTTATTTCCCGCCACTCATCTTCGCAGGAGAAAAATCAACGAGAAGCTACTGTATCGGAATAAGCGGTTCAGCGCATTGCTGTCACCATTGTGGAGGTGTTCGTTCTTCTGATTACCGTCTGCGAAGCTTATTGCTACGTTCGCCGAAACCATTCTAGAAATATGGTGAACTAGACATCTTGGTTTATTATACACAATATTGAGGTTTTTCTGCACTCAAAGGGAGGTAGTCGTGAAGCATATTCATCCGATTAATCCAGGAAGTGGCGACGAGGCAGGCGTGAAGCCGATGTCTTTTGACTGCCTCTTGGGCATTACTGACATCTGTACTGTTTATGATAAAGCAGATGGCTGTGGTGCATACGATTACTGCGACTATGACATGGATGGCGGCAGCATCTGCGTTGTAGATCACTGTGGCATTGATCAAACGTAGTCTCTAATTGGATTAAGGTGAGGAGCTGTTATGAAGCATATCCATCCTGTTGGTTCAAATGAACATCCTCCCGTTGAGCCTTGTTGTCTTGGAGTTGATATATGCAATTTTTACGACATCGCCGAGTGCCCTGTTGCGGATTGGTGCTATGTCGATAAAGAATCAAGCTGTGTTTTGCCAGCAGATTGGTGCGATCCAGTTGACGAGTAGTTTTGTGGCTAGGAACTATTTGGTCCAATTCAGAATAAGATGGGAACAAATACCAAAATCTCGTGTCTGGGAGGAGTTATGCCATTATTGCAAGGTCTCGTTGGATTAGCCTTTATACTTGCGTTATATCTGGCACCTTTTTTAATTCTATTCTTCATTATCCGACTCTTTCTTCGGAGAAAATAGGAGTGTCACGCAAACATTAGCGTAGCTTTCTTCCAATATGAGCCGAGCATTGGCAAGTGGAATAAGAAGCCCGACCGTTCGCCACATGAAAGTGATCGGACGGGCTTCTCTATTTAACCCGGGCCGCCACCCATAGCGGCTTTCCAAGCGTATTCTCAGTGCAAAGCAATCGTCAGTTTAATCCTATGCGCTGATACCGCATTTCATTTGTTCGGCTCGAATTCTACGGCCTGGCAACCCTCGCACTCTCCGGCAAATGGATTGAACGCGAAGGCAGAGATGATGTGTGCGTGGACATCGAGGCTGCTGTAGGCAACATACTGGGACATGGACCCCCGCTGCGCGTGGTATGCGGCCCGGCATATTCATTGCCGTCCAACCCCGTGTAGTTGCAGCAAAGGGTGGAACCTCAATGCTCAGCTCATGTTGTCCGTGGGACACGAGAATCGTAAGTACACTTTGGTGCGATTCTCACGCTGATACTGAGCCACCTGGAATAAGATACGTCGCGACAACACTTCGCTTCACCTCTGTCTCGACAAGATGACGTAGACTAAAGTTTCCTTTAGTAAGAGAACGAGAACTATATCTGAAAGCGTTGCGATGGCGTGAAGGCACCGAGTCCGAACCGCCTGAATGCTACGTGCATCTGCATCGCCTTTTTGTTATCTCTGCCAGTTTGGTAGCACTACACTTGTCATCATTTACCCTGGTACATGCTGCCTAAATCCACTACCCCTTCTACCGCGCCGACCATCTCGTCATCGTGAGAGACAACGATGATCAGCTGGCTTTGCTTGTTGCGCTTAACATAGGCCGCAAGCTCGGCGCGGCTTACAGCGTCTAACCCAGTCGTGGGCTCGTCGAGTACCAAAACTGACGACTTGCGTGAAATCGCCGACCATAAGTACACTCGGCGCAGCTCACCGCCCGAAAGCGCGGAGCAACGTTTCCCGAGCAACTCCTTCACGCTGTTTTCCAGCGAAAGTAGGCCATCTACACCCCGGTGATAGGAAGAAAAGGGCGTGTCGAAATACTCTAACAGCTCTTTCACCGTTTCGTCCGGCGCGAAGCACGACTGTGGGCAGCACGATATCTCTCTCGCACGTATGTAATCCAAGTCGCATTCTTCGATTGGCACGCCGTTGTATTTTACTTTGCCTTTCGATGAGTATAGCCCGAGCATCAAGTAAAGAAGTGACGTCTTGCCTCTTCCGTTTTCCCCAACTATGCAATATGTACCAGGACCGGAAAACTTGAAAGAAAACCCGCCGAGGACCTCTCGGACAGATCCGTCTGGAAGGGCAACCGAGAATTCCAAATCAGATACCGAAATGTCATTTATTTCATCGAGTTTAGCTAAATCGGTCCGATTCCACCCCGATCTCTCCTTTTCTCTCGTCGCGATAGCCGTCCTATCCCATGATGCTTTGGCATCTTGATAGGATTTGAACAATGACATCATACTTTTCAAAGTCTTAAAGAGAACCGCGAAGTATGTACCGATGATAGTGTACTCGCCTATTGACATAGTTCCGTTAATGATTCGTACTCCGGAAACAACAAGTATCACCGCTTGAAACAACGCTGCGAAAAGACCATCGAGCGATGTCAGAGAATATGATAGCTTTCCGGAGCGCAAAACTTTGGGAAAATAGCTCTTAAACCCAGCGTCGAGCGCTTGTTCGCTCTTGCCGTACGAAGATGTCAGTTGAATGTTGAGAATCTGATTAAGCTGCGATGCAATTGCGGCGTAAAAGGCGCTGTCCGCCTCTTTCTTCTCATACGTGACCCTATACAAAAGTTTCCTCAACCCAGTAATTACACAGAAATACACGATGAGGAGAATGATGGAAAACACCGCGAGAGTTGAATCAATTGACCATATGATAAGCAATACGATGGGAATGGCTACAATGGACAGCGGCGCACTGATAAAATTCGCCAAAACGAAGGATGAGACCACGCTGGAGTCGGAAATAATCCGTTGCGTTGTATAGGCTGGATCGATGGTCCGACTCACCAAGTAATCGTCTCTTTCAAAACGCAAGACGGCCTCCCTGAGAAGATCAAAGGAAAGTCTCGTGGTTATGCGAATGGAAAGTGTTCCTGCAAATAAGTAAAGAGGGTGGAGAAAACTCCTATTGACGCAACCAGGAGCGCGAAGAGTACGGCGTCTCTTTCGCTGCGGTTACCGAGAAGAAAATCTAAGAATTTCCCGTTCACGTATGGCATGGCATAGGAGAGAGCGGTTCCAATCACCGTGATAGCAATGAAGACGAAAGCCCCTTTTGCTCTGATGAACCTCGAGAGAACGCATCGAATCAAGGAAGGCCCCAATCTACCCGCCACAAAACATCAATCACTGATACCTTACACCTCAACACAACAGGAGCGAAGATTTGCCAATGAGACTGCTTTAAGATTGCCTTGGGCCAATACGATCTCAAGCTCTTCCTACAAGAGAGTCGGAATCGGACATCTCCTCCGACGAACCTGGCAATCGGGCGGTTGAAATATCTTTTTCAACCGCCCGATTGCCACAATAGATTTGAGCATCCGCCCACAAACGTCCGCGTTTTATACCCATCAAATCCTTTGCCTTTTGTCGTCTAGACTAGAAAAATCGCTCGAAATAACGCAACCGGCCTGCTCGCTTGAAGAAACCTAAGCCCGTAACGTAGATGTGCAAACTTCCGAAACGCCTTGCGCGGCATAGTGCGTATAAACTTCGTCAACCGCCTCAGAAATATCTGAGTATCGCGCCGGGTCAAAAGCATACGATGTCGCAGCTATACCCTGCACCCATTCGGAACGCGGATTAATTGAATAGCCACACAGCATCATCATACATGCATCTAGACCTGATTTCCCAAGTATCCGACGTATTGATGAGAGCATCGCGGGTCGCCCCTGCACCATCGTCGTCACCCCTATTAGCAGTATTTACCGTTTTTCTCTAAATGCGTATCGCCACCCTTAAGAATACGAAGTGTTTTATCCAGACCCGATTGTCCTCCATCTCAAACGAAGGGATAAGGAATCTCATCCGGAATCGGCAGTAACGGAGGATTCACAACGACAAGCGAAAAACATGAGTCATCTCTCAGAGGGGAGTAAAGGCTCCCCTCAAGCACCCTAGTTTCGTCATCCAAAGAGTTGATGGCAGTGTTTTTCTTACAAAGGTCGACAACAAAAGGGTTGATTTCTACAGATGTTACATCCATGCCACAGTTGGTAAGTATCAGGCCCTGTATTCTGGGGCCAGAACACAAATCGAGAGCCTTCCGTGCGCTCTGCGGTGTAAGGCGCCAATCTCAGCAAATCTGTCCCACAATACTGCGCTGAAGAACAAGACGGAACCCCTGAGCCAAACTCCCCTATACCTTATTAAGGCTAAGACAGGCAAGTTCACGCACCCGGCATATTCCAGAATAACATCCTATTGTTTTAGATGCTCTACAAGCATGAACAGCCGCGAATCGGAAAGATCTTCTAGTTTCGCCCCGACTGACCGCCAAGGGCCAAAATGGCCCCTCCATCCCCGGGCGACTGGCTCTGGCGCGCCGAGGAGTGTCCCCAAGTGCCGGCAGAAAAGAAACGTCCCTATCTGCCGGCTAGAGGGCACCGAAGAGGATGGCGTAGGTAGTGGATTCGCCGAGCTTGAGCTCGTCGCCGGGATTGAGTTGGGCGGAACGGCCGGGCTCGACCTGAATGCAGACGCGCGTGGCCCCGTTTACCACCACGGTTCCGTTGGTGGACGACAAGTCCTCGACGTGCCAGATATTTTGAGCATCGCACCAGATATGGGCATGGCGGGCCGAGACATCGTCGCCGACGTCGGTAATATCGCCCTCACCAGTGGCCAGCGCACCAATCTCAACACCCTGCTCACTCGGCTGAATCCAGCGCGGGGCGCTCACGACAAAACTGTTTTGTACGCGCAGCAAGCCCAAGGGGTGCGCCGGAGCGGGTTCGCGTTCGCCCGCGGTCATCGACATGCCAAGCGAACGCGGCGTGGAGGTGCCTCCGCCACAGGTCGCGTGCGCGTAGTCGATGGCATAGTTCACCGAGGACCGCACATCCGCCGAACAACCGACGGCGACAAACAGCACCAGCACGGCCTCGGCGCGCTCGGCGGGCATGAGTTCCGCCGCCTGGGACAGGCGATCGAGCGCGTTGCGATAGAGATTCGTGTCCTGATGGCACTCTTCGAGCGCGCGTACCATCGGTTCACCTGCAGGACCGCACACCATATTGATCACAGCCGTGGAGTCCATGGGATTTCGCTGGCGCAGGGCCAGTTGCGACATAATACGCGCAGCCGAGGTACCGTATTCGGCAAAGTAGCGCTGCTGAAGCGTGCCGACCGGCGCGCGAACGATAAAGCGGGAAACCCAAGAGCGATCGGCGGCTCGGCTCTGCGGGCTGCGGCCGTCGGCGAGCGGACGGGACGAAAGCACCAGGCCGCACAGCTCGATATGGCTCAGATGCGCCGCGCGCTTAAAGATGTCAAACATGGCCCCGCATGGGGTGAGCTTAACTTGAGATGCCATGACCTAGGCCTCCTTGGTCGTAGAAATAGAATCGGACGATACTTCGACAGGTCCGCCAAAAGTACGGGCAGCTGCGGCTCCACCGGCAAGCGGAGTCGCCATCTGGGCTTTTGTGCGTCGCGGTGCCGAAACGGGAAGTTCAAAGGCAAAGCCCATCGCAAGCAAAAACCACGTAAGCGTATAGGTTGCAACCAGAGCGGCAACAAGGCCGCCCATCACGGCGCGTTGGGAAAATACGCTACATGCAGCCACAACCAGTACTGGAACCTCGCAGGCAGAAAGCGCAAGCACACCCTGCAGGAACCCCGAGCGCCGATTGCGCGCAAGTGCCCCCGCGGTAACGCCGGCTATGCCTGGCAGCGCCAACGCCAGTGCGGCAATAATACCCGGTAGCGTCCCAGACCACACGAGCGATCCCAAAGTCGCCGTCACGCGAGCGCCCGACGCCAGCAGCGCGGCCGAAACCACGACCACAGCCCAAACCACGCCACAGACGACCGTCGCGCCGACCATCAGCGCGCGACGAACCGCACGGCCAGACGCATCCATGGGGCACGGCGTGAGCGGCTCGCCGCGGAGCGAACGACCGACATTTTGCGCATAGTGGTCACAAAACGCCGAGAGCGCCGCCTCGACCGCCGCCGGCTCGGGACGATCTTTTTGATGGCTGGACAGACAGGCCATCACCACGTCGAACAGCTGGGCATCGACAAACGCCAGCGCATCGCGTAGCTCTTCGGAATCCGGCTCAAGCCCTAGCTGCTGGGCCTGCTCGGCCGCGGCGAGCGCCACATCGGGCTCACGACGAAGCAGCTGAGTCAAATCACAACCGGGCGCATGGGCACCAATGGGATAGTCGGGCCGCGTGTCCATCTTGAGACGGTAGGGGCTCGCGATGTCGCGCGTCTTTTTGCGCGAACCCGAGGTGCCCGAAGTGCTCGGCGCGGCTTCGTATGGCGCGACGCCGGCAATGAGCTCGTAAACCGTGCTTGCCGCGGCATAGACGTCAATCGCCGGCGACATACGCAAAGCGCGCAGATCGGGAATATCGTCGGTGAGCATCTCGGGCGGGGCGTAGGCCACCGTCGCGCGGCGCAACGTGGCATAGCGCTCGGTAAACGACGCCTTGCCGCCGGCGCCGGCCACCGCAGAGGCGGGCTCGAGCGCCAGCGACGAGCCAAAGTCGATCAAGCACAGGTCGAAGGCGCCTTCGGCAAGCTGTCGGTCGAGCGGCAGGCGCGCCGTGCGCACCATAATATTAGCGGGCGAGATATCGCGATGGACGAACCCCTCGCCTACCAAGCTCATGCGGCAGAGCAGATCGAACAGGTCGCGACCCAAGCGCGCCGCCACGAGCGGCGACAGACGCCCGGCATCGTCCACGGCAAGGCGCGAGCGCAGGCGAGCGAGCGTCTCGCCCTCGACCCACTCCATGACAATCGCGGGCACGCCGTCGACCTCGCCCCACCCGTACAAGCGGGGAAAGCCCTTAAGGCCCGAAAGGGCACGGTGGCATTCGTATTCCTCGCGAAACGCCGCCTTGAACTTGGTGACCAGAGCCTCGTGGGCGACATCGTCATCAAATTCGTCGCGCGTTGGCAAGATGAGCTGCTTGAGCGCCACGGCCTCGCCCTGCGCGTTGACGGCACGCGTCACGCGGCCGATACCGCCGCGGCGCATGGTGGCGTCATCGGCAAACAGCATCGTAAAACGGCGCAGGTAGGCGGGAAGCTCGTCCGTGCCCAGGGCGACGGCCGGCTCAAACCCATCGACGCGCGCCAGGCGCAGGCCCACCATGGGATCGTGGGCAAGCGATTGGCTTGTGGCGGAAACAAGATTGGTCATCATAGAGCGATCGCCGCCACATTGTTATTGAAGTTGCTGAGCGCGACGTTATCGTCGCCGTAATGTCCGACCCATTGACACAGGTTTGTGTAGCAGCCCCAAAGGTTGGCGAATTGTCGATACCACTTTGACTGGGGAGGAAACGTCTGCCGGCCAAACTCGGCACGGATGGCAAACATGTCATTCGCCAGGGTGTCGCACGGTCCGGTATCGCCCGTGGCGTTATAGGTCGACACCACGCTATTGGCGCGGGCGACATAGCCATCGAGCATGTTGTATTTGGTCACGAGCCAACTGTGGATACTCTCCTCCTCGGCAGCTGAGAGGCCACCCGAGCCCGTGTCGCCGCCGGCGCCGCCGTCCGTCGAGCCATCACTCGAAGATCCGCCGCCAGAAGCGGAGCCCGAACCGGGACCGCCGTCCGAGCCCGCCGAACCGGTGCCAGAACCGGCCCCATCCGAGCCGCCGGGTTTACCCGCCTGCTGCGTACCCTGCTCCTTCTGCTGCTCCGCCTTGTTAACGATAGATGCCACGCTGTTGTTGGAAAGCTTCGTGATGACCTTGGTGTTGGTGAGCACGATGGTCTTGCCGTTTGCCAGCGTAATCTCGTTGTCCGATGTTTCGGGACTGTCCGCATCGTCGCCACCGAACACAACATGCGAGACCACGCTCGCCCACGCATATCCAGTTGTCGTTCCCAAGTCGCTTTTGGCCTTGCGCCCAATATGCAGCTCGCGTGCAGCATGCGCCTGCACCATGGACGGCACCGTCATGCCATAAGCCGAAACACCGGCTATGGCCAGCACGAGCGAGCAAGACAGCAGCACACACGCCCGAGGCGCCAGGCCCAGCCGGCGTCGCATGCGCACCGCGGCGCCATGCTTTGTCTGAGTGCCCCCGGGCCGCATGCGTTCTCCTTCAACAAAAACACGCCGCTCAGGAGCGGCGCATTCTTTCATATCCACATTTGAGTGTATCAGCGAACCCAAAAGGTTGCGCAACGAATAGGCAAATACGAGGTGCGAGCGGACCCATCCACGCGATAAGCGGATGAAAAGCAGGTTTGTTGCACAACAAATAAATGAACGCGCACCCAATTATGAGTGCCCCGTGCGGCAGGCCGACGGGACATGCCGCGAAGCTGACGCCGCTTAGATCGCGCGGCGGGCCTCGATAGCGCGGCCAAGCGTAAGCTCGTCGGCATACTCCAAGTCGCCGCCCACGGGAAGGCCGCTCGCAAGACGCGATACCTCAACGCCCAATGGCTTGATGGTGCGGGCAAGGTAGCTCGCCGTGGTCTCGCCCTCAATGTTGGGATTGGTGGCGATAATGACCTCGTGGATGTCCTCGCGGCCCAGACGCGCCAGCAGCTCGCGGATATGCAGCTGCTCGGGACCGATCTTATCCATGGGGCTGATCACGCCGCCCAGCACATGGTACAGGCCATGGTAGCTGCCCGTACGCTCAATCGCCTGGACGTCGCGCGGCTCGCCCACCACGCAAATGCGAGTGGTATCGCGCATCGGGTCCTGGCAGATGGAGCACTCGTCGGCCGTGGCGTAGTTAAAGCAACGGCTACAAAAGTGAACCTCCTGCTTGACCTCCAGGATGGCCTCGGCCAGGCGGCGGGCCTCCTCGGCATCGGCCTCGAGCAGGTAATAGGCGATGCGCTGGGCCGACTTGGGACCAATGCCCGGTAGACGACCCAGCTCATCGAGCAGTTTTTGCAGACTGTGATTCGCACTCATATATATGCGTGTCTTAGAACGGCATGCCCGGGATGTTGAGGCCGCCGGTGATGGCGCCCATCTGCTTGTTGGCAAGCTCGTTGACACCGCGGACGGCCTCGTTGACGGCAGCCATGATCATGTCCTGCAGCATATCGACGTCCTCGGGATCGAGGGCATCGGGGTCGATGGTGAGGTTGACGAGCTCCATCTCGCCGTTAACGGTCACCTTGACCATGCCGCCGCCGGCAGAGGCGTCGACGGTCTGGGACTTAAGGTTTTCCTGCGCGGCGGCAAGCTGCTCCTGCATCTTGCGAGCCTGCTTCATCATTTGCTGCATGTTCATACCGGCCATGATGGCTCCTTTACGTGCGGCCGCGCGACAAGCTGCAAGGGCAGCCGGAGCGCGACGGGACTTTCAAACTCAAAAATCGTACCACGGCGCGGGGCAAGCAAGCGGGGCGGACACGCTACCTCAGTCGATATACATGTCCTCTAATACAAACCACGCGCAAAGATTATGCAAGGCCGAATTATGCAAGGTTGCATAATATCGCATACTCAATCTAGTAGAGCCGAATCCGGCATTTCATGTGTGCCACTAAATAGCTAAATGCCAAACCGCTGCTCGAGGCGGAGCACATGGCGGCAGGGTATAATTTGATTGTCATAAATTGCAATTTGGAGGTGCCCCGTGAATGTCCCAGCCGTACTCCAAAACATCCGCTCAAAACACCCCGTTGCATTTTTGCTTCTCTATCTCTTTGTCGGCTGGGCATTACTGGTTATCATCACCCATGCCATAGCCTTTGGAGCAGAGCTGCTGGTAGCCAGCTCGGACCAGCCCGTCGTCAAATGGGAGACGACCGATGAGTGCGCCGACGGAACCCGAACCATTTACTACAACAGCCCGTCCCTCTACCAAGAGTTCAAGGTTAAGATAAAGGACTCCAAGATTGTCGATGCCGAACTGGGCTCTTTATTTACAATCGGAGCAACCATCAACGCCGAGCAAGTCGAGTACACAGACAGTCGTGCGACGTATCGTGTCGACCTCAGCACCCTAGGACGACCGTCGCGTACCTGCCTGCTCGAATGCGAGATGCGCGGCACCACGCTACACATGTCCGAAATACAGATGCGCCCGGGCAAGGGGTTCTCTTCTTGAGCAGTATACCCGCCTGCGCAGCTACTCCACCGGCTTGAAGATGGTGGACTGGCCGAAGACGCTGCGGATGAGGGCTTTGGCCTCGTCCTCGGTCTGCGGGATGCTTGGGGCTGCGCCTTGATGGCCGAAGGGGCTGCCCGCGCCGGGGTTGGACTCCCAGGGAGCCGCAGGAGCGTCCTCCTCTTTGGGGGCAGTTGCAGCGGGCTTGGGCGCGGACGCCGCACCCGGCACGTCGAACGGGGGCAGATCGTCCCCGCCGGCATCGGCAGCAAAACCGCCGACCATGACATCGTCGTAGGGAACCTGCTCGGATTCCCATGGCGCAGACGGCGCGGCGGGCTGAGCCTTGGGAGCGGATGCGCGCTCGGGCGCTCGGGGTGCGGGCTCGGTCGGGAGCTTGCCCGTGGCAGGAGCGCCGGCGGGATTGTCCGAGCGCAGCCAGGGGGCCTTGCCCAGGTCGGATGACTTGGGCGCGGGCGAGGCGGGCTTGGGCGCGGGTGTCGGAGCAGCCGGTTTGGCCGTGACGGGCTTAGGCGCCGACGGGGTCGGTGCCGCTACCGGTGCTGCTTTTGGCTGCGTCGCGCTGGCGCTCGAGGATGCAGGGGCCGCCGAGGACACGGGTTGCGGGTCCGCAGATGCCGCAGCCCGTGCAGATGGAGAATGCTCCTCATGTTGAGGAGCCGGCGTGCCACCCCCATCCAGGACATAGTCGACGGTACGACGACCGAAGACCGCGCAGACCGTCGGCAGGACCACCGACTGCGTATCGGCGCGACCGAGCATCTTGATGGCAAAAGTCGAACCCGCGGGGAACGAGACCGTGAGCTTGGAGCCGTCGTCGGCCGTGGCGCGAGCGTTGAGCAAAAGCCCTGCGTAGGAAGCCTGACGCGCCTTGACACGCTCGACAACCTCGGCCCATTTGCGCTGCAGCTCTCCGGCATCCTCGACCGCGGGCGTCTCGGCAGTACCGGCGGCGGCAACCTGGGCGGCATTGTTGGACCGGGGCTTAGGTGCCGGAGCGGTGGCAGGCGCGGGGGCCGCAACGGGCTGAGGCATCGGAGCCGGCGCAGACTGAGGTGCAGGCGCTGCAGGCTTGGAAGCTGACACGGGCGCAGGCTGAGCCGCCGGAGCGGCAGCACCACGGTCCCAAGGCATACCGCCCTGGCGCGCGGACGTACCAGCGGGGGCAGCGGATGCCGCCGGAGCGGCAGCACGGACGCCCGAAATGAGCGTCGGCTGCTGGGCAGCAGCGGGTACGGATGCTGCAGGCGCGGCGGCCTGAGCAGCAGCCACGCTCGCCGGTACCGCTGCGTTGGCAACCATGGCCTCCAAACGTGCCACGCGCTCGGCCAATGCCTCAATCGTTAAATCAGCCTCGGGACGTGCCAGACGCGTGCAGGCGATCTCGAGCACCAGGCGTACGTCGCTCGCGCCCCTCATCTCCAGTGCAGCATCGTCGAGCACCGTCAGCACGCGGGCCAGGCGGTCGGCCGGATGCCCGCCAAAGGCAGCAGCCTCAGCAGCAAGCGTCTCGGCCTGCTCGGAGCCGCCCTCAAACAGCTCGGCACGGGCGCCGGCAACGCATGCCACGTACACGTCGCGCACGTGCGCCACCAGGTCGCGCGTCAGTTCCAGCAGATCGTTGCCTTCCTCGACCTGCGCGCGAATAAGCCCATACAGATCGGCAACATTGCGATCGGCAATGGCGCGGGAAAACTCGCCCAGAATCTGGTCCGAAACCTCGCCTAAAAGCGAGCGGGCGTCGTCCGCATGCACAGAACCGTTGCCAAAGACGCTCAGCTGCTCCAGCGTGGAGAGCGCGTCGCGCATGCCGCCCTTGGCATGACGCGCCACGATAGCCAGCGCCTCATCGTCGTAATCGAAGCCCTCCTGCTCGCACACGTATGCCAGGCGATGCTCAATATCCTCGTTGCCGATGCGATGGAAATCGAAACGCTGGCAGCGCGAGAGGATGGTCTCCAGAATCTTTTGCGGGTCGGTGGTGCACAGCACAAAGATCACGTGTGCCGGCGGCTCCTCGAGCGTCTTGAGCAGCGCGTTAAACGCCGCCGTCGTGAGCATGTGGACCTCGTCGATGATATAAATCTTGTACCTGCCACGCACCGGGGCAAAGTTGACGGAGTTGATGATCTCCTCGCGCACGTTGTCCACGCCCGTGCGGCTTGCGGCATCGAGCTCGTAGACGTCCGGATGGTTGCCCTCGGCAATGAGTTCGCACTCCTCGCAGGTGCCGTCGGGCATGCAGCCGCTCGCACCCTCGGCGCGCGCCGTCTCGGCATTGCGGCAGAGCAGCGCCTTGGCAAGAATACGCGCCATGGTGGTCTTGCCCGTGCCGCGCGGACCGCAAAACAGGTACGCGTGGGACAGGCGCCCCTCGGTGATGGCGTGCTCGAGCGTCGAGACGATATGCTGCTGGCCCACCACGGAGTCGAAGGTGAGCGGGCGATACTTTCGGTACAACGATTCCATGGGTGCTCCCCCGGGTATACTGAGTCTTGTTGCCGCGACGGCCATGCGGTCGCACGGCATACTGCATTCATAATAACCCGTACGGCGAGCCCGCCGCGATAGGAGTCCAAAGAGCATGGCAGACGCAGAGAGTAACCTCGTTCCCTCCGAAGCAGCCGACCAGATCGAGGTCGCGCTCGAGAAGCAGGCAGCAGCCGATAACGGCATCCTGTACCTCAACGAGTACCAGTACGAAAACGACCTCGTCACCGACTTCGCCCGTCTGGTCGCCTCGCCCAGGCGTCGCGGCTCCCTGTATGTCGCCGCTGTGATCGCCGCGCTGCTGGGTATTGGCATGCTGGTGGCCGGCGGCAACTGGATCAAGTTCGGCATCGTGCTGATCGTGTTCGGCGCCTTTTTGGCCTGGTGGAGCAAAAACCTGCACCACACGCTCGCCCGCGACTTTATCGATGCCGTCGAGGCCGACGAGTCCATGGGCGGCCGCTATCGCCGCGTCGCCGCCAACGAGACCGGCCTGATGGTCTGGGGCAAGAGCGGCAAATCGCAGTTCTTCCCGTTTGAGAAGCTCGACCACGTGCTCGACGGCGAGCGCATCTTTGTGGCCATGTTCGCCGACCAGGGCGTGACGATCCCTAAGGACACCTTTGTTCGCGGCGATGCCGAGCAGTTTGGCCCCTTCCTGAAGGCGCGCATCAACAAAAAGCTCCGCATCGAGACCAAAAAGAAGAAAATGAAGACCGAGAGGGCCGCAGCCGAGGCCAAGCAGGGCGACAAGGCCGACAAGCCTCAGGACAACAAGGGCAAGCAGCGCAAGCAGAAGAAGAGCAAGAAGAAGCGGTAGGGTCGGCCGACACCGAAGGCGCCCGTCCCGCGTCATTCCGGGACAAAGCGCGCGGAACCGAGCGCGAGCACCGCCGATGGACCCATCTCGCCGAGCTCTCGAGCTATTTCACATCAAACCTAAAGAGCCTTCGCTCCGGCAGATCGGTCATCTTCATCGTATAAGTCCCAGGAAACGCCTTCTCAAAACGGACGGTTTCGTAATCTTCAAAGTAGTCGTTGGTATTTTGCATCATAAACGGGACAAGCAACTCGTTCTCTGCCCCCACCTGCACGGCAAATGCTGGAGACCCGCCTAAAACCGGCATCGCCTGACAAATTAAATCCGTATTGACCACAAAGTCGTAATTTGGAGAAGACTCTGGCACAAGATGCCAAAGGTACGTTTTGATTCCACCGTCTTCGTTATCCCTGTTCCGCACGCGCATTTTAACCGCAATGACGCACTTACAATTAGCGTCCTTCAGGCTCGTCTCAACATTCACGTCTCCGTATTTTGAATAGTCGTCATGAGACCGTCTAAGATATTCCCGTGGCGTCATCAACGCCGCATCATCCACGCAGAATGAATATCCCGAAGTTGGGCTGTCCTTCGAACCAAAGTATGCACCGTCCATCGAAAGCCATTTCCCCGCAGGATAATACTTCTCAGGAATCACCGTTCTATTGGCGTTAACAGCGCTTATCCTTGCACCAACCGCACCAATTACAGCGCAACCGCAGAGCGCGAGCGCGGATCTCCTCGTCAAAAGAGCCGATTCCATCTCACTCACAGCCTTTCCCGCACTTCGGCGATGGCGCCATCGCGCATGCAATAAACCCTATCGGCAAGTTCCGCGAGCACTTCCCCGTCATGGCTAGACAAAAGAACCTCACGGCCCGCTGAAGCTGCCAGCGAGACGACGCGCTTGAGCATTTCAACGCCCGCTTCATCGAGGGCATTCGTTGGCTCATCGAGAACAAGCAGCTTCGGCTTTTCCATAATTGCCGCAGCTATCCCCAGACGTTGTTTCATGCCGAGCGAGTAAGTCCGGAACTTCTTCTTCTCGTCAGCATCAAGCCCCACAAGTCGCAGAGCAGAACGGATATCCTCATCGGCAGCAACACCTTTGATCTTGGCGATGAGCTCCAAGTTGTCATAGCCGGATAGGTAGCCCATAAAAGAAGGCGCTTCGATCAGCATTCCCAGACTTGGCGGAAACGAAATATCCATTCCAAGCCTTTGTCCATCGATAATAATCTCGCCTTTAGTTGGCTTAATTAGTCCACAAACCGCTCGCATGAGCATGGTTTTGCCCGAGCCGTTAATGCCCTGAAGCCCGACAACGGTGCCCGGATTTATCTCGATAGACACATTGCGCAAAACGTCAATTTTACCGATTCGCTTCGATACGTTTTTAACGTTTACAGCCATACCGTGCCCTTCCTTTCTATAAAATCGGCTCGCCAAAACCAAAATCCGCCCATCAATAAACAAGCCGCCATGATCGCAAGTGAGACCAGCGCACTCGAAGCCACCGAGACGCCCCCTTTCACCATTCCGTCCCAGCGCAGAAGCATCAATGCGTTTCCCAACAACGCGCAATGACTTGTATATGCCGAGCAAATCAAATAACTCACGAGCGTCACAAACGCGACCGATGGCCCAAATGCAAATCCAACTGCAAGCTGCATAAAGGCAAGCGATTCAAAAGCAAGAAATAGACCCGCGAAAAACGGCAGTCCATCCGCTTCGCTCGATGTAAGAAAATCCTTGCCTAAGCTTACAAGTTGAAGCGACTCGCTATGTATAACCGTGCTAAAAGAGGCGCCCGTTGCCAAACTCCAAAGCACAACAGAGCAGACCACCACGAGCAGTGAGATTGTCGTTACCACCGTAACCAAAACAAACCGCGACACCCACCACAGCCACCTCGTACGGCACCGGACAAGCGTCTGCAAGCCGAACCCCCGCAATGATTCGACTGAATAATCGAGGGTTGTATAGAGAATGAGCAGGGTGAGAAACAGCCAGCCAAGTGGAGGAACGAACATGGCCCCCGGCCTAAACTCAAACGGAGTCGACCCGGCAAAAACCAGCGCGAAATTATCTGCAAACCCCAATATTTCCGTTTTAGTACCATATATCACGGACAGTCCATACGCATAGACCAAGTTCGCAATCGACATGACCGCCATTGCAATAAAAGCAACAGCATTCCTCTTCAATACGGTTCTCAAATCCGCCGCGAGCAATCGAAACAACATCAAATCACCTCGCGCCTCTCCAACACCTTCGCAAAAAACAGCGAAACAATAAGCAGGGCTACGATCTCTACAATCCCCGCTCGAATGTCGGGCCAGTTATTGAGCGATTCCGATCTAATGCTGTTGAGAATGTTGCAGTTGAATCCAATACACTGCAAGACGCTAAAAATCCAGTCATTAACAAAGTGCCACGCAACCATGAGTAGATACGGAACGATCACAGCCTTGACTCTGCTGCGAAACACAACCGACAGACCGGTCACGGCCATGGATAAAACCCCCAGCGTCACTGCATCGAACAGCGTATAAACCAATACGTAGAGCAAGGGCTGAGTATAAAAAAGAAGAGAAAAATAGCTGTGCAAGTAAAGGCCAACGTATGTCGTTTCATCGACCCGGGGCATATACGCGGGAAACAACATCGATACGATGAGAAAATTAACGGCGAGCGGTACGGCAGTTACAACAAATGCCGAGAGGAATGACGAGATGAGCTTCACGTTGATATAAAGCCTCCTCGACACGCGCGTACATAGTTGGGCGTCGTAACCGTTCAACCGCTCAGCCAGACATGACCAGGATCCCGCCAAGAGAGCGAGCAGCGGCAAGATGTAGAAAAAAATAGTCGCCGATAGTGGCGCATTTGCGCTCACGACTATCCAGTTGCCGAAACTACTCTCGCGCGTTTGTCCAAGATAGTGCTGCGCTTGCAGGCCAAGCCCATAACCGAAAGAGAGTAGATTATTCCGCTCTTGATTCAGGTAACACCACGACTCAACAGCAGCCGCCAACGCGATCAAAACGCCCATGACGAGGGAGGCAGCAAACAGCGGGCAGCGGAACGTCTTGTGCAGCTCGTGCCGCAGGACTCCCTTATTGTTAATCATGAATCCTCCTTCCCGCCCAGGCCCGCTGGCCCGGGCGGGTATCCATTCAAACTACGCCGGCAACTTCGAGAAGCGCCCAACGCAATCAGGACTCCAGACTCCATTAACGGTGCCATAGCCAGACTCAGCCCAAGCCGTCAGACGAGCCGCTGAACGCCCGCTCTCGCGAACCTGGTTGTACATCTCCCACTTTCCATAATGGTTGGAACGATATACGCCCTCGGTGCAATTTGCGCCACCGCTACCGTTTGTGTTGTAAGCTCCATCCACATACAAACGAAGTGGCTTGCCCGAATACCCCAAGATGTTGATATAGAGCGAGGAAGAATTGTCTTTCCGGCGATAGCCCGTCGCGCTTGTCCCGGAACATTGGAAACTAAATCCCGTATCCGCGTTGTTAACACAAGTCGCTATTCCGCTGTCGGCATTCTGCGTAACGCTTGAAACCTGAGAAGTGTCAAACTCCTCCTGAGCAAACGATACGATAGGAGCCCCCAGGGAAAGCCCCGCAATAATCGCAAGGCTCACTCCGATGCGGCCAATGGCGTTCTTTAACTTAATCATGACCTTCTCCAATCAAAAGCGGTTAACAATGCGTCGACGCACGGCAACCTTTGCATGAATGGAGAAAGATGTCTGTAAACACTCGCTATTGAGTTGATAATCCAGGCGTTTACACGTTATCCACCTGCGATAACAATGAAATAAGCTCCGCTTTGTTCTTGATCTTCAACTGGCGATAAGATGCGGATCGCAACGCTTGCACCGTAGATGCAGCATAACCTACGTCCTCCGCAATGGTCTTTGTCGTTGCGCCCTCTGCCGTCATCAGCAAAATTTGCGACTGAACATCAGAAAGGGAGCGCGATGTAAGCAAAGCCAGCTGGCGCACGCGAGCCGTTTCGGTGAACCCATTCGCACGGTACTCCAAGACGGCCCTCTCGTTCTCAACCGAGTGGGCGAGCGCGATGTGCGTGACGAACATGGGCACAGACCAGCAGACGACCACCGTTGCCACGACGACATTGACAGCCGAACTATACCCCAACAGCGACGCAAGGAACAGCGGCTCGAAAACCATCAGATCCTGCGCCATGTTGAGCAAGACGACCCAGACAGGAGCCGTCGCCCCAAAGCAAAGCATCCATACCCCAAGCATTTTGCGCTGCGGACAGCTTCGCAGCACTACATATGTGAGCAGCATCCCCGCCAGCACCACGAACCCATGAATTCGCCCCCTACTGGCCGCATAGATTGAAGCAGCGACACCTATTGACACCAATGGCACGATAGCCCGAGCACGGGCATGCACCTTAAACGGACGCAGCCCAACAGCGAGCGAAGCTGTAGACGCCACGCCGCAAAACAGGACCGGCACAGCCATCAACGGAACGCGTATGCACCTCCATGTCGAGATATAGATAAAAGACCATTCCGCAGCAGACAGTATCGCCCACATGCACGGACCTCCGAGCTCAATCGCCTCACCTGCTCTATCCAGCGCAGCTTCACGATTCGGTTTTCCACCCGCGTAGCGTAGCGACAGAAGCAGTCCGAGACCCAATGCATAGCTTGAGAGAGAAAAAGCGACAGCCCACGAAACACCGGATCCCCAATCGCTATCCGCCATTACCAACGGTCCAGCCGCAAGGAGGATAAAAAATAATGTGAGCAGGTATCGAAACAGCCGGCGCGTTCGAGCTGATGCCAACATATCGTCAGCATGCCGCTGCGGCAGCTCAGGCCCTACAGTATCACCCTCACCCGCAAACAACGCCACGAGCTCGCGTGAGCCCGCAACTGACGCCTTCCCGTATGCTCGGTGAAGCGTTGTTCGCACCGTCGATGGCTTCGTATCCGTCTCCTTGGCAATTTCCGCCGGCGTTTTCCCTTTGAGCAGCAGTCGAACAAACTGCTCTTCTCTAGGCGACAGGGCAGGGGAAAACGCCTCCGCATCGAATGGGTCAGACGCGTGGGCGATATCCGAATTGTTGTCCCGTTTTCTCCTTAGTAACATGCATACGAAGGCAGCGGCGATAGCAGACCCCATCGCAAGCAATGCAATGATTGCGGCATCGCTTGCGAAGTATGCCGCCTCAACAGCCGGAACAAGGCCAATAGGGACTGCCACGAGCACAGAACGGGCAAACACGTCGCTCTGCCCCCGACCAAAGGCGCGGGAGCAGCGAAACAGCGGGGCCACAGCCAATGCGAGATAGACCAATGGAATTAAAAGCGCAAGGCCAATTGATGCGGCCGAAACAGAGGGTATCCCCCATGGCTCGGGGACAATTCTCCATGAAACTCGACAGCAAAACAGCAGGCAAGACAGGACGGCTATTGTTTCTGTAAAAATCGCGTTCTGCAGGCGACGATTCTCTCTTTCGTCGGTCGGCGTCGCCCCCTGCGTCAAAGGAGAGCCCGCCGTGTCCCAAATAACATATGAGAGGAGCAACGCCCCAGCAAAGCACGAGACGCACGAAACGCCATGCAACAGCCAGATCGGTGCAAACACGAATGGAATAGAATCTCCGCGAGCATAGAAGGCCAAGTCAACCCACTCGGGAACCGTTGCAATAACACCAAGGAAAACACCGATAGCACCGAGATGCCTCGGCCGTCTCATTCCCCCCTTGCATAGCGCAGCACCATGAACAAACGCCGCGAGGCATGCGCCCAGGATAACGAGCCAGGTCATTGCACCTGACGCCAGGCCGATTGAAGATGAAAACCGGTGATAAGGGGTGACCGCCATTACGACAAGCGCAATGGCGCAGGCAGATGTAGCAGAACGGCGGGAAAAAAGCATATGGCCTCCATAGCGTGTCATTATATCGCTCGAGCCGCTCGTTTATCTCTGTTCCCACACCAGCCAGCATCAACGATTCAGGCGAACTCCAATCCGAGCCAGATCACGGTCCAGCTTTTGTCCGCAGCCCCCGCTCCAAAATGGGATGCGGTTTCCTTTTGAGCGCCGGTTCGGAAAGTCCGTCCCGTTCCAGGCCATTATTCTGGGATGCAGCTTCCGCAAGCTGCCCCCTTTGGAAAGCGCATCCCATTATTTGGTTGAAAACCGGTCCCCCACTTTCCGAACGAGCCGAAACGACCCGAACCGATCGGGCCACCTCATCCCCGTTTCCTCGCCATCTGCCCGAGCGTGCTACACTAGCAGCATCTATGCCACCGCGAACGGCTTGGCCCCGCGCCCGCCGCTCGCAAACGAACTTTAAACGCACGAGGGTTGGCCATGCCGCTTTTCTCGCAACATACCGCCCGGTTCTCGCCGGACGTTCCTTTGGAGGGCACCAGCTCTCGCGAGCTGCTCAAGCGGTACCAGCCGCTCGAGACGCTTGCGACCGGCGGTTTTGGCTCCATCGAGATCTGCCGCGACACGCACCTGCGCCGCCGCGTCGCCATTAAGCGCATCCCCCTTATCAACGGTTCCGGCATGCCCGCCAGCGACATCATGGATGTCCTGCGCGAGGCGCACACTGCCGCTATGCTTCAACATCCCAATATCGTGCAGGTTATCGACTTTACGCACGACACCGCCTATGCCTACCTGGTTATGGAATATGTCGATGGCATGTCGCTAGCCGAGTTTTTGCATCGCGTGGACGGCCACTCACTTACCTTCGACGAGGCCGCGGCCATTGCCGATGCCCTGGGCCAGGCGCTCACCTTCGCCCATAGTAATGGCGTACTCCACCTGGACATTAAGCCCGCCAACGTGCTCATCGACCACTCGGGCAATGTAAAGCTCACCGACTTTGGCATGGCGCGGCTGTCGTCCGCCGGTGGCTTTGGCGGCTCGCGCGGCGGCACCATCGGCTACATGCCGCCCGAGCAGCTCGATATCGAGACCGGCACGGTCGACGAACGCGCTGATGTCTTTGCCCTTGCCTGCGTTATCTATGAGGGCTTGTGCGGCAGCGCTCCCTTTATGGCGGCCACGCCCGCCGACTCGCTCGACCGTATCATCGGCGGCGCCACCTATCCCAGCGAGCTGATACCACACTTTCCCCCGGGAGCCGAGAGCGCGCTCATGAGCGCGCTCTCCCCCATGCCGCAGGACCGCCCCAGCAGCATCGAGACATTTTGCGACCAGCTCCTTGCCGGTCTGGGCAGCGTACGCGAGGGCCGTCGCAGCTTGGGGCAAATGGTTGGCGAGCTTTCGGATGACGAGCAGGAGCTCGACGATATCGAGCCGTCGTACTACGAGGACGACGCCATCGAGGTCGACCCCGCACTCGGCTGGGCGGGCACGCGCTGGAACCATGCGCGCGACTACACCATGCGCGCTATCTCGGCGCTAGCGTGCGGCACCTTTAGCTTTTTGCTGATGCAAACGGCTGGGGTCGCGGCGCTTCCCGGCCTGGTCATTGCGGCTATCGCGATCGGAGCGGCGGCCGGCCTGGCCCCCCAGATTGGCTCGGCCATCTCGGCTGTGGGCTTTTTGGTGCTCATGGCAAACGCCACCATGCAAGCACAGGGCGTCCTGTCGATGTTGCCCGTCGCGGTGATCTTTGCCGCTGCCATGTCCGGTTGGTGGATCGCCTGGGGTCGCACCGAGGCTGCCGCGAGCTCCGCACTCACCTGTGCACTCGCGCTTGGCTGTCTGACCGGCAATACCTTCCTGGCAGCTGGGGTCACCGCCGGCGTCGCGTCATTTTGGCTCGGCCCGGCAAGCGCCGCCGCGGCAACGGGCATGGGCGCGCTTTTTGCCCGTCTGGCCACGGTCGCGCTTTCAGCCGGAGGCGTGCTGGGGCTCGGTAACGTTGCCGCAGCGCTGGGAGACCCGCTCCTTTGGGCTGCCTTTGTGCTGGTAGCGGCAACTGCCGCAGCGTCATCTGCGCTGCTCAATGCCCATGCCAAGCGTGCCGATCAGGGCTCAAACCTTGCCGCAATCGCCGCCATCGCTGTCACCGGCATCGGCTGCGCAGCGGCGTCCTGTCTTGCACACCATATGGAAATTGCCAGCCTTGCAGCCGCGGTCGTCGCCAAGGCGGCGGTTGCGGGAACCCTATCCTCTATAATCGTTGGGATATGCCTATATTTGCTCGGATACCAAAGAACCTATACGGAGAGTGATCTTTCGTGAACTTCCTGAACATCTTCGAGGACCACGTGGCCGGCATCTTCGGTGCCACCCGTGCCCCGTTCTCCTTTAAGAAGCTTGCCAAGCAGGCCGCTCGCGACATGGAGGATCAGACTCTGGTGATCAATGGCGTCAACACGGCGCCGGCACTCTATACCATCCTGATCGCCGCCGACGACGACCCCATGCTCGCCCCGTTCTACCCCGAGCTTTCGCGCGAGGTCCGCGAGTTCGTGAAGGCGCAGGCCGAAAAGCGCCGTTATGTCTTTGTCGGCGAGCCCCTCGTGCGCTTTATGATCGATCCGCAGCTGCGTGCCGGCAAGTTCTCGGTCTTTGCCGAGAACGTCGATGCCCCCACGCTCGGCCGCCTGTACGAAGAAGAGCGCGCCTATCAAAACGGTCTGGGCCAAAACAACTCCGCCGCAAGCCGTGCCGCCAGCGCCCCGCGCGCCGGCCAGCAGCAGTTTGCTGCCCCGCAGCAGCCGACGCCTCGCGCCGCCGCTCCCGACCCGCTTGCCGTAGCAGATCCCTTCGCGCCTAGCGTCCCCGACCCCGCCGCTCCTATCCCGGTGCCGCAGACCGTCTCGCGCGACGCGCTTGCCGGCATGGGCGGAGCCGCCGCGACCGGGGCCGCCGTGGGCCTAGGCGCCGCAGCCGGCATCGCCTCCAACATGGCGAGCACTCGCGCCCCGCAGCGCCCGCTCGCCCAGCTCGTCGACGTCGTGAGCGGCGAGAGCCATAGCATCACCTCCGCACAGGTGACTATCGGTCGCGAGCGCTCAGTTTCCGATATTGCCCTGCGCGACCCCAACGTGTCGCGCCGCCACGCCCAGCTCACCTTTACGGGCTCGGATTGGTCGATCGAGGACCTCAATTCCACCAACGGCACGCTCGTCAACAACCGCCGCATTACGCGCTGCCCGCTGCGCAACGGCGATCTGTTGACGTTTGGCCTGAGCACCTTTGAATTTAGGGGATAGTCGCTTATGAACATCGATATCGTCCTTTTTGCAGGCCGCATCGTCCTGGTCGCCCTGCTCTATATCTTCCTGTTCGCCGTCATGAAGACCGGCGTGGGACTTGTGCGCGGACAGCGCCGCGACTCGGCTATCTGGACGATCGATGTGGACAAGGGCCCGCGCGGCATCCGTGGCATCCACGTAGACATGCTCGGCCCCGTCATCGTCGGTCGCTCGCCATCTTCGGACATCTGCATCAACGAACCGTTCGTCTCGGCCTCGCATGCGCGCTTTTCGCTGCAGGGCCCGGCGCTCATCATCGAGGACCTCAACTCGCTTAACGGCACGCTCGTCAACGGCCGCCAGCTTGTGGAGCCTGCAACGCTGCGCGAGGGCGACGAAGTCCAGATTGGCGATGTGGTCATGAAGGTGAACCGTCGATGATCGACGAGGAGAACAAGTCCACAACTATGACCGAGGCACCGGCTGCCGCCACAGCTGCGCCGGCCCACGCCGCTCCGGCGGGCTCCGCACCTGTGGAACCCGAGGACACCGTGTTCTCCCTGCCTCTTTCGCATGTAACGCATGATATTTCGGATCTCGCCGATAACGAGGACGAAGAGAATGCCGTAGCGGCGCCCATCGGCGCACATGCTGCGGATCAGCCCACAGCGCCAGAAGCAACCCCGACGCCAGCTCACTTTGCAGAGCCCGTCGCCGCGGCAATCAACGAGAGCGCTGCGGTGTTTGCGGCACCCGAGCCCGCCGCGCCGGCGTTTCCCATAGCCCCGTCATCCGAGGTTGCGCCCGCGTCTACGCCGGCGCCCGAGGCAGGGCCATCCCCCGAGGACGGCCCTGCGCCCAAGACCCCGCAGCCTGCGCCCGCAAGCGAGTCCGATGCCGTGGCCGAGCCCGCCGCCCAGTCGCAAAGCACGCCCGCGCCGTCGCACTTTGCGACACCCGAGCCTATAGACGTCAGCCCGCAAGACGACGAGTCGACCGCCCGCGTGCCCGAGGAGCCCGACTCTCCGGACACCGGCGATTCCGAATCAAACGCCGAGACCGACACCGTCTCTCCCGGTGACACAGCCGAGATCGACGTAGCCGCCGTTGAAGCCAAGCTCAAAGACCCCGGCTCGACCATGAGCTTTGAGCCCCTGACCGAGGAGCGCATCGAGACCGACTCGACCTATGATGCCGGCACCACCACGCAACTCATGTGGGGTGCCCGCTCCGACGTTGGCTGTGTGCGCCCGCACAATGAGGATTCCTACCTGGTGCAGTCGCCGCTCTTTTGCGTATGCGACGGCATGGGCGGTCACGCCGCCGGCGAGGTAGCCTCTTCCATCGCCGTCGAGACTATTGCCAAGACGGCCCCGCAGTCCGCCGACGCAGCACGCCTGGCCGCAGCCGTCGAGGCAGCCAACGCCGCCGTAATCGAGGCGGCCCTGAACGGCCTAGGCAAGCCCGGCATGGGCTGCACAGCCACTTGCGCCTATATCGAAAACGACACGCTCGCCATCGCCCACGTGGGTGACTCTCGCGCCTACCTGCTCCACGAGGGCACGCTCATCCGCGTGACCCGCGACCACTCCTACGTGGAGGAGCTCGTGGACGCCGGCGAGATCACGGCAGACGAGGCTCGCGTCCACCCCAACCGTTCGGTCATCACCCGTGCGCTGGGCTCAGACCCCGCCATGTATGCCGACCACTTCACTCTGCATATCGAGGAAGGCGACCGCCTGATCCTGTGCTCTGACGGCCTTTCGAGCATGATTCCCGATAGCGATATCGAGAACATCGCCACGCAGTCCTCAACCGCGCAAATCTGCGTCGACAACCTAGTGGACGCGGCGCTTGCCGCCGGCGGCCACGACAACGTGACCGTAGTAGTCGTTGACCTGGTTGACGATGGCGTTATGCGCGAGGCGCAACGCGTGCGTCGCCGCAACGTCACCATCGGCGTCGTCTTAGGTCTCGTCTTGGTGCTGGCGGCTGCCATCTGGGCCTACACGGGTGTCACCGGCTCGTACTACCTGGGTACCTACCAGGGCAATGTCGCCGTCTGGCGCGGTCTGCCCGGCAAGCCACTCGGACTCAAGCTCCACTGGCTCGAAAGCGAAACCAGTATCAAGCTGTCCGACCTGCCCGAAGACACGCAAAACCGCCTCAAGGCGGGCATTCCGCAAACAAGTGTCGACGATGCGCAGGACACGATATCCAAGTACCGCCACCAGATCGACGAGGAGCAGACCCGTCAGGTGATCGACGCGCAAACGATTCGCGACAACACCGACCAGGGATCGACCTCCGAATCAGATTCCGAGAAAACCGCCGAACAGTCCGCCGAGGCCGAAGCCTCCGATAAGAATTAGAAAGGGAGTGCCGCTTATGAGTCGCCGCAACACCGAACTGCTCTTGCTCATCGCCTCGGCGTTCCCCGTCATCCTGCTGTATGCGATGTACGTCCTCACCGCGGGCGCTGCCATCTCCTTTGAGACGCTCGCCGTACCGATCGGCCTCTTCGCCGCCTTCGCCGCAGCACATATCGCCGTGCGCATCTTGGCGCCTGGCGCCGACCCCGCCATCCTGCCCATCGTATTTATACTTTCGGGCATCGGCATCACGTTCGTGACACGCCTCGCCCCCGCTCTCGCCATCTCACAGCTCATCATCCTGTTTGTCTCGGTGGCGCTCATGGTGGGAACGCTTGCACTGGTCAGAAACCTCGACGTGGTCATGCGCTACAAGTACACCTTTGGCATTGTCGGCATCATTCTGCTGATGCTGCCCATCTTTATCGGCACTACGATCTCGGGCTCCAAGCTGTGGATTCGCATCGCGGGCTTTACCATCCAGCCCGGCGAGTTCGCCAAGGTCTTTATCGTGCTGTTCCTGGCCGGCTACTTGGCCGAGAACCGCGAGTTGCTCTCCATCTCCAACCGCAAGATCCTGGGCTTTAAGATCCCTCGCCTGCGACTGCTGCTGCCGCTGTTTGCCGTGTGGGGTGTGTGCCTGCTCGTCGTCGTCTTCGAACGCGACCTGGGTTCGGCCGTACTGTTCTACACCATCTTCTTGCTGATGCTCTACGTTGCCACGGGACGATTCTCGTATGTCGTTATCGGCCTTGCGCTCTTAGCCGTTGGAGCCGTGGGCGCCTACAAGTTCCTGTCTCACGTTCAGGTACGTTTCCAGGTTTGGGTCGATCCTTTTAAGGACGCCCAGGGCCAGGGCTACCAGATCGTCCAGTCGCTCTTCTCGCTTGCCGATGGCGGTCTGGTCGGTGTTGGCATCGGCAACGGCATGGCCAACAACATCCCCGTCGTCGAGTCCGACTTTATCTTCTCGGCTATCGGCGAGGAGATGGGCCTTTTGGGCGGCGGCGCCGTGCTCATCCTGTTTATGCTCTTTGCCGTGCGTGGCCTCACCACGGCTGCCCGCGCTAAATCCGACCTCGCAGCCTTTAGTGCCACGGGCCTTACGGCCGCCATCAGCTTCCAGGCCTTCTTGATCGTTGGCGGCGTAACCCGCCTGATCCCGCTGACCGGCGTCACCCTGCCTTTTATGAGCCAGGGCGGCTCCTCGCTGCTGGCGAGCTTTATCATCGTCGCGCTTCTGCTGCGCGCCGGTGACGAGGCAACCGGACGCGAGGCAGAGCTTACCGGCACCGGCACCATGGCCGCCATCACCGATGATCAGGTCGCATCTGCCGCCGCCCCGACGGGCACGCGCTTTGCCACCTCGTCTTCCTACGGCAGTGGCAGCCATTCCGTCGGCTCGCGCATGCGCCGCCGCCTGCTCGACACGCCTGAATCCGGTGTGCTCGGCCGCGTTGCGCTCGCCAACCGTCTAACCCGTGCGGTGCTAGCCTTTACGGCGCTGTTTGCCATCCTTATCGGCAACCTCACCTATGTCCAGGTCATCAAGGCCAAGGACTATCAGGATATGCCGACCAACAACCACACCATCGCCCGCTCCAAGTACATCCAGCGCGGCTCCATCATCACGTCCGACGGCGTGACGCTGGCCGAGTCGCTGCAGCAGGAGGACGGCACCTACGTACGCTCCTACCCCAACGGCAACCTGGCAGCGCACGTGGTTGGCTACGTGAGCCAGCAGTTTGGCACCACCGCCATCGAGAGTGTCATGAACGACACGCTCACCGGCTCCAAGGATTACTCCAGCTGGAACAACGCCATCGCGTCGCTCGCGGGCCAGACCCAGCCGGGCAACACCGCCAAGCTCACCATCGACTCGCGTATCCAGACAGCTGCCGAGCAGGCACTCAAGGGCTTTAAGGGCGCTGTAGTGGTCATCGACCCGCGTACCGGCGCGGTACTCGCATGTGCCAGCTCGCCCACCTACGACAACACCAACATCGACGCCCTGCTGCAGGCGGGCGGCGGCGAGGACGGCTCCATGTACAATCGCGCCATGGACGCGCTGTACACGCCGGGCTCCACGTTTAAGGTCGTTACGCTTTCCGCGGCACTCGAGACCGGTACCGCCAGCCTTACCAGCACCTACCAGGCGCCCGGCTCCATGGACATCGGCAACGCACCGGTCATCAACTATGCCAACGAGAGCTACGGCACCATCAGCCTGCAGCAGGCCTTTGCCGTGTCCTCCAACGTCGTCTTTGGCCAGGTGGCAAACGAAGTTGGCGCAAACACGCTCGTGCAGTTTACCAACGCCTTTGGCTACGGCCAAGAGCTCGGCCAGGACCTGACCTCCACGGCCTCCATCATGGCCGACCCGTCGCTCATGACCGAGTGGGAGACCGCCTGGGCCGGCGCCGGCCAGCCTGTCGGCATGGACCACACGCCCGGCCCGCAGACCACCGTCATGCAAAACGCCGTGATTGCCGCCGCCATCGCTAACAGTGGCGTGGTCATGGACCCGTACTTTGTAGCCCAGGTACTCGCCCCAGACGGAACCGTGGTTAAGACCACGCAGTCCCGCTCGCTGGGCCAGGCTGTCAGCTCTGCCACGGCCGACCAGGTCAAGCAGGCCATGCTCGCCGTCGTCCAGTCCGGTACCGGCACCGATGCCCAGGTCCCCGGCGTCAAGGTCGCCGGCAAGACCGGCTCGGCCGAGATCGGCGGCACCAACGTCAACTCGATGTTCGTTGGCTTTGCACCTTACGATTCACCCACGGTCGCCATCTCGGTGGCCTTGGAGGATTACGACAAACACGACGTCAAGGCGGCCAAGATTGCCGGCATCGTCCTGACCGCGGCGCTCGCCGCACAGGGAGCGTGATGCCCATGATCGAATCGGACACCCGAGGCGCGCCGCGGCCGAAGAGTTAGCGGCAACGCGCCACACGGCCCCAGCGGCCACATCGTAGGTACTACACACATCGTTGAGCGAATAGTTATGTTAGGAGCAGGAATGGAACAGAGGGTCCTCGGGGGAAGATACCTCCTCAAGGATAAGGTGGGGACAGGCGGTATGGCGACCGTCTACCGTGCACAGGACCAGGTCCTCGACCGCACGGTAGCCGTCAAGATCATGCTGCCACAGTATGCTGGCGACGCAACCTTCGCCGCACGCTTTAAGCAGGAGGCCCAGGCAGCAGCCGGTCTCTCCTCCCCCTATATCGTGGGCGTCTACGATTGGGGCAAGGACGGCGACACCTATTACATCGTCATGGAGTACCTGCGCGGTACCGACCTTAAGAGCGGAATCAAGAGCCACGGTGCCCTCGACCCCAAGAAGGTCGCCCAGATCGGATCGCAGATCAGCTCTGCACTCTCGGTCGCCCACAAGCACGAGATCATCCACCGCGACATCAAGCCGCAGAACATCATGGTGCTGCCCGACGGCAACATCAAGGTCATGGACTTTGGCATCGCGCGCGCCAAGAACAGCCACCTCACGCAAGACAACAACGTGCTGGGAACCGCCCACTACGTCAGCCCCGAGCAGACCCGCGGTCAGGACCTCGGCCCCACCTCGGATATCTACTCGCTGGGCGTCGTGATGTATGAGTGCGCCACCGGCCGCGTTCCCTTTGACGGTGACGACGCTATCTCGGTCGCACTCAAGCAGGTCAACGAGCTGCCTATTCCGCCGAGCCAGATCAACTCCGGTGTCGATGCCGACCTTGAGCGCATCATCCTTAAGTGCATGGAGAAGGACCCGGCAAACCGCTTCCAGACCGCCGACGAGCTGCGTCAGGTGCTCAACAGCTACCTGTCCGGTCGTGCCGTCAACATTTCAGAGCCCACGCGCATCATCGGTGCCCCCGGTGAGCTGGGCGCCACCAAGACTCGCGAGCTTTCCGATCAGACGCGCGCCATGGTGCGTCCCGTCTCGGGCGTGAGCGGCCAGAATACCGCCCGTAGCTCGGTTTCGGGCTCCACCGGCTCCTACGAGGTCGAAAAGCCCAAGTCCAACAAAAACAAGATCATCGCCGCCGTGGTGGCAGCTGTTGCCGTCATCGGCATCGTGGTGGCCTTTGCCACAGGACTCTTTGGCGACGAACAGGTCACCGTGCCCGACGTGCTGGGCAAGGACCAGCAGACTGCCGTCGAGCTGATCAAGGAGGAAGGCCTTGAGGTCGGCACCATCGACCAGAGCTATAACGACGATGTCGACGAGGGCAAGGTTGCCGAGCAGACCCCCAACGGCAACACCAAGAAGCCCAAAGGCACCAAGGTGAACCTGGTGATCTCCAAGGGCCCCAAGCCCTCCGAGAAGGTTGAGGTTCCCCAGCTTCTCGGTCTAACCAAGGACCAGGCAGAGGCGGCACTGGCAAGCGTTGGCCTAAAGGGCAACGCCACCGAGGAGGCCAACGAGGCCGATGAGGGCCAGGTCTTTGAGCAGGGCACCGAAGCCGGTAAGGAAGTCGAGAAGGGCACGACCATCTCGTACAAGGTCTCGAGCGGCCCGGATACCACGTCCGTCCCCGACCTGACCGACATGACCGAGGCCCAGGCGCGAAACGCCCTCGATATGGCAGGCTTTGGCGTCGACGTGAGCTACCAGGAGAACGACTCGGTTACCGAGGGCACCGTGATCAGCTGGAACCCCAGCGGCAAGCAGAAGCCCGGTGCCACGATTACCGTCGTCATTGCCAAGAAGTCCGGCAAGGCCAGCGTTCCGGGCAACCTGTACGGCAAGAGCATCTCTGCCGCCGTCACCGCGCTCAACAACGCCGGTTTCTATAACATTGGCTTCTGTGACCAGAACGGCAATCCCGTGAGCGGTAACGAGGATGCCACCGTTACGGGCGTCTCCCCCACCGGCAAGCAGTCCACCGACAGCACGATTACGCTGACGGTTGCACTTTCTGGCTCGGGCTCGGGTTCGGGCACGAGCACGGGCGACGATTCCGGTACGACCAACTAGTCGCCACCCAACCGCTCATTACGGCTCTCGCCGCAAACATATTCGCTCACAGGCGCCCGCTTGCTCCCCCAGCAAGCGGGCGCTTCATTTTTGACATGGCATTGAACCAGAAGAGCCCGGCACCGCTGCGGTACCGGGCTCGATATTCCTCTGGTGCCCCCGGGCGGATTCGAACCGTCGACACCCGCTTTAGGAGATATGATTTAATGCTACCCCCTACCATTCATCAAGCATCATTGAACATCATATAACCGCAGATAAACATAGCAGTTTGCGTCTTTTGCCTCCGGTAGCTGCGCCTATGCTTTTACAAACATATTACTAACGGCTTTAGCTAAACTGCACTCAATGAATTGTTGAAAACTATTCAAAGAAACGGAGTGCAAAGATGTCAGAACAGCCACTCATTAGCGGAAGAGGCACGTGTTGGAAAGACAAGAGATCACCTAACACCTATCGCTATTATTTTTCCCTTGGAGTCAAGGACCCGAAGACAGGGCGCTACAAACGATCCCCAACTTATACGGTTCGTTGCAAGACTAAAACAGAAGCTAAGGCTGCAATGCAGGCCAAGCTGGCTGAAATCAACTCCTCTGGCACGATCACTAAAACTAAAAAGCCCACTTTGCTTGCGTCCTACTGCTGGGCCTTTCATGAAAATAGGGACACCGAGCTTGTGCCAACGAGCTATGAAAGAGAAGCGTACGATTGCAGGCATATCGAAGACCTATTCGGTGCGTTTCAGTCAATTGAGGGGCTAACTCCCGATCTAATCGAAGAAGCATATGCCGAAGCTCGTCGTACGGGAAAATACAAACCATCAGAGCTTGTACGAATCAATTCAAAACTGCGTCAGATTCTGTCGAATGCAGTCGCAAAGAGAATAATTGACCGAAACCCCTGCGCTACCGTTCATGTTCGCAGACCACGCAACAAAAGAGAATCACTGACAATCGACCAAGTAGCTACCCTATGCACACATCTTCAACACATTGAGCTCACCGCCGAAGCTGTTGGTACGCTAGTACTAGTGTATACGGGTATGCGGAAAGGCGAGATGCTGGGCCTCGAATGGCGCGATTGGGACCCTGCCAATAAAACCTTGAAAATTGACAGGCAGTACACCAACGACCATGAACTGAGGGCACCCAAGTCACAAGAAAGCCAACGCAAAATCCCCGTTGGAGAAACCTTGGCCGAACGCCTTCAATCATGGTCAGCCATACAAAAAGAGCTCCTGGCCTCTCTGGGGCTGTCCCAGACTGGCAGCACTCCCATCATTAGCGATATTGCTGTCAAGCAGGGGGTCCCTACTGTCTGTCACATGAAAAACTACATCTTCAACCATTGGTTTCGCGATTTCGCAGTTAGCTGTAATCTTGGAATCTATGAGCCGAACAATTCGACTGGCGGAAAACTATATAAGGGCATCTGCCCGCATCAGCTCAGGCATTGTGTAAGCACTTTTATGCTGGCGAACGGATCGGACGTTAGAAGCGTGCAAGGTATTCTTGGCCACGCGGACCCCAATATCACGCTCAAAACGTATACAAGCCTCGTTCAACAATCAGAAATAAAAGCAGTTAAAGGCTACGAAGACTTCATCAACGCCTATATACAGAAAAGCGAGAAATAGCATGTCATTCATTCATCGTTTCATCAATAATATTACGGTACTATACTACTATTTCCGCAGGTAGACGCTTTATTTGATTGACATCTAATGAGTTTTAATAGATTCTAAAGCTGTCAGATGGCTACGCATGTAGTCATAAAAACCGGCCCCCCAAGTGCTTATGAACCTGGTAAGTCTTACAAGCACAGGGAGGGCCCTCATTGAAAGGATAGCTCATCATGGCTACTCCACAGATTAGCACTCAGGCGTCCACACCGACTTTCCCCACTGGTGCCGCTCAGTGCGATCGGTTACTCCGCGTTAACGATATCCGCGAACTCACTGGCTGGAGCGAAAACACCGCGCGCAAGTTTATGCGCGAGTCCGGCAAGCTCATCCAAATCCATCGCTCGAATTACATGTTTGAAAGCTCATTCTATGAGCTTTTCAAGCAGCTTGAAGGTCGTACCGCCCACCTTGACTAGGCGGTAAACATGAGCGAGCTACCGTCAATTTCCGACATATTCAACGATGATGTTACCGAGCAACGAAAGATTATAGAGAAAATGGATAAAGCTATTTTTATTTCAGTGCCCGAGTGGGCGTGCTGCGTCACCACCGTTGCCGCCGAGCGTCTCATCCTCGGCCTCGTATGGAAGTTTGGAAAACCTTCCAAAAACAAACGGCCCATGGGCTTTTGCGCTAGAAGCAAATGGATTGAGGATCACTACCACTTGAGCAAGAACACGATATCCCGAGCCTATACTTCTCTAAAGGATAAGGGGCATATTCAAAAAACTGGTGATGGCAGCTGGATGCTTAATTACGCTGCAATCTACCGCGCCGCGATCGAAAACGCTTGGGAGCCCCCGAAATCTTAAGTCCACAGCCCGACTATCGACGTGGGCTTCTGTCAAACAACCGAGTTAAAAACCACTGAGCCAGAATCCGCTTCAATAGAAGATGATTCTGGCTCAAATGATATCCGACCATTCACGCAGCATGTCTACCGCAATCTGGCAAGAATCGAGGACGGGGAAACCGTCATCGAGGTCGTGAAGGTCGGTAATCGCCAGGCGTCTACAAAAACATGCCGCGGATGTAAAATGAAGCAGGGTCGAACCGAAACAGTTCCCGGACAATTGGCGTCCGGCCAGACACTTCGATTCGACCCTTTCTCATACCTGCATCTAAAATACTCCCATAATCATTCTCGACATCTTTAACGCCATCACTCTCCCGCCACCAGCACGTCGTAGGTGCTATTTTCAACGAATCGATATGACCGCCCATTCATGTTCTTTAAGGCACGTGATACCATGAAAACGTGCGGTATTTCTCCAATCGAAAACCTGCGTGAACGTATGACTTGAGACGCTTTTAGAACTCACCAAGCGCAGGACAAACACAACTCAACAGCGGCCGCGTATTTGTTCCCAGCCGTACGGCATGGCGGAGCCATGCCCATTGTTGATTGGAGTGCCGCACGATGACAGACAACCCGAACGACAGAAAAATCAGCGAGACGCCCGGCGCGAAGGACGTCCTCGATGAGGCCGCCGAGCAGATTGAAAAGGCTTGGCGAGAGAAGCTGCTGCGCGAGACCGCCGATCTCAAGACCGAGAACGCGTTACTCAGGGCCCAGCTCGACGAATTCAACCGCAAGCTCGTCGAGGCGAGAGACCGGAACGAAAGACTTGAGGCCGACTGCAATGAGCGGGTCGCCTTTATCGAGGAGAAGTTCGAGCTCGACACCGCGAGCATCGAGCTCGAAAACAATGAGCTCCATGCCGCGAGCGTCAGATACCTCGCCGATGCCAGGGAGCTCAGCAGGCAGGTCGTCCAGCTCCACGCCGAGGCTGAGGCCATGTCCGATGAGATCGAGCGTCTGCGCGTCGAGCGTGACGCCGCGTTGAAAGCCCAAGCCGAGCTGAGCGATGCGCTCCTGGCCCAGCGCGACCTGATGGCCGAAGTCGCCGCCCTCAAGGACCGCCTCGCCGCCTCCGAGCGGCGGGCGACCGTGGCCGAGGCCAAGGTCGAGGTCATGACCAAGATGAGGGGCGAGTAGTCCCGCGCCCTTCCTGTCAGGTAACTGATTTCTAGAAACCTTCTAGAGCGCTTTTAGAAGGTTTCTAGAACCGGGCGCAGCATCTTCGATCGGCACGATGTCTCGATAGATAAGGCGATGCCTGGTGTCGCACCATTTATCGCGATGGTAGTGACCGAAGAACCAGACGCGGTAGCCGAGCCGTCCGTCGAGCTCACCCAGGAAGGTTTGCAGCGGATCCCCGCGGTACTCACGTCCGCGTTCGCGACACAGCTCTCTAGCCAGGGCAGCAGGAGCCTCGTGAGTCACAACGTAGTCGACCTTCCAGCCCACGCGGTCGAGCGAGGAGCGGCAGTGTTCCGTCTCTTTCTCGCTCGGCATCTCCTCGGGCCACCAGCTCCTCCCCTCCTTGCGATACTGCCTGTCGTTGCTCGCGGCGCCGCCCATGGCAAGGACTGTGAGCCCGTCGATATCGAACACCTCTCCGCGCATCAGGTGCAGCACGTGCGGTCGTGCCTCATGGACGAGCCCGCCGTTCCACTCCCGCACCGGCAGCCCGGCCAGGGCGTGGTGGTTCTCATGGTTGCCGTCTACGAAACACGTGGTCCAGGGCTTCGACTCGAACCAGTCGAGCCAATACCTCTCAGCATTCGAGCCATCCCAGACAAAGCCGAAGTCGCCGGCCACGATCACCGCGTCATCGCGCGTCAGGGTCCGGCCCAGCGGCCAATTTTTGAATGCAAACCGGCTGGACCCGTACTCGGCCCTGCCGTGCACGTCGCCTGTCACATAGACCGTCATCAGTACGCACCCCACGGCAGGAGTTTGTCCCCGAGCCTCACGATCCGGTCATACAGCACCGTGTGCCGTTCGTCCGGGTTGCCGTCTCGGTGAAAATGACCGTAATACCAGTGCTTATAGTCCAGGCGATCCTCGATCTCGTCGAGGAATCCGGTCAGCCGGTCCACATCAGGGCGTTCCCAGCCCGGGTCCGGGTAGAGCGTCGGCGAGAGCATGCGCGTGGCGCAGGTATGGGTGATGACGCAGTCGACCTTCCAGCCGACCTCGTCGAGCTTGGCCCGCGCGGCATCGAATTCGCGCTCGTCCGGAAGCTCCTGAGGCCACCAGCTGGAATACGGCACGCGGTATTCCCTGTCCACGCTCGTGGCACCGCCCATGGTGAAGACCGTCGAGCCGTCGAGCTCGAAGACCTCCCCGCGCATGAGGCGGCGGATAGACGAAGTATCCGACAGGCGTTGCGTCAGCCCACCGTGCCACAGTTCCATGGGTCGCTCCGCCCAGTGATCGAAGCGCTCGTGGTTGCCGTCGACGAACAGCACCGTGTAGGGGCGCGACTCCAGCCAGGCGATATCGGCGCATTCCTCGGCAGAGAAATCCCACGGAAAGCCAAAGTCGCCGGCGACAATGAGGTAGTCATCGCCGGTAAGGCTATCCCCAAGCTCCCAGTCGCGGAGCTTTTGCATGTCGAGCCCACCGTGGATGTCGCCCGTCACATAGACCGTCATCGAATCACCTCTTCCCTCTTGTACGCCGCCAGCTCGCGCTCGACCTGCCTGTCGCCGGTCTCGTTGACCCACCAGGGCCATTTCACCCGGCCGCACGGCTCGCCGACTCCGGCGAACCACTCCCTCAGCTCGTCGAGGCTCACCGGGGAGTGCCCGTTGGCATCGCAACCGACGTCGTAGCGCAGAAGGCCCTGCTTGCGGTTGAACTCGTTGTACGCGCCGCCGCTGCTGTGGATGTGCCCGTGGAGGTGCCACGATCCATGGCTCATGCCCTGCCAGTCGGCCATGGGGTAATGGCTCAGGACGATCTTCTGCCCGTCGATCTTGAGCACGCAGATCGGCGGCTCCACGGTGAAGGCGCCCGCGACCGCCGGCTGGGTCCAGTCCTTGTCGTGGTTTCCCGGGACGAGGTGGATGCGCCTGCAGGCGGTCCGCTTGCGCAGCCCGTAGGCGTCCTGGGCGGTCATCTTGAATGAGAAATCACCCAGGATGTAGAGCTCGTCGTCCACGGCAACCCTGCCGTTGATGCTGTCGACGATGGCGTCGTTCATCTGCCAAATCGTCTCCCACGGGCGGTCGGTGAACTTCAGCACGTTCTCATGCCCGAAGTGGGTGTCGCTGGTAAACCAGATCATATTTATGTCTCCTTCTGTCGCTAAAAAACGTTCTCCTTCGAGGTCAGGAGACGTTTTATGAGCGACATGAGGTGCATATCCCTCATGTTTCAAGCTCCAATCTGTCGGGTTTGCCCAACTAAAAGTTTACGCCCACGCGCCCACGCGCGAACAGGATTCGATTTTTGAAATATGGACGAATTCCTCGTCAGAAGGGTAGAATGGTGCCGACGGCAGCCCAAGTTGTAGTGAGCTGGGCAGAGCCGTTGCTTAATAGAGTTAGGTCATCGTCTTAGCGACGGTGGCCTTTCTTTTTGGGCTTCGAGCCCTGCTTGAGTGCCTTGGAAAGGCCGACAAGGGCCGTGAGGAGCGAGACCGTAGCGGTCAGGAGCTTCACGAGCTCGGTGAAATCGGTCATGGGCATCACCTCCCATCGAATGGAGGGCTCTGCCCGGCACGAGGGCTGCCGACAGCAAGGACGATTCTATCAGAGCGGCTGACTCCCGCCGATCAATTCATACTCCTCACCCTCGCCGAATTGCGAGCATGAAAGAATCGGCACTGGATGGCAGCACGCTAGGGCACCGACGATAGGCTCTCCAAAACTAGCGAGGCGTGTCTCCGCGAGCGTAATCGCCTCGGTCGACCGCACGATCGACCTGCGGCGAGATGTCGATGTTGCCACCATGGGCTCGGCCTGCGGCGCGAACGCGGTCATCGCCAGCATCGGGAACGGCGCCGGCGTAACGGTTTCGAATCTCCCTTGCGTAACCGCGCCGGGCAAGAAGCTCATCACGAACCGCCGGATCCTCGAGCAGATCTTCATCGCACTTCGGTGCGATGAACTTAGGGAAGAGATTGTAGGCGACGCCCTTGCTCGCCTCTGCCTGCTCGACCCACGCCGAATACGCTTTCTTAAGCCGTTGAATGTAAATCTCGCAACGCCTCTCATAAGGAAGGGCTCGCTCGGCTTCCAGCACGTTATTTTTAAAGGCCGCCTCAAGCTGCTTGATCGCAAACCGCCCGTCAAGACGGGTCAGGTTGAAAGTGCATTTCGGATTGCCGGCCTCCTTGATATCGAGATCCGTCGCATAGACTCGGTTGTTCTTAATGAAAATCTCTACGCCCCATGAGGCAAGTAACTTTTTGAACTGCTCCATAGTCTTCGGGTGATAGTCGTTGATTGCAATATGGATCAACTCGCGCAAATTGTTTTTATAGCTGTACTCTCCCCGATCGACAATTTTCTTTTCAGTGTCGCGCGGCTGTCGGTCTCGAATCTTCGAGTTCTTCTTTCCCTTTTCGAGCTGAGCGAGATTCCAGGCCTTGTCCATTTCACGAACCCACGCAGCGCGTTCGTACTTTCCGCGACGCCCACCCGTCTCGCAACGCTTACCCGTCAAAAGATCCGTGCGGTTAATCGCCATATGGACCGCGTAACGTTTTCCCGCCTTATCGCTTTCCTCATGCAAGGCGACAATCACTTGTTGATGCGGGTAGTGTTTCGCAAGCCATTGCTCCGCGTAGGCCATACATGCATCGGGGGTCATCTTGCCTCCGTTGCAGCTGCACTCCTCGGGAAGAAACGCAAGAACCTGATGAAGCATCGTTATGTTCTTCGCGCCGGCACGCGCAGGCCTGTCGTGATGAAACATCTTCCGCGTCATAGCCATCTCGGAAAACCAGTACTTTCGGTTCGCGAGGTTCCAGCCGCCGCGGGCCAAAGCGTACTTTCCGTTAATGTACTTGCGCACGTTCTTCGCATAGCGCTCGGACGAAACACCTTTCTGCTTAACGACGGTCATTTTGATCACCGCCGACGAAATAGCGCTGTTCGAGTTCTTCGATAAAGAGAGTGACTTTGCGGGCGTTCTGGTAAACCTTTTCAAGCGTTCGGAAAACTGCCTTCTCGTTGTAGGCCGGAAGACCTTGCGCGTGCACGAAGTACATCAGCTGGTTGAGGTTCGTCCCCTCGCGATACAGCTCGTGATAGATTTTTGCGACCTGGCTCATATCGAAATCGATCATCTCGATTTTCCCGGCCAGCATCACGCGGCGGGCATACGCACTGACGGTCGTGCCGAGCGCATCCGCCTGCTTGCGAATCGCCTCGTGCTCGCCATCGGTGACTTTGACGTAAATAACCGCCGAGCGCTTTTCGTTCGAATCCTCTGAAACGGTTTGCAGCTTTTTGCTACGGCCACCGTTCTTATTTTTGGAAATGGCTAGATCATCGAACGATTCATTCCAATGAATCAGTGCATAGCGAATGAATTCGGCTTTCGTCATGCCCGCCTTTTCTGCCAAAGCGGAAAGCGTTTCGTATTCTTCAGAAGTGAGTGTCGCCTTAACGGTGTACGGACGTTTGCAACTCATCATTCATGCCCCCAGGAAAGCAGAGCGAATCGGTGAGGCCACCGATTCAAAACCGATATGAGATTGCTTTCCTTTTTAGGAGCGACTGACGTCGCGCCGATTTTTGAAGTGACGCCGTCGCTTCCCTTAGAGAAATGAAGGCGAACTTCATTTCTAACTTTATCGCCGTGTGAGGTGTTAAACAAGATGTGTTGGCAGATAAAGGGGGCGAGTATGGCCCCATTTATCTAGCCCAACACCAATCTTGCAATCACCGGGACGGCGATTGGGCGAAGCGTAGCGTAGACACGAAATGAGAGGCCTCGTTTCGAGCGAAAGGCTTCGCGGTGTCGTAGTGTCAGCGGAGACCGTGAGCGGAAGCGAATTTTTAACGCGAAGGATGCTGAGTGTTAGAAATTCGCTGTAGCGGACTCCGGGCGAGGGCTGGAGCAAGTTGATGGAAGACCTTACCGATTTGCGGAAGGTTTTGCCCGAAGCATCCGGCACCGCCGAATTCTTTTGGAACGGCCTCTCGTTTGATTGCTTTCCTATCGTTTGCTCCCAGACTGGGCGTCTAAAAAAGGCGGCCGAACCGGCCGCCCGCAAATAAACATTTACCGAATGGAAGAGAAGAGGAACGATGCACATTACTCCCAGTGGCCGGCGACGTCGACAACCCAATGTTGTCCCGTAGCCTGCTGTTCATAATGCCCCTGATCTTCAGAGGTGGTATACGAATCATTGATTGCAGAAGCTCCATTAGGGTGTTGTGCATCACCGTAGGTAGAGATAACATGATTGTCCATTTCGGCTGCTGAGTTAAACGTCGCATGGCATACAGAGCACATCCAACGTTCATGACGCGTATATACCACATTCGGCACCCAGACCTGGCTGTAATCAGTCTCCCAGTGGCCCTGCTCGGCAACCCACTTCTTCTGGCTACCGCCGTTGGAAGAGGAATTGTTGCTGCCAGAGCCCTGCGAATTGCCGGAATTCTGCTTGGACTGGGAGGAATCGCCCTTGCTGTCCGACTTCGAGGAATCGGAAGACTTGTTATCCTCCTTCTTGGAGTCATCGGACTTCTGGTCCTTGTCGTCGGATTCTTTCTTCTCCTCGTTCTTGGTTCCAGAGGTTTGCGCCGCCTTTTCTTCGCTTGGCTTCTTTTTGTCTTTATTCTTTACCGCTGTGGCGGCCCTTTCCGTAGAGCCGCTTCCTTGCTTTGCAACGCTGGCACATCCAAGTTGAGGTGCCGAAAGGCACACCAGAAGCGCAACGATAATAGCCTTTGTTCTCACACCGATCTCCCTGTCCATGAAACCAGGCGTTGGACACTAGCCGATATCCAACGCCCGACTCGCTTTTACATCTGCTCGCGGCGCTTCTTCCGGTCGAGGAAGACGCCGGTCGCCACGAGGACGGTACCGCCGATGACGAACGTCTCGCCGATGAGTCCCGCGCGGTCACCGGTCTGGGCGAGGCTGCCGGTCTGGGCGGTATCCGTGCCGGCGAGGTGCTTCGGGCTGTATGCCGCCTGCTGCTTTGCGACCTCCTCTGCCTCCTGTCGTGCGATCTCATCGGAAAGCTTCTGCTCCGCTGCGATGCGGTCGGACTTCGCCAACTCGTAGGCGGCGAGTGCCGCATCATAGCCGGGCTGGAGCTCGTCCACCGCGGTCTGCTTCTCGTCCAGGATGGCCTTGGCGGGCGCGACCTTGGCACGTGCCTCGACTGCTGCGGCGAAAAGCGCGTTGAGGGCGTCATCCGCGTTCGCGTCACGGCCGGAAGCGATCGCCGCGCCGGCATCGATGGAGTTCAGCTTCGACAGCTTGGCGTCTGCCTGCGCCTTCGCCTGTTCGGCGGCGGAGACCAGGGACTCGGCGGCGCCGGCGGCTGCCTTCGCGGCATCGAGTTCGACCTTGGTGTCATTGACGGCCCTTACTGCATCCTGCTCGCGCTGCTGTGCCTCTGCGAGCTTCGCGGCAAGACCGGTGAGGATGTCGAGGTTCGACTGTGCGTCCTCGAGATCGGTCTTGGAGCCGGTAAGCCTGTCGGCGGCAACGCCGGTGTCGGTCTTTGCGGCATCGACGGCACGCTGGGCATCCGCGAGGGCGCGTGCGGTGGCGTCCGCCTTTTGCTCGGCGGCGGCGAGGACGGTCGCTTTCTCGACCTGATCGGCTGCCGCCGCGTCATGGACGCTCTTTGCGGTATCGACCGCCTTCTTGGCGTCGGCGACGTCCTGGAAGAACTTCGCGAGGTCGGCGTTCGCATCGTCCACGCCCTGCTGCTTAGCAGCGGTGTCCGCCTTGGCGGAATCCAACTTAGACTGTGCGGTCGTTACGGCTGCGTTGGCGGCATCAAAGGCGACCTGCTTCTGCTGGACGGTCGACTTTGCCGTAACGACTGCCGCGTTGGCGGCATCGAGGCTCGATTTCGCCGCATCCAACCCAGCTCGGGCATCCGTGACGCCCTGCTGCTTGGCGGCGAGATCGGCCTTTGCGGCATCGACGGCACGCTGGGCATCGGTGACGTCCTGCTTCGCGGCATCGACGTCTGCCTGTGCGGAATCCGCTGCGACCTGCTTCTGCTGGACGGTTGTGGCGGCGCCGGCGGCTGCCTGCTGCTTGGATGCGAGATCGGCCTTGGCTGCGTCGAGTGCGCTCTTGGCGTTCTTGAGACCGTTGATATAGGAGATCAGCTTCTGCTCGTACTCGTCGACGGAGATGGGGTTCATGTTCCAACCGGAGCCGGACCAGCCGGAGATCTCTGCGGTGTAGCACTGCGTCTGAAGCCCGGACATGGTGCCCTTGGTGCAGGTTGCCATTCCCATAACGGCGAGTTCGGGATTGATGATGTTCATGTAATGGCCGACGGTGCCGCTGCTGCCGTTCTCCCAGCGGCAGTTGTCTGCAATCCAATGGTTGATTGCGACGCCGTTCTTTGCATAGAAATCATAGGCATCCTTGCCGACAAGACCGGTGACTCCATAAAGGGCCTCCGTTGCCTTGTCGAAAAAGCCCTTCTCCTGCTCGATCCACTGCCCACTCGGATCGATTCCGTAATTCCATGCCAGATTTTCGGCAAAATCATATTGACGGGCATGATCGAGCACGGTGTCGCTGTAGTTGGCATCCGCAATGGCACCGGCGATGAGCTTGTAGGTGACATGGAGCTCGGACAGGCCGACCGACTTGCGGTAGTCGTTGACGGACTTCATCCACCTGATCGCATTGAGCATGTTATCAAGGGACGTGGCGTCCTTGGAGTTGCCGACTTCGGTCTTTCCGGCATATTTGGCGTTCAGGATGATGTTGACTGCGTCATCGGCACCCATGGCACGGAAGAAGCCGATGGCTCCCTGCTTGAGCTGCGCGTCGGCGGAATCGAGTTTCGCCCGTGCCTCGTCGACCTTCTGCTGGGCGGCGGTCACGGCAGCGTCTGCGGTATCCTTCGCCGCCTTGGCGTTCGCGAGCTCTACGTCGGCGGCCGCCTTGGCGGACTCAGCGTCCTTGACAGCCTGCTTCGCGGCATCCAGCTTGGAGATGGCGTCGACGTTCGCCTGCTTGGCGGCATCGAGGTCGGCGTTCGCGGCATCGAGTGCGGACTGGGCGGCGTTCACACCGGATTCGGCATCGGCCGCGGCCTGCTGCTTTACGGAGAGGGACGCCTGGGCATCATTCAGATCGGCCTGTGCCGTTGCCGCAGCGGACTGTGCCTGCTCGAGCTCGGACTCGCACTGGGACTGTGCCGCTCGTGCGGCGGCGAGGGCTGCCTCTGCGTCCGCGACCTTCTGTTTTGCCGCATCGTACTCCGGACCGCTGGCACCTGCCTCCGCTGCAGCGAGGTCGGCTTTCGCCTTCTCGTAGGCGGCGCTGGCGGCTGCGGCCTTCGCATCCGCCGCGTCCTTGTTCTGCTTGGCTGCAGCGAGGACAGAATCGGCGGCATCCTTTGCAGACTGGGCCGCAACCAGCTTGGACTGAGCATCGGCAAGCGTCGTGTTGGCGTTGTTAAGTTCGGCCTGTGCCCTGTCCACGGCAGCCTGGGCGTCACGCACGGCCTGCTCGGCGGCACTGATTGCCTCCGGGGTGGCGCTTACGGCATCTGCCTTGGCTTTATCGAGGGCATCCTTGGCATTCTGGGCCGCCTTGATGGCGGACTGGTACGCTTCGTCCTTCTCGGATGCATCTGCCTTGGCGTCTGCGAGACCCGCCTTCGCCTGCTCGAGGTGCTTGCCGGCGGCATCGGCGGCGTCCTTGCCCTCCGCGACCTGACGGGCGTACTCGTCCATTGCCGCACGGTCGGCTGCCGTACCGGCGTTGACTGCAGAATCGTAGGATGCCTTGGCCTGGTCGCGGGCGGAAGCCGCCTCGTTGTAGGGGCCGGCGACCTCATCGTAGGATGCCTTGGCGGCGTCCTCCTTCGCCTTCGCCTCGTCGACTGCCTTCTGCAGGTCCGCGATGGTCTGTGCGGCGGATTTCGCGCCGGCACCGGATGCCGCGCCGGCGTGGGCGGCGATCGGCGACATCACGGCGGGGTGCTGCGTGCCCCCGTCACCGGTCTGGGCGAATGCCGTGAACGGTGAGATGAGGCTCGATCCGGTCATGGCGGCCATGGTCGCCGCGGTGACGGTCAGACGCGCGATCCCCTTCGGAGTGTGAATCTTTTTGCTTGGCAGTGCGGCGAAGTGATCGCCACCGGCAGCGAAATGCTTTCCCTGAGTCATTGTGCTGTTCCATTCCTTTTCCGTGCCCTATCCGACTGGGCATCAGAACTCTTTCCAATAAAGGTAATTATGCGCCTTAACAGGGATTGTTGTATATAGTCCGTTGGCATAAATACAACAATCCATGACTCTTTTTGTCATGGATACGAAGACGCTTCAGAAATCATTCGGCATGAGATGCAAAGAGCTCCGCGCTGGACTCGGGTACAGCCAGGAGCAGTTCGCCAATTTGATTGAGATGGATCGTTCCTACTACGCGAGCATTGAAGTCGGACGAAGAAATGTCAGTCTTTCTAACCTCTCTAAAATTGCCAATGGATTCAACATATCAATTGCTGCACTTATGACTGGTGTCAGCGATAAATCGGATTAGTCCATCAATCAGCGAACGAAGTGAGCGAATAAATCGGCGGCGTAGCCGGCGGCAAGGACACGGTACGTGGCCGCGCAGCGAGCTTCGCGAGCGAAGAGGACGGCATCGCCGTCCCTATATCTTTATAGTATATTTCTCTATTAATTGGTTTCACCAAAATGGGTATTGCGCAAGCTTCTGAACAGGCGTTTTTATCAAAAACTCAAAGCAGCCGAATCATCAAAATGGTGAAATTTTTTACCCAAATTGAGGAAGCGCTTCACCAAAATGGAACCGACTAACGGCTGTTGAAAACTTTTTATCCCCAAAATGGTGATTTCCTGTTTTCAGTGGAAAACTCGGTAAGTTAAATTATTTACTTACCAGATTTACAAACAAAAGCAGTTCTTAACCCTAAAACCAGAACAGGTCAGAAGCAAAATTAACTCCTGACCTGCGATTTTTCTGGTGCCCCCGGGCGGATTCGAACCGTCGACACCCGCTTTAGGAGAGCGGTGCTCTATCCCCTGAGCTACGGAGGCATGTTGTACTAGTGTAGCAGATTTGCGCCACTACCATGCAGCGCATAGCCGCTCTTCGAGATAGTCATCTGCGACGTTCTTTAATGACTAGTCGTTTAAGAACGTCGCAGACGACTACCCAGCGACTAGTTGCCTTTGTGGAAGAGGTTTTTGATGACGGAGGGGATGCTCTTGGCGCCTTTAGCGGTCACGTCGATAAAATCGGGCGAACGAACGAGCTTGTCCTCGTCAATGTACTTACGCACCGCGCGTAGCGTTTCCTTGTCATTGCGCGTCGAAAACGTAAAGTGGCCGTTCTCTTTGGTAAAGATCGCAAAACGCGTGATCTTCTTGGTGCCGCGCAAAACCTCGGCGGCGATATAGTCGATCTCGTCCCACGGGATCTGAATAAAGTCCTCGGGATTGCGCTCGTTATAGTACTCAAACGCCTTATTGCCCACCATTACGTTACCGTGACTGGTAAGACCCATCAGGCAGGTTGCCGGCGTTGCCAGATCGACCGTGCTGTTCTGAGATTGCGCCATGCGCGCCTCGCCCTCCAAATAAAACAATCGGACCGCATCCAGTGTACCCACCGGGTGCGGTCCGTTTCAATGGCTTAAAAGCCCTTGCCTAGCAACTCTCGGTCTTAAGCCGAAGCGTGCTTACATGAAGCCGCAGACGCGACCGATGATGCCGACGGCGAAGAGAGCCAGGATGATGATGATCGGGCTGACCTTCTTCTTGAGGAGCTTACAGACAAAAAGGGTCAGGCACACGGCAGCAAGACCGGGGATGAGCTGATCGAGGTTAGCCTGAAGCGTGGTGACCTTCACCTGATCAAGGGCGTTAGCACCGATGGAGTTATACATCGTCAGTGCTTCCTTGACACCCTCAGAACCGGAGGGCAGGTTAGCCCAGTCGATAAAGGCGCCAGCAGACTGCGTGACCTTGGAGACGACCGGGGTGAAGGAGATGGACACCCAGCGCTCGACCAGGGCGCCGATGATGAACATACCCAGGATGGAAGCACCCTCGGTGACCTTGCCCATCAGACCGCCGGAGAGATCCTTGGCGATGGAAGAGCCGACCTTGTAGCCAAACTCCTGCGTGTACCACAGGAAGGCGTAACGAATGATGTTCCACGCGAAGAAGAACAGCAGCGGACCGGCGATGCTGCCGGACAGGGCCAGGGAAGCGCCCAGAGCGCCCAGAATCGGGCGAAGGGTGAACCAGAAGGCGGGGTCGCCGACGCCGGCGAGCGGGCCCATCATACCGACCTTGACGCCCTGGATGGCGACGTCGTCGATCGGAGCACCGTTGGCGCGCTCCTCCTCGAGGGCGAGGGTAACGCCAATGACGGGGGCGGAAACATAGGGGTGAGTGTTATAGAACTCCAGATGGCGCTTAAGCGCGGCAATCTGGTCGTCCTTGCTGGTGTAGAGCTTCTTGATCGCAGGGATCATCGAGTAGCACCAGCCACCGTTCTGCATACGCTCGTAGTTCCACGAACCCTGAAGGAACTGATGACGGAAGCAAACCTTCTGACGATCGGACTTAGAAAGCTGAATCTTGTTCTCTGCCATATGTATCACTCCCTTCCTACTCGTAGTCATTCAAAATGTCGCCGAGCGGGTCGCCGGAGCCACCGCCCATGCCGCCACCCTGCTTGGCCAGGTCCTTAAGGCCAAGGTAGATGAGGGCGAAGGAGATGCCGATGAGGCCCAGGGCGATCAGCGTGAGCTGAGGGATGGCAGCCAGGACGAAGCCGAGGATGAAGAACGGCCAGGTCTCCTTGGTGGCCATCATGTTGATGACCATGGCGTAACCGACGGAAGCGACCATGCCGCCGCCGACAGCCATGCCGCCGGACAGCCAGTCGGGCATAGCGTTAAGCGCGTTGGTAACGGCCTCGGCCGGGATGATGCACAAAAGCACTGCCGGGATGGCGATACGAACACCCTGCATGAGGATGCCAGCGTACTGCCAACGCTCGATACCGGCGAAGTCGCCCTTCTCGGCGCAGGCGTCCATGCCGTGGACCATAGCGGTGGCAAGGGTACGGCAGATCATGGTCAGGAACAGGCCGGCGACGGACAGAGGCACGGCGACGGCGATGGCGGCGGTAACGGCCTTGCCGGAATCAGTAACACCGCCGTTGAGGGCAAGTGTCATGATGATGGCAGATGCGACAGAAGCCAGGGCGGCGTCAGGTGCGACGGCGGCGCCGACGTTAGCCCAACCAAGGGCCATCATCTGAAGCGAACCGCCCAGGAGGATGCCCTCCTGAAGGTGACCGGTTACGAGACCGATAAGCGTGCACGCAACGAGCGGCTGATGGAACTGGAACTGATCCAGAACGCCTTCCATACCGGCAAGCAGCGCGATAATCGCGATTAGAACAATAGTAAGCGCGGACATGTATCGGACCCTCCTTTACTATGCTTGAGCGGCCAGTTCGGCCTTAGCTTTCTTCAACATGGCGTCGAGATCCTCGGAGGAATCCGAAGGAACCTTGCGGACCTCGAACTTGACGCCCTTGGCCTTGAGAGCCTCGATGGTCTTGACATCGTCATCGCCCATAGCGACAGCGTTGGTGACGACGACCTTGCCCTTGGAGTGAGCCATAGAACCGATGTTGACTTCCTTGATATCGACGCCGGCCTCGATGGCCTTGAGCAGATCCTGCGGGTTCTCAAAGAGCAGCATGGCCTTGGTGTCACCAAAGCGCGTGTCCTTGACGACCTCGGCCATCTTCTTAATGGGCACGACGTTGGCATGGACTCCCGGAGGGGCAGCCTGCTCGATCATGGTCTTTCGGAGCTCGTCGTGAGCAACGCCGTCGGAAACCACGATGATGCGGTTGGGGTTGATCTGCTTGGTCCACGTGGTGGCCACCTGACCATGAAGCAGACGGGTGTCGATACGGACGTGGGCGATCTTGATGTGCCCGTCGCCGATGACCGTTCCCGGAGGGATGGCGCCTGCAGGAGCAGCAGCGGCCGCAGCCGGCTTCTTCTCCTCGGGCTCCAGAGACTCGGGCTTGACGCGCACGCCGGCCTTAGCCTCAGTCACGAGATGTTTTGCGATCGCATGTGCAGTGTTCTTTGCGTCAAAGCGCTGCGAATATGCCTCGATGAGCATAGGCAGGTTGACACCGGTGACGATAGCCCAGGAATCGTGGCCCTCGATGAGCCCGCTGATCTGGTTGAACGGCGTGCCGCCCCACAGATCGACGAGGAAGAGCACCTGCTCCTGGTCCTCGAAGGAAGCGATTGCCTCCTCGACCTTGGCGCGGAAGTCGTCGGGGCCCATGCTCGGCTCAAGCGAGACCACGGCTACAGACGGCTGATCGCCAAAGACCATCGAGCCCGTCTGCTTGATTCCAGCCGCCAAGTCACCATGGCTAGCAAGAACAATACTTACCATCACATAACCTCCTTTTTGTCTACGTAATTCCTACACGACAAAAAAGAGTATAGCTGCAAATACAGCAGAATTATATGAAAAACTGCAAAAGCTAGCATTATTTGTTTAAACGTCTTGTTTTGTTACAAGCTGATTACATTCCAGTATTTTGACTGATTTGCTGCTGAGGATTGATAGCTGATCTATTTACATGACCGAATTGAGCACGCTGTTCATTATTGCCGGTTTTAAACAGACACAAATGTGCTCGGGTTGAGGCCATTTCGTTTAAACAGATGGTGCTTGACTAATGGTAAGAAATATGCTCTAGCAAAGTAGTCGTTGGGGACGTTCTTTAATGACTAGTCGTTTAAGAACGTCCCCAACGACTAAGTTAGGCGATGTGAAGGGGGTTGGCGGCGTCGACGGCATCGGGGGCATCGGAGAGGCCGTCGGGGGCAGCGTCTGTTGGGTCCTCGTCGGGGGTCTCGATCTGCTTGATCATGACCTCCTGGCCCTGCAGCAGATAGGTCTCGCCGCTACCGCAATGGGGGCAGGTCTTGCCGTGCTCGACCGTCGCGTAGTCGCAGCCGCACGCGTCGCAATGCGTCACGGCCTCGACGGGCTCCACGATAAGCTCCGAGCCCTGCGCGATGGGCTTTTTATCTGCCGCCCAACGCCAAGCGTCAAGCAGCAGATCGGGAACGACGCCCGAGACCTCGCCCAGGAGCAGCGTCACGCTCGAAACGCGACTCACGCCATTGGCGCGCGCCACATTCTCGACATCGCGAATGATGTGATAAACGATTCCCAATTCGTGCAAGGTAGAAACCTTTCAACAACGGTTGATGCGATGTCAACTAAACGTCAGTGAGCGACGCTCCGCGCCGCTCACTAACATTGTTAGTTTCTTTTACTTCTTCCCAAATTTAATCTTGATCGCGCGTTTCAAAGCGTACTTGCCGAGGCTGGGGAGCTTTTGCTCGTATTTGACCATCGTGGAGCACTCGGGGCGGTCGCGATCCAGATGGATGGCATCGAACGCGCACTTGGTGGTGCACAGACCACAGCCGATGCACTTATTGGGGTCGACGATCGAGGCACCGCAGCCCAGGCAGCGAGCGGTCTCGGCGCGCACCTGCTCCTCGGTAAAGGTCTCGACGTACTCGCTAAAGGGCGCAGCCTTCTCGCGCTCGCGGTCGACACGTGCCACCTCGCGGCTCGCGTTGTCATAGCTCTCAATCACAACATCGTCGCGGTCGAGCGCAATGTAGCGGCGCTGGTTGCGGCCGATGGTTAGCGTGGAGCCCGGCTGCACAAAGCGATGGATGGACACAGCGGCCTCGTGACCGGCGGCGATGGCGTCGATGGCAAAGCTGGGGCCGGTGTAGACGTCGCCGCCCACAAAGATGTCGGGCTCAGCGGTCTGGTACGTCTGCGGATCGGCAAGGGCACCCTGGCCGCGGCCAAGCTCCACCTTGGAGCCAGCCAGCAGGTCGCCCCACACAATGGACTGGCCAATCGACATGACGACGCGGTCGGCATCGATGCGGCGCAGGTCGTTCTCGTCGTACTCGGGCGCAAAACGGCCCTCGTCGTCAAAGACGCGCGTGCAGCGCTTGAAGGTGATGCCGCACACACGACCCGCATCGTCCAGGTGAACCTCCTTGGGACCCCAGCCGCAGCTGATGTGAGCACCATCCTCGATGGCTTCGCGACGCTCCTCCTCGCTGGCGGGCATCTGAGCCTCGCTCTCCAGGCAGAACATCTCAACATGCTCGGATCCCAGACGGCAGGCGTTGCGCGCGACATCGATGGCCACGTTGCCGCCGCCCACCACGATGGTGTGACCGGGTAGTGCGTCGATCTTGCCACTGTTGACCTCGCGCAAAAAGTCGACGGCCACCGTCACATCCTCGGCGTCCTCGCCCGGAATACCGGCTAGGCGGCCGCCCTGGCAGCCGATGGCCACATAAAAGGCCTTAAAGCCCTGCTCGCGCAGCTCGTCGAGCGTCACATCGCGACCGACCTCCACGCCATAGCGGAACTCGGCACCCATCAGGCGAATAACCTCGACCTCGGCCTCGATAACGTCCTTCTCCAGCTTAAAGCTGGGAATACCGTAGGTGAGCATGCCACCCGGGCGCTCGTTCTTCTCGAACACGACGGGCTTGTAGCCCTTCTCGGCCAGATAGAAGGCGCAGGACAGACCGGCCGGACCGGCACCGATGATGGCGATCTTCTGATCGAAGCCGCCGGCGCGCGTCGGCGTCACCACGGGCGGGACATAACGGGTCGCGGCATCCAAGTCGCGCTGGGCGATAAACTTCTTGACCTCGTCGATCGCCACGGCGGCATCCACGCGGCCACGGGTGCAGGCGTCCTCGCAGCGGCGGTTGCACACGCGGCCGCAGATTGCGGGCAGCGGGTTCTCGCGCTTGATGAGCGCCAGCGCCTCGTCATAGCGACCCTGCGCCGCAAGCTTCAGATAGCCCTGAACAGCGACATGCGCGGGGCAGGCCGTCTTGCAGGGCGCCGTGCCGGACTCATGCGTCTCGATGCGGTTGTCGTTGCGGTAGTTGGGCGACCACTTGGTGTGGTCCCACTTGGTGGCATCGGGCAGCTCCTGGCGCGGATACTCGGGCACCTGTCCGCCAGCCTTTTTGCTGCAGAGCTTCTGGCCGAGCTTGGCGGCACCGGCCGGGCATACCTCGACGCAGCGACCGCAGGCCACGCACTTGTCTTTCTCGACCTTGGCGACATAGGCAGAGCGCGACAGGTTGGGCGTGTTGAACAGCTGCGAGGTGCGCAGGGCGTAGCACACGTTAACGTTGCAGTTGCAGATGGCGAAGATCTTGTTCTCGCCGTCGATGTTGGTGATTTGGTGCACAAAGCCGTTGTCCTCGGCCTGGCGCAGGATGTCGTAGACCTCCTCGCGCGTCACATAGTGGCCGCGGTCGGTCTCGACCACGTAGTCGGCCATATCGCCCACGGCAATGCACCAGTCGCGTGGATCGTCGGCGCAGCCCTCGCCCATCACGCGACGGCTCGCGCGGCAGCTGCAGGTGCTCGCGGCATACTTGCCGTCGTATTTATCGAGCCAGTGCTCGATATGCTCAATCGGCACCGAGGTGCTCGAGGCGTCGATGGCCTTCTCGACGGGAATGACATGCATGCCGATGCCGGCGCCTCCGGGCGGCACCATCGGCGTAGCACGGGACAGCGGACCCTTGGACGCCTGCTCAAAGAACTTGGCATAGACCGGATGCTCCTCGAGCTGGCCCATGCGCATGTTGAGGAACTCGGCAGAACCCGGCACCAGCATGGGCAGCACCCACTGCTTGGCGCGCTCGGGATTTTCCCAGTTGTACTCGAGCAGACCCGTGTAGCTCATGTCGTCGAGCATCTTCTCGATATCGGCTTCGGGCATGCCGGTGAGCTTGACCATCTCGGGCAGCGTATAGGGACGGCGCATCTTCATCTTGCAGAGCACTTCGGCCTGCTCGTCGGTTGCGGCCTCGGCAAACGACCAGTACTCGTAGCCCAGCAGCTCGTCGCGGTGCAACAGGCGGTTGGTGCAATGCTCGCACAGTTTGACGATAGCCTCGCGCGGATGCTCCGGCAGCGGCGGCACAAACTCCGCTCCGATATCGGGCTCGGTATAGCTAATCCCCGGTCCGTTGAGAATCATAGTCGTCCCTTCTCTTGCCACAGCCCGGCGAGACCGTAGCGCCCCTCTTTGTACGGGCTCGACATGCCCCCATGCCGTTCACCCGCTATTGTTGACATTGTGTCAAAAACAGTATTGACGAACCGTCAACAATATTCAAGACTGTTAGGCGAACGGTCGGGCCCAAACGGATGAAAGGCGGCAAACATATGAGCGACAACACGGCAAACATCTCTGTCGCTGATGCCGTCCTCGCGTCCGACAGCACGGCAAAGCGCCTGACGGGTGACGAGCGCCGACGCGAGATTCTCGCCGCCGTGAGCGCCGTGAGCGCTGAGCTGGGCGTGTCCCATCTTTCGGTATCGGCCGTGACCAAGCGGGCTGGCTGCACGCGCTCACTGTTCTACCACTACTTTGCCGATATGGACGCCGCCGTCACCGCCGTTATGGACGAGGCGATCGACGGCTTTATCGCCGAGCTCGAACAGTGGAACGCCAGCCGCACGGTTGGCGACATCGAAGGCGCACTCGACACCGTCGCTCCGCTCTTTAAACGCCTGGTCGTGAGCGGCCACGAGTTGCCGAGCACCCTGACCTCCAGCAGCGGCGCGCTCTACGGCGGCTTTCTGCACAACGTGGTCCAGCGCGTGGCGCAATACATCTGCGACACCACCGTGGTGGATTTTGTCGCCCATCATGAGCTCCGCATTGACCATGTCTACGAGACGTTCTACACCCTCATCATGGGGTTGTTGATGTATATCCGCACGCACCCCGATGTGCCCGACGAGACGGTCAAGGAAATCATCGCCTCGACACTCCATATCGAGGGCTATACCGCCAAGTATCCGGAGCGCAAGCCCCAGAACTGACGACATTTGGCCAAACTGCCCGCGATCAGAAGAGGGGCCGCGGGCGTGTGAAAGGAGAGCAGCATGCTGTTCGATGTTTGGGGTAGCAATACCCTTATCCACTGGGCCGGCTGGGCCATGGTCTTTATTGGCCTCATCGTGCTCAACGAGGTCGGCCGCCGCACCAAGCTCGGCGCGGCCATCATCTTTGGCGTGGCTCCGCTGGCCATGACCATCTACTGCGTCGCCATCGCCATCGGCGTTTCGCAAGGTGCCGAGTGGGCGCTCACCAACCCCACCCATGTGTACCAGAACAGCTGGTTCCACTACGCCAAGGTGTACGCAGCGCTCGCCGGCTGCTGGGGCTTCATTGCCATTAAGTACCAGTGGGGCAAGATCGGCAAGGCGCACTGGTTCCGCGCATGGCCGTTTGTGATCGTCGCCATCAACATCATGATCGCCGTCGTGTCCGACTTTGAGAGCGCCTATCACTTCTTTGTCCTGGGCGAGTCCACCTGGGTCACCTCCGAAGGTGCCACGCAGCTGGCCGGCTGGAACAACGTGTTCAACGGCATCGCCGGCATCATCAACATCTTCTGCATGACCGGCTGGTGGAGCGTCTACGCCTCCGAGGACCAGACCGACATGCTGTGGCCCGACATGACCTGGGTCTACATCATCGCCTACGATATCTGGAACTTCTGCTACACCTACAACTGCCTGCCCACCCACTCCTGGTTCTGCGGCTTTGCGCTGCTGCTGGCGCCTACCGTCGCCGCCTTTATCTGGAACAAGGGTGGCTGGATTCAGAACCGCGCCTTTACGCTGGCTATTTGGTGCATGTTTGCCCAGGTGTTCCCCTACTTCCAGGAGGAGTCCATCTTTGTGACCCACTCCACGCTCGACGCAGGCGCCGCCACCGCGGTCTCGGTCGTCGCGCTGATCGCCAACATCGCCGCGATCATCTACATCGCCTACCGCGCCAAGAAGCTCGGCCGCAATCCCTACAAGCAGGATGTCTTTGAGGGCACCAGCGACTGGGAGAAGGCTACCGCCCGCCGCGCCAAGGTCGATTACGCGCACGCCGAGTAACGTGCCTGACGCAAACGCCGCTTGAATGTGAAGTCGCCTGGCCGACTCCGCGCAATGCAACGTATTGCATGCCCCCGGAAAGCGATTCGTCCGCTTTCCGGGGGCTTTTTGCTGCCGCGCGTGCATTCACGCACATATTCAAAACCTCTCGCACAGATAAAATCAGATTTCCGACCGCACGCCAGCTCTATCTGGCTCCAATTTTGGGTACATTGTTGTCCCGATATTGAGCTTGGGGGATATATGAAAGATGAGACGAGGAGCCAAGAGGACTCGGCCCAAGATGCAGAGGCATGTGCCGAGGCCCTGGAGAGCCTAGACCGAGTTTCGCTTGGCGAGATTGCGTTTGACGATTCGGGCGTTGACGTGCAGGATGAGCCGGAAGCCGAGGCGCAGTCCGATGATCAGGATGCAGACGATGTTGAGCCTGCCGAAGATGAGGCAGATCACGAAGACACCGAAAGCGAGGCCGGCAACCAGCCCGAATCCGACACGGGCGAGGAAACCGTCTTGCTCAACAGCTTGCCGGCCGAGGATTCGCTGACCCGTGAGCTTCCTGGCCTAGGTTCCGCACCAGCCGTGGACGAGACCATCGCCATGGGCGATATTCCCCTGCCGTCCGTTCCCTCGGCACGCGAAGCCGAGGTTCGTCATCGCAAGATGTCGCCCAAGCGCCGCAACCTAATGGTTGCCGGCGTTGTGGCCGTCGCGCTCGTCGCCGGCGGTGCAGGCTATGCTGCCTGGAACGGATATCAACAAGAGCAGGCTGCCGCTGTCGCCGCCAATGCCCACACGATGATGTCAGTGCAGATTGGCGTGCATGCCGCTGGCCTCGACTGTTCCACTGGCTCCAAGATTCCCGTACAGGTGAGTGGGCAGGATTCTGACGCCTCCTCCGTGAGCGAAACGCTCTATGTTGACGAGCACGGCCGCGGCATCAAACTGCTGCCCGGCGATTACACGCTCTCCATCGCTGCCTCCCCCATCGCGGCCGACGGCACCATCTATACCGTCCCGACCACCAAGACGCAGGTCACCGTTAAGAGCGATGGACAGGATTTAAGTGCCCAGGCTACCTTTAAGCTCAAGGTGCCTTCGGCCGACACGGTAACCGACGACCAGATCGATGCCGCCGCCAAATATGCCGAGGAGGGCGGTTGTAGCTCTGCCGCGGCCGCCAAGATACTTCAGCAGGCGGCAACCGCTCGCCGTGATGCCGCCGCCAACGCCGTGAGCGCAAGCGAGGCGCAGGCAGCCCGCGACGCCGATGCTCGGCATAAGGCAACGAACCTGTATCAGCTCGATATTCCCGTTGAGTGGTACGGCAAAGTCGCAACTTGGCAAAACGGCAGCACGCTGTGCATCTATCTTGCCGGCGACAGCAATACGCCGATTGTGACGCTCGTCGCGGTGCGCGACGGCGAGAGCTTTACGCCCGATGAGGGCGATACGGTTTTGGGCACGGCAAACCTTGGTAACGGCTACACGGTCTACGCCAGCGGCCCCGTCTATCCGTATGTGGTGCCCCAGACCATCAACGGGCGGACGCAGAATCCCGTGTCGACCTACCCCATGGACACGGCCATTGAGCTTGTCGAGCTCACGACCGGCAACCGCTACACCTACAGCCAGATTAAGAACGTGCTGGTCGGCAAAGACGGCAAGGCCGACGCTGCCACCAAGCTCGAGTGCGACTACCTCGCCCAGATTCTCCTGCCGAGCATCAAGGCCCAGGACTAGCCGGGCGCATCATGGTGCTCCCCAACCGTGATGAAGGGGCCAGGAGGTCCTGGCCCCACAGATCCGTAGATGATTAGGCAAGGAGCCACTTCCATGCGGGAACAACGTGTACCACACCGTGCTCGCATGGAATATCGGCCTGCTCATCCATGGTAACGATTGCCGACTCACCAAGATCGAACTGGGCCATCGAGGCATCAAGCGCGGCAATTTCGCGCTCGCGCGTTTTCTCACTTGCCATCTCCACACTAACCTGGATCAGGCTATAAGCCCGCATGAGAAGTGCGTCCCCAGCCACAAAGTCCACCTCATGGCTTTTGCTCTTCTCTTTGATCAGCAGGCGGCAGACCGATCCGATCCTCACCGCGGGAGTCCTTCTTCTTAGCGCGTTGAACACTGCGGTCTCGAGCCTCTGGCCCTGGTCCAATGCCGATGCGGGAGAGAATGCTCCAAACATCGCGGGATCGACAGCGTAGACCTTAGACGCAGACCGCATGTTATTTGCCAGTGAACGCGTGAACTCCGGCACGGAGAACAGCAGGTAGGCATCCTCATAATACTCAAGTAAGTCGCTGAGCGAATTACGACTGACGGGTATCTGCCTGCTCTTGAACTCGTTGTACACTTTGTTCACCGACAGCTCTCGTCCCGAAGATGCCATACACCGCGTTAGGAACAGCGATGCCAGGCGAGGGTTCTTGACGTCGTAACGCTCAACGACGTCCATAGCGACCGTTCGCGAAGCATATTCCTGTAGCAGCTGAATCGCGTCTGCGGGCGTCTGCTCAAGCGTCGCGATGAATCCCCCTCGTTCAAGATATCCGATCAGATGATGTCGAAGCAGCGCTGCATCGCTTGGGGAAAAGGTCGCATCTGGCTCGAAAACGCTCCCCGTCTTATATCGAACGTATTCCGAAAAGCTCAACGGAAAAAGCTCTCGTATAAGAGAACGACCCCTGAATTCGCTCTTAAGTTCTGAGGACAGCATCTTAGAAGAAGATCCCGTCACATAGACGGTCGCTTTCTCCGTATCGACTACACGCCGCAAAAACGCACCCCATTCGGGAATTTCCTGGATCTCGTCAAAGAAAATGTAAGCGCCCTCGGTTCGAGCAGCAGGATGCAGCGCATAGAACGTGTCGAGCACGTCCGCCAGCAGCGATGGCTCATACGGGCGCAAGCGCTCGTCCTCAAAATTAAAGTAAAGCATCCGGTCAAGCTCGACGCCCCGGCCCCGAAGCCGCAGCATCTCCTGATACAGGCGATACGTCTTTCCACAACGGCGGGCCCCCACAACCACATTTACGATGTTGTCGCGCTTTGGCTCCTGTGGGTTTCCCAGATCAAGGTCTCGCTCAAAGACCTGTGGAACCCCCTGCTGTTCAAAGTCCTTTATTTTCTGGGCGATCAAGTCGTTGAATGCCATGATTCTCCAATCTTGCTCTCTAGCTAATCAAAATTATACTGATTCTTGATTAGTAAAAGAGCAAGATTACGTGCAACTTGATTAATGGAGAATCAAGTTTTACTGTTGCCGAGCATCAAGGTCCAAGACTAGCAGCCCACGACGCCCAAATTAGCTACTTAACGCCAGGGGTCGGCCTCGAACATCGGCTCGCGCTCGGGGCGGCGATCGCTGTAGGGATCGTAGCCGTCGTCGTCCTCGTTCTCGGCACGGATGTAGGGGTCGCGCGGCTTGGGTGCCGGCTTAGGCGCAGGCTTGGGTGCGGCGGGTGCGGCATCGGTCGCCGGCGTGTTCGTCTTATTCTTGTCTATCATCTGCATATCTCCTCGCCATGTACTCATGCTCAACATCATCGATTGTCGCACGAAAAAGGGCGGCGGACCCATTGGATCCGCCGCCCTTGGCGTTTAGAGACGGCTGGTAGATTTTAAGGCATGTCCCGAAAATCTACTCGGCGTCGGGGACCTCGTAGGTGGCCGTCGGCGTGTTGTCGCACACGACGGTAAAGCCGCCGTCCTTGTCGACATCGACCGTCACCTGATCGCCCTCGCGCACCGTGCCGTCGATGATAGCGGCTGCGATCGCATCCACGACCTCGCGCTGGACCAGACGCTTGAGCGGACGGGCGCCAAAGACCGGGTCCAGGCCGCCCACGGCAAGCATCTGCTTGGCCGCCGGGGTGATGGCAAGCGTCATGCGCTCCTTGGCCAGACGTGCGCGGACATCGGCGAGCTGGATATCGACGATCTTTTCGATCTGCGCCATACCGAGCGGATGGAACACCACGATATCGTCGATGCGGTTGAGGAACTCGGGGCGGAAGGTCTGAGCCATGGCCGCATCGACCTGGTGGCGCATCTCTTCCTCGTCCTTGCCCGAAAGATCGGCGATGGCCTTAGAGCCCACGTTGCTCGTCATGATGATAATCGTGTTCTTGAAGGACACTTGGCGACCCTGGCCATCGGTTAGACGGCCATCGTCGAGCACCTGCAGCAGCACGTTAAAGACATCCGGGTGAGCTTTCTCCATCTCGTCGAGCAAGATCACGGAGTATGGACGACGGCGCACGGCCTCGGTGAGCTGGCCGCCCTCGTCGTAACCCACGTATCCCGGGGGCGCACCGATCAGACGCTGGACGCTGAACTTCTCCATGTACTCGGACATGTCGATACGCACGAGCGCGCGCTCGTCATCGAACAGGCACTCGGCCAGCGCCTTGGCGAGCTCGGTCTTGCCTACGCCGGTGGGGCCCAGGAAGAAGAAGCTGCCGATGGGCTTGTCCGGATCGGAGAGGCCCGCACGACTGCGGCGCACGGCTGCGGCGACGGCGGAGACGGCCTCATCCTGGCCGATGACGCGCTTATGCAGCTCGCCCTCCAAGCCCTTGAGCTTGTCGAGCTCGCCCTGCATCATCTTGGACACGGGCACGCCGGTCCAGGCGCTCACGACCTCGGCGATCTCGTCGGAGGTCACCTGCTCGTTGAGGCCCTCGCCGTCCTGTTGCTTTTGTGCCTCGAGCGCGGCCTCGGAATCCTGAATCTGCTGCTGCAGGCCCGGAATCACGGAGTAGCGCAGCTCGGACGCACGGCCCAGGTCGCCGTTGCGCGTCGCGCGCTCCTCTTCGCTCTTGGCCTCGTCGAGCTGTCCCTTAAGCTCCTGCACGTGGTCGATGGCGTTCTTCTGGTTGAGCCAGCCGGCCTTTTGCACGTTGAGCTTTTCCTGGACCTCGGCGATCTCTTGGCGCAGGGCCTCCAGACGCTCCTTGGAGGCGTCGTCGGTCTCCTTCATGAGCGCCTGTTCCTCGATCTGCAGCTGGGTGAGCTGACGCGTGGTGGCGTCGATCTCGACCGGCATGCTGTCGAGCTCCATGCGCAGGCGGCTTGCCGCCTCATCGACCAGGTCGATGGCCTTGTCGGGCAGGAAGCGGTCGGCGATGTAGCGATCGGAGAGGTCGGCAGCTGCCACGAGCGCGCTATCGGTGATATGCACGCCGTGGAAGATCTCGTACTTCTCCTTGAGGCCACGCAGGATGGAGATGGTGTCCTCGACGGTGGGCTCGCTCACCATCACCGTCTGGAAACGACGGGCGAGCGCCGCGTCCTTCTCGATGTACTTACGGTACTCGTCGAGCGTGGTCGCGCCGATTGCATGCAGGTCGCCACGGGCGAGCGCAGGCTTGAGGATGTTGCCGGCGTCCATGGAGCCCTCGGTGGCACCCGCGCCCACGATGGTGTGGAGCTCATCGATGAACAGGATGACCTTGCCTTCGGACTTCTGTACCTCCTTGAGCACGGCCTTTAAGCGGTCCTCGAACTCGCCGCGGTACTTGGCGCCGGCGACCAGCGCGCTCATGTCGAGCTCGATAAGGTCGCGGTCGCGCAGCGTGCTCGGCACGTCGCCGGCCACGATACGCTGGGCGATGCCCTCGACGATGGCCGTCTTGCCGACGCCCGGCTCGCCGATGAGCACGGGGTTGTTCTTGGTGCGGCGCGACAGTACCTGGATGGTACGGCGGATCTCGTCGG